>Ga0172382_10000879_pt1 | contig 55904 bp, 49 predicted proteins | sample Leawel138RmetaG_FD_122245 | JGI IMG/M metagenome (GOLD analysis project Ga0172382, IMG submission 122245) | Leachate microbial communities from a municipal landfill in Southern Ontario, Canada - Leachate well 138R metaG | ecosystem: Engineered > Solid waste > Landfill > Unclassified | place...
CAGGACAACCTTTGTTTTCCCAGCCGCCATAAGTCATCCAACCAGGTTTGCATCTCTTTTTGTTGTATCGATCCTGATCGGCTCTCTTTTTGCGCTTGTCATCTCCTATGCTGAATAGTTACCGGATAGTTCAGTATAGCACATCGTCCTTTCCCTTTTCTATCGGCCCGGAATCTGGTAAGATGGGTGTACTTCACGATAGGCTGGTGTGTGCATGGAACAGACGGACGCCAAACAAGTTTGGCAGCGGGCTTTGGATTTGCTCGAAGATGAGCTTTCCGAAATATGCCTAAATACCTGGATTAAGCCCATGGAGCCCCTCTCTTTGAGCCAGGGGGTTTTCCTGCTGTCCGCACCCAGTGATTTTCACAAGAACTGGGTGGACCAGTATGTGCCCCTGATCCACAACACGCTCAAAGTCGCCACCAGCCGCTCCCTGGAAATCAAGATCATTGTCGGCAAACCTGCTCCGATCCCGGTGTCAGAACCAGACACGGAAGATATGACGGGTGCGGAAAATCTGCGCGCGATCAATCACAGCCGCCTGAACCCGCAATATACCTTCGAAGCCTTCGTTGTCGGCAGCGGCAACCGCTTCGCCCATGCCGCCTGTGTTGCGGTTGCAGAAAAACAGGGCGGGCGCAATTTCAACCCGTTGTTTCTCTACGGCGGTTCCGGACTGGGCAAGACGCACCTGATGCACGCCATTGGCAACTATGTCATCAACAAGTACCCCGACAAGAAAATCCTGTATGTGCAGTGCGAGCAGTTCGTGAACGAGTTCATTTTTGCGATCAAGGAAAACAAGTACGACGACTTCCGCGTCAAGTACCGCAACACGGACATGCTCCTGATCGACGATATCCAGTTCATTGAAGGCAAGGAACAGATGCAGATCGAGTTCTTCCACACCTTCAACACGCTGTATGAGACCGGCAAGAACATCGTGATGACCTGCGATAAACCGCCGCAGAGCCTTATTTCACTTGAAGAGCGACTTAGAACCCGCTTTTCCTGCGGTCTGACGGTTGACATCCAGCCGCCTGACTTTGAAACCCGCGTCGCCATCTTGAAGCGGCGGGCCCAGATGAACAACACCTCGGTTCCCGACGATGTTTTTAATTACATCGCAACAAACATCGCATCTAATATCCGTGAGCTGGAAGGAGCCTTTAACACCGTGCTGTGTTATTCGCTGCTGGCCGGGTCCATTACCCTGGAGGTGGCTCAGGAAGCGCTCAAGGATATCATTCAGCCGATCGCCGGCAAAAAGGTCAGCGCTGCGGTCATCATGGATGTCGTGTCCCGCTATTACAACATCACGGTAGAGGATATGAAGTCCAACCGGCGCAACAAGGAAATATCCAATCCCCGTCAGCTGGCGATGTACCTGTGCCGCGTTCTGCTCAACATGACCTTACCGCAAATCGGCAGTGATTTTGGAAACCGGGATCACACGACAGTCATGCACGCCTGCAACAAAGTCAGCGAAGAGATCGGGCGAAAAGGCAAACTGGCCCGTGACTTGGATGAAATCAAGAAAAGAATCGCCGAATAAAGAAAACAGACGTTCTTTATCCACAGTCAATTGTGGATAAGTGGATAAAACCGGCGTGGAAGAACTGTGGAAAAAAGGAGATCCTGCTTTATCCACATAAACGGACAGAAACGGCAGGCAGTTATCAACAGGGTTGGAAATCTCGCAAAAACAGATGTGTCAGGCGGTTGGGCGGTTATGCACACCATCCACACACAATAAGAAGAAAAGTGATAAAATATATAAAGACAGTATCAACAGACCGTTCGAGGAGGACCCTTGCATGAAAGTCATCTGCTCAAGAGACAGGCTGATCGAATCCGTCGCCATTGTTCAGAAAGCCGTGTCTTCGCGTTCAACCATGGCTATTTTGGACGGTATCCTGATCGAAGCCAATGAGAATCTCAAGCTGACAGGATATGACCAGGAAATAGGTATCGAGTGCCAGATGGAAGCAGATATCCCTGAAAAAGGCAGCCTGGTCGTGACATCGCGCATGTTTGGTGACATCATCCGCAAACTACCGGAAGATCTGATCACCCTGGAAAGCACATCGGCACAGACGTTGCAGATCGAGAGCGGCAGCTCTCATTTCAGCATCAAGTACTTGAAAGCAGAAGACTACCCGAAAATACCTGTTGTTGAGCCAGCGGACAAAGTCACGCTGGAACAACAGCTGCTCAAAGACATGATCCGCCAGACCATCTTCGCTGTCAGCACGGATGAGACAAGGCCGACATTGAACGGGTGTTTTTTCCATTCTGAAGCCAGTTCAGTGGAAATGGTTGCGATTGACGGTTTCCGACTGGCTTTGCGCAAGCAAGATGTTGAGGGAGAACGCAGTGCGATCAAGCTGATTATTCCGGGCAAGGTCTTACACGAACTTGGCCGCATTCTGGAAGCAGGCAAGGAAAAGGTCGACATCTACCCCTCCAACAACAACATTCTCTTTGATACCGGCAGCGTCAAAATTGTAACGCGCCTGATTCAAGGCGAATACATGAACTATCGTGGCATTTTGCCGCAAACGGCTGAAACGACGCTGACGATATCGCCATCGGCTTTGCTCGATGCGATCGAACGCGCGTCATTGGTGATCACGACGGACGACAAGCGCTATCCGGTACGTCTGACCACTTCGGACGAAGACACACTGGTCGTCAGTGCCAGCACAGACATCGGTACTTTGCGAGAAGAAATCGCGATCAGCATGAATGGACAGAAAATTGATATCGATTTCAACCCGCGTTATTTTATCGACGCGCTCAAGGTCATCGATGAAGACGAGATCACGATCGTCTTTAACGGAACGATGGGCCCTTGTGTTATCAAACCGATTGACAGCCAGGAGTTTGCCTACCTGGTCTTGCCGCTGCGCCGCTGAGGTAAAACCGCAAGTGAAACGCCGCGCCGACAGGAAAAAGCATGATCGTTACCCACATTAATCTGAACCAGTTCAGAAATTACAAGGAACAAGAGATAGCCGCCAGTCCGGGAATTAACGTCTTTTTCGGGGATAACGCCCAGGGAAAGACGAACATTCTGGAGGCGGTCTATCTTTGTACGTGCGCCCGTTCTCACAGAACCGCGAAGGACAGTGACCTTATCTTGCGCCAAACAGACCACTATGCGATCAAAGTGGACTTTAAAAGCTGCAATGGGTCTTCCGAGTCTGTTGAGATCCAGTACCTGGACGCTGTAGCAGGCGATGAGCAGCGCAACCGGGCAATCCGCCACATCTACCACAACAACATGCGCCTGGAGCGTATCAGCGACCTAATGGGGCTTTTCCACGCGGTTATCTTTGCCCCTGAAGACCTGATGCTGGTCAAAGAAGGACCGGCAACGCGCCGTCGCTATCTGGACCTTCTCATTTCCCAGGTCAGACCGAGCTATTTTTTACATTTACAGCAGTTCGCGCGCATATTGGCACAGAGAAACAAGCTGCTCAAGGATCTGCGTGAGCAGGGATTTGGCCGCCAAAAACCGCTGGACGAGGCGCGGAAAATACAACTGGATGTCTGGAACGATACGCTGGCGAAAGAAGGCGCAGCGATTATCACCCAGCGCATGTGTTACTCGGAACGCATCGCGCAAATTGCCATGGATGCCCAGGTTTCTATATCTTCCGGAAAAGAACAGCTTTATGTAAAGTACAGAAGCATAACCGGATTAAGCCCGGATAAAGATGAAAACGAGATAGTCAGCCTGTATGCAAGTAAACTTAAAAGTATGGTTTGCGAAGACATAGAAAAAGGGGTGACCGGCCAGGGACCGCACCGGGATGACCTCGATTTGTCGCTCGACGGCAGCGGACTCAAACCGTTCGCGTCCCAAGGCCAGCAGCGGTCTGCCGTCCTGGCGCTTAAACTGGCTGAACTGGTGATCTTGAAACAAGATACCGGTGAAACCCCCGTTTTTCTCCTCGACGATGTCATGTCTGAACTGGATGAGAAAAGGCGAACCAGTTTACTTCAAAACATCGATGACGCGCAGGTTTTCGTGACCTGTACAGATGCCCGTCAGGTTTACGATGAAATGATCCAAAAAAAGGCGGGAGATGAGGGAAGCAAGAGCGAACGGCCCTATGCTTTTTTCAAGGTCGAAAACGGGCAAGTCAGCCGCCAGGAAATCGATTTGCAAGCATAGATTATTACGGTCTCAAACGCGGATTAGCTCCTCAAAACAGGGCTTTTATGGTATAATCATAATGTTAGGCATCAAGAGAAATGAAAGCCTGAAAAGAACCAGAAAAGGAGAATCAGCGGTCGGTGTACATCCATATCGGAGGCGCATATTCCGTCTCAGATGCGTATATTGTCGGCATTTTTGATTTTGACGGCACAACGGCAAAACGGTCTGCGACTGTTTCGTTTTTGCGCCAGGCCGAAAAGGAAAACCGCGTGGAAGTCATTTCGCCAGATTTGCCCAGGTCCTTTATTGTGACGCTGGACCGCACCTATTATTCCCCGATTTCCGCGGCAACCTTGCGTCGCCGTATGAAACGGGACCATCTCGCCAGGCAAGAACACAGCTGGCTGAAAAGTGAGCCGGTATCTGACGAGACAGACGAAGAACCCATAGCCAGGAAGGTGAAAAAATGAGTAAAGAAAGCCTCGAACGATCCAAAGACAAAATGAAGTCGGGAAATGGCGCAAAGGCGGATTTACCAGATGATCTGGATCAGGTCATCAACATGGCCGAAAATCCCCAAGCCCTGGCCGACGATGATTTCCAGGAGGAGATCATCGACATCACACACGGAAAAAATGATTCGTTCGACACGACAAACCGGTCACATTATAGCGAGAGCGATATCCAGGTCCTGGAAGGTCTTGAGGCGGTTCGCAAACGGCCTGGCATGTACATCGGGGACACCAGCTCACGCGGCCTTCATCACCTGGTTTACGAGATTGTGGCGAACTCTGTCGACGAGGCGTTGGCCGGTCGTTGCGACACCATCGACATCGTGCTCAAGCCGGACCATTCCGTGATTGTCAGCGATAACGGCAGTGGTATTCCGGTCGGTATTCATCCTAAGATCGGGATACCAACAGTCGAGGTTGTACACACTATTCTCCATGCTGGCGGAAAGTTTGGCGGCGGTGCTTACAGTGTTTCCGGGGGTCTGCATGGCGTGGGTGCGTCGGTTGTCAATGCCCTGTCAGAGTGGATGGAGGTTACGGTTAATAGAAACGGGCGTAGTTATCGGATTCGGTTTGAGCGCGGATTAACGGTCAAACCGCTTGAAGACATCGGACCGAGCGAAACGACCGGAACGACGACGGTCTTTAAAGCCGATAACCGCATTTTCCCGAGCATCGAATATGACTTCAGCACCATGCTGACGCGATACCGCGAGATGGCTTTTCTCAACAAGGAGATCACCATCCATCTGGTCGACGAGCGTGTCACACCGACCGTAGAAAGAAATCTGCACTACGAGGGCGGCATCGTGTCGTTCGTGGAGTATCTTAACAAACATAAATCGGTGCTGCACAAACTGCCGATCTACATCGCGTCCAAAAATGGGGATTGCTTCGTGGAACTGGCGATGCAGTACAACGATTCATACGTGGAGAATGTCTACTCGTATGCCAACAACATTGCGACCATTGAAGGCGGTACGCATTTGACCGGCTTTAAGTCGGCTTTGACGAAGGTTGTCAATGATTATGCGCGCAAATACGGCATGATCAAGGCCAATGACAAGAATCTGCAGGGTGAGGATGTCCGTGAGGGATTGGGCGCCATTATCAGTGTCAAGTTGCCAGAACCGCAGTTCGAAGGACAGACGAAAACCAAGCTTGGCAACGCGGAAATTCGCAGTCTTGTGGAAACGGTCATTAATGACAAATTGACAGCATATCTTGAAGAAAATCCGTCGATTGCCAGAACCGTTATCGACAAGTGCTTGTCTGCGTCCCGCGCCCGTGATGCGGCACGCAAGGCCCGCGAAATGACACGGCGCAAGAACGCGCTCGAATCGAATGCCCTGCCGGGTAAACTGGCTGATTGCCAGGAGAAAAACCCGGAGTTCTGTGAGCTGTTCATCGTAGAGGGTGACTCGGCCGGCGGCTCGGCCAAGAATGGTCGTGAACGGAAATATCAAGCCATATTACCACTTTGGGGTAAAATGCTGAATGTCGAAAAGGCGCGCATCGACAAAGTTTATGACAACGAGAAACTACAGCCCGTCATCCTGGCCCTTGGCGCAGGTGTGGGATCTGATTTTGATGTCCATAGGATCCGCTACCACAAGGTGATCATCATGGCGGACGCTGATGTCGACGGTTCGCATATTCGCACGCTTCTGTTGACGTTTTTCTTCAGGCACATGCTGCCGTTGGTTGAAGCTGGCCATGTCTACATCGCATGTCCGCCGCTGTATCGTGTCTATGACGGGAACAAGCAGTTCTACGCCTATACGGAGGAGGATGTCGAGGAGATCAAGGTACAGACGGGATGGAAAGAGCCGAAGCTACAGCGGTATAAGGGCTTGGGGGAGATGAGTGCGGAGCAGCTTTGGGAAACAACCATGAACCCGGAAACCAGGAAGCTGCTTAAGGTTGAGATGATGGACACACAGGCAGCCGATGAGACGTTCACGTTACTGATGGGAGATAAGGTGGAGCCTCGCCGCGAGTTTATTACGGTAAACGCTAAGTATGCCCGCATGGATATATAACACGAGTATAAGATAATAAAGAAGAAATACAGACAGAACATCTATAATAAAGCATAAGAGAAGCGACAATATAATATAATAACGAAAATGCCGTAATGTTTCACGTGAAACATCACGGCTTTTTGTTATGAATAAATACACGATCACACGTTCGCTATGACTTGTATCTGATCTATGATAAAATGCAAGAGACCAGATGATGATCAAAAAGAAATAACGGAGGAACCTGCATGTCTCAAGTTCTGGCTGTGGTCAATCAAAAAGGCGGCGTTGGTAAAACCACGACGGTTGTCAATTTGTCGGCAATTCTTGCATCAAAGGGCAAACGCGTGCTGTTGATTGACATGGATCCGCAGGGAAACGCTACATCTGGGCTTGGTTTTGATAAAAACAATCTAGATAAGACCATTTACGATGTGCTGATCAACCAAGAGCCGGCGCATCATGCCATTTATGATACCGGGCGCAAAGGTCTTCACCTCTGTCCGTCAAATATAGAACTGGCTGGTGCTGAAGTCGAGTTGGTCGAACGTGTTTCACGTGAAACAGTCTTGAAAACGGCGATACATGACGTCCGCAAGGCGTATGATGTTGTTCTTATGGATTGCCCGCCTTCGCTTGGCTTGCTTACAGTCAACGCACTCACAGCAGCTGACGGGATCTTGGTTCCTATCCAAAGTGAATACTACGCGTTGGAAGGATTGACCCAACTGATGGAGACGGTGACGCTGATCAAGCGCGGCTTGAACCCGCATCTAAATGTTTTCGGGGTTGTGGTCACCATGTTTGATGTGCGCACGCAGCTCGCGCACCAGGTTGCCAATGAAGTGCGGCGCTACTTTGGTGAAAAAGTCTTCCGGACGATCATCCCGCGTAACGTTCGCTTAAGCGAAGCACCGAGTTATGGCAAATCGATCGTCGAATATGATCCGAAGTCTAAGGGTGCTGAGAGTTACGATGCGTTTGCCCGAGAAGTGTTGCGTCGCCTGGGAGGAATATATTGATGTCACCTGCACTGAATAAAGGATTGGGAAAAGGGCTGGGCGCGCTGCTGCAAAATACAGAGCCCGTGTCGGATGAGGTCAAGGGTGCGATTGTCAATTTGCGTTTGAATGACATCAGCCCCAATGCCGAGCAGCCCAGAAAGTCTTTTGACCAGGATAAATTGGCAGAATTGGCTGCTTCGATCAAGGAAAACGGCATCATTCAGCCGATTATTGTTTGCCGCGGTAATCAGGGTTACCGGATCGTTGCCGGCGAGCGTCGCTGGCGGGCTGCCCGGTTGGCGGGGCTGACGGTTGTTCCCGCGATTATCCGCGAGCTGACTGATGTCCAGATCCTGCAACAGGCCCTGATCGAAAACATCCAGCGACAGGACTTGAATCCATTGGAAGAGGCTTCAGCCCTTGAACGTTTGCTCAAGGATCACCAGATGACGCAAGAAAAGCTTTCAGCCGTTGTTGGCCGTAGCCGTCCTGCTATAGCCAACACCTTGCGCTTGTTGCAGTTACCGGAAGACATTCAAACGTTGGTGCGGGATGAACTGTTGACAGCGGGTCATGCACGAGCGTTGTTGGCCGTTTCCGGGCAGATCCAGCAAAAAAAGGCTGCACAGCTAATCATTGACAAAGATTTGAGCGTTCGGGAGACAGAAAAGCTCGTTAAGCGGTTAAATTTACCGCCAAAAGAAGCGAAAAAGCCAGATCCGGCTTATACACTAAGTGTCAAAGATGTCGAACGCCGTTTGGCAGGCCGCTTGGGAACTCGTGTCAAGCTGAAAGACCGCCAGGGTAAAGGGACCATCCAGATAGAGTATTATTCGAATGACGATCTTGAGCGGTTGATCGAATTGATTGATCGCAGCTAGAGGCAGGATTCTATGGCTTATCGTGTCAGTACCGGGCATCACGGTCTTGATCGCATCATCGACGAGCTGAGGATCGGTGATAATGTTGTCTGGCAAGTCGATCAGCTTGGCGATTATCGCTTAATGGCAGAATTGTTCCTTCAAGAATCAAACAGGAACGGTAAAACAGTCCATTATCTTCGCTTTGGTCGGCATGAGCCAGTCATTAAAGATGCTCACCATGAAGGTTTAACGTTACATATTATAGATACAAGCCAGGGGTTTGAATCATTTACGCAATCGGTGTATTCGCTGGTTACGCAACTTGGACCAGGCGCTTTTTACGTTTTTGATAGTTTGTCCGACTTGCTCGAGCAGTGGGGTTCTGATTTGATGATCGAGAATTTTTTCCGGATCATCTGCCCGTACTTGTTTGAGCTGGACACCATCGCGTATTTTGCCGTGATGCGCGGTGCGCATTCCTTTGAAGCGATTGCCGGTATCCGTGAGACCACCCAGCTGCTGCTTGACGTCTATCACCTTGAAGATACGTTGTATATCCACCCACTCAAAGTTTGGCAACGCTATGCGGCCACGATGTACCTGCCGCATAAGCTTGTCGGAGACACGTGTACGCCTCTGACAAACAGTGTGGACGCTTCCCGGTTCTTTTCGAGTCTTGTTCCGTCCTTTGCCCAGTCCAATCGCCACGTGGACTACTGGGACCGGTTGTTTCAGGAAGCTCAAAACTGTCTGGGTATACCGGAGTCGCCTGAGAGTCAGCAGTTGCTTGTCCGGCTGCGCCGATTGCTCCTGAGTGATGAAGGACAGATCGGTCATTTGGCTGCACGCTATTTTGACCTCGCTGACCTGGTTGGGATTAAGAACAGGGAAATAGGGACAGGGAAAATTGGTGGTAAGGCTGTCGGCATGTTATTGGCCCGGAAAATACTCAAGGCGGAAGGCTTGTCTTCCGGAGCAGACCCGGATCAGGTGTTGGAACCACATGATTCGTACTACCTGGGTGCAGATTTGTTTTACAGTTACATCGTTCAAAACGGATGGTGGAAGCTGCGCACGGAACAGAAGACAGCAAAGGGTTATTTTGAAAAAGCGGAACCTCTGCGGCAAAACTTATTGGAAGGTGCTTTCTCGAGCAGCACACGAGAGAAATTTCAGCAGCTTCTGGAGACATTTGGCCAAGCACCCATTATTGTCCGCTCAAGTTCTCTGCTCGAAGACGACTTTGGCAACGCTTTTGCCGGTAAGTACGAAAGCATCTTCTGCGCCAATCAGGGATCGCCGCAGCAACGTCTCGATGCCTTTGAGCGCGCCGTTCGTCAGGTGTACGCCAGCACGATGGATCCGGCCGCATTAAGCTACCGGCTGAAGCGCGGACTGCAGGATAAAGACGAACAAATGGCTTTGCTGGTGCAGCGAGTATCGGGGGAACATCGCGGAAAATACTTTTATCCTTTGATGGCCGGTGTTGGCCATTCCAAGAACCTCTATGTGTGGAACGACCAGTTGGATGCACAGGCTGGTATGCTGCGCCTGGTCTTTGGTTTGGGTACGCGCGCGGTCGATCGCGTCGAAGGGGATTACCCCAGAATCGTTGCCTTGGATCGGCCGCTGCTGTCTTCGCACGATACGAAAGAAGCTGAAAAAACTTACTCTCAACATTATGTCGACCTGCTCGACCTGGAACAGAATGCCTTGATCACCATCCCGCTCGAGGAGCTGATCCAGGAGGACAAAACCCTTGACCTTTCACAGGTGGGCGAGATAGACTGGGAAGAAACGCAGCGCCTGTCGGAATTAGGTTACAAGAGTAATCCGAAATGGATTCTTAATTTCAATAAAGTGCTTTCTGATGCTCCGTTTATAGGGATCATCCACGACATGATTCGTATCTTGGAAAAGGTCTATGCCTACCCGATTGACATCGAGTTTACGATCAATCAGCACGACAATAAGCACCGTGTGATCAACCTGTTGCAGTGCAGACCGTTGCAAACGAGAAGTGTGGGCGCAAGCATAGCTATTCCGAATAACATAGATAAACGAAATACATTTATTGAGTCAAAGGGCCATTTTATGGGTGGTAATATCAGCATGAACATAAACTATGTAGTTTATGTAATACCTGAAAAGTATGCTTTGTTGACGGATCAGGAGCGTTACCAAGTGGCCCGCATCATTGGCCAACTGAACCAGGCATTATTTGATCCGGAAAACGCACCAACCCTCCTGCTTGGCCCCGGACGGTGGGGGACATCGACGCCATCGCTGGGAGTACCTGTTAATTTTTCTGAAATTGATAACATCGCAGCCTTGGCGGAGGTGTCCTTTGAAACAGCAGGCATGATGCCGGAATTGTCTTTTGGCAGCCATTTCTTCCAGGATCTTGTCGAAGCGAATGTCTTTTACCTGGCGGTATTGCCGCACATTCAAACGAATTATTTCAACCTGGATTTGATCCAAAAGCGACAGAATATATTCATAAAGATTCTGCCACAGCATTATCGATGGGCAGACATTATTCGGGTGTATGATTTCAGCAAGGAAAACATGACTTTGTTCTCAGACATCACGACACAGAAACTGCTTTGCCTTTGCCAGAACTGTAGAAAAGACGCTCGATAGAATAAATGGTAACGTGCTATTTGAGCAACGATAGAAAATAATAATTATAATGTGCGAAGAAACATGAATATTGTTAATCCGAACAAACAAGGATAAATAACAACATTTGAGGTCATCAAAGAAGGTAAATGAAGACGAATAAGTAGGCGTATTAGTCACGTAATAATTGACATAAACCAACTGCCATTGTACAATGGCATAGCATTGCACCGTGGAGAGATGGTCGAGCTGGTTGATGGCACCGGTCTTGAAAACCGGCACAGATGCAAGTCTGTCAAGGGTTCAAATCCCTTTCTCTCCGCCAAAACGAACCGCTGTCATCTGACAGCTCGATGGCACGGTTCACCATATACGGAGAAGTACCCAAGTCGGCCGAAGGGGGCAGTTTGCTAAACTGTTAGTGGGGGCAACTCCAGCGCGAGTTCGAATCTCGCCTTCTCCGCCAGAAAAAACCACCGAAAGGTGGTTTTTTTATGCGGGAAGGCGAGATTCTTGTCGGGAGCTGATGTGAGAGGATAGCCAATCCGTTCCATATCACAAACAAGTATATGTCTTTAAGTGGCAAAAGGCCAGTCCAGTAACGGGCATATTTGGATCTTGTTTCGGCCTAGACTGTCTAACAAGTCGCCCGCGCTCCTCATGTAATAAATCAATATGATTGGGACGAACTGCATTTACGTGATTATCTGATAACTCAACCCCAAAACTGCCATCGAATATGTTGAATTGAAGCACTGATTCAAGAAATACGAGCAAGATAGAGACGGCTATGCAGCAGCAAAGGGAGCGTTTATTATAAAGGTGACAAAAAAAGCAAGAGAGGCTTTACAATGAACTTTATAAACCCGCCCGAAAAACTACCTGTGAACATAACGCATAAAACTTTTTATAGCAAGCTGTATAAACACGAAATTGGCTACAACATTTATTTACCACCCGATTACGAGGAAAGCAGCGATAAATATCCGGTATTGTATCATCTTCACGGATGGACGGGTAACGAATCTACCGAATTGATACCGATGGAGAAGGTGTACAGAAACAGACGCGCTATAATCGTTTTCCCAAACAGCTCTCCGGTTATCGAGAATTATGATAGATGGCCCGTTGAACTTATGCTTACGAGCGAACTGATACCGTATATTGACGAAGAATACAGGACAGTTGCAACCCGCGTGGGCAGGTCAATCTCAGGTTTTTCGATGGGTGGCGGGATGGCATTTTGTTATGCCGTCAAACATCTCGAATTGTTTTCTGCGGTGACAGCTTATGCAGGAACATATCACCATTATTACCACAAGGGTTCTAAAACTGTGGGAGCAGAACCAGAGAAGGCCGCCGAACTATATAGAGAAATGATGAAAGACGAAAGACACTTGGAAGAAGGCAATGTTTTATGTCTGGTACGACAAAACGCGGACAAAATGCGCAACGAATTGGGTATAACCCTTCACATCGGAACAAAGGATGTTTTGTATTGTGATAATGAGATTTTGCGCTTGCACTTGGATTCATTGAGCATTCCGCATGAATATATAAAATTCTGTGGGGTTGGACATGAATTAGATAAAATCGTCTTATAAGCACGTCAAGAGGTATCATTGAGTTGCAAACACAATACGCATATTGGTATCGTGTAGCGGCAGTTTATAGCCAGCGATAGGATTCGAAGACGAACGGAATGACCATTAAGCCACATGAGGAAACGATTGATAGAGGTATATCTACCAGGTTCAGGTGTACTCTGTTGGTGTCATGCCGACTAGACTGCGAAAAACCCTAGCGAAATAATGGGCATCGTAATAACCTGACATGAGGGCGATTTGAGCAACGGATAGTCCGGTGTCTTTTCTTTGCAGCAGCAGTTTGCAGGCATATTCGATTCTCATTCGGGTCAGGTAAGCAACAGGTGTTTCTCCGGTGAGTTTTTTGAAACTTCGGCGCAAATGATCGCTGCAAACAGGCGCTTTTGCTAAGGAGGCGCCCACCTGGTATTCGGGATCCGACATGTTTTCAATGATCTCGTTTTTCAGTTGATCAACGTATTCATTTTTTTGCTTGATTCCGCTCCAACTGAGGAGCAGATGGTAGATCGTTTCGGCCAGTGAATGGACAATCGCCAGATGATGCGCATCCTTTCTGTGGTAGTAGCGGAGTGCCATGAACATGAGTGTTTCAACGCTCTTGGTTTCATCATCGGAAAAGACCGGCACCGCCATCGGACCTGGGAGCACAAAATGATCGACTTGAATAAAAATATCTTTAAAATAGCTGGAGGAAACTTTTCCGTGTGGAATACCGGGCGGTTGGCAGATAATCGTACCAGGCCGGAACGGGCAAGACAAATCACCGGTCATCGCGATTCCTTCACCTTCGAAATTGAGTATAATCTCCCACTGGTCGTGACTGTGCATGCCGAAATCATGAAGCCGGTATGGGGAAGTACCAACTAAATTGACATACATACAAAGATCCTCCAGCTTGCTTGTCCAACGTAGATATTAGAAAATCATGGGTATCACCCAAGCGGTATTCTTAATACCTTACAGCTAGATGTCGATAATGTCCACATATCGCATGGAAAAGTCCTTATACATTCATGTTGTCATTCATACAATATAAATAGCTTCGTTTCCCGAAATCTCGCCAGGAGGTGTCTTTCATGAACCCATTGTTTCCGCGAACAACCGTTGCCGGTGTTTCGCTGTCGCGCATGCTGATCGGTACCAATTGGATCCTCGGGTACAGCCATCGCGGGCCGGCAGATGAAGCGACGATCCGCAAGACGAACAGCACACCGGAAGCGATAGCCGATCTGCTGGAGGTCTTTCTGAAGGCAGGCGTCGATACCTTGATGGCACCCGTTAACAACCCGCTGCTTCTTGCGGGCATCCATCTGGCTGAAGACCGAACCGGGCAGGGGATCATCCTTGTTGATACGCCAGGGGTCAACGTTGACGACAACGCCCAAGCCAGACGAGACGCTGAAAAAGTGATCGAGCAGAGCAAACGAAACGGGGCAACCTTCTGTTTGATACATCATGGATCTGCCGAGCAGCTTGTCAACAAAAACAAGCGAACCATTGAGAGGCTTCCGGACTATCTTAGCATGATAAGAAGCCAAGGGATGATTCCAGGCTTGTCAGCCCATATGCCGGAGCTGATCATCTATTCTGATATGAATGAATATGATGTCCAGACCTATGTCCAGCTGTATAACTGCATGGGATTTTTGATGCAAGTAGAAGTCGAATATATCCACAAGGTTATCTGGAATGCAAAAAAGCCAGTTATGACAATCAAATCGATGGCAGCCGGCCGCGTAACACCGTTCGTCGGGTTGAATTTTGTTTGGAATACGATCCGGCCGTGCGATATGGTAACCGTTGGCTGCATGACACCTCAGGAAGCGGCAGAAGACATAGAGATCTCATTGGCATCTTTCGAGAAGCGTCCCCCAAATGTTGCTGGCCGCAGCAGCCCAAACAAAACTGATGTTTTGAAAGGATAGTCCAATGCTGAAAATTGGTGTGATCGGGTGTGGTAAGATCGCCCAGGTTCGCCATCTGCCGGAGTATCTGGAACATAGTGAATGTCACATTGTTGCTGTGACAGACTTGAATTTTGACAGAGCACAAGAGATAGCACGTCAGTACCACTGCCAGGCAGACATATCGGCTGAGGCGTTGCTGGACCGGCCTGAGATCGATGCCGTCAGTGTGTGTGTTGCCAATGCGGATCACGCCGCTGTCACGATCTGTGCCCTCAAAGCCGGTAAACATGTGCTGTGCGAAAAGCCGATGGCGGTTACACTGGAAGAATGTCAGAAGATGGTCGACACAGCGGAAAAATTCGATCGCATTCTTGTGATTGGCCATAACCAACGACTTCTGAAGACGCACCAGCTTGTTCGTCGTTTGATTGCAAGCGGCGAGATCGGGAAGGTTTTGATGTGGCATAGCTGCTTTTGTCACGGTGGGCCAGAGAACTGGTCAATCGACAAGCGTAACATCTGGTTTTTTGATCAAAAACGCTCAGCCTATGGTGCGCTTTTCGATCTGGGCATTCATAAAATTGACTTGATGCAATATCTTTTGGATGAGCCTGTCTGTTCTGCATTTGCGGTAACCGCAACACGAGATAAAAAGGGTGCGGAAAACCAGCCCATCCCTGTCGAAGATAATGCCCTTTGCATGCTGCACATGAAGGGCGGATCCTGGGGGACTGTTCATGCCAGCTGGACCTGCTACGGCAATGAACGAAACAGCACCGTGATTGATGGATCGCTTGGGACGTTGAGGATATATGACCATCCGGTCTACTCCTGCATCATCGAAAGGAAAAACGGCGAAAAGTCGTTCTATCAGGCAGATGGTATCCAAACAAATGAAAACCAGACAAGATCCGGAATCGTTGATGCATTTATCCGCGCCATCCTGACAGGTGAACCTTCTGTCAACGATGGACGACAAGCGCTGTCGTCTATGCGTGCAGTCTTTGCCTGTCTGAAGTCATCACAGATGCAAAGCAAAATTGAAATCATCGATAGCCGGATGTAGAAGAGCTGGCAGAAGCCGATCAATACGAAAAATCAAACCGATACGACCCGGCTGCTGTTATCGGGTCTTGTCTGTTTGTGACTGAAGAATATCCAAGACGGTTAAAATATTGTAAAATCAAGAAGAATCGGATCAGTCCCAAACAAGCGCCTCAAGCCATTGAGGCAGACAGCCACGCATGCATATGAATTGCACCAGGCGGAAAGAGCATGCCATGAAAACTAAATTCGTTCTTGCAGCCATGATCGTCCTGAGCATCCTGATCTCGGGTTGCCAAATGAACCCCACGATCACAACCACACCTCAAATCACAAGTGAAGCATTGCCGGCAGCCACACTGTCTTTCTATTTTCCGCAGCTGACGGTAGGAGAAAAGCCCGACACACAGCTTGTCTTGTCAGAACTGGAAAGCAAGGCTGCTGACCGGCTGAATATCCAGCTCAATTTCAAATGGCTGCCGCCCGCTCTTTATGCGCAAACCATTGAGACAAGGCTTGCTTCCGGTGAAGAACTGGACGCCTTCTTTTGCGGTCTGCCGGGTCAAGGGCTATTGGATTTTATCGCTTTGGCTCGAGACGGCCTGCTAGCCGATCTGACTGACGCGCTTCCCGCGTATGCGCCGGGACTTGTCGCCCAATACGAGCAAAACGATTTGAATTGCGCACGGGTCGATGACAGGATCTTTGCCATTCCCTCTCTCTTCCCGATGGCCGACCATGTATACGCGATCGTCCGGCAGGACTTGATGGACAGCTATGGCCTTGCTGCGATCGAAACATTTGCCGACTACGAGCAGTACCTGGCCACGATCAAAGAATACGAACCGAATACCATTCCCGGGCGGATCGCCGACAGCACCGTCGCACTGTTTGCCAGGGCCTTTGGCTATGCCGTTTTTGACAAGGATCACGGTCTGGTGTATGGCTGGAGCGATCAGTCCATGCAGCTTATACCGTGGGAACAGACACCAGAATTTCAGATTGTCGTCGATTACCTGACGGACTGGGCGCAAAAAGGATACCTGGAACTGGCCGCGCAAGGCGCCGGTGATATCTGGAATGCCGGCGACAGGATCATCAATGGCCAGATCAGCTCCTTCCTGTTTGCGGGCGAATACCGGATCGGCGAAACCATCAGCCTCGTCGAGTATGTGCTGAACAATTATTTTCTCAACAACAATATCCCCAGAGAAATCGCTGCCTACCGCCTGTATCCCGATCTCGAGGCCCAACGGCTGAATCCTTTGGGCAACGGTCTGACAACAGGCTCACTTGCCCTGTCTGCCCAAAGCGAGAATATGGAACGCACCCTGATGTTTTTAGATTGGCTCCAGAGCAGCCAGGAATCCTATGACATCCTTATGTACGGCATAGAAGGCAAGCATTATCAGCTTGACGGCGAGCGGCTGGAATTCCCGCAAGGCATGACGATTGACCAGAATGCGTGGATCGGCTGGGATGGCCGACAGGCGTTCAAGAATCTCGCTTATGAACGATTTGCTACCGATATGCCGCTTGAAGATAAAGAGCAGTACACACAAAATATCCGTTTCAATGCCGTTTTGGCCCCGCACGAAGGCTTTTTTGCCGACTATGAACCCATTGCCGATCTGCTGGAGCTGCGAAAGCAACAGCTCCTTGCAAAAATAGAATTGCCGTTGCTGACCGGCACCTTCGATCCCGATGACCTCGACACCCTAATCGGGCAATTGAACAAAACAGGAACCGATGAAATCATCGTCAACATCCAAAACCAGCTTGAGTCTTTTCACGCTCCGTGACGATTCGTCTGAACATGTGATTTAAGAGGCCGCGAGAAATCGCGGCCTCTTATAGCCGTTTGTCGTGATCATTGGCATGAACGCCGACAACGCGATCAGCGGGACTGCTCATATGACGCCTGTTATGTTTTTGCGCCTGTCTCCAGCCAAGCCAGTTCTGGCGATCCCCACTGCCTGGCATGTGCGATGATCCTGGCCTTTAACGCTTCTCTTGCCGGTTTGTGTTCCGGGTCATTGAAAACATTCTGCCGCTGCAGCGGATCGTTAATTCGGTCAAACAGCAGATTGTCCACGTTTTCCTTGACATAGGCCAGCTCGTATTCCGGGGTAAAGACACCGATCCGGTTTTTCATCGAACCATAAATAAACACTTCGTCTTCCCAGGGAATGGCTTTTTCGCGCAGCAGAGGAGAAGCGTCGCGGCCTTGTTCACGACCGCAGGGTGAAACACCTGCCAGGCCCAGCAACGTCTGCTGGATGTCAACCGTGGAAATGAATGAATCAACGACGGTGCCCGGCCTGATCTGCTCCGGCCAGCGGATCAGGAACGGAATGTGGTAGGCCGTCTCAAAAAGCTGGTTTTTATACATGATCCCGTGTTCTCCCATGTATTCGCCATGGTCCGTTGTAAAGATCAAAATGGTTTCATCCAGAAGGTCCAGCTGTTTCAGCCTGTCCAGAAAAAGGCCGACATTGTCGTCAATACATTTGACTTCACCGCAGTACTGCGCCATGTTTTTCTTCAGGTTTTCCTCGGTCATTCCCTCTGGAAGTAACGTCCAGTGGCGGGCTGCGTCAGTCTCCAGCCAAGCGGGCTTGCTGTCATAAAAGGTCTCCGGAACCGGCATGTCTTCAGGGGCGTACATCCGATCATATGGGGCTCTGACGGAAAAGGGGGTGTGCGGGTCGGGGATGCTTAGGACCAGGAAGAAAGGCTTTTGCCGTTTCCTGCTGACAAAAGCATCTGCTTTCGCGAACAGCCAGTCGGTTGTATAAGTCTGTTCGTCGCCGATTTGCTGATTGCTGATCGTAAACGATCCGTCCGCCTGTTCGATGACCTTTTTACCATGCCCGGTCTCAACCATGTATCGGCAGTCGTCGAAGCCCCTTGCCCGTTCAGGGGGAATACAGGGGCCGATTCTTGGCGGATGATCCGGAAAGCGGATCCCAACGTGTTCAGCCGTGTTGCCGCTGATCCGAAGCGTAGCGCGAAGGTTGGCTTCTGTCCCATCCAGATGCCACTTGCCGATATACCCCGTTTCGTACTGGTGATCGCGTAATATGTGCGCAAGCGTCACTTCATCTGCACCCAGAGGCACGTCGTTGAGGAAGGCTCCGTGGCCATGCGGGTAGCGTCCCGTGAGCAGGCAGCCTCTGGATGGCGTGCAAACCGCGGAATTGGTGAAATAATTGTCCAGTCGTGCGCCTTCGGCAGCGATCCGGTCGATGTGCGGCGTCTGCACCAGGGTGCCGCCATAGGCGCCCAGTGTCCAACAGCTCTGCTGGTCAGTCAAGATCATCAAGATATTGGGCTTTTTCATCTCATGCATCCTCCTCCCGGGGGTCTGGTTCTATATTAATGATTAACGATCAGGCAGATAAAAGCAATGCACAGCGCACCATACTGTTTCAGACCTGCAAAGAAGAGGAAGGTCTCGAAACGGATTTTGGCCGCTCCGAACCGGGACGATCGTCTTTTCGTGAGATCAGAAGCGGCATGGGCATGTAATTTAACAAGCGGAAAATGGACGCAAAGCACTCAGAATCGCCGTTCCGGCAGTTATCATGGTTCATGTTATCTAACCGCCAGACACCGGTTGCGACCGTGTACAACAGCCGATGGAAATTGATCGAACCCCTTGTGGTATACTTGAAAAAAATCATGGATTATTCGTCCCTCTGGAGGACCTTCGCATGCGACTTCGCCTGATGACCTACAACATCGCTTCCTGCCGTATTTTCGATCAGCAAAAAAGAGTTGATGTCGCGGCAACCGGGCGGACGATTGCCGCCTTCAAACCGGACCTTGTTGTCCTCAATGAAGTTCGTGGCGGCGAAATCGGACCCGACTCAGCCGGTCAGACGATGCAGCTGGCCCGGCAGTTGGGCATCGACGGCTACTTTGCCCAGGCGACATGCCTGCCAGGCGTCGGCGCCTATGGCAATGCGCTGCTGTCGCGGTTTCCGATTGTCCGCGCCGAGGTCGTCCCCATTCCCGACCCGCCGGTACGCGGGGAAGGGTATTACGAAACACGCTGCCTTCTGCGGGCTGTCATTGAGGTGGGTGCCAGACGGCCGCTCACCTTGCTCGCCAGTCATTTCGGCCTGGTGGACGACGAAAAGATAAACGCTGTAACGGTGGCAGCTGAAGCCATCAGGAATGCTTCGGAACCGCTTGTTTTTGCCGGCGATCTGAACATGACCCAGGACAACCCGATCCTGGCCCCGGTGTTTGCCTTGCTTCAGGATGCAGCCCGCTCAGGCGACGGCCCTGTGCAGATGACCTTTCCATCAGATCAACCCGACCGCCGGATCGATTACATTTTCCATTCCCCGTCGATCCAGGTGCAGGTACTCGAGGTGCCTGCCGTAATGACCAGCGACCACCGGCCGGTGATTGTCGACCTGTTGATCCCCTGAACGAGTGTCCGCAGGCCCATGCGCAGCAAAAATGCAAGCGCATGAACGCAAAGGCATGCCTGAGACAGGCATCTTCCAGGATAACAGGATACCTGCAGGAGGCGTCGATCTTAACCCCGATACAGAACAAACCCTGGCGCTGCAGATGGCTCCAAATTGGTGCAAGAGGATAAAGAAAATGGAAAAGCAAAAGTCAACTATCGTAAAAGCCCGGCCTGACCATATCGCCGAAGCCTGTGACATTGCGGTTGATGCCTGGACACCTATCCGTGACGTGTTCCGCGATGAAATCGGCGATGAGCTGTATGCCGCTTTTTACAGTAACTGGCAAGACGAGAAGCGGCAGACGGTCACGCGTGAACTGTTGGCAAACAACGGGTATGTCGCCATGCTGGACGGAAGGGTTGTTGGCTTCATCAGCTACACGGTTGACCGCGTGAACAAGGTGGGTACGATCGGTACGAACGCAGTGCATCGCGCCTATCGGGGGCAGGGCATCGGCGGACAGCTCTATCAGCATGTCTTTGACTGCCTGAAGGCTGAAGGTGTCTCCTTTGTCAAGGTTGTTACCGGGCTGGATGAGGGCCACGCACCGGCCAGGCGCGCCTATGAAAAAGCAGGTTTTACAGCCAACCTGAAAAGCATCTGCTATTATAAAAAGCTTGAGTAGGGGATGTTCACCCCCGATCTTATCACCTGTGTGCTAGATGAGCATCGTCATGTCTGCTTGACCAGGATGCTTTTTATGTAAGCCAGGATGACTTCTGTCTGCGCCAGGATCCTATCTTCGGGATCTTCGCCCTCGATCAGGCTGTCGTTCGCGTTGTCCGATGCAAATCCCTGGTAGGCATAGCCGATGATCTTCCCGATTATTTCCGGATTATCGACAGCGATCAGGTTCTTGTTCTTCATCAGGATGAACATCTGCTCGGTGGCGTCGAGCAGCCCTTTCTTGTCGTTGATCGTGATTGCGCGAGCAGTCTGGTTCGTGTACTGCTCCATCATGATGATCCGGCTCAGCCGGACCCGTTTCTCGTTTTTCATCGATTGGGCCAGCGACTCCCCAATCATCTGAAACAAATTGACAGGTCCCGGTGCGTCCAGCAGTTCCTCGAAAACCTGGACGACCTTGCCCGTGATGTACTATCTGACATAATGGGCGTACATCTGCTTGAGGCGTTCATCCTTGCTGCTGAAGTGGTTGTAAAAGGCGGCGATGGATAATCCCGCCTCGCGTGTGATCGCCCGAATGGACGTGACCTTGAATCCCCTCTCCGAGAAAAGTTCAACGCTATTTCGAAAAGTCTCTCTTTTGTGCTTATTTTAGCCGCTCAACTTACTGCCATACGGGGACTGCCGGTCCTCTGGGCGGATAACTCACCCAATCTGTATCGGAATATCCAAGGACCAGCGCCCCGCCCACGCATTCATGGCTGGCGATATGCATGGCTTCACCGATCTTCTTGTCTTTGCCCAGCGCAATTTCCAAAAGTCCCATCCAGCACGACGCCAGTCCCAGGGCTTTTGCCATGAGGATACCATACGTCCCCGCGATCCTGATGTCCCCCTGGTAGAACGATTGGTGCATCCCCTTTTTCCTGTCATAGGTGATCACCAGTAGCACCTGGGCCCCCTTCAAGTAGGATACGTTTGAATTATCGAGTAAAGGACCGTTGCTGATGAGCGCCAGGCTGTTCTTGTAGCGAGTTCGGAAAGGAACGCCGGCTTTTTTCGCGTTCATGCTGATCATCAAAGCGGTTGACCGCCTGGCCAGCGGTGTATTTAGCTTGTTCAGAACGGTTTTGTAATAGGCTTTTTGCAATCTCTCGATCTCAGCTATTTTTGCCGGGTCGGCGAAGACATAGTAGTGTTTGTTTTGCTCGTTGCCCGCGCTGGGCGCGCGCATCATCGCCTCGATGACTTTTACTATTTTCTCCTTTTCCACCGGCTTGTCCGCATACAGCCGGTCCGACCTGGCGGAGAAGAGAAAGGTGCTGATGGTATCGGCGTCCGGGAATCCGTTGGGATACTGTATGGGCGCGCCAGGTGGTGTCACTTCTGCCGGGTCCATGCCCGGGTTGAACGTGACGGTGATGGCCCGTTCCGGGCAGATCGCATAGCAGTGGCCGCAGGCGATGCACGCCATTTCGTTGGTGAACGCCGGATAACCGTCCTCCCCCTTGGTGATGACATGGCTGTTGGCGCAGATATCCTCGCAGCGCATGCAGGCGGTGCATTTTTCCTTGTCGATCGTTTTTGTAGCCATCGTGATTCACCCTTTCGCGCATGAAATGATACAGTCGTTGCCCGGATCTGGTTTCGTTTCTTCGGGATGCATCTGGATCAGCGCTTTGGGGTGTTCCTTGCGGCGCAGCATGGCAAAGGCAGCCGGAAGGTCGTCGAGCCGGTACGGCTTGTCGATCGGATAGAACAGGTCCGCCTTGAGAAAGCCTTCCCGGATGCTGCGGATAACCGCCTCGTGCGCCTCAATCTCCTTATAGCCGTCATGGTAGAAGCGGAAGGAATGCCGCGCGGCAAAGGGGTTCAGTCTCATACTGCGCCGGCCCTCGATGCCGTAGATGCCGACAACCGCATCGGCCGCTGCGAAGGGAAGATACATGTCCATTTGCCCGGCTGTGCCGATCGCATCGACGATCAGGTGAAAGCCGGACCCTGCCGCGGCGCGCAGCCGGTCGGCCAGATTGTCGTCCCGGTAATCAATCGTGTCGTCTGCGCCGCATAAACGGGCCAGGTCTGCCCGGTTTGCATTGCCGACTGCGACGATTTTGTGCGCCGCTGCCGCCCTGGCATGGGCCACGAAAGACAATCCGTTGCCGCCGGACCCGATCACCAGCACCCGCAGGCCCTCTTTGAGCCCCATGCGATGGATATAGGAATGCGTCTCCCGCCAGGTGATCAGCATCGGGGCGACGGTGTCGGGGATATCCTCCGGGATGACGGCGGACGGAACGCGCGGTCCGACCGTATAGCGCAGCATCTCCTGTTCTGAAAGACCATCGGCTCGCATTGCCGCATGGTCAAAGACCAGGCCGTATTCCGCGTATCCGCCGCCGAACGAATGCAGTCCCAGGGCGGGAACAGGCGGAACACCGGTATTGGTCACCCGGTCGCCGACCTTGTAATGACGCACCCTCTTGCCGGTTTCGAGCACCCGCCCGATGCTTTCATGCCCCAGCAGGGTCGGGTACGGCGTTTGGATCACGGTGTTGCTGATGATGTGCTGATCAGTCGCCGTACAGGTCGCGCCGTAAAGAATCTTGCAAAGGGCCGCATAATCATTGACGGCCGGCAGGGGGATGTCCTCGATGCTCAGCTGGCCGGCTGCGCGGACGATGGCTGCTTTCATAACGCAAACGCCTTCTTTCCCGCCTTTTGGAGGTTGATCCTAAGACCATTATAACCATTACCCTTTGCATCAGCGAGATCACCGCACGGCTATGGTGGCGGACAGGTCTTTTTGGTATCCTGATTGCAGCGAACGGTGATCTTTCTGGCAGGAAGGGTGTGTGGCCATGTCCGGGAAAAGGCGCAAACGCGTTTGGCTGGCGATTGCCTGTGCCGCCTTGCTGGCCGTCCCGTTGCTTTATGGCCTGATCCGGGGCATCCGGCCGCTGGCCCTGTTTGCCAAGCCGGAGAATCCTGCGGCTGCGATCGCGCTGGTTTACAAGCAGCTGCCGGACCGGGATCTGGAACTCGCGCTGTATCCGCCGACGCGAACGCCGTTTCGCAAGAGCCCGATCCTCGTCTACATCCATGGCGGATCCTGGAAAAGCGGTTCTCACCGGCTGAAAAGCAGCGAACTGGAAAGCATCTTCAACCCGATCCGGTCACTGGGAATCGCCGTCGTGAGTGTCCAGTACAGGTTAACTGACTCAGAGACCCATTTCCCCGCCCACCTCGAGGATGTGACCGACGCGCTTAAATTTATCGTCAATCAAGCGCCAAACCACAATCTGGATGCCAATCGGATCGGCCTTCTGGGCGCCAGTGCCGGGGCACACCTGGCGCTATTGGCCGCATCCCCGGACATCCCGCTGCGCTGCGTCGTCGGCATCGCCACGCCGGTCGACCTGGTCGACTTGTCTGACTACAGCGCGGCAGAACGGGTCAAGATCGAAAAATTGCTGGCGGACTTCTTGGGCGGGACATACGCACAAAAGCCCGAGTTGTATAGGCAAGGCTCGCCGATCGCGTGCATTCGTGCCGACTGGCCGCCCCTGTTTCTGGCCCACGGCAAAAAAGACGAGCTGGTGCCCATCGCGCAGGTGGACCGGTTTTACCAGGCCGGTCAGGAAGCCGGCCTGACGATCACCTATGTCCGGGTCGAGAACGGCCAGCACGACCTGAGCCCGGACGCGGGAACCGAAACGAACCCGACCCTTGCGGTTGTGGTCCAAAAGCTGCTGCTGTTTTTGCTCCAGCACCTGATTTTGTGATTAAAACGTCATTGTGGAGGTGCGTCATGAATCATCGCGAACGTTTTTGGGCCATCATGCACGATGAGCCGTATGACCGGCTGCCGGTGCTGCATTTTGGCTACTGGCAGGAGACGCTGCAGAAATGGTGCCGCGAAGGGCATCTGACAGAGGAGGAGCTGGAAGGTGTTTCCGACGGCAGCGCTGCGGAAACGTCCCTGTCTTGTAAGTTTGGCTTTGACTACAACTACTACACCTGCCATCACACGGCCAGCAGCCTGTTCCCCGGATTCGAGCACAAGGTTCTGGAAGAATTGCCGGATGGCAGCCGCAAGGTTCAGAACAGCGACGGGGCGATCATCATCGAGAAGGACGGTGCCGGATCGATTCCTTCCGAGGTCGGGCATCTGCTGACCGACCGAGATTCCTGGGAGGCACATTACAAGAACCGGTTGCAGTATTCGGAAGATCGCATCAACCTAGCCGAATTGGAGCGTCTCAAGCAGGAGGGCTGGGAAATCCCGTTGGGCTTGCACTGCGGCAGCCTGTTCGGCAACATCCGCAACTGGATGGGCCTTTTGGGCGTCAGCTACCTGTACAGTGACGACGAGCCGCTCTACGACGAGATCATCGACACAGTCGGCGACCTGTGCTTCCGCCTGGCCGAACGGGTGCTACAGTCGGGTGTGTTATTCGATTTCGGGCATTTCTGGGAGGACATCTGCTTCAAGAACGGGCCGCTGGTCGTGCCGGAGGTGTTCCGCGCCAAGGTCGGCCCGCACTACCGGCGCATCACCGGTCTTCTTAACCGCCACGGCATCGACATCGTCTCGCTGGACTGCGACGGGTGTATCGACGCCCTGGTGCCGATCTGGCTGGAAAACGGCGTCAACACGATGTTCCCCATCGAGGTGGGCACCTGGCGGGCCAGCATCGCGCCCTGGCGGGCCGCTTATGGCCCGGCGCTGCGCGGCGTCGGCGGCATGGACAAGGTCGTGTTCTCCCGCGACAAGGCAGCTGTCGACGCTGAGATTGAGCGGTTGAAGCCCTTGGTCGCCTTGGGCGGCTTCATTCCCTGCCCGGACCACCGCATCGCGCCGGACGCCAAGTGGGAACTGGTCCAGTACTACTGCGACCGGATGCGTCGCGTCTTTGGTTGATTTCGTATTGAGCCCTTTTTCGGATCGGTAGCAAAAGCCTTTGCGGACGGCCCCTAATCGTGCTACAATGGCTCGTTCCTGGCTCAAACGCACATACCGTGCCATGAAATAAAACATCCATGAACGAAAAGAAAGACAGGTGTCTCTTGGACAACATCACCTTCCCGCAATTGGCGCTATCGCCGAATACCCTTAAAGCCCTGCAGGATATGGGGTTTGAAGAAGCAACCCCGATCCAGGCGGAGGCCATTCCGCTCATCATCGAAGGGCGCGACATCCTGGGCCAGGCCCAGACCGGCACCGGCAAGACCTGCGCCTACGGCATCCCCCTGATCGAGAAAACCGACCCGGAAGCGACCCATGTCCAGTACCTGGTCCTGTCGCCGACGCGGGAGCTTGCCATCCAGATCGCGGACGAGATGCGCGAGCTGACCAAGTACCAGGAGGGCATCCGTATTCTGGCCGTCTACGGCGGGCAGCCGATCGACCGCCAGATCCTGGCCTTGAAGAAGAGGCCCCAGATCATCGTCGGCACGCCGGGACGGGTCATGGACCACATGCGGCGCAAGACCATCCGCCTGGACCAGCTGAACGGCATCATCCTGGATGAGGCGGATGAGATGCTGAACATGGGTTTCAAGGAGGATATCGACGTTATCCTCGCCGACACGCCGGACGCGATTCAACGCATCCTCTTTTCGGCGACCATGCCCGCCGGGATTTTGGAGCTGACAGACCGCTATCTGCACGACCCGGTCCATGTCCGTATCGTGCCCAAGCAGATGACAGTCAGCAACATCGAGCAGTTTTACATCGAAGTGCGCGAAGCCAGCAAGATCGAGGTCTTGTGCCGGCTGATCGAAGCGGAGCGCATCAAGCTGGCCCTTATTTTCTGCAACACCAAGCGCAAGGTCGACGATGTCTATGAAAAGCTGCAGACCCGCGGTTATTCGGCCGAAGCCCTGCACGGCGACATGAAGCAGCTCAGCCGCACCCGGGTCATGAACCGTTTCCGCAGCGGCGATGTGGAACTGCTGGTCGCGACGGATGTCGCCGCCCGCGGCATCGATGTCGACAACATCGAAGTGGTCATCAACTTCGATCTCCCCCAGGATGAGGAGTATTACGTCCACCGGATCGGCCGGACAGCACGCGCCGGACGGTCCGGCAAAGCCTACACCTTTGTCGTCGGCCGTGAGATCTTCGACCTCAAAAACATCCAGCGCTTCACCCGCTCCAATATCGTCTGCACCCAGCCCCCGTCGCTGGTGGACGTGACCGAAACGCGGGTCTCCGACCTGCTGGACAAGACTCGGGATGTCCTGGCGGCCGGCGGCCTCGACAGTTATCTGAACGCTCTCGAGCAGTTCATCACGGACCTGAACGCCACTGCCAGTGACGACGCCTTCTACACGACGGCGGACGTGGCGGCCGCCCTGATCCAGCAGGCCCTGGGGCAAAAATTGACCCATACAAACGAAATCGAATCCGTTGTCCCCTACGAGGAGATGATTGCCAGAAAGAAAAAATCCCGTGACCGCCTTTCTGGCGGAGGCCGCTTTGCTGCGGATGATGCAGACCGTGATTTTCAGGACGCTTTGCTGGGCGGCGATGCGATACCGGACGACCTGGATGATGAGCCCAAAAAAGAAAAGAAAAAGCGGAAAAAGAAACTCGAGCCAGGCATGACACGCCTGTTTCTCAACGTCGGCATTGATGACCATGTGCAGCCAGCCCAGATTGTCAAAGCTATTTGTTCGAGTTCGCCCGTGACCGGCAAGCAGATCGGCGCGATCGCCCTTTATGGGCGATACACCTTTGTCGATGTTCCTGCTGACGCGGCAGCCCAGGTCGCGAAGGGGCTCAGCGGCCAGAAAATCGGCAACCGGCCGGTGCGGGCCGAAGTCAGCGCGGCCGGAAAAAACGCCGCTGATTCTGACTTTCTCCCCAACCCCAGAAAGTCTAAAGGCGACTACGACATGCCCGGCAAATTCGGCAAGGGATCGCGTCCGGGGCACAAGAGTGACTTCAAAAAGCACGGTAAGGGCGGCAAGAAGCACGGCTCCTGACAGCAGCCCCACGACACGTTATACTGGTGTTGGCAAGGGCCGCGTTCACCTCTGAGCGGTGCAGGTCAGGACCATGTTCGCTTCGGCAGACCATAAAAAAACGACCGTCCGAATCCATCTGCTGCAGATGGGTCTGACGGTCGTGTTGCTTTTTGCCTGCCTGACCGTCCTGGCGGCATGTGTTACCGACGACGATGACGGCACGGCAACGCGCCTGGTCACGATCGATCTGGAGAGCATGATCTTGAGCAAACGGATGCAGATCCTGGTTTGGCTGCCGGAAGCGATCGAAGAGGGCCAGTCATATCCGGTGCTTTATTTTCTGCCGGATGGCGGTGGATCGGCGCATACCGTGATCCATGACTACCAGGTCGGCGAAGCGGCAGACGCACGGGTCGGGCAAGGCGTCATCGAGCCGATGATCATTGTCGCGGTATCGATGGACAGGAGCTTTGGTCTTAATTCGGCCGCAGATGTGCGTCCGGTGGAAACGGCAGGCGGACAGGTTTTTATCGAAGGTCCCTACGAGGACTATTTCATCGAAGAAGTGATACCCTTGATCGAGGCGCGGTTCCAGACGAAAAACGACCGGTTCGGTCGCATGATCGGGGGCTATTCGATGGGCGGATACGCCGCGCTGCACCTGGCTTTTCGCCATCCGGAGCTGTTCTGCCGTGTCGGCGGGCACAGCGCCTCGCTGTTCCCGGATGCGTTTCCCGATACGAGCATATCGGACTGGCTGTATCCGGATGAGAAGACCCGCGATCAGCGGGATCCAATTCGCCTGGCTGAGACATGCGATCTGACCGGTCTTCAGGTCTACCTCGACACAGGTGCATCCGACGTTAACCTGGAAGGCAACGCATTGCTGGCGAAAATCCTGCAAGAAAAGGGCATATCCTGTGAAAATCACGTGTTCCCGGGTTCCCATAGCCGCTTCTACTGCACCACGATGATGCCCGAGTACCTGGAATTCTACGGCGCGCCATGATTGGCATTGTGTTTTGAGTGTCAAAAGCAATACCATAGCCCCATAGCCCCCATTACCTTAGATCAACGAAATGTCTGGACAAATCAGCTGCATTATGATAAACCTTTTATGTTATGTGACGAAGGCGGTCAAGCATCATGGCGTTTGCGGCAAATCGAAACCAGCAGATTTCACTCTATGACAGCGCCCCGGGCATGTCGGTTAGAACGCAGATTATTGGTAAAAGGCTGGACAGAAGCCTTTTCCAGGCATATCTTTCCCAAAACAAGTAATGACCGTTTGGCTGTACCCCGCAGTGACAACCCGGCTTCTCGGCCCGATGCACCCGTCAATGGTATTGTGGCATGCTGATCTTGAGAGAGTTAAATAACGATACCGAGAACCCATTGCTGGAATCTGTGATCATCGATATCCGCGACCAGTACGCCCTGCATACGACCCGATTTGCCGAACAGCCTGACAGCGACCGCACCTATGGATCTGATGAAGAATGGGATGGAATCCCTGGCTGATGCATTGGTAACACTGCCGGGCATCAGCAGCCAGACGAAACGGATGGACAGCTAAGCAGATAAGGAACTGTTCATCAATAAGCAGCCCGATAGGTTATCCGGGAGATTGACCAGACTCGTCCATCTCTCGACGAAAAGAGCTACTTATTTTAACAGTCCCTTATCTGAAAGACAGCCAAAGGGGATGGGTCTATAAAACGATTCGTATTAACGCTTTTTATACTTGTGCTGCTGATCTCTCTCGCCGCCTGCGGCGCGCCCGCAAGCTCGCCGGAGGGAAGCACAACGTCATCCGCTACGCAGTCCACCACGCCATCTGTCACGCCGGAGCCGCAGGAAACGGTCGTGTTTGCCGACCCGGTACTGGAGGCGATGGTGCGCGGGGCGATGGGCAAGCCGGAGGGTGCAATCACTGTGGCGGATGCCGAGGCGGTGACGAGGCTGGATGTCAGCTTTGATTGGCAGCAGTACGTTTCCGGAGCGACACCCATTAGGGACATCAGCGGCCTTGAGCATTTCAGAAACCTTGAAAGCCTTGACCTGTCCTTGCACGCGATAACCGACATAACGCCGCTGGCGAGTCTCAAAAAGCTCATCGTGCTGGCGCTGGGCGGCAACCCGATTGAGGATCTTGCGCCTCTTGCCGGGCTGACAAGCCTTAAAATGCTGATACTGACCGACTGCGCGGCGCAGGACTACAGCCCGCTTGCGAAGCTCAACGGCCTTGAATTGCTCATGTTGGATAACGCGACGATAGCCGACGCAGCGCCGCTTGCGTCGCTGACGAGCTTGAAACGGCTTTATCTGGCGGGCTGTGACCTCGACTATTCCCCTTTGGCTGATATCTACCCTAATCTTGAAGGCAGCGATTTCGTCATTATGCCGACGCCAACCACGCTCGTCGAACTTGGGTTCTGCATGGATGGCGATATCAAGCAGGCTGTATATGACAACGAGTGGGTGTCCGTGCGCATCAACCACATTGAATGGGGCGATCCCGGTGCAGAAATGTGGGGACAGAACTGCGTCCGAACGGTTTTCGGAACAGATGAATACAAGGTGGATATCGGGTATTATCCGATGCACGACACATATGTGGTCTTGGCAAACAAGGACGGCGAATGGGCGGTAAACTACCTCTATCATCCTTCTGACGGCAGCTTCAGCTTTGGCCTCGGGGACAGGGAAAGCTCCGAAAGGCACATTCGCGCTATTTTCCCCGACGCTGACGATGAGGACATGTTGCTAGAGCCTGTCGTCTTCCACAGTACCGCTCTTGAAGACGCCCTTGGTATGACCGCGACCGCGTTGTTCGAGCTGCCGTATTCGCCGCCATCGCTCACGAGCCTGGGTTTTGTTGAAAGCGAGGAAGTTCGCGGCTATCTGTACGTTCATCATGAAGCGGGCGATTATTTCGACGTTTCGATACACGATCCCGAGCAAGAAGCATGGGAGGGCGGCGGTGAAGTGCGCTTCTTCACGCCGCTGAGCGAGGAATACCGCATCGTCGTAACCTATCATCTTAATGAGAAACGGTTTACCGTAGGAGCGGACGACAACGACGGCGGCGGTGCGGAATACAGGTTCTTCCTCGGCTCAGACGAGTACGTCGACATATGGTGCAGCGATGACAGGCTAACGGTCGAGCAATACTTCATGAAGGCTATCGACGATCCGTCGATCACGGATGCTTCGGATGTATATCAGTATTCGGTAAAGCGGATGGTATTGGCTGTGGAGGAAACATTCGGCATGGAGATAGACGAGCTGTGCGCCCTGCCGGAGCGATGACGCCGGCAACATAAGCTGGCGTAGCCTGTGACTTTAGGCGGGGCAGGCACACGTGGGCTTAATATTGTTGATGCCTTGACTTTGCATCCACTCTGATCAATAGTGATGATGTTGGCTTTATGCTGAAACGAACAATAGTGACAGGTAAAAACGGTGTGGATAAAAAATGGCAGTAAACAGAATATTTTGTTATGCGTAAATTGATCTCGGGCCTGGCTGCCTTTTGGGCCGTGCTGGCGGTCCTGGCGGTTCCTTGTTATGCAACGGATGGTGGTATCAGCTGGACCGAAGCTGAACGGGCTTTCCTGGACGAGCATCCGGTAATTCGCCTCGGTATCGATCCAGGGTTCGTCCCGTTCGAATTTATCGACGAGGATGGCCAGTACAAGGGCATCACGGCGGATTACCTCGATTTGGTCAGCAGGAAAACGGGGCTGAGATTTGAGGTTGCGCCGGATCTGACTTGGCCCGAGGCCTATGACCTGGCCCTGACAGGCGGCCTCGATGCCTTGCCCGCGATCGGGAAAACCGCTGAGCGCGAGCAGCATTTCCTTTTCTCCGAGCCTTACTATTCGTTTAAGCGCGTGATCGTGGTTCATGACCAGGAGAAGGCCATCACCGGTATCGAGGATCTGCAGGGTTTAACGGTAGCCGTACAGCGCAACAGCTCGCACCACAGCTATCTCTTGTCATTCCCTGGGATCAATTTAAGCTTGTACGATTCCGTGGAGGCGGCCCTTACGGCTGTCGGAACCCGTGAAGAGACCGCCTTTGTGGGCAACCTTGCCACAACCAACTACCTGATCCGGACCAACGGGCTGACCAATCTGCGCTTCATCGCCTTCGAGGCCGAGAAACAGCAGGCTTTGTATTTTGCCGTGCGCAAAGACTATCCCGAACTGGTCAGCATTTTCAACAAGGCCCTGGACAGCATCACCGACCAGGAGAAGGCTGCGATCAACAACGCCTGGATTGCCCTCAAAGCCCCGGTCGACTATGGCCTCATCATCCGCGGCGCCGTCATCGGCGGCTTGTTTATCCTGGCGGTCGTTGCCGTCTCAGCCTACTGGATTAACCGCCTGCGCAAGGAAGTGCAGCAAAGAATCCTGGTGCAGCAGGATCTGGAGCAGGCGAATGCCTTCAAGTCCAGTTTCATGGCCAGGATGTCGCACGAGATCCGCACGCCGCTGCATGCAATTACGGGCATGTCCTATCTGCTGCAAAAAACGGGCGTGACGCCGGCACAAACCCTGTATGTCGACCGGATCAGACAGGCGGCGGGCAGCATGCTGGGCATTATCAACGATATCCTGGACTATGCAAAAATCGAAGCCGGCAAAGTGGAATTGGATCATGCGTCCTTCAGCCTGGACCAGGTTATTTTAAATGTGGTCAACATCGTGTCATATAGAACAGAAGAGCAGAAAATCGACTTGCGGCTGGCCCGCGATCCGCTTGTTCCCGACTGGTTTTTCGGTGACGCGAAGCGGATTGAGCAGGTGTTGCTCAACATTCTGAATAATGCGGTTAAGTTTACCAGTTCGGGATACGTGGCTCTGGAGATCGGGCTCGAAGACCAGGAGAACGAAAAATGCCGCCTGTCCTTTACCGTCACCGATACCGGCATCGGCATGACCGGAGAACAGGTGCAAAAGCTCTTTACACCCTTTACCCAGGCAGACAACAGCATCAATCGCCGCTTCGGCGGTTCCGGGCTCGGGCTGGCCATCGTCAAGAACCTGCTGGATCTCATGAACGGACACATCCAGGTCACCAGCACACCCGGGGAAGGATCGACTTTTTCCGTTCTGCTGACACTGGATGTGGATCAGGCAAACGAATCGGCGGCGGCTCGTGCCTTGGCCGGCCAGCCGCTCCAGTCGATCCGGACACTGGTTCTGGATCGATCCGGCGCACGCGAGACGGTCGGCCGCTATCTTAAGTCTTTCGGTATGCCGTGCGAGCTAACAGGCTCGGACGCGGATGCGGCGCGCATGCTGGAGGCCGACCATGGGTTCGACCTGCTTGTCCTGGACCACGACACCCCTGACGAAGGCGGTTTTGCCTTTGTCGATGCTTTGCAAAACAACTGCCGGATTGCGAAGCTGCCCACTGTCCTTATGCTGCTGCCGCTGATGCGCTTAGACTTGTTTGACAAGATCGGCGCCCACGGTGTTTTGGCTGCTGTCGGCAAGCCCGTCATCCCTTCCATGCTCCTGAAAGCTGTTTTGGACGTATTTCAACTGAAGGACGTCTCAGGAACACAGCCGACGGCAGAGGCCATACCCAACCCGGCCCGATCAGGCGCGTTGCGCCGCGTCCTGCTTGCCGATGACAACCAGACCAACCAGCTGATCGCCCGGTCGCTGCTCCGACAGGCAGGCATCGAAGCGATCACGGCCAGCGACGGCCAGGAAGCCGTACTGCTGTTTAGCCAACACCGGGACACGATCGGACTGGTTCTGATGGATCTGCACATGCCGGTCCAAAACGGCTACGAAGCCGCCCGGGCGATCCGGGAAAAGGCGCCGGATGTGCCGATTGTCGCCATGACTGCGGATGTGGTTCAGGACGTCCGGGAGCGATGCGAGCAAAACGGTATGCAGCATTATCTCAGCAAGCCATTCGACCCGGACCGCTTCCTCCAGTTAATTCGTTCGCTCTTGCAGACACGTGCAGACACAGGAGACGCAGGTGAAGAAATGATTCTAGACCAGGCCGCCGGCGAGAAAAATATGGGCGGCGACAGGGCGGCCTACCGCCAGGTTCTGGAGGCGTACCGCCAGGAGAACCAGGACACAGAGGCCCGGCTCGGGCAGGCCATCCGGGAAAGACGCTATTCAGACGCCGCACAAATCGTCCACAAGGTTAAAAGCAGCACCGGCAGCATCGGAGCCGGGCCTTTGTTCGAAACGGCCAGGGCCTTGCAGCGTGTTTTACAGGCTGCTGGTGAAGACGAAATACCGCCGCTGGCAGAACGGTTCTCGCTGCAGCTGCGAAAATTACGGCAGGAAATTGAGGCCATCTGCGATGAAATGCCAAGCTGATAAAGGGGCGGGGAGGGACAAAATGCCCGTAAAAATACTGTTTGCCGATGATTCGGCCGCTGACCGGTTGATTTTGAAAAGCATGCTGCCTGATTATACGGTTGTGACAGCCGTGGATGGCGCCGACGCCCTGAGGCAGATCCGGGAGCAGCCCGACATCGGGCTGGTTGTGCTCGACCTGAACATGCCCAACCTGAATGGTTTCCAGGTACTCGAGACGCTGCGCAAGGATGCTCGCCTGAGACGATTGCGCACGATCCTGCTGACCAGCAGCGACGAGATGGAAAATGAGATCCGGGGATTGCAGCTGGGTGCGGCGGACTACATCAGGAAGCCGCTGCAGCGCGATGCCTTGCGAGCCAGGATCAAGACCCATGTCGATTTGCTGCAGATCCAGCAGGCGCTCGAGTAAAAACTGCAGACACAAGGCCAGACGTATGAGCTGATCTTCGAACAGGCGCCGATTGGTATCGCAATCTCATTTGGCAGCGATCCGAGCGACGCGGAAAAGAACGCGTATTATTCGATCAACCCCATGTACGAGCAGATCACCGGAAGAAGCAAAGCCTCATTGCTGGAGCTGGGCTGGGCCAGAATCACCCATCCGGACGATTTGGCATAGGATCTCAAGCAGTACGCAAAGCTCCAGGCGGGTGATATTGACGCCTATTCGATTGAGAAGCGCCTGATCAAGCCGGACGGCTCCATTGTCTGGGTGCAGCTTAGCGTTTCTGCGTTAAAAATTGCCAACAGCCACCAGCACAACCATATCGCTCTGCTCCAGGACATCACGCAACGCAAAGAGATGGAGCAAGCATTACGCTACAACAACGATCACGACCGTTGGACAGGCCTTTACAACCGTAGCTTCCTGGAACGCCTGCTGGCAGAGGACGCCGACCGGACTCTACACGAAAAACGGGCGGTTGTCGGCATAAACCTGGTTGAGATCCAGTCTCTGACCAGCCGGTACGGCTTTCAGTACACGCAAAAACTGATCAAGAAGATCGTTGCGGCCCTGCTTGACCACTGTTCAGGTACTCGCTCACTGTTCTGCACGTATGAAAACCGGTTCGTGTTTTACATCAAGAACTACACCGACAAGCAGGATCTGATCCGGTTCAGCCAGGAAATCACCGCTACATTGAAGGAGATCCTGGCGCCCGAACGGATCGGCGGCGGGATCAGCATCGTCGAAATCAATCAAGATAATGCCCACGCGGTTGAACAGCTGCTCAAAGACCTGTTGATTGCGTCAGAGTACGCTATACGAGATACTGAACACGATCTGGGCGTCTGCTACTACGACGACCAGCTCGCGGCGAACTTTGCCCGAAGGCAAGACATCGAGGACGAATTGATAAGGGTTGCCGCCAGTAAAGCTGATGACGGCTTGTACTTGCATTACCAGCCGGTCCTGGATTTGAAAACCGGTCGGATCTGCGCGTTTGAAGCGCTGACCCGGCTGCATAGTGACGTGCTGGGCAACCTGTCGCCCGCCGAATTCATCCCGATCGCCGAAGAAGCGAAATTGATCTTGCCGATCGGCAGGAAAATCGTCAGCCAGGCGCTCTGTTTTCTGAAGCGGCTGCACGAGAGCGGGTTTGAATCAGTCAGCGTTCTGATCAACATCTCGATCATTCAACTGATCGATCACGAGTTCAGCCGGAACTTGTTCCAGGTCATTCGGGACGTGCGCGTCAATCCGGAAAGCATCGGCCTTGAAATCACGGAGTCTGTTTTTGCTGCCGATTTTGACCGCATCAACCGGATCCTGGGTGTTCTGGACCGTGCGGGGCTCCACGTCTCCATCGATGACTTTGGCACGGGATACTCGTCGTTTTCACGGGAACAGGATCTCAATATCAAGAGCCTTAAGATCGACAAGTCCTTTGTCGACGGCATCATGCAGACGGATCCGGACAAGACGGTTATCGCCGATATCATCGCCATGGCCCACAAGTTTGACCACATCACGATTGCCGAAGGTGTTGAGCATGAAAAACAGCTGCGTTATCTGAAAGCTTGCGGCTGCGACTGGATTCAAGGCTACCTGGTCAGCAGACCGCTGGACGAAAACGCGGCGCTCGACTTCCTGGCCCGATTTGAAACAAGATGATGATCACCGGTCAGGTTCAATTGTCTGTGCGCCGGTAATCAGACGGGGAGCGGCCGGTCGCCTGCCGGAACGTGCGCGAGAACGATTGGACGGAAGCAAACCCGCATTTGGCCGCCACTTCAGTCACGCTTTCCGCCAGATTGAACCGTGCTTTCGCCCGGCTGATTCGGACATGCCGGATATATTGGGCTAGCGTCATCTGCAGCTCGCGCTTGAAAAGCCGCGACAGGTATTGGGCGTTGACCTGCAGGAAGCGGGCGGTTGTTTCGCTGCAAAGCGCATAGTCGTCATAGTTTTTTTCGATATGGCGGATCGCCCGGGCCACATAACCTCTTTTGATCCATTCCTGATCGGTTTCCGGGATTTTTTTGCTGCTCAAGAAAATCAGCAGGAGTTCCAGCATGATCTTTTTTTTAGATAGTCCGGCGAGAGGATCATCCTGGCTTTGCAGGCTGGACAATTCGGCGAAAAGCTCAAGAGTACGCGGATACAGCTCGTCGCTGACCAGGGCAAGCGTTTCTTTATCGATGAAATAAAGCTCCAGTTCCGGTATGGTTCGCTTGGTATCCTTGTAGCCCGGGCGACAGATCAAACGATGGCTCTCTTCTGTCTCGAACAAATCGAAATAAATATAGAAAAGCTTGACTGCCTGGTCCTCGGTGACGGTGATCGTCTGGGCGGTGTAGGGCGGGATAATCTCGAGCATCCCCTTGGACAATACGCGCTTACGGCCATTGAGATTGTGAACGCATTGACCGTCGATGACAAAGATGAAGACATTGTCGGTTTCCATGGAAATCGTGAAAGGCTGTCTTGTTCGCGTGCGTTCGGTTGTGCCGATGTAACGGACATAGGGGGAAAGGGCATAAAGCGGATCAAAACCGGTCATGAGGACCACCTGTTCCTATTTTGATTGCGGACGCGCACCTGTGTCGATCCATTATATCCTGTTTTGTTACAAAAACACGTAATTTGTTAACGCTTTCGGCTGACAGCGCTGGCATAATCAAGATATCCAGATTCGTGTCGTCAAGGCTGGGAGGGTAGGTTATGCTTGCTGTTTCGAATAAAATCTCGCCACTGGACCTGTCTCAAATCGTGATCCGGGGCTCGGTCGGCAATCTGCTCGATCGCCTGGTTGAAAACCGCATCACATCGGATGAAGCCAAGTCCGTGATCTATCAGGAAGCGGAGGACGCCTTTAAAAACCAGGTGGATGACCAGACGATCGTCGGTTATTGGCAAGGAGAGTTCTGGGGGAAGTGGATGATCAGCGCCGCACGCGTCTGCCGCTATCTTGGTCATGAAGACTTGCGCGCATTCATCGATACGGCGGCACATCGCCTGATCAGCTACCAGCGGAAAGATGGTTACATCGGCACGTATCGTGATTCCGGCAATGTCTTTGCCTGTGACCGGGATAAGGCCAGGGCGGTCGTCGGTTGGCCCTGCAACTGGAACTGGAACATCTGGTGTCGAAAATACACGCTCTGGGGGCTCTTGGAAGCCTACCAGCTCTTGGGTGACCAGACGATCCTGGACGCCGCGGTCCGTTTTGCCGATCAACTGATCGGCGAGTTGCATGACCACGGCATCCAGCTATGCGACACCGGGACGTTCAATGGTCTGCCCAGCGGATCAATCATCAAGCCGATGACCTTGCTGTGGGAGCTGACCGGTTCCCAGCGCTATTTGAGCTTTGCTGTCGAGGCGGCTGAATCCTGGGATCGCCCAGATGGCCGGATACCCAACCTGATTGCCAACGCCCGCAGCAAAAAGCCCCTGCACACATGGTATCCGGAACCGCAGACATGGGCAAAAGCGTATGAGCTGATGTCCTGCCTGGATGGCTTGCTGGCGTTGTATCGGGCGACTGGAACAGCGAAGTATATGCATGCCGTTGAAACCATTCACTGTTTGCTGGAGCAAGATGAGAAGAACATCTTGTTCAGCGTTGGCTTCAACGATATCTTCGCCCACGCGGCACCGCTCATCAATGCGGTCAGCGAAGCATGTGATGTGATCCATTGGATGCGGATTAACTACGAGCTTTTTGCGCTGACTGGCCAGAGCCGGTATATGGATCTTTTCGAGCTTGCCTTTTACAATGCTTTTCTTGCCAGTGTCTACAGTGACGGGCGTTGGGGTTCGCGCGGTGTTCGCAGCAGCGGCCGGCATATCACCTCCTACCAAACCGGATTACGGCATAATCATTGCTGCGTCAACAACCTGCCGCGCGGATTCATGAACATGGCCCAGGCGGCTGTCATGTTGGAAGGTGATGCGATCTGCATCAATCTATATAGTGAATGGACCGCAAAAATCACGTTGCCTGACGGACGGATGGCAAACATCAACCTTGGCGGGTCCTTTCTTCAAGAAGGGCATGCTGTGATCACCGTAGCAATCACAGGCGGTGACCCTGGCAGTCAGGACCGGTCCGTTCCGCTGAAGATCCGCATTCCAGCTTGGAGTCATCAGACGACGGTTAACGTGAACAGCCGCTCCCTGACACCTCCGGCCGGCGGATACCTGTCACTTGACGTGACCCCGGGTCAGACCGTACTGGATGTTCATTTCGACCTGACGCCGCGCCTCGCGATCTTTCCCGTGGAACCCGTTCACTATGCGCCGGATGACTTTCGCAGTCAGCGTTGGACGCTGGACGCAACCAATCCGATCAGCTATGTTCCCTATGAAGACATGGTATGGCAGCGCATGCATACACTCCAGGTCGGTCCGCTTCTTCTGGCCCGCAGCAAGAAAATCGGACATACGGAGCAAACATTGTTCAGCGGCCGCTCTCTGTGCACGCCAGGCATGGCCTGCCGCGTAACGCCGCAGCCGTTGCCGGGAGTTTGTTGCGGCTTTCTTGTGGCATTGGGCGATCCCGATCATCTGGTTCGAACGGTGATGTGCGATTATGCTTCTGCCGCCAATGACATCCTGGACGACCCCCGCTCTTTTTGTATTTACTTGTAAGCGTTTGATTCACATTTGTTCCGGTTGATCCTGTTCGGCAGATTCAATGTCGATCGACAGGGTGATGTTATCGAGAGCGGTGATCGTAGAGCAGCTGCAGGAGATTGACCTGCTCTTGTTTCACGTCAAATGAATCGGAAAACAGGTAGGTCTGCACCATCCGGTAGCCGAATTTGATCAGGATCAGGTCGAGGATCCGGCCTTCGTCGATCCCGGAGACATCGGCAAATTCCGCCAGCCCCTGGCGGTAGGCAGGAATCAGCTTGCGGATGTAGCTGTCTACGCACCCTGGCTCTGTTTCGTCGATGATCAGGCTGGCGATGTCTTCGCCGGCATAACCCCATCCGGCGGTATCCCAGTCGATCAGGAGGATGCCGCCATCCGTCGCGAAGATGTTTTCGATCCAGAAATCGCGATGGCAAAGCACAACCGGCAGACGATCGAGACTGGCAAAGCGCTCTTTCTGCTGTTCGTCCAGATCGAAGATCATCTGCTTCAGGTGTTCCGGGAGCGCGCATCCTTGTGAGCGCAGAGCGCTGTATTCAAATGATTTGCCCGCATAAAGCCGTATGTCGCCCGTTTTCAGCTGCTGCTTGAGATGATCCGGCAGCCGGCACGCGTCGGAGAGTAAATACGCCTCGGAATAGGCCTGGGTATGCCATTGCGCGAAATCCCGTCTCAGGAAGCCGATGTCGCCCAGATTGCTGGTTTTTTGCAGCCCTTCGGGGTGACGGGACAGGCGTCCCTGGAAGCGTCCCAACTCCAGGGCTGCCTGCTCGAGCATGCCGGGTGTGAGATCCCGCCCGGAAACACCGTCGATGAATTCCAGCCACAGGTGCGTCTGGACACCATCCCGTTCGGCCAGGCAGCAGGCGGGCCAGCGTAAAGAAGGATGGAAATACAGACCCAAATCGGACCGGTAGAGGTCATATTCCCGGCACCACGATAGGGGGTCTCCGGGTCGCAGCCATTTTTGCTGCGTCTTCCAGACGACGTCGAACGGCCTGACGGTGCCGCCTGCCAGGGTGGCCTTTCCGCTGACGCGCCGGACATCGCCCAATGTGCCGCCATGCAGATGCGTAACCTGGTAAGCCAGGTCGGCAACCGGCGCGCCGAGCAGGGTCTGCACCACGCCAAGGAGCGTTTGACGATTCAGAGGATTCATCTACTTTGCTCCGGCATGACCCGGAGACGCTCCTTCAGGTATTCGCCAAGCGCCTGATCGCAGCAATACACATAGCAACCTTCAAACGTCATTGTCCCTTCTTCCCCTTACCGTCTTTAATCGTTTCAGCAGATCCGCAACCATCCCTGGATCCTGCCATAAGGAAATGCCAAAGCATTTCTTTCCCGCATCTTTTATGGATGCTCCGATATGATAAACTGCCGTATTATCCAGGATAATGAATCTATCGTGGAACACTTGCGTCCTCATTACTGTCAGATTCGGATATTGTGAATTAAAATTCGTTATGTCTGGATTGGAAAGCCTTGCACCTGCATACGTGTAAATTTTCACATCCACTCCAGAGTGCTTCTTCGACAGAAGGTTCAAAGTATCAACATCCACATATCCGTCAATCAGGATGATCTCCTTGTGTGCCTTCTGGATGATGGATGCGATAAAGCTGAATGCGTCATAAATCTGCCCGTCAAAGAAGATTTTCTGCTCTGATTCGGCGTGATCCTCGATATATGCGAAAACCCTGTCAAATTTCTCATCCGTGGTCTTCTGATATTCCATTTGTTTCAATTCGATATCACTAACCTTTTCGAAGAGCAACGCATTATTAGCGATGAAACGACGCATCTCCACAAAAGTTCGCATAATATTGATGCTGACCTGCACAGCCACCTTGCTGCGCAAAACACTTGCAAGCATTGAGATTCCTTGCTCTGTATATGCATAAGGATAATATCTGCGCCCACCTCGACCAGCTTGCTCTTCATTTGAGGTTCCAGGCTGGAACCTCAAATGGTTTATCCTTCGCGTTTCTCTCACACAAGCTTCACGTCGTTTCTATAGACCATTAGGCCAAGATTGATCACGACGGCGGCTTTTTGCCGAGCTGCCGGAACTCGATCGCGAGGCCGGCGCCGGCCGGCACCTTGGCTTCATCTGCCCGACCCGCCCGCGATCAGTCCCGGTCCAGTTCTGTATGCTTGCGTGCGGAACCGGCCGCCTGATCGACCGGGTACTTGCGCCCGTTCTGGTCCAGCTTCCTGTTTATTATTGTATCCGGATCCACGCCCAGTTTCTGGCAGAGCAGCAAGGCGTAGATCAGTACATCGGCCGTCTCCTCGAGCATATGATCGAGTTTGTCGGCCGCGTCCAGGTCTTTGCCGGACCACTGGAAGCATTCCAGCAACTCGGCAGCCTCCAGGCTGATCGAAATGGCCAGGTCCTTGGGGTTGTGAAATTGATCCCAGCTGCGAACCTGGTTGAAAGCCGCGATGCGCGCCAGTGTTCCTGCCTGAATCGGCTGATACTCTTGATGGCTGTCTTTATCCGTTGCATGGATCATGATGAAACCTCAACAACACAAAACATCCTGACTGCATCCATTCTACAGGTTTGCCGCAGTTGGATGCAAGGCGAACGAAACATCCTTATTGCGGGATGGGTGGTCATGCGGCATACGTTGATGCCTGCGGCGTGTTATGCTAATTTAGCTTAAAGCGACGACTTTGTTGTGTCTGCATCGGTCGTGGCATTCCGGACCAGATGCATGAGTGATCGCCTATGGCGGTTCTTTGTTCAGACAGCTTTTTTCTCCGAATTTAATCATTCCGATGCAGTTATACGCCTCAGCCGGGACAAAGCCTAATGACGTGTAAAAAGCGACGGTCTTTTCTGTGTTGTCTGTCAGCAGTTCCATCTGATAGACGTTGGCGTAACGCTGCATCATCTCCTTCAGAAGTGCCGTGCCGATGCCTTTTCGCTGGTAATCCGGATGAACGATAATATCCTGAATAAAAAGGATCGAAGCGCCATCGCCAACAGCCCGGATCAAGCCGACCAACACGTCTGATTCGTAAGCCCCGAGAATGCAAAGCGAATGATGATAGGCGAAAGCCAGCACGTCGGGATGCTCTGTATAGTTCGTCCAGCCGACACTGGCGTATAGCCTTTCTACTTCCTCTTGGCGATATGTTGCGTAGTCTTTGATTTCCATTGTCCTCACTATTGTCTCTGCTGTTGCGCCTTTACCTGGCGGCACTGCTTGTAACCCGGCAGCGCGTCAAGGCGTTTCACAAGCTGATTTCCATCCCGGCTTGGCTGCTGGTCCCCGCAAACAGGAGATTGTCCTGCTTGTCGTAGAGCGTGACGGTGACCTCAGCGCCGATGCTCTCGACAATTTCACGGTCCATCTGGCCTTCGATGGGGGCGCGCAAGACCCCGCCTCCGGACATCTGCGCGGAGAACAGCAGCGTAGCCGACCGGCCTGCCAGTTTTCCGGAGCAGCTGCCGGAGGCCTGATCCACCTGCCAGTCTGCCAGTTTGGCGCGGTTGTAGGTGGCAAAGCGGTAGGATAGGCCGGCGAAGTTGCTGAAGTAGGCAAAGAAGCCGGGAAACTCGCTGCCCATGAAGGGAATGCGCGCCCGCGAAAAAACAAAAGAAGCGTCAGATGAATCAAAGTGACTGGCCTGGATCCAGATGTAGGTCCGGGGGAACGAGCGCCCGTAGTCCTTTTCGATGTAGCCGGTACCGCCTGTGAAATCAAGGACCTGGCCGTCCAGTTCGATCATCCCGCGAATGTCATGGGTCAGGTGGATGATCGCATGGTAGCACTCCATGAATGGGATAAAGTAGAACGGGCCCATGATGCTGGGGTTCAAACGGCTGACCGGGTATGGTTTGCTGTTCGAAAAAACCAATTGCCCTTGGATCGTCACGTCATCGCGCAGGTTGACGCTTAACCCCTCCGCGGAAAAAGCGTTATCGGCGATGGCAACCGAAAACCGGTCCTTTTCAGCCTGAAAGGCGGCGTAGGGATAACGGAAATACCAGGTTTTACCACGGGCGGCATCGATCACCTGGACAAAGGCGTGGCGTTCGCCGTCAGGATCGACCGCCATCCCGGGGATAAAAGCCAGGGCGTGCTTCCGGTCGGCGCTGATACACTTGAAATACCAGCCTTCGAAATAGCGGCTGCGACGGTGGGTTCCTCGGAAAAATGCGGGATTTTTCATAGGCATCGTCCTTTCCGGATACGACTGCTACCTGGAAGGCTACCTTTCGCTTACCATTATACGCGATCAGCAGGCAGTATGCGCGTTTGAGGACTTCAATCCGGCCTGGACATGAACCAGCTTCAGAGGTCATAATGACGTTATGGTACCCATGCCCCGGCGGCCGTAACATAAGGCAGGTGGTTCGATGTCTCTTAGCAAAAAACCCAACATCCTCTTTTTCCTGTCCGACCAGCATGCGCATTCGTTTGTAGGCCCAAATCCGTTAAATCCGGTGGAAACCCCCAATCTGGACCAGCTTTCCCGGGAAGGCGTCACGTTCACCAACGCCTATTGCCAGAATCCGCTGTGCGTTCCCAGCAGAAGTTCCCTTTTAACGGGGAAGTATTCGAAAGACCTGGGCATCTACGAGAACCGGCACATTTTGGAAGCGAATTCGACGACGATTCCAAGCGTGCTCGGCCAGGCCGGCTACCGGACCTGCCTGATCGGGAAAGCCCATTTCAACGGCGACCAGTTTCATGGTTACCAGCAACGGCCATATGGAGACCTTTACGGCCAGGCGCACCAGCCGGAGCAGATCCGGAGCGGAGACAGCGCCGATGACAGCGGCCTGGGGGATATCCTGGGCAACTCCGGGGCGACAGAGATTCCTCTGCCGCTGACCCAAACCGAAATTTGCGTCAGCGAAGCGTCCAAGTGGCTGCAAAGTCATGCCGATACCAACCCGGACCAGCCTTTTTTCCTCAGCGTCAATTTCGACAAGCCCCATTTCCCCATGCGCGCGCCACGTCATTTATACGAAAAATACGCAGGACGCGTCCAGCTTCCTGTTTACCCTGAACATTACCTCGACCAGGAGGCGGTCCCGTTCGTGCGCAACGCGGTGGCGATCAACGGCCGTTCGCAGCGCCACCACGGGGACAAGGAGGTCGCCCTGCGCGCCCTGGCCGCCTATTGTGCGTGTGTCGAATGGGTCGACGATGCCATCGGGCGTGTCCTTCGGGTCCTGGATTACCTGGGCCTGGCCGAGCAGACCCTGGTGATCTATGCGTCGGATCACGGAGAGATGGCTGGAGAAAAAGGCGCCTGGCAGAAAACCTTGTTTTTTGACGCGTCGGCCAAGGTGCCGCTGGTCGTCACATGGCCTGGTCGCTACCGGGCAGGCCTTAAGGCCGACGACCTGGTCGGCCTGATCGATCTTTTCCCCACGCTCTGCAGCGCGGCGGGGCTTGCGATCCCTGACAGCTGTTCCGGTGTCGACCTGACGCCTGTCCTGGCCGAAGGCCGGCCCCTCGCGCGCGAGGCGATCTTCAGCGAGAGTTCCGCCTTGAAGCATCCGGAACACTCCGGCTGCATGATCCGGACGAAAGAGTATAAGTTCTGCACCTACCTGGACGGTCACCATGAGCTCTACGACATGGCAGCCGACCCGGGCGAATGGCATAACCTGGCCGGAACGGCCTCTTACCGTGCGATTGAAACCGCTCTTGAAGCCTGGGTGAGAGCATTCTGGCGGCCAGACCAGCAGCTCGACCGCTACCGGCAATGCCCGGCGATGCGAAACGAAAAGCATTTCTATTTCTACTCCAACCAGTTTGTTGCCGCAGACGGGCGCGTGGTCAACGCGCGGCCATAAAAGACAGATTACACTCATTTTTGCTTCCTGACACATTCTTGCGGACTTTTCGGTCAGGCTGTTCAGGGCGTTAAACGCGTGCAAAAAAACGTCGGTTTTTGCAAACGGCCGCCGCCTGTCGGCGTTATCCTGTGGGTACACAAGCATCGCAGATTGCCTGTATCGCTGCTGCGATCTGGAAAGCGAGGGATTGTCATGAAGATCAGGACATTCAACCAGCTGGCCTATCCGTCAGCAGACGCGCTCCTGTTCGGCCGGGCCGCCGCCCCCGTCACCTTGAAGAACGATCTGGTCATCGGAGGCGGGACGGTTTACCCGGAGATCAACTTCACCCTGCCCCCGATGCTGATTACCCGGGATACGATGCCGGAGGTGCTCAGCATCTACCGGGAGATGATCGGCGGGATCACCCGGCGGGCCGAAGAACTCCAGGTCCCCGGACTGGTGGCCGAAGTCGAACTGCTGCCGCCCTGTACCTGGAACGTTGGCTGGGGCGTCGATGTCAGCCGGGTACTCCTGGAGATGCTCGCTGGCTTTAGCAGCAAAACGGGCATCAAGACGGCGCTGCGCACCACCGTGATCGATGTGCGCGAAGGGCGCGGCCTGGAACACATGCACCGCGGCAAACAATGGGAAAACGTGATCGCCGCGTTTCGTGAAAACGCGCTGGCCGGCGCCGACCTGCTGGCGATCGAATCGATCGGGGGCAAAGAGACCCACGACGAAGCCAACATGACCTGCGATATCCAAAAGGCCATTTTCGCCCTGGGAATTCTCGGGGTGCGCGACATGCACAAACTGTGGGGCGCCATTCGCCAGGTCGCCGACGAGACCGGCTCGATTGCGTCCGGCGACACCGCCTGCGGGTTTGCCAACACCGCCATGGTGCTGGCGGAACGCCGCTTCATCCCCAAGGTCTTTGCCGCCGTCGACCGGGTCATCTCTGCCGTGCGCAGCTTGGCGGCTGTGGAAGCCGGCGCCATCGGTCCGCACAAGGACTGCGGCTACGAGGGCATCTACGTCAAGGCCATCACCGGCATTCCGATCGCCATGGAGGGGCGCAGCAGCGCCGTGGCGCATCCAAGCCCGGTCGGCAACATCGCCGCTTGCGCCGCCGATTTGTGGAGCAACGAGTCTGTGCAGCACATCAAGCTGCTGGGCGGCTACGCCCCGGTCGTCTCGATGGAGCAGTTGGCCTATGACTGCCGCCTGATGAACGGCGCGTCCGGACGAGGTCCGGACACGGCCCGTCTCCTGCGCGACCTGCACGCCGACAGTGACAGCATGCTCGATCCGCAGGCTTACGTCCTGCGCCCGGATGTCGTCGTCGCCATTGCAAAGCAAATCGTGGCCGACACGCATGGGCCTTTTTCCAGGAGCAAGACCGCAGCCCGGGCGGCCGTTGAGGCCTTGCGGGACGGCCTGGCAGCAGGACAACTCAACCTGGACAGCCGCGAAACCGACTGGCTGGACCGGATCGAAGACCAGCTCGACCAGATCCCGGAAGACGAAGAAGCCTTTATCCGGGCCATGATCGATGAAACCGAAAAGCTCAAACCCGCCCACTATGACCTGGTCTGACGCCAATGACCGGTCGCGCACCTGTGGTCTGGTCAAATGTCCCTGTCTCCGCTATGCTTGGGGTGTCCCTGTTGCCTGACCTGCACCCGCTGCCGGAGAGTGACGATGCACGTTGCGCCCTACAAGACCATCTTGTCGCCCCAAAACAACATGAACATCTACCGGGGCTGCACGCACGGCTGCATCTACTGCGACAGCCGCAGCGCCTGTTACCAGATGGCGCACGACTTCGAGGATATCGAAGTCAAAACGGACGCGCTGGCGATCCTCGAGTCGCAGCTGCGCCGCAAGCGCAAGCCTTGCATGATCTCGACCGGCGCGATGTGCGATCCCTATATGCCTGTGGAACAGGATCTCATGCTGACCCGCCAAAGCCTGCAGCTGATCGAGCGGTACGGCTTTGGCATCGCGATCCAGACCAAGTCGGCCCTGATCCTGCGTGACCTCGATGTGCTCCGGCGCATCAACGAACAGACCAAGGCCGTGGTGGAGATGACCCTGACCACGCACGACGAAGCGCTCTGCCGGATCCTGGAACCGAATGTTTCATCGACACACGAACGCGTCTTAGTCCTGGAGGCGATGCGCGATGCCGGCATCCCGACCGTTGTCTGGCTGTCGCCGATCCTGCCGTTCATCAACGACAGCGAGGAAAACCTGCGCGGCCTGCTCGATAGTTGCATCCGGGCCGGGGTGCGCGCCATCCTCTCGTTCGGCTTTGGCCTGACGCTGCGGGAAGGTAACCGGGAATATTTCTACCGCAAACTGGACGAGCATTTCCCGGGGCTCAAGGAAACGTATATCCGCCGTTTCGGCCAGTCATATGTCTGCCTCAGCCCCAATAACGATCGATTGACCGCTATTCTCAGCAGCGTCTGCCAGCAGCACGGCATCCTGCTTGGTGTCGATGCGGTTTTTTCGTATCTGCATACGTTCGAGGTCAAAGAGCGGCAGCTGTCACTGTTCGACACCTAAAACCTGGTTCAACCGTCCTGGCCGAGAGCCCTGGCGTAGGTTTGAATCGGGGGCGGACCGAATTCGCCGGCGTAATCCTCACCCAAAAAGCAGGCGAAACTGGTTGCCGATGAAAAACCCTTTTCGCGGTAGAAACGTACATCCGCCTCCAGGACGGCCAGATCCAGGCTGAGCGGCTTTAGGGGCCGTTTCCAGTTGCAGAACCTGGAGTTGTCGATCCAGTACTCCAGCACCTGGCTGTCCTCTTTGCCGAAAAAGCCGAGCAGCGCGTCGATCGGCGCCGCCTCAAGGGTATTCTGCGGACAGTCGGTGTCGCCGATCGTCCGGCTCGAGTCCCGCCCGATCGGTGCGAACTCCAAAAAGATACCGCAGTCCGGTGACACGCTGACCGGAACAGGCAAGGTGTCCTGGTAGGCGAGGTAACTCATTTTAGCCGCCGGGTTGACGGTTCTAACACCCCGGAGCATCTGGTTGGTCAGGATCAACGCCTGGTCGGACGGGGTCAGGCTGCGGCAGTGCGGGCAATGGCAGGCGGCGTCCCTGACATCGTCCAGCCAGAAGAAATACCGGTTGCTGCAAAAGGGAAGACGAGACGCGAGTTCGGCCGCGCGTTGGCCCAGAAAGGCCAGGGCATCCGGGTTGGATGGGCACACATTGAAATCGTTGACGCGCTCAACTTGCCGGTTCATCCGGAACCAGTCCGGCCGCGTGTCCAGCAAATGCCTGGGAACCAGCCAGGACATGGCGTGCATTTCATATTCCAGGCTGAAACCGGCTCGGGTCAGGCTGCGGGCGAAATCCAAAAACACAGGGTCTGGACAAAGTCGAGCAGCCGATCCAGCGAATGGGCGGCCTTTGCGCCGCCGGCCGGGTGGATGCCGACCAGATTGAGTCCTGATTCGAGCAGCAGGTCGCACCAATAGGGCCCGACTTCTTCCGGGTAGATAAGCAGTCCGCGCTGGGTAAACATCCATTCACCTCGCATTACTGTCAGATGGCCGAATTTCCAGCCCTATTGTACCCGCTGGCATTCTGAATGCCAATAAAAAAGCTGCCCGTCTCAGAAAAGACGGGCAGCCGGAGGGTAAAAGGTGCGCATGGGACAACGGTCATGCCGGATCAATCTGCAGCGGATCGTCGCAAAATACGTTTGACTGGAGTGCCTTTCGGGGTTCGGCCAGGTCATCTGCGACGGCGATGATCGGGCAGGCGAATGTTTCAAAAAAGCGCCGGCCGTCCTGCAACATGCGCTGGACGCGTTTGGGTGTGATTTGCTTGACCTTGTAAGCATAGTCTTGTTCAAAAATGATCTCTCCGGAATGGCAGACCAAACGCATCCAGCCGGTGCGGAACGTGCGGTTATTGATCCGGCAAACCAGTTCTGCCATGCTGCGAACCTGTTCTGGCGGGCAGGATTTTTTCATCAAGCTCACGCACGTCAGGTAACGTGTGCCCACCTCGATCAGCTGACAGGCCAGCAGAGATCCGACTTGCTGACAATCGATCCGGATCAGGTCGTTCGCGCCATAGACATGGGCCGAGATCCCGGCCCTTTGCAGCGCGCCGGTTACACGCCAAACCAGTTTATCGTGCAGGTTTTTCATGGGGCACCTCCTTGGACGTGTTTATCAGGCGAAGCGGATGAAACGGCTCGGATCCAGGGTATCTTCCTGTGTCCAGTAGCGGGTGGTGCGGCTGATTGCGAAGTGCAAATGGATTCCCGTCGATATGCCCGTGCTGCCGGTCAGGCCGATGACCGTATTTTTGTTGACCATCGCGCCGTTGCCGACTGAAATCCGGGACAAATGGCCGTAGAAGGTGTACAGCCCGTCGTCGCCGTGGCGGATCAGAACGAAGTTGCCGCTGGCATTGCTCCGGCCGGTTTGCACGACGGTTCCGGTTTTAGCCGCATAGACAGGGATCGCCTTGTTGTAGGTCGCCAGGTCGATGCCCGCGTGAAAGCTGCTGGACAGTCCGGTTGCGGTCTGGATGGGCGTACGCCAGCCGTATGAACTGGTGACGGCGTAGGAACCAGCCGGAAGCGGTACGCGCATTGACTCGTAAACCGTCATCCTGCAAAATGAAGAGACGGTATGGAAATTGACGTCGCTGCAGGATGCCGTGATGGTAGCCGTACCGGGATTAACGGCCGTAATGGTGCCGCTGGAATCGACGGTGGCAACGGTGGGGTTGCTGCTCCGGAACGTGATTTTGCTGACAGTGCTCCGGTACGGGGCGATCGTACCGACCGTCACGGCCGAAAGCTTCAATGTTTTGCCGGCGTACAAGGTTGCGGTTGGATGCGACAGGTTTATTTGGCTGACCCTGACATAGATGGCTTTGACGGGTGCAGACAACGCGCTGGAATGGGTCGACAGGAGATGCTTGTGATAGGCCTGAATGCGATAATAATAGAAGCGATCGGGGCTGATGCTGTAGTCGGTGTACGTACGGGTCGAGCCGCTGACGATGGTTTTCAGCAGCCGGTAGGTACCGCTTTGCGAGTCGGAGCGGTAGATCTTGTAGCCTTCCGCATAAGCGGCCTGGCTCCAGCTGATGCGAATCCCCGCCAGAGATCCTGTCGCGCTCAGAACAGCTTTTGCGCTCAGGCTGGCGGGCATGGTTTGCGTCGATGCGGCGACCGGCTGCGGCAGTCCGGCCAGGCAAAGCAGGAGGATGAGCAGGCAGATGATGCTGCGGCGAGCGGGGGAGGTGTGCTTTGTGTTTTTCATGGTGTTCCTCGCTTTCTGTGGCCAACTGGCCACCGGGCCGAATGAGTGGGATGTCGTGGTGCATCCGCTGGTAATAAACATATTGTGCCCGGTGGACGGCTAAATCTGGAGTCCAAAATTCTAAAACCCGCTGTGCGTTTTCTCACTTTTTTGACGATTAAACTCAATTTCCAAGGGAGATGTGACACGATGATCAACCACGAAGCTGACGATGGCGCGACCACGAAGCCGGCAATGGCCCCCGAACGCCTGGATCTGGCCGGACTGCTCCAGACCCTCGATGCATGGTACCGGCATGAAGAGCAAAAGGGCGTTCCGGCCGGCTGCCTGATCGGTGAAAACCGACTCGGGTTACTCTGCATCTACGGCAAGCTGTCCGGAGAAACCGGTGACCCGAATGACCGCTACCTGACCATGACGATCGACGAGTCCTATGCGTTTGAGCGGACCATGCCCGGGCGAAAAGTCCGTTTCCTGCTGACGCGCGGTCAAGACCAGTTTCGTTTGACCTACCCGTTACGGGTAAAATCCGGTTCTGACGATCAGAAAGCGATTGAAACCGGCTTGCCGCCTACCTTCATCTTTGCCGGTCTCTTGAGGAAATCGGCCAACAATGCCCACAGGATCATGTCCGGCGAAATGACCGTACCGCATACCTGGCACTATATCGCAGGCATGGAGGACATTCTTTTCCTGGCTTTTTTCCACACGCCTGTCGCGTTACTGATACCGGCGGAAAATGGCGCGGAAGATACTGACCTGTCGTTCCTGATCCCTCACGAGGAACGGATCAGGGAGATCGTCTTGAGCGATACGCAGGGTCAGCTGCTCTTTTGCCAGTCTGTGCTGGATCAGATCGCAAAGGATGACCGGTTTACGTTCGTTCCGGTTTCTGAGACGGACGGCTGGGATTCGGCCTTTCTGCAGCTGATGCAAGGCAGCGAGCAGACGCGCGTGCTGCGCGCGAAGCTGCAGCAGTTGACCCGGCAGCTTTCGGAGCAAAGCGGATTGGGTTTTATTCAGTATGTTTTCGGTCCCCAAAACCATATGTACCGGGATTTGAACGCGCATGTGCGCGACTGGCTCCGGGAGATACTGCTGGCTGCCATGCATCGCGGCCCTGCCGACCGCGCGCGCCAGGAACCCCCGCTCTCGGTGGTGATCCGCCGGATTTGCCTTTGTGTCCGCCAATTTCCCCGTTATGGTGCTTTCACCCAGTTGTTGCTGGTCGTCTGCTTTGCCGCCAAAAACAACAAGCCGATGCCATACGACCGTTTCAATCGGCTTTATCAGCATCTTTCTGACGATAAGGACCGCATCGTCAACGAACTGGACGGCTTGATCAAGAAAAGCTGGACGGATATTCCGGACGTACTCCAGAAAATGGCCGACGCGTTGTTTGCCTACCAGCCTGAGCAGGATGCGGTCCTCACACGCTTTGCGCCTGCCGATTGGCTAAATGCGATTTTTGCGCTGGATCCGGTCAGCCGGCAACTCTTCATACCAGCCGGCTGGGCCCAGGACGAACTGGCTGCAGAAGCTGAAAGCCTTCGTTTGTATCATCGCTTCGACCCTGTTCTGACTCGGGAATGGTTTTTAGCCCATCCTGTCATCCCCTATGCTGGCAACGGCTCGGACCTGGCTTTGCAGACCAGCCTGGATGGCATGACCCGAACCGTCCAGGCCGATTTTGCTCCGGTTATCGTCCAAGGTTACATGATCTGCCCGCCACCCCAATATGCCGGCATCTGCTTCGCGATGCAGCCGGCAGAGGATCTGACCAAGTACCGGCAATTCATCTTTTCAGCCTGTTCGCCGGACAGCAGCATCTGCCAGATCAAGGTCGAGATCAAGGATGTCGGACGGGCTCACCAGGACACCTTTGTCTTTCACGTATCCGACCAGTGGCGCGACTGCAGCATCGACCTCAGCCGCATGAACGCGTCGATCCGCGAGCGTGTGGAAGAGATCTGCTTTGTGGTGACCTTGGCGTCATTTATTCCGGGCTCGCTGACCGGCCGCTTTGACCTGCGGGATCTCCAGGTTGAATCGTGAATGCATTGCCAGGATCGCTAATCGCTTATGCTACAATATGAACCAAGAAGACGACACGGGAGAGATGCATATGGCAAAATACGAACGGTCTTTAACGGGTGATTTCGACGGTTTTTTAAATCACCTTCACAACGCCATCACCCAGGGCAGCGCATCGGCATCCTTTGAGGACGGCAGTGACAGGACATTTGGCCAGACCCGCTTGGCCGTACGCGTCTATGAACGCTACAGCATGGCCGGGGGCAACCGGGTCAGCCTGAACATCTCGGTGCTCGGCCATGACAACCAGCTTTTTGTCTCCGCCATCACGTCCGGCGGCAGCCAGGCGCTGTTCTTCAAGATCAACACATGGGGAGAAAGCACGTTCCTCGACCAGTGCGTCAACGCGATTGAAAGCTACGCGGGCAGGGCGTGAGCACGACGATGAAGACCTTTGAACCCGATTACCGCCATATCGTCGACGCGGCCCGCAACATCAAGGCCAGGCGGCTGCCCTTGTACGAGCATTTGATCAGCACACACCAGATGGAAAAGGTGCTCGGCGTGGTGTTTGCCGACCAGATCCAGGGGGATATGGCCGATAAACAAGCCTTTTTCCGATCGTATTGCGATTTCTTCCTGCGCCTGGGCTACGACACCGTCAGTTTCGAATGCTGCATCGGTCCGGTCATGCCCGGCAGCGGCGCGCTGGGTTCGCACATCGCGGGCGTTATCAGGACGCGCGCGGATTTTGACCGCTACCCGTGGGCGGAAATCCCGGAGCGCTTCTGGGCCGCGTACCGGGATCAGTTCGACGCCCTCGCCGCCGTGATGCCGGCCGGCATGAAGGCCATCGGCGGACCTGGCAACGGCATTTTCGAATGCGTGCAGGACATCACCGGCTTCGAGGAGCTCTGTTACATTAAGGCTGACGACCCTGAGCTTTATGCGGACCTGTTTCGCCAGGTCGGGGAGACCAACGGCCGCATCTGGCAGCAGTTCCTGGACCGTTACAGCGACTTGTACTGTGTCATGCGCTTTGGCGATGACCTGGGATTCAAGAGCACGACCCTGCTGTCGGCCGAGGATATCCGCGAGCACATCGTTCCGGTCTACAAGCAGATCATCGACCGGGTGCGCGCCCGGGGAAAGCCGTTCCTGCTGCATTCCTGCGGCAACATCTTCAACGTCATGGAGGACCTAATCCAGACCGCCGGCATCGACGCCAAGCATTCGAACGAGGACCAGATCGCGCCTTTCCCGGTCTGGGCGGCTGCCTACGGTGACCGGATCGGCAACTTCGGCGGCATCGACACCGACGCAGTCTGCCGACTGGATCGGGTCGGCCTGCAGGAATATATCCATGCGGTGCTCGCTGCCTGTGAGGACAAAGGGGGCATCGCGTTCGGATCGGGCAACTCCATCCCCGACTATGTGCCGCTCGAGGGCTACCTAAACATGGTGGACATCGTCAGGCGCTGGCGCGGCGAGTAGGACACAATGACCATGAAGACCATGCGCATCCTGACGATGAGCCTGACCCTTCTCCTGCTGTCCGCTGTTCTGTTTTTCCTTTTCGGCGTGCCTGTCGTGAACGATCTGACAGCAGTCGGGGTCAAGAACGCGTTATGCGCCTTGCCCTTGCCGGAACAGACCGAACGGATCGACGCGGTCGCCAAGGCCGGAAAACTGGTTGGCAATGGTAACGGGATGCAGTTTTTTGGTGCGATCCTGATCAAGAGCGAGCTCTCGGAGCAGGAACTGGCTGCGTTCTACCGGCCATTTGCCGCTAACGAGTGGAGCTGCCAGGTTGTACGCCAGATTTCGCCGCGCATCGAGAGCATCGAACTGGACACGGTTTCCTTCAAGGCATTCCCGGACAGCGGATCATTCTACCGGGTTCAGACCTGGGGAGACAGTTCGTTTGCTCTGCGGGACTGGGATTTACGCGGGCATTGACGAGTGGAGGCAGGATGCCTAAAGATCCGCCCCGTGATCAGCAAGCTGGGCGATCGTCTGCCCGATTGCCCATAAAGGTATGTTTGTCAGCCAGCCATCCGGCCGGTAATCTGTCATGTCGGTACGAACAGCGATCCCGGGCCTGTATTTTTCATGAAACAGCTTGAGGCTCTTGGCCTTGAGATTGCTTTCGGCTTTGACCTCGACGGGAATGATTTGCCTGCCGGCATCCAGCAGAAAATCTATTTCGGCACTGCCCCGGTCATTGGTCCAATAGTACGGTTCGATCCGGTCCAACGCTTTAAGTTGCTGCAGAACATATTGCTCGGTCAGGGCACCGTTAAATTCCTGAAACAAGGTCTTGCCGTGAACGAGAATGCGTTGATCCAGACGGGTCATGCACGACAACAAGCCGACATCTGGCAAAAAAAGCTTGAAAGCTTTGAGATCTTCATAGGATTTGAGCGGCAGATTGGGCCTGTTGACGCGATTGACTCTATGAACAAGACCGCAGTCAATCAACCAGAGCAGAGCTATTTCTTACTCCTTAGCCCGGGTACCTTCCTTGAGCAGGCCATAGATGAATTTCTTATTTTCTTGGTTAACTGCGCAGGAATGGAATGCCACAACATGCGGATACGAGGAACAATTTCGACCGGGGCATGCTTTGAGAAAGCTTGCTCGAATGCATTCAGGATTTGCTTTTGAATCATCTGCACTTGAGTAAGGTGCCGGCTAAAGCATATCCTTTTTTGCAGCAGATCAGCAAATAGCTCTTTTCCCAAAGCTATCATTAATTCGTCAAAGGTCATGGGAAAAAGATCCAAAAATACGTCTTCCCCTACGGGAAAAGACGTTCCTTTTTGGCGTGCGACACCCAGCAACGATTCCGCACAGATGATGGCGTATTCAGGCGCGTCTTCGTTGAAATACTTCAAGGCCGTCAATGCTTTTGGCACCTCTTGAATTTCATCGAAAATGAACAGGGTTTTATCAGGCTGTTTTTTGACCCGTATAGAGTTCGAGTCCAGTCAGGAGACGCTCCATGCGCAAGTCGAGATCATAGAGATCGTGCATTTGCCTGTTTTGATCAAAAATGATGTAAACGGTATGTTCGTACGCAATCTGGCCCCAATGCTTCATCAGCCATGTTTTGCCAACTTGCCGTGCACCGCGATCGAGCAGCGGCTTTTTTACCGGTTAGTTTTTCCATGACCATAATTGTTCTATTGCTCTGCGATACATATCCGACACGCCAGGTTCCGTTAACATATCAAGCACTTTTTGCATGGGAAAATGTCATTCGAATACATTTATTACGATGAAAAAATGTAAGAAGAACGCACTATTTACGACGTTATTATCCTGAAATCCCAGCAAAAATTATAACAACAGTGGCTGCGGTAGGGAGATGTCGAACGCCTCAAAGATCAGGCGCTGTTCTTTGGACACTGGCGCAAGGATCGTTTGCCCATTGATCTCCTGAA
>Ga0172382_10000881_pt1 | contig 55847 bp, 52 predicted proteins | sample Leawel138RmetaG_FD_122245 | JGI IMG/M metagenome (GOLD analysis project Ga0172382, IMG submission 122245) | Leachate microbial communities from a municipal landfill in Southern Ontario, Canada - Leachate well 138R metaG | ecosystem: Engineered > Solid waste > Landfill > Unclassified | place...
CGCTCCTGAAGCGTACGCGTATACCAATTCCGCCATTCGCCCTTCATTAAGGAGCGCCTGATTATTTTACATCTTTTAATCAAAAAATTCCAGTTGTTTTGTCTCTCTGCCAGGACTCGAACCCGGAACCTCCGCGTCCGAAGCGCGGCGCTCTATCCATTGAGCTACAGAGAGTTAAGATCAATACACTTAAAATACAACAAAATTAGTAAAATATCAAAGTTTAAGTTAAAATAGCGATATGATAAGTAAAGACCAAATACCGAAAGAGGTTTCACAAGTAACAAAGGAGCTTGAAAAGCAAGGTTTTTCGGCCTATTTAGTCGGTGGTTGCGTTCGTGATCTGTTAATGGACAAAAGACCTAAAGATTGGGATATAACAACCAATGCCAAACCGGAAGAAATAGTTGATTTGTTTGATAAGACATTTTATGAAAATGATTTCGGAACAGTTACGGTTGTTTTTGAAGATATTTCGGATGAAACAGTTAGAGAAATCGAAGTTACCCCATTTAGAACCGACGGTCAATATTCTGATTTTCGTCATCCCGATAAAGTTTCTTTTGGTAAAAGTTTAGATGAAGACTTGGCTCGTCGAGATTTTACTATCAATGCTTTAGCTTTCAATGTGTCTAAAGGACAACTAGTTGATTTGTATAAAGGACAAAAAGATTTAAAAGACAAGATATTAAGAACAGTGGGAAATCCCGACGAACGTTTTAATGAAGATCCATTAAGAATAATGAGGGGTATAAGATTGGCAGTTGAATTAAGTTTCATGATTAACAATGAGACCGGAGAATCAATGGCTAAAAACGCCCATTTATTATCCAAAATATCAAATGAAAGAATAAGGGATGAAATTATAAAGATAATTATGTCGTCACAACCAGCTGTTGGCCTAGAGTTTCTCGTGAAACTAGGGATAGCTAAAGTGGTTATACCTGAAATTGAGGCCGGGATTGGAGTTGAACAGAACGGCGATCATATATATGACGTTTGGGAACATACTCTAAGATCGGTCCAACATTCAGCTGATAGAAATTGGCCTTTAAATATAAGGTTGGGAGCTCTATTCCATGATGTCGGTAAACCTAAGACTCGTCGTTGGAGTCAAGAAAAAGATGATTGGACATTTTATGGCCATGAAGTGGTTGGCGCTAAGATGGCCCAAAAAATTATGCATCGACTAAAGTTTCCCGTGAAAACAATTGAAAATGTTTTTGACTTAATCAGATGTCACATGTTTTTTACCGATATAGACAAAATAACATTATCGGCCGTCAGAAGAATTATTGCCAAAGTCGGTCAAGATAATGTTTGGGATTTAATGAAATTAAGAGCTTGTGATCGTATTGGTATGGGTCGGCCTAAAGAAAATCCTTATCGCCTAAGAAAATATGAATCAATGATTGAAGAAGCTCTCCGCTCGCCAACCTCGGTGGGTATGCTTAAAATAGACGGCGATCAACTGATGAAAACAGCTGACCTCAAACCAGGGCCTAAAATAGGCTTTATTTTGCATGCTCTATTGGAAGAGGTTTTAGATAAGCCGGAATTAAATAACAAAAAATACCTATTAAACAGAGCCCAAGAATTAGCTCTTTTACCCGATCAAGAATTAGAGAAATTAGGCCAAAGTGGTAAAAACAAAAAAGAAATAGTGGAAGAAGAAAAGCTAGCTGAAATCAGAAAGAAACACGGAGTTAAATAAAATAAAAAAAACCCGCCTGTGAGACTTAGGCGGGTGAGCGTTAGCTTTATGTCCAAATCATATCTAAAGGACAGTATAGCTCTCTAAATTATAAAGGACAATACCTAGACTGTGGATAACTTGTCCTTTAGATTAAGGACGTTTTTTATCATGAAAATTCTTATGGATGTCCCTTAGCTGTTTATCGGTTATGTGGGTATAAATCTGGGTAGTAGAAACATTAGCATGACCTAACATAATCTGAACTGATCTAATGTCAGCGCCATTTTGTAGAAGATCGGTAGCAAAACCATGCCTTATGGTATGAGGTGTAACTTTTTTGGAAATACCGGATTTAATCGTATGGTATTTAACGATTCTTTCCACACTTCTTGAGGTTAATCTGTCCGACCGACCACGATTAGACAAGCCGACGAACAAAGCATCTGAGGTATCAGCCATTTGATTAGATTTTGCACCGGATAAATCACGCTTTTTTAAATAATCTTTTATCGCTTCTTTAGCTCGATCTGATAAAAATACTAATCTGACTTTTTCCCCTTTTCCTCGGACGGTAAATTCATCACGAGACAAATTAATTGAATCTCGATCTAAATTACAAAGCTCAGATACACGCAAACCAGTAGAGAACAGAAGTTCCAAAATAGCCTTATCTCTCAATGTTTTTTCGTCATTTCCAGTCGGAGAATTTAGGAGCCGTTCCAGTTCATCTGAGCTTATAAGTTCCAATTCTCGGCCTCCAACTTTGGCCAGTTCTATTCGTTCCGGCGCCAAAGAAGATATCCCCCGCCGCCCCAAATATTTAAGAAAAGATCTTAAAGCGATTAAGTAATAGTTTTGGGTTATTTTCTTAAGTGGCTTACCGTTTTCAGCTAATCGACGATTAAGCCATAATCGAAACTGCCTAACTGTTTCATCTGAAACATCTTGGGGGTCTTTAATTTGGCTAAATTCCAAAAAAAGCTTTAAATAGCGGTCATAGTTCTCTACCGTTTTTAAACTTCGCCCTTTTTCTATTTCCAAATATTCCAGAAATTCATTTTTTAATTTATTGATTTTACTCATCACTTTTATTATATCAAATATTTTGCGACATAAGAAATGAGTTCAAAAAAACAATAATATTCTGGGTCTTAATTTGCCCCTTGCATTTTTTTCTCTTTTGTGATACAGTTTGTGTCTCCTTCCGCGTCCCCGGCTTCGACCGGAACTCCCCACCGGTCTAGCCAACGGGAAAAAGGGGGTCAGAACGCTAGTTCGACCCCCTTCTTTTATTAAAACATTGCCAAAAAAGCCTTTTTAAGCTAGTATATAACCAATATGTTAACAACCAGAAAAAAGCAGAATATCATCAAAAAGACCCAGGTTCATGAGACTGACACTGGTTCTTCAGAAGTCCAAATCGCTATGTTGGACAAAAGAATCGATGAATTAGCTGATCACTTGAAAAAGAATGCCAAAGATAATCATTCCCGACGCGGACTTTTGAAATTAGTTTCCAAGCGCCGAGCTCATATAAAATATCTCGAAAACAAAAAGAAAAAAGACGAAGACAAGAAAGCAAAAAAGGCCTCTAAGTAATTTTTTGGTAAAACTTATAATTTTTTAAATAACAATGGCAACTATTAAACACAAAAGCCAGCGAGTTGGTGTTTTTATTGACACCCAAAATCTTTATCATTGTGCTAAAAATCTTTATCGCGCCCGAGTTAATTTTAATGCCGTCTTAAAAGACGCCGTAGCCGGCCGGAACCTAATCCGCGCCCGAGCTTATGTAGTCACTACCGAATCGGGTGAAGAAAAGACTTTCTTTGAAGCTCTGTACAAAATCGGAATTGAGGTAAAAACCAAGGATTTACAAATCTTCTTTGGTGGTGCCAAAAAAGCCGACTGGGATGTTGGTTTGGCGGTTGATGCTATTAAATTAGCCCCTAAATTGGATGTCGTGGTTTTAATTTCCGGCGATGGCGACTTTATTCCCTTAGTTCAATACTTACAGGAAAATATGGGTTGTCAGGTAGAAGTTATTTCTTTCGGTAAAAGTGCTTCTGGTAAATTAAAAGAAGTCGCCGATGATTTTTTGGATTTAGATCAAGAATCAAAAAAATACCTCATTCAAAGGACAAATAGAAATAACAAGAAAAGTTAAGCTTAAGGAACAAATAAATCCCATCCTTGGCTTAGCTTACCGTTTGTGATAATGTAAACGCATTATCCTTAATTAGTTGGTTTGTGGATAAGTAGGTTTGGTTGGTACCAAATCTAAAATCTGCAAATCAGCTCCATATTGTTATGCAACAAAAAGAATACTCGCTGGAAGTTGCCGGTCGGCAATTAACAGCTACTTTTACTAATTTAGCCAATCAAACCAATGGCTCGGTAATTGTTAAATATGGCCAGACCGTTGTCTTGGCCACGGCCGTCATGTCCTCCAACAAACGTGAGGGGATAGATTACTTTCCTCTGGTAGTTGATTATGAAGAGAAGTTTTATGCCACCGGCCTTATTCTAGGTGGCCGATTTGTTAAACGCGAAGGTCGCCCATCAGAAGAAGCGATTTTGGTTGGCCGGATGGTTGATCGTACGATCAGACCCTTGTTTGATAGCCACATTAGAAACGAGATCCAAGTGGTGGTAACAGTATTATCAATTGATGAAGACAATGATCCGGATGTGCCGGCAATTATCGCTGCTTCACTGGCCTTAGGAACTTCAGATATACCTTGGCATGGCCCGGTTAGCGCCATTCGAGTAAGTGGTGATAAAGATTCGAGATTAGTTATTAACCCGACTTACAGCCAAAGAGATGAAACTGTCTTTGATTTTCTAGTTTGTGGCAAAGACAATAAAATAAACATGATTGAGGCCGAAGCTCATGAGGTAACTGAAAGCAAAACAAAAGAAGTTTTTGAGCGAGCAGTCGAAGAAATCGAAAAAATTCAAAATTGGCAGATGGGAATAATAGAAGACATTGGTAAAGTCAAGAAAATAATTGAAAAAGAAGAACTGTCACCCGAGGCTATAAAGTTGTTTGACGATCGAATTCGTCCACTTTTAAAAGAAGCTGTGTTTGGCCCACCGGCCAATAGTCGAATCGGCGATTTGCGAGATGATTGGCTTAAAATCTTAAAGGAATCTGTGCCGGAAGCTAACGTTGGAGTAGCAATGGAATATTTTGAAACAATAATTGACGATCTCGTACATGAGACGGCATTAAAAGAAAATAGCCGTGTTGACGGCCGAAAGATGGATGAGGTTAGACCAATCTATGCTCAAGCGGGAGGGTTATCGGAAGTGGTTCATGGAGCCGGTATCTTTTATCGTGGTGGAACTCACATTTTGACCGTTTTGACTTTGGGCGGACCGAAAGACTCGCAATTGATTGAAGGCATGGAGACTAGAACCAAAAAATATTTCATCCACCATTACAACTTCCCACCATTTTCAGTTGGTGAAACCGGACGACTTGGAGGCATGAATCGTCGAGCTATTGGTCATGGCGCTTTGGCAGAGAAATCTCTTCGTGCTGTTTTACCTAGTCGAGAAGATTTTCCATATACGATAAGGTTAGTATCGGAAGCAATGGCTTCTAATGGTTCAACTTCGATGGGATCAGTTTGTGGTAGTTCTTTAGCTTTAATGGACGGTGGGGTGCCAATCAAAAGGCCGGTCGCCGGTATTGCTATGGGACTTATGAGCGATGGTCAAAATTATCGTATTTTAACTGATATCCAAGGCCCAGAAGATCATTATGGTGATATGGACTTTAAGATCGCCGGTACTAAAGAGGGGGTAACCGGCATTCAATTAGACATTAAAATTGGCGGCATTCCGGTTAATATTTTAGCTGAAGCATTAGACAAAGCTCGCCAAGCTCGATTGGGAATAATTGGGAAAATTGAAGAGGCTATAGCTGAGCCCCGAGATCAAGTTTTGCCTTCAGCTCCGACTATTGTTTCAATTAAAATTCCGGTTGATAAAATCGGTACTATTATTGGCCCTGGTGGTAAAATGATCCACAAGATCACTGATGAGACAATGACTGAAATTGAAATTGAAGATGATGGCACAGTCTTCATTACTGGCAAAAGAGATGGCGTCGAAGCAGCTCAAAAAATCGTCAGTGATATTACCAGAGAATATTTGGCCGGTGAAAAATTTGAAGGCGAAGTAACTAAAATTTTAGACTTTGGAGCATTTGTTAAAATTGGCCACGATACTGAGGGACTTGTTCACATCTCTGAAATATCACCGGCTCGAGTAGAAAAGGTAACTGATGTTTTATCAATCGGACAAAAAGTACCAGTAATTATAAAAGAAATTGATGATCGCGGACGAATTAATCTATCAATTAAAAAAGTTAATCCTGACTTTGTGAATTCTCAAAAAAAACAATAACTGGATTAAAAACTGGAGTCAAAAGCCATTTCAGATTATAATAATCAATAATGGCAGAAACCGATGATAATAAAAAAACCGATGACAGCCAATCGGTCAAAGCTGAGCCTGATATAAATGCCAAGATCGAAAAAGCTCGACTGGCGATGGAGGGCCGTGAACGGACAATCAAACGTGAACGGACGGAAAGAGAAAAAGCAATAAATTCCAATAAAGAAAAGCTAGAGATTGAATTGAAAAAAATATCGGACGATAAACAGCAATTAGAAATTGCCTGGGTAGTTTTAGATGATAAAAAAACAGCCTTAAAAAAAATCCTTAAACCAATCTTGGAGGAAGAAGAAAAGATCGAACTAGAAGAAGCAAAAATTGAAGGTGAAGAGAGGACGACAATTGATACAATCGAACGGCAAACGACTGAAAAGAAACGGTGGGAAATCCAAGACAAAAGACGTGAAATAGAAAAGAAAAAATGGGAAATCGAAGACCGAATATTAAAACTAGATGAAGCTATGTCTTTAAATACAGCTAAATACCAAGCTCTCTTAGATAAAGAAGAAGATGTGTCTGAAAGACTCGAAGAGTTAGAACATGAGATGTATTTAATGGAAGAACAATTAAGATTAGAGAGAGAGGAACGAAAAAGGCTCGAGCAAATGAGGCTAGAAACCGAAGAAAGAAAAAGGCGAGAGGCATTGGCCAGACAACAAGCTGAAGCAGAAGCAGCAAGAAAAGCCAAGGCCTTAGCTGAAAAGAAGCAACAAGAAGAAATGGCCCGAAAAGCCGAGATAGAAAAACAAAAACAAGCTGAAGCTGAAAAGCAAAAACGAGAAGAAGCTCAAATGAGAGCTCGAGCTGAAGCTGAATTGAAAAGGCGACAGGAAATAGAAAAAGAAAAAGAGCTTAAAAAACAAGCCGAAGCTGAGAAACGAAAACAAGAAGAAGCTCAAATGAGAGCTCGAGCTGAAGCTGAATTGAAAAGGCGAGAAAGAGCAAAGGGAATAATGAAAAAACCAGTATCACGACCAACTCCATCGACGCCTGAAAAACCTCAATCAATACCAGAAACACAGGCACCGCCCCAACCACCTAAAATTGACCAGCCAAACAAAACGCAAGTCAAAAAACCAGAAACTTCGACCCAAGTGAAACCAAAAAAATCAGATGAAAAAGAAAATTTACCGCTGATGAGAACTCTAAAAAGCGATTTGAAAAAACTAAACATTCCCGATGAAGACTTAAACGAAATAGAAAAAATTTACCCTTGGGTTAAATAATCTCTTATGGCTGAAGAAAAAAAAGCAACTGCTGAAGAATTAGCTCGAGCCAGATTAGCAATGGGCGGGGAAAAATTAGCTAAAAAAATAGCTGATAAAAAAGCTTCGGCAACAAATAAAGCTGAAGGAGCCATTCGGCCTTTTTCTTCCTTAACTGAAGAAGAACTGGAAGATAAGATACGTCAAGCCAAAATCGCCATGGAAGGCCGCGAACGAACTAAATTAAGAGAAAAAAGAGAGCAAGAAGAAAGGGAAAAAATGATTTTGGCTCAAAAGATAGAAGCCACCAAACAAAAAAGGCTAACTGAATCAAACGAGCAAGAAGATAAAAAACTAGCCGAAGCTGAAGCAGTTAAAAGAAAAGCCCAAGCCGAAGAAACTGTAGCCGCCCAAAAAAGAGAAGCGGCTAAAGCTTTGGTGGAAAAGATTAAACAAAGCCAAGAAACAACTAAAGGTTTTAGAACCTTAAAAACTGATTTTGACCAAGCAATAACCCAGAAAGGTTTAACCCAAAGTCAAATGGCTTTAGATGAAGAAAGAAGAAATCGGCAAGAAAGACCGGCTAGAGCCAAGATATCCAATTATCGTTCAATTATAATTGTTGTGATTAGTTTAATTTTAATCAGTGCTGGTTTAACGGCCGGCTATTTGGCTTGGCAAGCAACTAAAACCAGAGATCAGGTACAACCAACCGCCATTGATTCTGTGATTTTTGCCGACCACCGCCAAGAGATTGAAATTACTGGGAAAACCCCTCGGGAATTAAAGCTGGAAATAATTTCTTTATTGAATTCCTCGTCCTTGGCTAGAGAATCAGTTACCAATGTGTATTTTACCAAAACTGAAGAGGTTGATGGCCAATTAATTAAAAGGCGTATTAATTTTGATGAGTTTTTATCAGCGGTAGATATTAGTCTACCGGAAGATTTTATTCGCTTTATTCAACCTGACTTTATGATGGGCATCCACCACCACGAAACCGATACTATATTTTTTGTTCTAGAAACCAGATCATTCGAAAATTCATTTGCCACTTTGTTAAGAGTTGAGGCAACCATTATCCATAATTTGTTATCGCCTTGGGACCCTGACTGGCCAAATCAAATTAATCAATTAGGATCATTCACTGATAAAATTATCAGCAATAAAGACACTAGAATTACCGAAGTCAACGGGAAAATTCAAGGTCTTTACTCATTTTTAGACAGTTATCAGCTAGTTATAGCCCCCTCACGAGAAACCTTTGAAAAAATAGTTGATATTGTCAGATAAAAACAAATAGTTGTAAAGATTGCCAACCCTTTTTTTTGAGTTATAATCATTCTATGAATAAAAACTGGGTGGAATTAAAAGCTAAACTGGAAACTGAAAAAAGACAATTAATCGAAGACTTGTCAGCTATTGGTGTGGCTAACCCTGATAAACCCAATGATTGGAATGCGGTGCCATCAACCTCGGGCGAAGTTGACTACCGGGATGAGGTTGCTGAAAAGATAGAAGAGCTGGAAGAGAGAAAGGCGACTGAAGTATCTTTAGAGAAAAGACTACAGGAAATAAATGAGGCTTTGGCTAAAATAGCTGACGGCACTTATGGCATCTGTGAGGTTGGAGGGGAGGAAATTGAGCCGGAAAGACTTAAAGCTAACCCAGCAGCTAAAACTTGCCTCAAACATTTAGACGACTAAAAATTTCAAATGCTAGCCAAAGTCCTGTCAATTCAAATAAACGGATTACAGGCAGAAATCATTGAAGTAGAAGTTGATATTGCTAAAGGTTTTCATTCTTTTTCAATTGTTGGCTTACCTGACAAAGCTGTTGAAGAGGCTAAAGATAGAATAAATTCAGCTATTAAGAACTCCGGCTTTGAACCACCTTTAAGGGGTGGGAGAAAAATTGTCGTCTCTCTAGCTCCAGCCAACATCAAAAAAGAAGGATCGCAAATTGATCTAGCTATTGCTCTGGGCCATCTTTTAGCCAATCGTAATATCACCTTCAATCCAGAAGGTAAAATTTTTGCCGGTGAGCTTGGCTTAAACGGTAAAATAAGACCAATAAAAGGAGCTTTACTTTTAGCCCAAACTGCTAAACAGGTTGGTTTAAAAGAGGTCTATTTACCAATCGACAATGTTCATGAGGCGGCATTAATCAGTGGTTTAAAAATTTTTGGTTGTCATAACTTAAAACAATTGATTAACCACCTGACAACTTCTGACCAGAACGGAAGAATAAAACCAACACCTAAAACTGTAATTACTAATCAAACAGCTAAAATAGAAATTGATTTTAGCGACATTAGAGGTCAACAACAAGCTAAAAGAGCCTTAGAAATTGCTGCTGGCGGCGGTCATAATTTGGCCATGTCGGGGCCACCGGGGGCCGGCAAAACCATGCTAGCTAAAGCCTTACTTGGTATCTTACCTGAACTTAATTTTGAAGAAGTAATTGAATTAACTGGTATTCACTCAACGGCTGGTACTTTAGAAACTGATTTTATTGCTCATCGACCATTTCGTACTCCTCATCACACTTCAAGCTATGCAGCCATGGTTGGTGGAGGTAATTATCCGAGACCTGGTGAAATAACCTTGGCCCATCGAGGAGTTTTGTTTCTGGATGAATTTGCTGAGTTTGAAAAAAGAGTAATTGAATCCTTAAGACAACCCTTGGAAAATGGACAAATAACAATTGCCAGATCACGAGGAAGCTTAACTTTCCCGGCCGAGTTTATGTTAATTGCCGCTATGAATCCTTGCCCTTGTGGCTGGTTAGGTGACCTTCGACATGATTGTGTTTGCTCGCCGGGAGATATTTTCCGTTATCGTCGTAAGATATCAGGCCCAATTGTTGACCGACTTGACCTTTGGGTCCCAGTTCCACCAGTTAAGATAGTTGAATTATCATCAATCGAAAATAGCAGTGAAACATCAGCGACAATCAGACAGCGAGTAACCAAAGCCAGACAACATCAACTTAAACGTTTCAAAAAATTACCTTATTTAACCAATAGCCAAATTAAACCAAAAGATTTAAACCATTTAATTTGCCTTGATTTAAAGGCTAAAAAAATTCTTGATTTGACCGCTGATAGATTCGGCTTGTCGGCTAGGTCTTATCATCGCCTGATTAAAACTGCCCGAACCATCGCTGACTTAGATGATTCAGAGATCGTCACAGAAAAACATATCTTAGAAGCCGTTAGTTATCGACCCCCAAAAGAAAACCTCTAAACCCAAGGGCGAACTGGCGCTTTATCTATCAACTTAACTACTTCATCCTCGTCATCGACAATTTGATAAAGTTTTAAGTCAGATTTTTCAATTGTTTTGCTCTTTTTATAGAGAGTGTTGTTAATAAAGTTATCCAGTGGTCGCCAAAATTCACTACCAATTAAAATTATCGGTACTTTAAAGATTTTTTTGGTCTGAACCAAGGTTAATATTTCAAATAATTCATCTAAGGTGCCAAAACCACCAGGAAAATAGACATAGGCCTCGGCTGAAAAAGACAAACATACCTTACGACTAAAAAAATAATCAAAGTCTACATGGTCAGTAATGTAGGGGTTGGTTGCTTGCTCATGGGGTAATTTGATAGTTAATCCTAAAGACCTCCCGCCCTCGTCATAAGCCCCTTTATTAGCTGCCTCCATTATCCCTGGACCGCCGCCAGTGACAACCGAATAACCGAGAATCGATAATTTACCAGCTAAATTTTTAGCTTGCTGACAATAAGGATTATTTTTCTTAAATCGGGACGAGCCAAAGATAGTCACCGACTTGGGGTGAGCTTTAATAAAATCAAGCCCATCGTTAAATTCCTGGCTAATTTTTTCAATTCGTCTTTCAATCTCTCGATCTAAACGGCCAGCCGTCAACGGCTTGATTGGTAATTTGGCTTCCGGTAAATTAACTGTTCTCAGTTTTTTTTGTTTCATGAATATTTATCTAATTAGTATAACCATCAATTTACCACAAACTAAGCCAAACCAAAAATCCCCGAACCTTTAATGGCAGGGGATTTTTGACGACCTTGGGATACTATCTAGAAAAATTAAAAGGGATTAGAGGCACCTCTGATTTCAAAGTGGACATGGGGGCCGGTCGATCGTCCAGTTGAACCAAGATGCCCAATTTCTTCACCTTGGCTAACTTGTTGGCCGACACTAACTAAAACCAGATCAAGATGAGCATAAAGAGTTTGGGTGCCATTAGGATGGTCAATAACAATATAATTACCATAACCACCATTCCAACCAGAGGAACGGCTGACTGATACTTGGCCCGAAGCTGAAGCATAAACTGGAGCTCCCCTGTATGTAGCCAGGTCAACAGCGTTAGTCGGATGAAGACCTTGGGTTTTCACTCCACCAGCAATTGGTCTTATATAATAACCGGAAGATACCAAAGCGGTAGTCTGACCCTGGTTAGGCGATCTTGGGATAGAAGCAACGGTCGAAACTGGCTTAGCTACTTGACCATAAGGAATAATTATTTCGCTACCAACAACTAAAGAAGATTCTTGGTTCAAACCATTATATTCAATGATGTCTTCAGTTTTACCCTTATAAGCCTTAGCTAAAGATTCTAAACTATCACCTTTTTTAACTATGTGACGAACCCCAGAGATCGGTAAAATAACTAAAGTTTGGCCAGGTCTAATTGATTGGCTCCGTTTTATATCATTAGCCCACATAATAGTATTAATTGAGACATTAAACATTTGACCCACCTCCGACAAGGTATCACCTTCCTTGACCACATAAACACTAATTTGATCATTAGTTGGAGTAAAAGCTTCGCCTGAGACAGTCGGACTAGCAACTAAAGCGTTGTTGTCTATAACTATATTATTACCGCCTAATCCATCGTCGCTACCATCTAAAGAATTACCCAAGAGGGCCATAGTTTGAGAATTTGATTGTTTGGTAATTGGCAGAGATGCTTCAGCCCGATTAATCAGATCAGAGACGAAAGAAAAAACCCCAGCATCAGCCGGCTGGAAACATAAAACAAAAACTAAAAGAACCAATGTAAAAAAGCCCAAAAGCTTAAAGGCTCCTCGTCTTAGACACTTTATGATTGCCAGACGACAACAACTGTCATCTTCGGCCAAATCGGTATTAGGTAAAATAAGCCTAAAATTAATTTTTAATCCTGACAAACTGAAATGGCTTAGTTAAGCCATTTTCTACCTTTCTGGGCTATCTAAACATCTAAATTATACCCCCTTGAAACCAAAAATCAACCAAAAATTAGCTCCCTGTGGATAACTCAGATTTAGCGTAAACGCGATAAAATCTCCGCCTCAACTGACGAAAAATCTCGGCCATAAGTCAGTCGTGATAGTTCTTTTAATTTATCCCGAACTTCCGGCGAACCGGCGACAGCTTTTTTAGTTTTTATATTAAACGGCTTAGCTGGCTCACCAGCAATTAGTAACCGAAGTAAGGCATTTTGATTGGCAATAGTAATTAAATCTCTCTCATCAAACACCGGCCCAAACTGTTTAACTAAAGTCTCATTGTCGGGTACGCCAACTCTAAAGGCAGCTAAGGTACCGACGTTACCAAATACCGCCTCTCTTATCTCATCAGTCAATTGAGCTATAAACTGATGAGCAATAATCAAATTAAGACGATACTTTCTAGCTTCTGACAAAATGACTGAGATAGATTCCGTCGTATAGTTCTGAAATTCATCAATATATAAATAGAAATCACGCCGTTTATCTTCCGGCAGATCACCTCGTGACAGAGCGGCTAAAAGAATCCGACCAGTAAAGATCATACCCAAAAGTGACGAGTTGATATCACCAATTCGCCCCTTAGCTAAATTAACTAAAAGAATTTTGCCTTCATCCATCACTTGGCGAAAATTAAAAGCTGATTGGGCCTGGCCGATTATCGGTCGCATATAGTCATTGGCGATAAAGTTGCCAAACTTGGAAGTTATATAAGGTGACATATTGGCCAAACCCTGTTCACCGGTAGTTTTAACTGCTTCTTTCTGCCAGAAATCCAAAACTGTCGGATTAGTCAGGCGTGATAGTTTTCGGTTGCGAAAAGCTTCATCGGTAAATATCTTTGGCACTTCCATAAAGGTAGCTGGTTCGTTTTCAGCGTCTTCCATTAGAAGCAATAGGGTATTTCTCATATATTGCTCAAACATTGGCCCCATCGTTTCTTTCATAAATAATTGATTGAAAATTGATTGAATTTCGCCAACGATAAATGTTTTTTCTTCTGGTCGATTAAAATCATATTCCAACATATTAAGCCCCATCGGTCGCGACAGATCGCTGGGGTCAAAATAGATAACATCATTAACTCTATCTTTGGGTACTCGTTCCAGCACTTTATCAACTAATTCACCGTGAGGATCAATCACACAAAGACCTCGGCCAGAGACCATATCTTGAACAGCCATATTAAGCATTAAGTATGATTTACCGGTTCCAGTTTGACCGATAATATAGAAGTGTCGACGACGATCATCATCGGCAATTTTAACTTCCTTAATTTCGTTTCTAAAAACACTATCGCCCAAGGCCAAACCCTCATGAGGTAAATCAGACGGCGGTGGAGCTTCTTTGGTTTTAAGCCATTTAACCCGAGGGACATCAGTGGTCATGGTTGGCAAATGAAAAATACTGGCCAATTCTTCAGAATTTAGGATCATAGCTTCAGCCGATTGAAATCGTCTAAAGATATAATCAAAAATAATTTTTTTCTTTTGGCGCTTGGCCTTAATTATTTTAAAACTATTTCTAACTGGGGCTGAAAATTGAGAGAAAGCCGAACCCATCGATACAAAAATACTCTCAGCTTTATCGATTGAATCAGCGGAGGCTAATATCCTGGCATTAACCGAAAATAGTGGTTTGGAAATTTTTTGTTGAAGTGCTTTGACCGCTTCTTCATCGACGGTTTTAGGAGTGTCATCTTTAGTTTTCTTGTTACTACCAATTAAAATATCTGCCACTTCGCCGGCACTTATAAATGGTTTGGCTTTGGTGGTGGCTGATAATTTTTCACCTTTTTTTAATTTTTCCAAAACGCCAGAAATTGATTTTTTGGCAATCGGACCAGCTGGCTTAACAACTATTTGAATTACCGCCCCGTCGCCATTTTCGTCCAGTTTAGATAGGGTACTCAAAATCGGAGCAAAAGTGTCGGCTTCACTTTCTTTGTAACTCCTAATCGGTAAGTGATAGGGCCCATCAAAAACTAAATACCCAGCGGCAACTAAATCAGTAGGATTAAAGATAGTATAATCGGGAGCTTCTTCAACTTGGGCATTTAAAAACAGGCCCTGAATTTGGCGAGTGGCAAAATCTATTGATTCTCTGGGAACGGCCAGATAAAAGCTTATTTCCGAACCAACATTATGAACTGCTGCTTCAAATACAAATGGTTGGTCTAAACCAGATAAAGCATTAAATAGCTGTTCCGATAAATTAATATCTTTTAGAAAATCTTTGTTGTCAGCGCTGGCTGGAGGAATTTTTATCGATAATACTTTAAGTGACAACGATTTAATGGCCTGTTTCTTATTGTTTCTTTTTGCCAACCACCAAAGACACAACAAAAGAACTGAGCTAGAAAAAATGGCCAATAACAAAAAATGAAGTGGTAACATAATATTACTTCAACAACCCTCGGCTTTTCATTTCTTCATAAAGTTTATCGACTAAAGCATCATGAAAAGCATCTAAAACTAGTGCTGTTTCTTGGCGAGCTTTTTTTATCACTCCTAAAATACCGACTTGAGGCACTTGAGATATTAATTGATTAACCTTGGCGATGCTGTCTTCGGGTAAATAATCAAAATAATGACCAGTTGGGGCTTGTTTAACTTCTTGATTTAAGTTTTCCGTTTGTTCTGGTGTTTCCGAGATTTCAGCTTCGCCCAAGCTAAAGCTGTCGGCAATTGCTTCTTTTAATAACTCTTTCTCATCAATATTGCTAATTACGCCCTGTTTTTGTTCCAGCAATCTTCTTTTATCTTCTATTTGACGTGATAATTCAGCAATTTCGCTTTCAATATCACCAGCGTGATTGATTTTTTCAGGCATGATGTTGGTCGTATTATACAACAAGTGGTAGAATAATAACATATGGAAAACCCTTATATCGAAGAAGATGAAATTCCTCAAAAAAAGTTAAGTGACGAAGAACTGCCTGATATTATTTTAAAAAACGAGATTGAAACCGGCGAACCTATTCCCCTTGATTACCGGCCAGAGTCTAAAAACCAAGCTGATTACAATCGGCGTGAGAGATCAAACACTCAAAGAAAGATAAGCCGTTTGAGAAAAGAATTAACCTCAATTGAAAAAACTGATGAAATTAAAGTTAAAGATTTAAGAGCCGGAGCTGAAGGGCAGACAGGGGAAGATAAAGACGAGGCAATTAAACAACTAGAAGATAAGTTAAGACAATTGGAGGATAAAAAAAAGCAACTGGAAGCCAAGATGGAAAAAATTCCGACCAAACGGCAAACAAATAAACAAGAAAGATTGGCCACGCAAGTTAATAAGGCTCTAGAGGATCGCGGATTAGAAGGAGTGGAAGCTGAAGTTATCGGCAATCAAGTGTTGAAAGATCGAGAAAAACAATTTATAGATCAAAACAAGCGCCAAATTGCCGCCACTGAATTTCTAAAAGGCAAACAAGAGCAAAAATCAGAATATCTAAAAGCAGAGAGTCTAATTGAATTGGCAAACCTAATCAGAGAAAAAGAATTAGTAAAAGATGCAAATGGCGTGCCAATACCAACTGAAAAAATAATTGCCACTATAAAAAACGCTTTTAATAATCCAGCATTGTGGAGATATTTTTCAAGAGATGGCGGACTTCGAGACCGAATGATTGATATAACCAATGACTACCGACGTCGCTGGAGCGCTATTTACTTAGAGGCCAAAAGTATGGACGAATTATATGACATTATTAAAAAATCAGGAACCGTAATGATAAAAAAAGAAATGTATACTCCGGAAGAGTTGATTAATCTCATAAAAGAAGGCCGAATCAATGAACTGCCGTCACCAGCGCTTAAAGATATGGTCATGCTCTTAACCACTGAAGAAAATTTAAAACAACAGCGAGTCGTCATCAAAGAAAAACCCGAACCAGAAGTTAAACAAAAAAATTCTAATCGATTTAAGCGGTTTTGGCACAAGTTAAAGATTTGGCGGAAATAAAAAATTAAAATTCCCTATTTAACGACTGCCAGTTTTGCTGGTATATTAACCAAATGACCAAAAATGAACTAGGTTTAAATCCCAAACAACTTGAGGCGGTTTCTTTTTTAGAAGGGCCGATATTAATTGTAGCCGGTGCTGGCTCCGGCAAAACTAGAACCATCGCCGCCCGCATCAGCCGACTACTAGAAAAAGGAGTAGCTCCAGAGAATATTTTAGCGTTAACCTTTACTAACAAAGCGGCTCGAGAAATGGCCACTCGAGTAGAAAATTCAATAACCGGCATTTCAGGTAAATTAACAGCCACCACTTTTCATTCTCTAGGAGCACGAATCTTAAGGACTCACCACAAATCAGCTGGACTTAATCCCTATTTTCAAATTCTGGATCGTGATCAAAGCTTGACCAGAATAAAAAGAGTGATTAAAAATTCTAGTGGTTATTTATCAGAAAAAGATAGCGAGCCGCGCTATGTTTTATCAGTTATTTCTCGTTTTAAAAGTCAGGGGCTATTACCTCAGGATATCGACAAACAAGGGACCTTAATTAGAATAATAGATTCTCTCTGGCCAGCCTATGAAAGAATTTTACAAGCTGAAGGTGCTGTTGACTTTGACGATCTGCTAGCTAAAACCGTTCGGCTATTGGGGGACCAACCAAAAATTCTTGAAGCTTATCAACGCCGTTGGCAATATATTCACATTGATGAATATCAAGATACCAATGAAATCCAGTACACCTTGTCTAAATTGTTGGCCCAAAAACATTGTAATTTGTGTGCTGTCGGTGATGCCGATCAATCTATTTATGGTTGGCGTGGAGCTGACTATAAAAATATTTTAAGATTAGAAAAAGATTTTCCAAATTTAAAAATCGTTACTTTGGAAGAAAATTATCGTTCAACCAAAACAATTATTGAAGCGGCCAATATCATTATTGAAAAAAATCAAAACCGAAAACCCAAAAATCTAATCACCGCCAATCAAACCGGCGAAGCAATTGGTGTTTTTGCCGGCCTAGATGAAGAAGCTGAGGCTCTCTATGTTGCCAATCGAGTCAAGCAATTTTTAACTCAGGGCTTTAAGCCAACCGATATAGCCGTTTTGTATCGAGCCAATTTCCAGTCGCGAGCCCTGGAGCAAGCTTTTTGGCAACTTAATCTGCCTTACCAAGTTGCCGGTGTTAGGTTTTTTGCTCGACAAGAAATAAAAGATTTACTAGCTTTTATAAACATTGCCATCAATCCCCAAAATGAAGAGAGTTTAACCCGGGCTATAGGCCAAATTAAGGGCTTAGGTAAAAAAACCGTTACCAAGATATTAGCCGGTGATAATATTGAGACTTTTCCCAAAACCAAACAAAAAACCATTAAAGATTTTAATAATTTATTAAAGGCCATAATCCAAAAAATAGAAACTTGCCCACCGGCCGAAGTTTTAAGTTTTGTTTTTAAAGCTAGTGGCTTAGAAGATAGGTTAGACAAACTACCCGATGCTAAAGAGCGACAAGAAAATATCAAAGAACTTCTGTCCCTGGCTAAAAATTACAACCGACCCAATGGCCTATTTGATCTTTTAGCTGATGCCGCTCTAGCTACCGACCAAGATTCTATCCAAGACGGGCAAGGAGGAGTTAGATTAATGACAGTTCACGCCGCTAAGGGCCTTGAATTTAGAGTGGTTTTTGTTACTGGTCTTGAAGATGGGTTGTTCCCCTACAAAAAGGAAGACGATAGTCATCCACGTGATCCTGAAGAAGAGCGTCGACTTTTTTATGTCGCTATCACTCGAGCCAAAGAAAGACTATTTTTAACCTATGCTCAAACACGAGGTATTTTTGGTAATCGCCGAGTAAATTTACCATCAGAGTTTATCCTTGACTTAGATTCAGTACCGCTTAAAGTTGAGGAAATGCCAAATCCAGAAACAACTGAGGCCACAATTTTCTATGATTAAAGAACCCAAAAATTTAAAAGCCAAAAAGAGTTTAGGTCAACACTGGCTAACCTCAATTAAAGCGGTAGAAAAAATAATCACTGTCGCCGAAATAAAACCTAAAGATGCAGTTTTAGAGATTGGTCCCGGTAGGGGAATATTAACCGCCAAATTACTTGAAGCTAGAGCTTTAGTCTGGGCTATAGAAAAAGACCGACGATTGATCGCCGACCTTCAAGAAAAATTTACCTCAGCTATAAAAAACAATCAGCTACATTTAATCGAAGCTGATATTATCGATTTTAATATCAACAAACTGCCATCAAAGTACAAGCTGGTAGCCAACATACCATATTATTTAACCGGACAAATATTTAGAAAATTTTTATCAGCCAAAAACAAACCTGCATTAATAACTTTGCTAATCCAAAAAGAAGTAGCCCAAAGAATTGTTGCTAAAAATGATAAAGAAAGTCTCTTGTCTTTAAGCGTCAAAGCTTACGGCCAACCAAAAATTGAAGCCATCGTCAAAGCCGGCTCATTCTCGCCATCACCTAAAGTTGATTCAGCCATATTGTCAATTAAAAATATTTCCAATGATTTTTTTAAAAATTTAGATGAGCAAAAATTTTTTGAAGTAATCAGAATTTGCTTCGGTCAAAAAAGAAAGCAAATAAAGTCCGTTTTAAAGATTGAAGGTCAAAAATTAAAAACTATCGGCCTGGCCGATACAATTCGTCCTGAAGATTTAAAACTCACTGACTGGCCGAAATTAATTTCTATAATTAATGATTAAAATTATCGTCATAACCATAGTATTAACCATTATTGGTAGTTTTTGTTATGTAAAATTTAATCAACCGACAACTGATTTAGAAACAACAACAATTTGGATAAACAATCAGCCATTTAAAGCCCTGATTGCTGACACAATTAGTAAGAGAATTAAAGGTTTATCAAATCGTGGATCTTTACCCAAAGACGAAGCCATGCTTTTTGTTTTTGATAAATGTGATTATCACGGCTTTTGGATGAAAGATATGAATTTCCCAATTGATATTATCTGGCTTAATGAAGAAAAAGTAATTGTTGATATAAAAACCAATATTGAACCAAAAACTTGGCCTAAGATTTTTTACCCTAATCAACTGGCCTATTATGGAATAGAAATAAACGCTGGCCTAGTACAAAAATATGAGATAAAAGAAGGCCAAAAAGTTATGGTGTTAAAGATGTCCCAACCCGATAAATAAGATTCCCCCAAAGAATAAATAAAGGATCAATTGATACAACACAAGGTATAGGAACTGTTGCCAAACCCAAGACATTAACTCCGAGTGTTCCAATCTGTTCGTATTCATGAAGAATTGACGCTCCTTCTTGAAAGACTAATTCTTCGGGACCAGCCACTGGATTAATACGAATATACAAAGCTTTTTGAAAAAGACAAGGTAAAACAAACGTTATTTTACCACCAAAAGGAATTTGAGCTTTAGCCTGAAAAGGACTCAAAACAAAAACCACAACCAAAAGTATTAATAATAAGTTTTTCATTATTATAATTCTAAATTAAAAACCAAACTATTACTAAGGCCAGTTTCATTTTCCACATAAATCCACAAAGGAATGGTTTGCCCCCCTACTGTGTTTTGCCAATCAAAAGGTGGGTTAATAACAAATGTTAAAGTTTTCCCATCATCTGACCTTACCCCTCTCATCTTATCATAACCAGTATGAATATCATTGGTTGCCCCAAAACCGACCCCCGTTATAACCACCTCTGTTCCTGATTTTCCTTGAGTTGGAGTTATTTTCTCCAATCTCATTGTTGCCGATGGGGGTGGAGCATACCAATCAAGGTCAGCTAAAAATGAAAAGTCTAAACTAGAATCAAATGAAAATAGATTATCCAACTCCAAATCAGGGATGATATTAGTACCTGGTGTTGAAGTTGAAATTGGTAATGAGTCAACTTTTTGATTTTCTGAGGTCGGTGCCAAGTTAATCATTGGGGGGGGAGGAGGTATAAATTCGGAATCAGCAGTAGTTGATGCAGAGTTTATGGTTTTATAAAAATCATTTAATACTAATCTAGTTGACGGCCCAACAAAGCCGGTGCCCCGAAACAAGCCCAATGGTAACAAAATATCAGCAGCATTTTTTTCCTGAAATTTAATAACCGCTTGCTGAGTTTTAGGGCCAAAATAAGAAGTTTCCGAACCAGGTGAACCAGCCCCTGATAAAGCAACTTGGGTTTGCGCATCTTGATTTAATAAAATTTGTAATTGCCGGACGTCTTCACCAATACTACCTAAACGTAAATTTCGATAAAAACTTTCCGCCTTAGCTCCTAAAGGACAAAAACAGACGAAAAAACCCAATAAAATTAGATAAAAATATTTTTTCACTATTTTTTATTATATCACGCCATTAATCCTATTTAGTAATTAAAGTTATCCACTTTAAATTAAGGCTGACTATCAACAAAAAGACTTAAAAAAGTTATAATTTACCTAGATATAATTAAAATTTTACGAACTGTGACTGTCAAAAAAAAGGTTTATTGGACAATTGCTATTATTGTAGTTTTTGGTTTGGGTGTATTGTGGCTAATCGGTAGTATTGCTTCTAATTTAGAAAAGGAACAAACAGCCACTCAACTTAGACAAATTCAATCAACTCAAGAAAATCTTGAAAGGTTGGTAGCTGAAAACATAAATGACGAAACAAGTTTAGAGGACCTTAAAAATGAAAATTTAGTTATTTATGAAAAATCAGACATTTTTATAAAGAAAGAATCTGATAAAACCGCCCTTGTAAATTATGGCCAAGAAATTTACCAGATCCTATCCCTTTATTTAAAACCCCGAGAAAATGAGGTTAAAATAATGATTAGAGCACTAGAAAACCAAAACCCTAGTGAAATTGGTCTAATTACAGCTTCCCGAAAAACAGCCGAACAAGCCTTAGTGAGTCTTATTTACTTGGATACACCAGAGGTATTAGCGGATATTCACCTTCAGTTAATTAATAATTTCAATCAGTTAATTTTCTTTCTAACAAATATGGAAAATGTTTTAATCAAACCTAAGATTGCCCTAGAAAGTGCGGCTTTATATAACCCAGCCTTAATTGAACTTTGGAATACTATAATCGATTTGGATAATTATCTTTCTGACTATGACGTTGTTTTAAAAAATAAAATAGAAGTTGACTTTACAAACTATTTCAATGATTAAAAAATTAATTAAAAAAACATTACCTCTGTTAGCTATTGTTATGATAGTGTTATTCTTTTTTGTCCTAGAAGTAGCTTCATCAAAAATAATTGTTCGAGCTGATTTAATACCAGAAGGTTTGGGCCTTGATGATCGATATCAAAAAGATACTAATGAAGCTAAAGAAGATGCCGAGAGATTGAAAGAACTTCAAGAGCAAGATCAGAAAGAATGTGAAAATGAGGTTAGGGGGGGAACCGGTGGAGCCAGCCCGACTTTACCTGGAGGCACTGGAGCGGTATCTTCCTTTAGCGCTGTGCCGGTAAGAGAGGTGGGGGCACTGCTAACCAGCACCAGACAAATTGAAGATTATTCCCAAGAGATGGATGAAACCACCAAGAGTATTGAGGAGTTAACAGTTCACATTTGTATGTATTTGAAGTCAATCCAAAGAATCCAGACCGCTTTTGAGCAAAAAGAATTTCAAGAAGACCCAGCCTTAAGGCGTGAAGCCGCCACCCAAGTAGAAGATTATAAAGGTGAACTTTTAGGTGAAGATGGTCTTATCCAAACAGGCTATGATAAAACTGGCGCTGGGCCTGATGCTCCTCTATATCCAGAAAATTTAAACACCCATTTAGGAGAGGTTGAAGAGGAAGCAACCCAAAAGTATCTTGAAATTTTGGAAAACTCAGACGATGAATTTAAGGATGAAACTTTGGCCATTTTAAAGCAAAGCCAGGGCGCTTATACTCCTAAATCAACCATTAGTCGTGATAATTATGATCGGTTGATGGAAGGGGAATCATTCTATGATAGTGATGATTTCTGGAGTACTTTTGTTGGTGTTCACAACCCAGCTTTTTCTAATAACCCTCAAACCTCGTTTATAAACAACAACAATCATTTAGGCCTAAGCCAAAGTGTAGCGAGAGAGCAAGCTATTTTAGAATATAATGCCGGACAAGGTTATTTACCAATTAGAGAATGTGTTGATCGGTCTGATGACGGCTTTTGCCGACAATGGAAAACTATTACTCCAGGTATTCAAGTTAAAGACAGCGCTAGTAAGGCTTTAAATTATCGCCTTGATTTATATACCGATGCTAAACAAGGAGATCTGGCCCCTGGTAATGAACCTCAAGTTCTAGAGATAAAAGATCAAACCCCAGCTCAAACCGGTGGTGGAGCCAAGGGCCCAGGTAGTGAAGACTTAGAATCAATTATATATTTATTAAGCCAATTCGGTAGCCAGTATGGTTATCAGCCGACAAATGATGAAGGTGGGGGCGGATCTTCTTTTACTCCTGAACAGATTTTGGAGTTAATAATTGAGTATGGTCAAAAATTTATTGATTGGTGGAATGGCTCACGCGAAACTAAAATTAATATGGATTTAGCTATCACCAGCTTGGCTGACATTAACACTGGCCAACCAAACCAGGCTAATATTTCTTGGCAAGCATCTGGTGTTTCGTCTTGCCGATTTAAAAACAGTTGGCTCTCTAGTAACCCAACTTCTGATGAGAAATTAGATATTGTTGACCAGGCTGGTAGTAATGCTGAAGATCAGGGCGAAAGAACTATAAACCTGCCATTACAATTTAATGTTCGTTTTATAAGAGAACGAGCGGGAAATCAAGAAAGTTTGCCCTTAGTATCAAAAGAAATTAACGAACAATTAACTTATTCCTCAATAACCATTGATATGCCACCAACTTCTGAAACTAAAATGAATGATGTTTTTTACATTTTGTTTTCTCCTTATAGAACTAATAGGGCTTTAGGTCCATCTGGCATTTCCATAAAAATCTCGGGAGTTAGCGCCAGTGCTGAAGATATGGTTGACACCTTCGTTACATCTTTTAATCAAGCAACTGGAGCCCAAAAAGCCGAATTAGATAAATATGATTTTTCCTTTAATCGAGAAACTGGAAAAATAATTATTACTCCTAAGCGAGGGTATGAAATTGAGTGCACGACATTTGATGATCGCACTATAACTAAAAAAATTGAACTTCAAAGATAAACTGTGACCAATAATCTAAAAAATAAAATCATTAGAACGACAAAAATACTTATGGTATTGGTTTTGGTTTTGTCACCTATTTTATCTTTAGCAGTTGAAGATGACCCTGTAGATAGGCCATGGCGAACACGAGCCGATACTGGTTTGTGGGGGGAGGGACTTCGAGGCTTTAGTGAGTATATTAATTATCATACTACTATTTCCGAAACTGGCATCAAAAGAAGTTTGGAAAAAATTGAGGCCATAAGAGAAAATATAGAAAGACAAAAGGAACAACTCAATAATGCTGGTATGGCAGTACCTGGAATTATTCAAGTGATAGAAAAACTAGAAGAACAAGAAAGAATAGCTAGGTTAAATTTGGCTGCATCAGTTGACAGAGTTTTAGAAAACTTACATGAAAACCCGGAATTAGCTGAGGAGCTACATCCTCGGATAGAAACTGCTGTCAGCAACAATGTTCAAAGAGCCGAAGAAGCTGGAATATTTTTAGATGAGGATGCTGCTCTAGCCAACGAGGCTTTAAGTCAATCAATAGAGCTTGATAGACAAAAGAGTGAATCTAGAGGCGAGCAAGGGCCAAGTTACAAATACCAATGTGGTATAAGTTGGGGAGGTATTAATTTAAAAATATGCATAGTTGAAGGTTTTGCAGTGATGGTTTCCTTGTGGCTTTATATACTTTCTTGGTTGGTTTATTTAGCTGGGCAAATAATGAACTTTGCTCTCTGGGCTTCAATTGCTAATTTTAAAAGTTACGCCGACATGGAAGTCATTAAAGAAGGATGGCGTTTGTTTAGAGATTTGGCCAATATCTGCTTTATTTTTGCCCTATTATACATTGCTATTAGTACTATTTTGGGATTAAACCAATCACAAAATAAAAAAATGTTGGCAATGATTATAATTGTTGCTCTATTGGTTAATTTTAGCGCTATGTTTACTCGTCTAGGCATAGATGTTTCAAACATAATTACCATTACTTTTTACAATAATATCGGCGGTCGTCGTGAAGGTGATAAATACCCTGATGTCTCAACTGCTTTTGTCCAAGGTTTAAATCCCAATAAGGTTGTTGGCGCCGCTGATAATGATACTGGGTTTAGACCTGGAGAGGGGGGCGCTCAAAGTCCCGATATTTATGTTGATACAATGACGAATGAGAAGGCAGAATTGGAATGGCTGAAAATAATAACTTCCGGCTTAGGTTTATCCTTGCTAATGATTATTACGACTTTTGTCTTGTTGGCGGCAGCTATTCTGTTTCTTATTAGATTAATAGTATTATTGTTTTTGATAATTCTATCACCTTTGGCTTTTCTTGGTTGGGCAATTCCTAAAATTAAAGCTTCCATAACTAATACCTGGCTTAAAGCATTAACTGATCAATTGATTTTTGCTCCAGCTTTTATGATTTTGTTTTATATCTCATTTAAAATGCTAGAGGCCGTGCAGAATGGTTTACCGACTGGTGAATCAGGCGGTAGTGTCGCAGTCGCAGGTATTGCTCAAGGTGTCGAAGATTGGATGCAAAGTTTAATGACCTTTGTTATTATCATCGGCTTTATGATTGCGTCTTTAATAGTTGCTAAACAAACTGGGGCTAAGGGTTTCGGAGCAGCAACTGGAATAGCAGCTGCTGGTACTGGTTTGGGTTTAGCAGCTATAAAAAAGGGTGGCCAGATAGGTTATGGAGCAAGTAAATTTACGGCTAAAAAAGCAGGTGGAGGTACCGCTAAATATATAGGCCAAACAAAATCATTTAAGGCTATACAAGAGACTAAAGCTGGTAAATGGGTTGGTCAAACAGCTAAGGATACGAAGAAAAGAGCTGACGAATTAACACAAAAAACAAAAGAGTCATCAGCCGCAAAATGGATCAATAAAAAAAGACAAGATATGGCTGATAAAAAAGTTGGTGATTTTAGAGTTGGTAACTTGGCCAAAAACCCAATGACTGCCGTTTTGGCTGGAGTTGGAACAGCGGCTGGAATTTCTGTTTTAGGTAAAAATAAAGAAAAAGAAATACTTTCCAAGTCCCGACAAGAGCAAGAAAGAGAAAAGACTAAAGAAGAAAAGGATAAAAAGCAAGACGAAAAAGATAAGAAGGAAAAAGCAAGCAAAGAAAAGACCAAGAAGGTTGAGAAAGAAATAAAAACAATAATTGAAAAACCTGAAGATACAATAGACGACAATGATAGAAGGGTAATAAAAGAATCTTTATCAAGTTTAACAGTTAAAGAGAGAGCTGGTTTAGATGCAAAAGTTTTATCATCAGAAGAAGTAGCTAAGAATCTACAAGCCAGAGATCTAGAAGCCATACAAAAAGCTGAGGTTCAGTTTTCTGATGATCAATTAAGTAAATTAACTGGTGCTATTCAAGGTGGGGGAAACCAAAACGCCAAAGATTATATTGAATCGTCGCCAGCCAGAGGCTTCTTTAATGTTAATATCGAGCAGGCACAATCCAACCGTGAGGCGTCGGCTCCGGAGCCTCAAACAACGAGAAGAGCGCCAGAACCGCAAGTTGTAATAACTGATAGCCGGGGAAATCCTCAATCTAACACCCCTTCCCCAGAAGTTAATCCTTCGAATCAAGACCAAACTAATGAACCACAGATCAGATCAAATCCAGGCCAACCTCGTCCTAAAGAAGAACCTAATGAATATGGAGAATAAATAATAAAAAATTAAAATGTATAGTCAAAAACAATTAAGAGAAAGATTTAGTAAACTGCCACCTGAAATTAAAGATGCTATTGCCTCGGTAGAAACAGCTAATGTAATAAGAAGTATTAGTCACAAATACAATCTCCATATTGACCAAATGGGAGAGTTAGCTGATGAAACCGGACTTTTAATGCTTGGTTTAACTAAACCTCAGGATTATGTCGATAATCTTTTCCGCCGACTAAAAACTACTTATCCTAAAGCTAAAGACATTGCTAAAGATGTAAATGAGGAAATATTTAAGCCAATCAAGGAATCATTAATGAAAGTTCACAGCCCAATAGCTGAAACTAATGAAGAGGAGGCGGTCGAAGCCACAACTAATTTACCGCCTGAAGCACAAAAAGAAGAGATTTCAGAAGAAAAAAGTATATTTGAAGAGAAGATGAGCAATATGTTTCGTTCACCTCAAGAAAAAGTGCCTCTAGAAGAGTCTGAATCCAAACCAGAAGAACCACCAGCGCCACCGAAACACTTTGACCCTTATCGCGAGCCAATAGATTAATCTATTTAATGTTTAACTTATTATTATGAATTTCCAAGTACCACAATTTATTGACATTGAAGATAAAATATTCGGTCCATTAACTTTAAAGCAATTTTTATATGTTGTCGGTAGTGCCGGTTTGGCTTTTATTGTCTATGTAATTTTACCCCTATGGTTAGCAATTATTCCCATCGGTTTGATTATCGCTTTTGGTTTAGCTTTGGCTTTTTATCAGGTTAATAATCAACCATTTATTGAAGTTGTTCAATCGGTGCTAACTTACACCATTGGTAACAAAATGTATATCTGGAAAAAATCAGCATCAGAAAAAAAGAAAGAAATTAAAGCCAAACCAGAAGCAGAAACAAGAATACCAAAATTATCAGCCAGTCGACTTAAGGATTTATCTTGGAGTTTAGATGTTAAAGAAAAAATAGATTAAATGGCAGCGATAAAAACAACTCAAGATTTTGTAACTATAAAAGAAATTCGTGACGGAGTGGTTGTTATGCGTGATAATTCAATGAGAATGATTTTGATTGCTTCATCAATTAACTTTGCTTTAAAGTCAAAAGATGAACAAGAGGCAGTTATTTATCAGTATCAAAGTTTTTTAAACTCACTTGATTTTCATCTACAAATCCACCTGCAGTCAAGAAAATTAGATATTAATCCATATGTTTCTTCTTTAGAGGAAAGGATGAAAGAGCAAACTAATGACCTAATCAAGGTCCAGACAAAAGAGTATATAGAGTTTATTAGAAGTTTTGTTGAATCAACTGATATAATGACCAAAAGTTTTTTCATTGTCATTCCTTATTCCCCCTCAGCTTTAAGAACTGGCGGTAATTTATTTGATAAATTAGGTATCAATTGGGGAGATAAAAAGAACAAATCAACAAATAAAGAAATAAAATCAGACAACTTTGAAGAAGCAAAAAATCAACTCGAACAAAGAGTCGATGTGGTAAAGCAGGGTTTAAATCGATGTGGAGTAAAGACTGAAGAATTGGGTACAGAGGAATTGATTGAGCTTTATTTCAAAACTTTTAATCCAGGTGAATCGGGTATACCTAATGTTTAATTAATTATATGGGATTATTTAATTTTAAAAAGAAAAAAGACAATCAAGCCGTTACCCCGATAATGCCGGATGATATTTATGAATCTGGTGTTCTGCAATTAAGAGATATTATTGCCCCATCAGCACTTAAGGTATCACCTAAGAATATAAATTTAGGTGAAAAAATTGCTAGAACTTTGTTTGTTATTTCTTATCCGAGATTTTTAAATGAAGAATGGTTTTCACCAATTATTAACCTTGATCGAGTGTTTGATGTATCTATTTTTATTCATCCAATTGATAGTGCTATCGCCCTACGCCAATTACAAAAAAAACTAGCTGAGGTTCAAAGTCAAATTTCGATCAGAGAAAATAAGGGGTTTGTTCGTGATCCCAAACTAGATACAGCTTATCAGGATATAGAAAATCTAAGAAATCAACTCCAACAGGCTCAGGAAAAAATATTTGATGTTAGTTTATATGTCACTGTTTATGGTGATAATGAAGATGATTTGGAAAACGCTGAAGGGGAAATAAAATCTATTCTAGATGCTAAAATGGTTTATTTAAAACCGGCCCTATTTAGACAAGATGATGGCTTTAGAAGCGTCGTGCCAATTGGCTCGGATGTTTTAGGAATTAGCTCTAAAATGAATTCTAGCCCATTGTCTAGTTTATTTCCGTTTGTTTCTTTTGACTTAACTTCTAATAAGGGGATACTGTTTGGCATTAATCGTCACAATTCATCTTTAGTGTTGTTTGATCGCTTCTCCTTGGAAAATTATAACTCGGTTACTTTTGCTAAATCTGGTTCAGGTAAATCTTATGCTATTAAATTGGAAATTCTCCGTAGTTTAATGTTTGATACTGATGTTATTGTTATTGACCCGGAAAGGGAATATGAATTTTTGGCTGAAGCTGTTGGGGGGCGATATTTCAACATCTCCTTAACTTCTGAACATCATATCAATCCTTTTGATTTGCCTTTCCCTCGTGAAGATGAATCGCCAGCTGATGTTTTACGATCAAATATTATTAATTTAGTTGGCCTGTTTAGAATTATGCTTGGTGGTTTAACTCCTGAAGAAGATTCGATCATTGATAATGCTATAAGTGAAACCTATGCTCTAAAAGATATTACCGCTGATAGAGATTTTACTAACAAACCGGCTCCATTGTTATCGGACTTAGAACTGGTGTTAGCGGGTATGGAAGGTGGAGAATCATTAGCCCAAAGATTAGCTAAATATACTCAAGGCACTTGGTCGGGTTTCCTAAACAAACCAACTAATGTTGATATTAACAAAAAGTTTGTGGTTTTTTCAGTTAGGGATATGGAGGATGAATTAAAACCGGTAGCTATGTATATAGTTATTCATCATATTTGGAATGCTATCAGGCGTAATATGAAACGACGTTTATTGGTTGTTGATGAAGCTTGGTGGATGATGAAGGCTGAAGATACGGCTTCTTTCTTATTCTCTCTGGTTAAACGAGGTAGAAAATACTATTTAGGCACAGCTACAATTACCCAAGATGTTGAAGACTTTTTAAAGTCACCTTATGGCAAACCGATTATTACCAACTCATCAATTCAGATGTTATTAAAACAATCACCAGCCTCAATTGGAGTGGTTCAGGAGACATTTAATTTGACTAATGAGGAAAAATACCTACTACTAGAATCAAATGTGGGTGAGGGAATATTCTTTGCCGGCTTAAAACGAGTAGCCATAAAAGTTATTGCTTCTTATACTGAGGATCAAATTATTACCTCCGATCCATCCCAATTATTAGCCATCAAAAAAGCCAAACAAGAGTTAGATGTATCTAATGAATAATAGTCTATGGATAACTATGATGTAAAATTAAAAACTTCTCACGATCGTCCAGTCAAAGAGGTAATTGGCCAAAATTCGAAATTTAAAATTAGCAAGACTACTATTATTTTAATGATTATTGTCGCTCTCTTTTTTGATTTAATACAATTTATTTTATCTCTTATGGTGATCGGTTTTGTTGTTAATTGGTCAATATCAGTTTTTGCCTGGCTAACCTTCTTTCTTTGGTTTAAAATTAAAGGGGTTAGTTTTGCTAATCCCAAACGAGCCGGTTCTTTGTTGGGGGGATTTTTAATTGAGCTTATCCCATTAGTTGATATGCTACCAGCTTGGACGGGAGCTATAATTTTAGTTATTTTAAGTTTAAGAGTTAAACAAGTGGCCGAAAAAACCCCAGGCGGTAATTTTACAACTAAAACCATACCCGCTAAAGCTTAAATATTATTATGATAAAAACCAAAATTTTAATTTATATATTTTTATTAAGTTTTGTATTTTTGCCATCAGTGGTTGGAGCTACAATTGTCTCTACCGCTGGTGGTAGTTTAGAAGCTAAAATAACACCTTATAATCCAAAACCTTTTGAAGAAGTAACTATAAATTTATTTGGCTACGGTTTTAAGATCGAAAACAGTGAGATTGTTTGGTCAGTTGATGGTCAAATTGCCCAACAGGGTTTTGGTAAAAAAAGTTTTTCTTTTAAAGTTGGTGACATTGGCTCTGTTTCTTCAATCAATATTGTAATTAATTCAAAAGAGCGAGGAATAATGTTAAAAAATATCACTTTTCAACCAGCTGATGCAGATATTGTAATAGAAACTAATTCTTACACCCCACCTAGTTATCAAGGATCTAGTCTACCAAGTCAAGGAAGTGAAATAAAATTAGTGGCAATTCCTCGACTTATTGACTCTCAAAACAAAAGAATAGCCAATGATGATCTTAAATTTAATTGGAAAAAAGATGGTAATAACTTAACTAGCCAATCAGGTATAGGTAAAAATTACATCATCTTCACAGCAGATGAGTTTAAAGCTAGCCATAAAATAGATTTAGAAATTATTTATCAACCAGAAAAAATTGTGATAGAAAAAAGTTTAACTATCAACCTATTTCAACCGGAAATTTTAATCTATGAAGTTAATCCCTTGTCTGGTGTTGATTATTCTCGGGCAATTGGTGATGAATTTGAATTGAATAAAGATGAGATTACATTAAAAGCTGAACCTTTTTATTTATCTCAAAACCAAAAGGGTTTATTAGGTTATTATTGGCGTCTAAATGACCAGCTTTTAACAATGATTAAGGGTAGACCCGAGATGGTGGCCTTAGAAAAGCCGGCTAGTTTAGCTGGTAGTGCTAATTTGTCCTTAATAGTAGAAAGTTTAAACAAAGTTATTGGCCGTAAAAATATTGTTGTTCGCTTTGGATCAACTATTTTTGATTAATTATGAAATTTATTAAATTGATGTTTATCACTTCAGTTGTTACCTGCCTGTTTATTGTTGTACCAGCTAGTGCCGAAATAGAATACAACCTATTAGAACCAGAGGTAGTTGATGATCAGGAACAATATAGTAGTTTTATTCCTTATGCTGTAAATTTAGTAAATACTATTTTGGTTTTAGCGGTTCTTCTATCAATTATTGTTTTTGCTTATGGTGGTATTAGATATATGTTTAGCTCAGTACCAGGAGTTAAAACTGAAGCCTCGGGACAGCTAAAATCGGCTATTGGTGGTCTATTAATAGCTCTATCAGCTTGGTTAATACTTTGGACTATAAACCCCAAATTAGTAGAATTTAATTTGAGTCTGGATCAAACCGGTACCGCCAGAACAAGAGCACCTGGTAGTCCTCCTATAAACACTGATCGACCAGGTGCCGATCACACCCAAAGATTAGAGGGAGAAGGCCAGAATGGACCAGTGCCAGATAATGAATTTGAAGTTAGAGATGAATTAAGAGGTGAAGGTTTTGTTATAAATGATAATGGTGTCTGTGAAGAAGGGGATGTTAGTCAGTGCCGCACTTATGTCGGTGATTTAACAGAAGATACCAAACAGGGAACAATTGATTTAATGGATGATTGTAGAAATAGTGGTGATTATGATTGTAATATGAGGATAAGTGGTGCAGCAGAAAAAGGAGATTCTCATAGTCCTAATAGTGCCCATTATGACGGCCGAGCGGTGGATATAAGTTATTAAGGAACTGACAGACAATATTTTGAAGATTTGTTAAATACCGACTATGATGAAACAAAACGTGTTGGTAAAGATATATACTATGCCCCCAAAGACCCGAATAGTAATATTAAACAAATAATAAAAGAAGAAAATGTGAAAGATATTGAACATTATCATATTGAATTCAAGCAATAAAAAATATGAATAAAAAAATACTAATCATTGGAATTATATCATTAATTATTATTGGCCTTTTATTGGGTTTTGTTTATTTATCTAGAACCGGGCGAATAAATAATGACTATAGAATTGGTGATTTGTTTCCATTTGGTTCGGAAATAGAAAACGACAACAGAGAAGTTGACCCAGTAACCGGTTTACCAATTAATGATTCGTCATCTCTATCACCAACAACTAATGATAATAATTATGAGACTTTACTATACACCATTAATGAACCAGTTTTAAATTATCAAATTTTAACCTTTGATAATAAAGAGTTATTGTTATATACAAACAATAGTGGAAATATTTTTTATATTGACTTATATGAAGCTGATAAAAAACCAATTAGATTAACCAATAAAACTATAACTGGTATAGAAAAAATCTCTTTTGGTTATAATCAAAATAACATAACCGCGATTGGCCATATCCCTGACAAAAATCAATTTTTCTGGTTATCAACCCCCCTTCAGGAAGTGGGGGAAGAAGAGGCTGATTTTGATTTTAAAATTTTAAATGAGCCAATTTTGGATTTTACCTTATCACCTGATAACAAAAGAATTTTTATTTTAGAAAAATTAAATGATAAAAATGTCGGTTTTATCACTGATCTTAATTTAAACAATAAGATAAAAATTTTAGAACTTGATTTTGAACAATTATTAATATCATGGCCTGAAGTTAATAATATTTTAGTTCAAACTAAACCCTCTTATTATCTTGACGGTTTTTTGTTTTCCGTAAATCCTAATACTGGTAATCTGGATAGAATTTTATCCAACAAAAAAGGATTAACTTCAACTATGTCGCCTGATGGTGAAAAGGTGATTTTTACTTCTAATGTTTCCACTATTACTCGAACTTCTGTTTATTCTATTGAAGGTAAAGAAATTGTTAATTTAGGTAGTGATAATATATTAATTGATAAATGTAGTTGGACTGAAGATAATTATTTAGTTTGTTTATCACCTAATTTGAGTAATTGGGGTATTTATCCTGATGATTGGTATAAAGGTAAAACAATATTCAGTAATTATAGGGTTGTATTTTATGATTTTAGAGATCTAAAAAATATAAAATCTCTTCCAATCTTTAATTACTCTTTAGATAATCAAATTAAGAATATAAAAATCAACAATAATGGCAGTTTAATAATTTTAAACTTCCAAAATAAATTAGAAATCCACCAACTAAGAGCTTAACAAGTTTTTCTCTTTAAGATATTTAAAGCTTTGCGTTTAATCAAAAGTTCGTGACCAATAGAGAAAAGATTACTGGTAATCCAATAAATACCGACCGCAGCCGGTAATTTAGAGGCAAAAATTATAAAAATAAAAGGCATAACATATCTCATCTGCATATTCATACTTTTAGCCATGTCTTCCTTGAGCGATCCTTGGCCAAAAGGTTTAGCCCCTTTAGGGGTTGGGGGAAGAGAAAATTGCATCTGAAAAAATTGAGATAAACCGACTAACAAACCAATCCAGAAGCTTTTCTCAGTTATATTAATAAAACCTAAAAACATGTAATTTATATTTTCTGGAATTTTATTGAAGGTATATAAAACATCCAAATTTAATTCAAAACCTCGATAAAAAACATAAAAAAGAGCTAAAATTATAGGTAATTGAATAAATAAAACAAAAATACCAGAAAAAGGATTAAGCCCATGAGTCTTATATAATTCCATTATTTTCTTAGCTTGTTCTTGTTTATCAGTACAATCTTTTTTTATTTTTTTAAGCTCAGGATCAATTTCCTTCATCTTTTTCTGGGTTTTAGTTGAATGATGGTAGAGAGGAAAAATCAAAATTTTAACTAATATAGTTAAAACAACGATCGCCAATCCAACACTATTACCCGGCATAATAGCCGTTAAAAACACTAGAGCATTATAGAGGGGATTAAATAATATGGTATTAAATAGATATTTCATTGTTGAGTATATTTTCTTGTTTTAAGATTGTTTTAATTTCTTGTTCAAGATCATTAAAATTAATTTTAGAAATATCAGTTTTTACAAAAACAATCATTTTAATATTATTTTTCAGTAAATCATTAAAAATATGACGCAACCGACGTTTTACTAAAATTCTATTATGAGCTTTGTTTATTATTTTACCAGAAATAACTGGAGAGAAATATCGTCTATTATCTCTAGATAGGGTATAAACCAAAGAAAAGTTATTGGACTTTGCTCTTTTACCTGTTTTATAAACAGACTCAAAAGTGGCTCGGCTAAGCCTTTTCATTTGATTTTAAACGCTTAATTTAGCTCGGCCTTTACGCCGTCTGGATGTAATAACCTTCTTTCCACCGGCCGTTTTCTGCCTAACTAAAAATCCGTGAGTTTTCTTTCTTTTTCGATTTTTGGGTTTGTATGTCATCGACATAATCTCAAGATACTACAACAAAAAAACTTTTTTTTCAAGGCTTATTAATTTGCCAAGTAATCCACCTATTATTAACATAGTATTAATGTTTGTTATAATAGCTTATGCTCTTATAATTCTTATATTAATCTTTTAACCTAAACTAAAACCTTAAATTAAATTATGGACAATAAACAACTATGGGATAAGGTTTTAGGTGAAATTGAACTCAATATTTCTAAGGCTAATTTTGGTACTTGGTTTAAAAACACTAGTATTTATAAACAAGAAGATGGAGTAGTTTATATTAATATTCCTAATACTTTCGTCCGTGATTGGTTAATCAATAAATACAATAAGTTAATTCTAAAAATATTAAGAGAAATAAACCCAGAATTGAGAAATATAGATTATGTAATTATTAAGAATGAAGATAAAACATCAGTTAAGGAATCTAATATAAATGAGAAGTATCAAGCTGATAATTTAGGTTTAAATGACCTTTATATCAATCGTAATGACAATTTGAATCCCAAGTATATATTTGATTCATTTGTGGTTGGTTCTTTTAATGAGGTGGCTTATGCTGCTTCTCAGGCGGTAGTTAAGAATCCTGGTTCAAACTACAATCCTTTATATATTTATGGTGGCACTGGTTTGGGTAAAACTCATTTAATTCAAGCAGTTGGTAATTATATAAAAAAAATAAGCCAAAATAAAAAAGTTTATTATGTTACCTCAGAAACTTTTGCTATTGATTATATAAATTCAGTTCAAAATAATAAGGTTAATAATTTTAAAGAAAAATACAGAAAATATGATCTTTTAATAATGGATGATGTTCAATTTTTTTCCAATAAAGAAAAAACTCAAGAAGAGTTATTCCATTTATTTAATAATTTTTATGAAAATAATAAACAGATAGTTTTCTCTTCTGATAAATCACCTAAATATATTGCCAATTTAGAAGAAAGATTAAGATCTAGATTTGAGGGGGGGATGATTGTTGATGTTGCTAAACCTGATTACGAATCAAGATTAGCTATTCTAAAAACTAAGTCTAATAATATGGAATTTTCAATATCAGAGGAAATTTTGGAATATGTTGCTTCAATTATTCAGGATAATATAAGAGAATTGGAAGGAGCTCTAAATTCAATTTATTGCCAATCACAAGCTAAAAAAAGAAATTTATCTTTAAATGAAGTTAAAAATCTTATAAAAAATAATATTAAACCACAAAAAACAATATCTATTAAGGAGGTAATGAAAATAATTTCTAATTTTTATAATATTGAAGAAAAATTTTTATATGAAAAAACTAGAAGAAAAGAAGTGGTTAAACCAAGACAGGTGATAATGTATATTCTGAGAGAAGACTTTAGTACTTCCTATCCATATATTGGACAAAAATTAGGTGGTCGCGACCACACCACTGTTATTCACGCTTATGAAAAAATTAAAAATGATATAAAAACTAACTCGTTGCTAAATCAAGAGATTGAACAGATAAGAAATCTACTGTATAACAACTGAATTATAAGTGGAAAAAATGTTATTAAAAAATTAGTTAATTTAAGATATTTAAAAAGACAATTTTTTATTCAAATAATTATCAACATTTAAAAAAATAAAAATATAAAAAATATGTTTAAAAATAATAATCAATTTAGTTATCTACATAATAAACAGGTATAAATATAATAGTAAAGTATATATATAAAATAATTAATATAATATGAAAATAGAATGTCTAAAAGATAAATTTCAAAAAGCCCTATCTTTATCTGAGAGATCAATTGGAAAAAATTTATCTTTACCAATTTTAAGTTCAGTTATTTTGGTGGTTCAAAAAAATAAAACCTTTTTAAAATCAACTAACTTAGAAACTGGTTTAGAGGTGGAGTTTCCGGCTAAAATAAAAACAGAAGGTGAAGTAGCTTTTAATCCTCTAATTATGATGGGGATTTTATCTAACATAAAAAACAATGAAGTTATAGAATTAGAAAAAAATGATAATAGTTTAAATATAAAAACATCATCAGGTATATTCACAATAAAAATCTATTCAGTTGAAGATTTCCCGGTTATACCCAAAATTAAAAGTGACAATGTTATTAATATAAAATCAATTGATTTTATAAATGGTATAAAATCTGTTATTTTTGCAGCTTCAACATCAGATATTAAACCGGAAATTTCCAGTATATATATAAATCATCATCAAAATAAATTATTCTTTGTGGCCACTGATTCTTTTAGATTAGCTGAGAAATCAGCATCCTTTATTGATTTAAAAGGTGATATTGATTCAATTATTGTACCATTTAAAAATATTAATGATATTTTGAGGGTATTTGAAGGGGTTGATGAGGATTTAAAATTAACAATAACCAAAAACCAAATTTCTATTTATTCATCAACAATTCATCTAACTTCGAGGGTAATTGATGGTATTTATCCCGATTATCATCAAATAATGCCTAAATTATTTGATTGGGAACTAAATATTAATCGTGAAGACTTTATTCAAGCCTTAAAAATATCAAATATATTTTCTGATAAATTTAATCAAATATTAATTATATTAAATCCCAAGAATCAAAAAATGATTTTGGAATCAGAAAATCAAGATATTGGTAGTGGAAAGATAGAAATTAATCTAAATATATTAAAACACGATAACAATGAAAGAAAAATAAGATTTAATGCTAGATATTTATTGGATTGCTTTCAGATTATAAATTCAGATGATGTTTTTGTTGGTATAAATGAAATAAATCGTCCAATATTGATAAAGAACTCCAATAATGAAACTTTTAAATATATTGTAATGCCAATTAATCGTTAGAAATGATAAAGAAAATATCCGATTTTATTGTTGGCCATAATAAAAATATAAATAATCAACTAACTGATTATAATAATATTATTAATATTATTAATCAAAAAACCGGAATTTATTTAGATTTAGAAAATATAAAATTAAGAAATGGAATTTTAAAATTAAAAACTTCACCAACTAAAAAACTTGAAATCTTGATCAGAAAAAAAGATATTTTGTCAGTAATTAATAAAGATAAAAAAATAATAAACAATATTGTATAATTTTAGAAACAACAAAATCAAAAATCAACCATCAAATAAGTTTTTATCTCTCCCATATTTTTAACACTATCATAAACCACAACCTGTAATTCATTTTCTGTTGATAAATTTTCAATCTTACTCAAATCAATTGTAAAATCAAAAGGTTGTTTTTTATTATTACCTAAATAAATACCATTTATAAAGAAATTAGCCTGTTTAATCTGATAATCTGATGAGATTGATAGTTTAATGTTTACCTTATCTGTTGGATTATAACTCTCATTTAAATTTATTATTTTAACTTTAGGTCTTTTTTCGGCTGTATGAACATCATCAAATATTTGAGGAATTAAATCTAAACTTTGATCAACTATCCCTAAAGAGGCAGCCCAATTTCTGACTGGTGGTTCCCAGAGTCGATATTGAAGGTCAATCTCAGGATTTTCTGGTATTGGTCCTAATGGATTACTTTTATCAACCCAATGTAAAATGGAATGAACCTTAGTTATTATCTTTTCTTCTCTTAATTCATTTGGCGTGTATTCAGTGGCTAGTTTTTTAGATATGGAATCAATAAAATAATTTTGACTTCCCTGCCAATAACCACGAAAAACAGGTTTTAGATCCTTATTAATTTCATTAGGTTTAGAAAAATATTCTAATGGCTTACCATAAAGGTAGTATCTCATAAATTCATTCCATAATGGGGCAGAAATAATAGCTGAGGCCATTGGGACCATAGGGGTATTGTCATTATTTCCAACCCAAGCACCAACAACAATACCTGGTGTATAACCAACAATCCAAGCATCTTTGAAATTATCAGTTGTTCCAGTTTTAACCGCTACTTCATAACCATCAATTTTTAAATTTGAATTTTCACCGAAGACAGGCGTTCTGGCTTGATTATCACTTAATATAGAAGATATTAATCTAGCTGTATTAGGTGGCAGAACTTGTTTGTTTGTTTTTTTATATTCCTCTAAAATTTTATTTTCATTATCTTTAATTTCAATTATTCCAGTTGTTTGATTAGATATTCCATCATTAGCAAAAACACCAAAAGCGCCAGTCATTTCAAGTAAAGTAACTTCTCCCCCACCTAACACTAGAGTTAAACCATAACGTCGAGAGTCGGTTAGGGTAGTTATACCCATACTTCTAGCGGTTTTTATGGAATCATCAATTCCTGCTAAATAAAGTGCTTTTACTGCCGGAATATTTCTAGATTGGGCTAAAGCATCACGAAAGGTAATAGGTCCAACAAAATTACCATCATAATTTCTTGGACTATAACAAGTTACCCCTGATCTTAATGGTGTTCCTTGAGGACTACAGCCAGTATTAAATTCTGTTGGTAGATCAAAGACAACAGTTTGATCAGTATATCCTTTATTAAAAGCGGTAGCATAAACAAAAGGTTTAAAAGCTGAGCCCGGCTGTCTTTTAGCTAAGGTTACATTAAAATTACCGTCATTGTCGGTATCAAAATAATCACGCGAACCAACCATTACTAATATTTGTCCAGTTTTAGGATCAATTACTACCATACCTGCATTATCAGCATTAAAATTGGTAGTATTTATTTCACCATGTTTTTTAATTATCTCCTCAGCTTTTTGTTGCAACTTCCAATCTAAAGTAGTAATTACTTCTAAACCACCATTTCTAACAACATCAGAACCATATTTTTTTTCTAAATAATCAATAATATAAAAGACAAAATGGGGTGCTTTTAAACCATAATTATCTGGTTTTTTAAAAATTATTTCTTGTTCCTTAGCTTCATTAAATTCAGATTCAGTTATAAAATCAAGCTCCCACATTCTCCTTAAAACAATATCTTTTCTATTATCTAATTTATCTCGATTAGGGCCATAAGGAGAAAGGTAAGAAGGAGCTTGAGGTAGAGCCGCTAAATAAGCAGCTTCCGCTAAAGTTACCTCTGATGCTTTTTTATTAAAGAAAGTTTTTGCCGCTTCTTCAACTCCATAAATGTTACCACCGTAAGGGCTTTCGTTTAAATAAATGGCCAAAATATCATCTTTTTCCATTACTTGCTCAATTTTTAGAGATAATATTAATTCTTTTATTTTTCTGGAGATTTTTCGGTCTTTAGTTAATAATGAATTTTTAACCACCTGTTGAGTTAAAGTTGAACCACCTTGCTTTACTGAACCAGCTCCGATATTAACAAAAAACGCACGAATAATTGATATTGGTCTGACGCCTCGATGGCTATAAAAATCAGCGTCTTCAATTGCGATAGTTGCTTGTTTTATATAATCAGTTATTTCCTTCGGTTGAATAATGGTTCTTTTGATATTTTCATGGACATTATAAAGTAGATGTTCACCTGTTCGATCATATATTTTAGTTGATTGAGATATAATTCTTTCTTCAAAAAAGGCATTAAAATCTGGTATTGGTAAAGACATTGACCAAATTACTAAACCACCAGTAAATAAAAAGAAAAGAATTAGCCCTAATAAAGCTAATTTTAACAATATATCCTTAATGAAAAAAACCTTTAATTTCATATGATTATGCTAGCATACCTAGAACAAAAAATTAAGTTGTGATACAGTTTCTATTATGAAAATTAATCAAACTAATTTAAACGAACTTTTAGAAAGAGGGGTAGAAAATATATATCCTGATAAAAATGAACTTAAAAAAATTCTATTAACTAATCATCGTCTTAGAATTTATCAGGGTTTTGATCCAACCGGCCCCACACTTCATTTAGGTCATGTTGCTGGTTTGTTAAAAATGAGGCAATTTCAAGATCTGGGTCATAAAATCATAATTTTAATTGGTGATTTTACCGCTCAAATTGGTGACCCCGACAAAAAAGCAGTTAGAACCCAACTTAAACCAGAAGAAGTAAAAAATAATTTAAAAAATTATCGACAACAAATTGGAAAAATTCTTAATCTAAAGAAAACTGAGATAGTTTTTAATAATAAATGGCTGTCTAAAATAAAGTTACCAGAAATATTAAAAATTGCCTCTGAATTTACTGTTAGCCAAATTATGGAAAGAGATATGTTTCAAGAAAGATTAAAGAGTAATTTACCAATTTATTTGCATGAATTTTTTTATCCTTTAATGCAGGGTTATGACTCGGTTTTTCTAAAGGCTGATTTAGAAATTGGTGGCAATGATCAAACTTTTAATATGCTAACTGGACGAACAATGGCTAAGCACCGAAATCAAGAAAAAATGGTAATGTCGATAAAACTGTTGACTGACTCAGGTGGTAAGAAAATGGGTAAAACCGAAGGTAACATGATAACTTTCAATGATAAGCCAGGTGATATATTTGGTAAGGTGATGAGTTTTAATGATCAACTTATGCCTTTAGCTTTTGAATTATATTCAAATAAATCATTAACAACAGTTAAAAAAAATATTAACCAAAATCCACGTGATGCTAAGTTGGAATTGGCCGAAATAATAACCTCAATTTTTTATAATCAGTCAGAAGCTAATAAAGCAAAAGACCAATTTACTAAAACTTTTAGTCTTAAGGAACCAACTGGAATTAAGACAATAAAAATAAAAAAAGGTATGCTTTTGATTGATATTTTACTTAAACAAAAATTAGTATCATCTAAGAGTGATTTTCGCCGACTGGTTAATTCAGGTGGAGTGACGATTAATAAGGAAAAGATAAGTGATGATAAAATAAAAATTAATAATGATTGCCTAATTAAAATTGGTAAGAAAAAGTTTATTGATTTAAAGATTAGATAATTTTTTAAATAAATTAGGTTCTATTATCAAACAAAAACACCCCCTAAAAGAGGGTGTTTTTGTTTATTTTTCTACTCTTCGTCGTCGGAATAATCTTCTTCATCTTCATCATCAACATCCATATCTCCTTCTTCCATTTCAGTATCATCTAAGATTTGGTCTTCGTCCATGATCATTATAATTAATTTTTTAATGATAGGGCAAGGCCCTAAACGACCTATTATCCCCTTGTTTTAAGTCCTTTATCTTTAAACTTAAAAAAGGGCGACCATTAATGTTCCTCATTTTTACCAGATTAGTATTTTTTTAGCAATCCCTCTTGGGTTTTTTTGTGGATAACTAAAAACTAGGTTTTATTTTTGCCAAACAAGTCAAACCAACGGCAATAGCATCTAACTCGTCGTCATACTTTATGGCTTTTTCAATGTTTAAAATTTTTGAGACCATTTGGCCGACTTGAAGTTTATCAGCACGGCCATAACCAGTAGTGGCCAGTTTAATTTCAGGTGGGCTATATTCTAAAATTTGGATATTATTTTTATTAGTTAAATAAATTAAAACGCCCCTTATTTCAGAAATTTTTGATGCTGTTTTTTGATTTTTGTTGATAAAAATTTCCTCTAAAGCAACCATTTGGGGTTTGTAATCTTTTATGGTTGTTTCAAATTTTTTAGCTACCAAAGACAATCTTTCAGGGAAAGGTAATTGGGCATTAGTTTTAAAACACTCTGAATAAATTAAATTTTCTTTAGAGTTTTTATTTTCCAAAATTGCTAACCCCAAACGGTCATAACCAGGATCAACACCTAAGACAATCATAATTTACAATTAGTTGAAACATTACTAATATCTTCATTGTCTTGTAGTTCGTCAATTAATTTTTTAAGTTTTGTTATCTCAGTTGAATCAATAATTAAAGGAGTTTTAGCTTGCCAACTGTCATCGGTTTTTTCAAATGCCCAAACAGCCGAGCCTTGACTGCCTAGATTACCACTATTTTTTAATAAACAGTGTTTAATTTGAGCTGTGGTCCGATTTTTGTTATCAGTGATTCCCTCAATTAAAATAGCTATTCCCCCTGGCCCATAAGCTTCATAAAAAACCTCTTCTAAGTTGGCACTTTCCTTACCTAATCCCTTTTTGATTGCTCGCTCAATATTATCATTAGGCATATTAATTCCCCGAGCCCGTTCAATAGCTTTTTTTAAACCCGGTGAGTTTATATCACCATCTGACTTTTTAGCTTCTAGAGATATAATTCGAGCATAAATTGAAAACAATTTACTTTTTTTGGCATCCTCAGTCGCTTTCTTATTTTTTATTTTTGACCATTTATTATGTCCTGACATGATTTATTAAATTAAGATTCCTTGATTATTTTCTGGTAATTTAAAACCTAAATGCTGGTAAGCCTTAGGGGTTGTTTGGCGCCCTCTTTTAGTTCTCTCAAGAAAACCCAACTGGATTAAATATGGCTCGTAAACTTCTTCAATTGTAGCTTCTTCTTCTGATAGAGAAGCAGCAATAGTATTAAGACCAACCGGCCCACCAGCAAACTTTTCAATAATAACCGATAACACACTTCGATCGGCTTCTGACAATCCAACATCATCAATGCCTAAAAGATCAAAAGTTGACTGAACCACTTTTCCATCTAGTGGTCGACGATTAACTTGAGCAAAATCACGACAGCGCTTGAGTAAGTGATTGGCCACTCGGGGTGTAAAACGACTACGAGCGGCAATTTTAGTAATAGCTTCTTTGGTAATTTCAATACCAATTATTTCAGCTGACCGTTTTATTATATCTTCAATTTCTGATTGGTTATAAAATTCGAGCTTAAAGGTACCACCAGAAAAACGAGATCTTAAAGGGGAAGATAATAGGGCGACTCGAGTGGTAGCGGCAATTAAGGTAAATGGTGGTAAATCCAATTGAATCACTCTAGCTCCTGGTCCCTTACCAATAATAATATTTAAACTACCAGACTCCATAGCTGGATACAGAACTTCTTCAATCATTTTATTTAAGCGGTGAACTTCGTCGATAAATAAAATATCACCAGCTGATAGATTAGTTAAAATTGAAGCCAGGTCACCAACCTTTTCTACCGCTGGCCCAGAAGTTACTTTTATTTGAGTCGCCAAATCCCTGGCGATTAAGTGAGCCAGAGTTGTTTTCCCTAAACCTGGTGGGCCATAAAAAAGGAGATGCTCAGGTGGATGTTGTCTCTCCTTGGCAGCTGATAATAGTATTTTCAGATTATTTTTTATGTTTTCTTGACCAACGTACTCATCCCAAGATAAAGGTCTTAAGGTTTTATCTAAAAACCAATCTGAGCCAGGCACCTGTTTTTTGTCGGGGTCATTTTTGTTTTCTCTTGACATATGATATATTCTATGATAGTCTCTTGATTAGAATAATTAAATTTGCATTTTATCAAGCCCATAAACCTCTAAGCAATTTAAGCCTCCAAGCTTAACGGGCTCGTTTGAGAGGACGGTTCGGTTACCTGTTTTCGCGGGATCGGCGGAACCTATCCTTGATAATGAATCTAACTTTATTAGTTGCTAATAAAGAGATTGCTTAGAGGTTTATGTTCTTGATATTTGATTTTTAAAGATCAACTTTTCGCCCTAAATTATCTCTTCATTCAAATCAACCACTCGGCCAATTTCTTCAATGCTGGTTATTCCTTCTAAAACTTTAACAATTCCATCTTGTCGCATATCCAAAATCCCTTGGCTAATTGAGGCTACTTTAATCTCTCGTTCACTGGGGTTTTTTATAGCCACCTCTGACACTGCCTCATCCATAATAACTGCTTCAAATAATCCCTGTCGGCCATGGTAGCCGGTTTGATTACACTTATCACAACCTGTCGGTCGATAAACTTTTTCTAGTTTAGGTAATTCCATTTCTGGTTTTTTCTTTTTTATACTAACTATTACTTGTTCAATTAAATTTCTTTCAAATGATGACGGATCATCAGCTTGTTTACAATATGGACAAAGTTTTCTAGCTAATCGCTGGGCAATTGATAAGGTCAATGATGAGCTCATTACTTTAGGGTTGATTTCTAGGTCGATTAATCGGGGAATTGCGCCAGCTGAATTATTAGTGTGTAAAGTGGAAAACACTAAGTGTCCAGTTAAAGCCGAATTAATGGCAATTTTAGCCGTCTCTGTGTCTCTAATTTCACCAACCATGATAATGTCTGGATCTTGTCTTAAGGCTGATCTTAAACCAGATAGGAAAGTGTATCCCTTCTCTTTACTGACTTGGGTTTGGCTAATGCCTTTTAGATGATATTCAATTGGATCTTCAATGGTAATAATTTTATTTTCTGGTGAATTAACTCGTTTTAAAAAAGCATATAAAGTAGTGGTTTTACCCGATCCAGTTGGTCCAGTTAAAAGAATTAAACCATTAGGTTTATGAATTTCACGATCAAAAATTCTAAACAACTCATCGCTAACCCCTAATTGCTCAAAACTAAGAGCGATACTTTTTGGGTTTAAAACTCGTAAGACAATTGATTCACCATAAGCACCAGGAATAACTGATGTTCTAATTTCTATTTCTAAATCACCAGCCTTTATACTAAATCGTCCATCTTGGGCTGATTGCTTAATATTTAATTTAAGCCCAGACATTAATTTAACTCTTGATAAAAGTTGTTTGTATAATCGATGGCTAAAAGGAACAACATCTTGTAAAACACCATCTAGTCGGTATCTCAAACGCACCTCTTCATCTTGGGGTTCAAAGTGAATATCAGAAGCATTAATCGCTAAGGCACCAGATAAAATTATTTCTAAAATTCCAGAAATACCCCCTTGTTTACCGGCTTCTTCAGCTTCAACTTTAATGCCGTCTCTAATTTGAACTAAGTTTTTAAATTTATCCAAAAAATCTGAAATTATATCTTCTGATATTTCTATCAATCCGGCTTCAGTTTTTCGGGAGGCGGAAATCTCGGTATAACGCTCAAAAGCTCGTTCTAAGCTAGTGGTAGATACTAAATAGAGGGTAAATTTACAATTTTTACCCTTTAAATCCTCCAAGATGTTTTTTAATTTATTGTTATTGGGGGATAAAACCGCAATTTGTAAGTTATTACCGACAAATCGAAACGGTGCCATCTTAGCCTCTCGAGCTTCAGCCTCCGGCACAATTCTCAAAGCATCGGTATTAATAGAAATTTTAGATAAATCAATGTAGGGGAGCTGATATTTTTTAGCTAAGACCTGAGCCAGCTCTTCGGCCTCCTTCAAATGAAGTTCGTCAATTATTTTTTTCTGTTTTTCTTCATTGAAGGTGGCAGACATCATAATCATTTTACAACTTTTGCCATTAAATTCAATTTTTTAAATTTAATAGCACTAACTTATCTCATTACTAGCATCTAAAAAACAAAAAGCAACATTGACCGGTGGATATATCTGTTTGGTTGTTAATTAATTTTTAAATAGCGGTGAGAGAGCGTAAAAGGAGGGGTAATAATAGGTATTGACAAATATAGATATAGTGTGATATAATTACAGAGGTAATGAACATTGACTAAAACCGCGTTTAACGCGGAAGGAGGTTAAAATGAGAAAGTCCCCCCTGTTTTTATTGGTGATGGTTATTGGTGGCTGCGTCACTACTACACCCCAGCCCGGCCATTACGTCTACCGTAACGGCCATGTGCCAGCCGTGGGCGGGACGGTGGTGTACACCAGCCCCCGAGATCAAGTTCTGCTTAGACAGCAGGACGAGAGGGAAAGGGCCGCTGCTCACCGCCGCCAGATGGACATCTGGCGACAAGTGGACCGGTCTCTTGCCCAGAGAGAGCGCGAGGCCCAAATGAGGGCTCGCGATAAGGCCCACCGGCGGGAGAGCGATTGGAGGGCCCAGGAACGGGCCTTACAAAATCTCCATCACCAGGTCGAGACCTTTGTCAGGTCTCGACGATAATCATTCGCGCGCCTAGTAGTCCGATTTATTTTCATATTTCGGATGAACGGCGCGCTTTTTTTGTTTATGTTAAAATTAAGTTATGGAAAAACTTTGTCGTGGCGATAGTCAAACTAAAAAACTGGCCGGTCAAATTTTAACCAAATTACCCCAGCCGGAAGAAGGTGCCCTTATTTTAGGTCTGGTTGGAGACTTAGGCGCTGGTAAAACGACTTTTGTCCAAGGTGTGGGTGAGGCTCTATCAATTAAAGAGCCAATTTTAAGCCCAACTTTTGTAATTTTAAAAACTTTTCCTTTGACTTCAGCCGGAATTAAAAAAACTGGTTTCAAAAATTTAATTCATTTAGACTGCTATCGGTTGGACAATCCATCGGAGCTGGTTAAAATCGGCTGGCCGGAAATAGTTTCTAATAAAGACAATTTAATTATTATTGAGTGGCCGGAGAAGGTGGCCGATCTTTTAACGCCAGATTATTATCGTATTGTTTTTAAGGCGATTGATCGTCAAACCAGGAAAATTTCTATACCATGGCTTCCGGAAAAATAAAAACCTTAGTTTTATTAGATGCTCACGCTATAATCCACCGAGCTTATCATGCTTTGCCAGAATTTGTATCACGCCAAGGTGAACCGACTGGTGGTTTGTATGGCCTGTCAACGATGTTACTTAAATTGGTAGCCGATCTTAAGCCTGATTATTTGATTGCCTGTTATGATCTACCGGAACCGACTTTTCGCAAACAAGCTTTTGCCGATTACAAAGCCGGGCGGAAAGAAGCTGATCCGGCTTTAGTCTCTCAACTTAAACGATCGCGGGATATTTTTACTGCCTTCGGCATTCCTATTTATGACTGCCCAGGTTTTGAGGCTGATGACATTATTGGTACCATTGTTGCTCAAACTAAAAATATTAAAAACTTAAAAATTATTATCGCCTCTGGTGATATGGATACCTTACAACTAGTGTCAGGTAAAAAAATTACTGTCTATACTTTTAAAAAAGGGATTAAAGACACAATAATTTATGATGAATCAGGAGTGATTGAAAGATTCGGCTTTAAGCCGGCGTTGTTGTCTGATTTTAAAGGTTTGCGCGGTGATCCGTCTGATAATATCCCCGGCATTGCCGGTATTGGTGAAAAAACAGCCAGCCTGTTGGTGGGCCAATTTGGTTCATTGGATAATATTTATAAAAAACTGGAAAAAGATAAACCAGCTCTTATTAAAGCCGGAGTTAAGCAAGGTGTCATTGATAAGTTATTAACTGGCAAAGACGAAGCCTATTTTTCCAAAAGTCTCGGCTTGATTCGTCTTGATGCACCAATTAATTTTTCTTTATCGGACAAGGAGTGGTCATTATCTCTCCATCAATCAACAATTGAAAGAATTTTTAGTGACCTCGATTTTCGGTCACTGGCAAATCGCTTACCCGGAAAACCAGAAGTTAATCCGGTTGTCGATAACTATGATTCTAGGGCAGTTAAAGAGTTGTTAGTCGGTTTATGGCTTTTAGACTCAACCAAAACTGACCCAACTTTAGATGATGTTTTTTTCTATACTGGTACTAAAGATTTAACTAAGGCTGAACAAATAATTAAAACTGAATTAAAAACCAAAAAACTGGAAACAGTTTATCGACGAATCGAATTACCCCTGATTGACATTTTAGAAACTGCCAAAAATCGAGGTCTGTTGGTTGATCGTTCTTATTTTAAAAAATTATCAAACAACTATCATAAAAAATTGACTGCCTTAGAAACTGAAATTCATTCTTTGGCCGGTAAGAAATTTAATATCAATTCACCCAAACAATTAGCTCAAATCTTATTTGATGATTTGAGTTTGGGTACCAAGGGCCTTAAAAAAACAGCTGGTGGGGCTAGATCAACCAAAGAATCGGAATTGGAAAAGTTAAAAGACAAGCATCCAATCATTAAGCAACTACTGTCTTACCGTGAATTACAAAAACTATTATCAACTTATGTTGATAATATTCCCCAAATGGTTGATAACGAAAGTCGTTTACACTCAAGCTTAATTCAAACTGGTACAGTTACCGGCCGGATGTCATCCAAAAATCCCAATTTGCAAAATATACCAATTCGCGATGGCTTAGGAGTAGCTGTTCGACGCGGTTTTGTGGCTACCCCGGGCTTTAAGTGGTTGGCAGCCGATTATTCACAAATTGAGATGAGAATATTAGCGGAAATTTCCGGTGATTTGTCTTTGATATCAATGTTTACAGCTGGTCAAGATATCCATACTGGAGTGGCAGCTAAAGTTTTTTCCGTCACTGAGGGTGAAGTAACCAAAGAAATGCGTCGTCGAGCTAAGGTAATCAACTTTGGTATTATTTACGGTATGGGTATCAATGCTCTCAAAGCCAATTTAAATTCCTCAAAGGCTGAAGCCGAACAATTTTATGATCAATATTTTGCCGCTTTTCCGACTATTAAGAAATATTTAGATAGTATTTCTCAAACAGCCAGACAAAAGGGTTATACCGAAACTATATTTGGTCGCCGACGTTATTTAGGTGAACTTAAATCACCAATTCCATATATCAAAGCAGCGGCCGAAAGACAAGCAGTTAACGCGCCGATTCAGGGGACAGCAGCTGATATGGTAAAATTGGCAATGATTGATATTGATAAAAAATTATCCGGCCAAGCCCAGCTTTTACTTCAAGTCCATGATGAGCTTATTTATGAAGCCAAAGAAGATAAGGCTAAAGAAATTGGTCTTGCGATAAAAGAAATAATGGAACATATTACTAAATTGAAGGTACCCCTGGTCGTTAATTTGTCGATCGGTCCCAATTGGGGCGAGCTTAAAGAGATTGTTTAAATTAGATTAAAATTTTTTTATGATCTATCAATCCAAATTCAAACGAACAATTTATAAACCAAACAGTTCTGAGCCATATAAATTATCTCGCAGTAAAATTGAACTATGGCTTAAATGTCCGCGTTGTTTTTATTTAGATCGTCGACTAGGAGTATCCCAACCGGCCGGTTATCCTTTTAATTTAAATTCAGCGGTTGATCATTTATTAAAAAAAGAATTTGATATCCACCGAGTGGCTGGTCAACCCCACCCCTTAATGACAACTTATGGTATCAAAGCCGTACCCTTTTCTCATGAAAGTATGGAAGCCTGGCGAAATAATTTTGTCGGTGTTCGCCATCTTCATCAGCCAACTAATTTTTTGGTTTATGGTGCGGTTGATGATATTTGGCAATTAGCTGATGGTCAGTTGGCGGTAGTTGATTACAAAGCGACTAGTAAAAATGGAGAAATAAATATTGATGCTGATTGGCAACGATCATATAAGAATCAAATGGAAATTTATCAATGGCTTCTTCGTCAGAATGAGTTTAAAGTTGCCGATACCGGTTATTTTGTTTATTTAAACGGCCGGCGTGATGTTGAGGCTTTTGATGGTAAATTAGAATTTGATGTTAAGGTAATTCCCTATAAGGGTAGTGATGCTTGGTTGGAAGATACCTTAGGGGCGATTAAAAATTGTCTAGAAAGCGATAATTTACCTAAAGCTAGCCCATCTTGTGAGTATTGTAATTATCGACATAAGGCGGCCGAAGTTGAAAATAACAGTTAAGTCAGTTTTTATCCACAACCCCCAAAGTCTTGATTATAAAGGCTTTAGATGTTAAAGTTTGTTTATTATTAGGAAAAGGTCGACAATTAAATAAAAACTGAAAATTATGAAGAATTTAATCATTGGTATAGTTGTCGTTCTGTTGGTTATTGGTGGGGTTGTTTGGTATACCAGTTCAGTGGAAAATGAGATCACACCTACCGAAGGTGAGAATGAGGAAATAATTGAGGGTGACGAATCATTCGTGACTGAGCCAGAACCAATTGATGATATTATTATTTTTGATGAAGAATTGGAATCTGAATCTGAAGCCGAAGAGGAACCTGTTGAGGAAGAAGAACTATAATTCCGACCATCAACCAAATCCCGCTGTCATCAGCGGGATTTTTGTTGGTTGTTATTTTTGTTTTATAATAAACACCAATGAATAATGATTTAGAAAATTGTCTATTAGCAATCAAGCAAGAGATCTTGGCTTTAAGTAAATCACCACTTTATGATTATCGATTAAAAAGTGGAAATTTCCCCGTTATTGGCGAGGGTAATCATCGAGCCAATTTGATGCTAGTTGGTGAAGCTCCGGGTAAAAACGAGGCTTTAACGGGGAGACCTTTTTGTGGTCAAGCCGGTAGAATTTTAGATGAATTGTTATTATCAATTAGTCTTAAGCGGGATGATATTTATATCACTAATATAGTTAAAGATCGACCGCCAGCTAATCGCGACCCATTGCCGGAAGAAATAGAAATCTATGCGCCTTTTCTAGAACGACAAATAAATTTAATAAAACCCAAAATTATTGCTGGTCTGGGGCGTTTCTCTTCTACTTATTTAATTGAAAATTTTAGCCAACTGAATAATATTGGCACCATCAGTCAAATTCATGGCCGCCTGTTCCCTGGTCAGGCGGAGTATGGAGCGATTACAATAATTCCATTGTATCATCCAGCAGCAGCTATATACAATCCCAACTTAAAAGATGTTTTAAGAGTCGATTTTGAACACTTAGCTGAATGTCTTAACAGTTCGTGATATAGTTTTTTTATGTCCCGAATTTACAATTTAGCTTCATGGAATGTAAATGGTATTCGAGCTGCCTGGCCTAAAGGACTGTCTGATTTTTTAGATACTGGCCGATTTGATCTGATTTTACTCCAAGAAACCAAAGTATCTGATGAATCGGTTTTAAGTGAATCAATACTAAAACCAGCCAAATACCAGCCAACTTTTAACGGTTCAAAAGAAAAGAAGGGCTATAGTGGCACAGCTGTTTTTAGTCAGCCTGAGTCGCTTAAAGTTAAAAATAATTTTGGTTCTAATATATTATCTAAAGAAGGGCGAATGCAGTTGGTTGATTTAGGCGACTTCTTTCTTTTAAATGTTTATTTCCCTAATGGTGGCTCGGGCCCGGAGAGGTTAAAATACAAATTGGATTTTTATCGGCAGTTCTTAAATTATATTAAAAAATTGCAAACCAAAAAGCCGGTAATTTTTACCGGTGATGTTAATACTGCTCATCGGCCGATTGATCTGGCTCGGCCGGAAGCTAACAAAAAAACCTCAGGGTTTTTGCCTGAAGAAAGGAAATGGCTTGATAAGTTTGAAGCAACCGGTTTCGTTGATAGCTTTCGTCATCTTCATCCTCAAACAGTTAGGTATAGCTGGTGGGATATGAAAACTCGATCTCGTGACCGTAATGTCGGCTGGCGGATAGATTATTTCTTCGTTGATCGTCGGCTGGAAAAGAATATTCAAGCGGCCGATATCTTAACCGATCAAATTGGTTCTGATCATGCACCAATTACTTTAAGTTTAAAACTTTAATATGTTATTTGTTTTTTATGGTTCTGATCAAAAACAAGCTGAGGCTAAATTCAAAGCTTTAACCTCAGGCTTAAAATCAAAAAACCCAAAGGCTAATTGGTTTGTTTGGGACGAAGAAAATTTTGATGTTGGCCATTTTCGGCAATTAGTTTTTGGCCAAGTTTTATTCGGTAATCATTATGGTGTTTCAGCTAGGCGACTTTTAAGCCAGACCGAAGCGGTTGATTTTTTGATAAATAATTTGCAAGCGATTATTGATTCTAAAAATATTTTTGTTCTTCTGGAGATAGATTTACCTAAAAATTTAATTAAAGCGATGGCAAAAACTAAGGCTCAGGTTAAGGAATTTAGATTATCTAAAGAAAACATTGATAATCGAAAATCATTTGCTTTGACCGAGGCTTTTGGTGTTCGTGACCGTCAACGTCTTTGGCTTGAGGTAGTCAAAGAATTAACCAAAAAAACACCACCGGAAGAGATCTTTTGGCAGTTGACCAGGATTATTAAAAACATTTATTTAGTTAAAACTGAAAGTAGGTTAGATAAACTTAAATTACATCCTTATTATCAAAAAAAACTTTTAGCTTATGCTAGTCGATATGAAGCTGGCGAGTTGGTTGAATTAAATTCAAAACTAGGTGAAATTCTTTATCAATCGCGCTTAGGTAAGTCTGACCTAAATGAAAGCCTGGAGCTTTGGGCACTTACGATTTAGAATATTTTGTCCGCCCACCAGGACTCGAACCTGGGACCGTTTGCTTAAAAGGCAACTGCTCTACCAGCTGAGCTATGGGCGGATAATTCTTATTTCAATTTACATAGATCTTGTATTGACCCGTTTGTCTTAAAGTCCGCCAGCCGGCGGATCTACCAGCTGAGCTATGGGCGGAAAACACAAAAATACTACAAGAAAATTTTAGTTTTGTCTATTTAAAAAGGCAGATCTAAAGCCCAAGCACCACCGCCGGCTAAGACTAAAGATAGGCTAACAATGGCTAATAGGAGGAAAAAGCGAGGACTTAAGGTTTCTGATTGACGAAAAATCATAGACATTAGCCCCACCCTTAAACAAACAACTGAAAAAATTATAGCTACGACTTGAGTAAACAAACCCAGAATTAAAAGACTACCAAGAACAAAAAACATAAAACCAGAGAACCATGGTGAGACATTAGCTAATTTTTGACCACCATAACCGCAAATCGCTCGATAATTTTGTCGTTTGGTAAAAAAAGCCTCATAAGCTATAAAAAGAGCAAATAATCCGATTGTTAAGCGAATCATTGTTGGAGCCCAAAAGAAGTAGGTTAATAAATCTGGAAAAACATTTAACATATTGCTATTCTAGCATAATGACAAAAGTCGACCAAAACTTTTATCTAATATTACATAATCTAAGAAGCGCTCACAATGTTGGGGCTATTTTTAGAACTGCTGAAGCGGCTCAAATTTCTAAAATTGTTCTTTCTGGTTATACGCCGGCACCGACTGATAAATATGGTCGAGTAAATAAGGAAATAAAAAAAACCGCCTTGGGAGCTGAAAATTATTTAAATTGGGAAAAGGTTTGTAGCTTGGGGGATTACTTAAGGCAACTAAAGAATGACAAATTTTCTATCCTGGCCCTTGAACAATCGTCCGAATCGGTTGATTATCGAGCGGTTAGCATTAAAGGTTCAACTGTTATGATTGTTGGCAATGAAAAAACCGGACTCGATCGCCGAATTTTAAATTATTGTGATTTGATCCTCGAGATTCCCATGAAGGGCAAAAAAGAATCTCTAAATGTTGCTACCGCTGTCGGCATCGCTTTATTCAGGTTGATTGATTAATTACCTTTGACAGTGAGGGCAAAAATGAGTTCCTCGGCCAGCTAATTTTATTTTCTTTATCATTTGGCCACAGACTCGACAGGGTTTTTTGTCTTGGCCATAAACCTTTAGGCAAGAAATAAAGTTGCCGGCTTGGCCATTAGCTCTTTTAAAGTCGCGAAAAGAGGTACCACCTTTCTTGATTGACTGTCTTAATATTTTTTTAATAGCGGTAACTAATTGTTCGGTCTCGTTTTTGGTGATTTGGCCGATTGACCGAGTTGGCCGAATACCGGCGATAAACAGACTTTCATCAACATAAATATTGCCTAGACCGGCAATTTTTGTTTGATCTAGTAAAAAAACTTTTACTTTTTTTCTTGGAGTTTTTTTAAATTGCTGTCTAAGCCAACGAGTATTAAAATTAGAGGTTAATGGCTCAAGGCCCAGATGATTTAAATTTTTTATTTTATCATCGGCATCAACATATCTCACCCAGCCAAAACGACGAGAATCATTAAAAAATAATTTTTGATTATTAGAGAAAGTAAAAATTAAGCGAGTAAATTTATTAGGTAAATCTAAAAGACCTTTTGGTTCTGGATGACCACCAGCGATAAATTGGTTTTGATTTTTTTTAAATATCAATTGGCCAGTCATTTTAAGGTGGACCAATAGATAATTATTATCACCTAACTCAATGATTAAAATTTTGGCTCGACGGTTAAGCTTGGTAATTTTTTTCCCGATGATTGATTTCCTAAACAGCCTAAGCGATAAAGGTTTAATCGTTTTTTGATCATTAACTTGAACTGCTTTAATTTTTTGCCCCAACAAAAGAGATTCTAATTCCAAGCGTAAAGTTTCAACTTCCGGTAATTCGGGCATATTTATTTACTTAATCTTTTTTCTAATTCTTCTCGGGCCACAGTTGCGTCATCCCAAGGAGTTTTCTGGCCACCAGCCTCCATAATATAGGGATCGGTTCCCTTTCCGGTAATGATGACTGTTTCACCAGCTTGGGCTTTATTTATGGCCTCAGTGATAGCTTGACGTCTATCAATTATTATTTTTATCGGTTTTGTTTTAATACCACTTTTTATTTCTTCGACGATCTGAATTGGATTTTCATCATAAGGATCTTCGTTGGTTAAAATAATTTCTTGACAAAAGTTATCAGCTACTTGGCCCATAACCGGGCGCTTCCAGCGGTCTCGACCGCCACCAGTGCCGCCTAAGACGCAAATTTTTTTACCCGGAAAGGCGGAATAAATTTTTTCTAAAGAATTAGCCGTATGGGCATAATCGACAATGACATTAAAATTTTGTCTGGATTTTAATTTTTCCTGAGTTGGTGTAATTTTTTCGCCCCGGCCCCTAATTAAAGATATTTTAGATAAAGCTCTTAAGCTTTTTGAGGAAACAATTTTGAAGGCTTGAGCTAAAGTCAAAGCTGCCGCGATATTATCGGCATTAAATAAGCCCGGCAATTTGGTGATTATTGGTTGGTCGCTAATTATCAGCTTAAGGTTTAAATTAGAATCAATTTCTGGTTTTAAATTATGACTATCAAAAAATATTGGTTTGGCATTTGGAGCTTGAGTAATAAATTTTTCAGCCTCCTTGTCATTCTTGTTAACAATGATTAACTTGTTTTCTTTGGGGGATCGGTTTAAAGATTTGGCAATGCTTAATTTGGCTTTTAAATAGTTTTCATACGAGCCGTGAGATTCTATATGCTCGGGTGAAATGTTGGTAACAATTAAAACATTAGGGTAGGTAAAGGCGTGGCGAAAATAGCGTGCTCCCTCTGAAGTCATTTCAACTAAAGCAATTTGGCAACCGACTTTTACTGCTTTGTTTAGTTCTTGTTGTAATCGCCACCGGCCGGGCATAGTCATTTTTAATTTATTGGCTCTAGAGCCATTACCAATTTGGAATCTTAAAGTTGAGATAACGGCTGTTTTGTAGCCGGCTTCTTCAAATATTGCATTAGCAATTTCAATAACACTGGTCTTGCCCTTGGTACCGGTTACGCCTACCACTTTTATTTTTTTACCGGGAAAAAGATAAAAACAAGTAGCCAAAGTGGTTAAACAAAG
>Ga0172382_10000882_pt1 | contig 55844 bp, 45 predicted proteins | sample Leawel138RmetaG_FD_122245 | JGI IMG/M metagenome (GOLD analysis project Ga0172382, IMG submission 122245) | Leachate microbial communities from a municipal landfill in Southern Ontario, Canada - Leachate well 138R metaG | ecosystem: Engineered > Solid waste > Landfill > Unclassified | place...
CACGTTTTTGAGCTACAAAATCCAGTCTGGCGGAAGGTGAAGGTTTACTAGCGCCGATGACTGGCTTGGGCGTCGTCGCTACATGGTGCTGGACCCTCCGGGTTTCCCTCCTACGTTCCAGAACCTTAAAGCGCTGCGCTGTTTCTTCCACTGCGTCGGCCAGCCCCTTGATATTCCGCGACAACGCCCAAGCCAGCCCTCTAGTATCGTGCTAATTAAAATGATGATTTTAAAGTTTCAGGATCAGGATTTAAAATTTACCGCGATAGGAGGTAGTGGGATATAGCCATTGCGGAATATCAGGGATGAGCGCTGAGGGAGCGACTGAGACCGGCGGGTTTTCCCGCAGGGAAGCCGGGCTCAGGCGGGAGTGAAGGCAGCCCGGAGGGCCGCCAGCCATGGAGCAATGGCTATGTCCCGCTGCCGGGTTTAATCATAAATCCACGTTTTTGAACTACAAAGTCCAGTTTGACGGAAGGTGATAATTTCTTGTGCAGGCTAGGTTGCTGTATTCACTGTCGTATTAACGCGTACCGAAGACCACCATGGTTTTGCCTTTAGCTTCAACCAGCCCTTGTTCTTCTAAGGTTTTTAGTACCCGGCCAACCATTTCCCGCGAGCAGCCAACAATACGGCCGATTTCCTGACGGGTGATTTTTATCTGCATGCCGTCAGGGTGGGTCATGGCATCGGGTTGTTTGCACAGGTCGAGCAGGGTGCGAGCGACACGGCCGGTGACATCCAAAAACGCGAGATCACCAACCTTGCGGGTGGTTTGTCTCAAGCTGTGGGCCATTTGGGTACCGACGGCAAAAAGAAACTCAGGGTTGGTTTTGCTGAGCTCGTGGAACTTGGCGTAACTGATTTCTGCGACTTCACACTGGGTCTTGGCTTTTACCCAGGCGCTGCGTTCCTGTTTGTCATCGAATAAACCCATTTCGCCAAAAAAGTCACCCTTGTTGAGGTAGGCGACAATAATTTCCTTGCCGTCATCGTCCTCGATCATCACGGTGACTGAGCCATCGATCAAATAGTACAGGGAGTCACTAGTATCGCCAGCGTAAATCAAAGTGCTTTTGGCGGGGTAGCGTCGGCGATGACAGTGGCTCAAAAACTCTTCGGCATTTTCAATATGGGGGTTCAGGGCTAAGCTAACCAACGGATCATCCTCTCTGTTGCGGGCTTGTACTGTGAACTAGGTACGATTTTGTTACTAAGCTCCTAGTATGGCTTCAAATCGGCGTATGCGCTAGGGCTGCATCGATATTGTGAATTGTTTTCATATTTGGGTGTGCAGGTGGATATGCTAAGCTTGCCTGCCTAAAAGGCTGGCATCGGCCTTCCAGTATTTAAACAGTAGGATTTTTAATGAAAGCAACAGTGAAATGGGTCGATGGGGTGAGTTTTGCGGCGGAGTCTGAGACTGGTCATAGTGTGGTCATGGATGGTCCTCCGGATTTAGGTGGCCGTAATCTTGGGCCGCGGCCGATGGAAATGCTGCTCATGGGAATGGGCGGTTGCGCCTCCTTTGATGTGATGAGCATGCTGAAAAAGTCACGGCAGGATGTGGTTAGCTGTGTGGCTGAGCTTGACGCCGAGCGTGCTGATGCGGTGCCAGCGGTATTTACTAAAATCCACCTCAAATTTATCGTTAGCGGCAATAATTTGAAAGAAGCGCAGATCAAGCGCGCAGTCAGCCTGTCGGCAGAGAAGTATTGCTCCGCGTCGATTATGATGGAAGCGGCGGGCGTTGAGGTTACTCATAGCTATGAGTTAGTCGAGCTGGCTGATGATAAATAGTCGAGTGATAGTTGGGTAATAGTTGAGCAAGAGGTATTTACGAATGACAGATAAAAGACAGCGTCCGTTGCGTACCGCTGGTATGCGTCATGTGGCTCTATTTGTTGAGCATTTTGACGACACGATAGATTTTTATACTCGGCTGCTGGGTATGGAGATTGAGTGGCAGCCAGATGCGGACAACTTTTACCTCAGCTCGGGTAATGATAATCTGGCTTTACACCGCTACACCGGAGGTGAGCGGCCAGCGCAGGCCCAGCGCCTGGATCATATTGGTTTTATCATTGACGAGATTGATCAAGTTGATGAATGGTATGAGTTTTTGCGAGAAAATGGCGTGCGAATAAACAATGCTCCAAAAACCCACCGAGATGGTGCTCGCAGTTTTTATTGCAGGGACCCTGACGGTACAGTGGTGCAAATGATTTATCATCCGCCGATTAGTGCGGGTTAACCGATGAATTGCGTTGTTTGTTTGGGTTTTTTGCAGTAGCTCTACTTGTTTTAATTTTAGCTTATTTGTGTTTGTCTGTTGTTATTGTACAGGGGCAGACGTTGCAAGGTTGTTGGTATATACTAGCGCCTGCAAACCTAAGGGGTGGCTTCGGCCTGAGATGATTTTCAATCAATATCCATAGATAAGATTGAAAAAACGAACCCTTGAACCTGATCCGGTTAATACTGGCGTAGGAATAGGTCGTACAATCAGCTTTTTTAGTTAATCTGTACCAACACTCCTCTGCACGCCTCACCGGTTTCTTTCACTTTAGTCTCGTTTGACGAGCGCTCGAGAGAGATCCATGAAAACTATTTTCAATTCCAAACTTATCGTTAACGCCATCAGCTTAGCGACGGCTATGAGCTGTGCCGGCCTTGTTAGTGCTGCCGCCGCAGATAAAAAACTTGAAGAAGTGATTATAACCAGCCAGTTCCGTGAGGTGAGTGTCATGAGCCTCGCGGGCAGCGCTAGCGTATTCGGGCAGCATGACATTCAAGCCAGAAGTGCGAGTAATTTAGACCAATTATTGAATATGGCGCCGAACGTCAATTTTTCGTCCGGGGCATCACGCGGCCGTTTTGTACAAATTCGCGGTATTGGTGAACGGAGCCAGTTTACTGACCCGGTGAACCCATCGGTTGGATTAATTATTGATGGGGTTGATTTTACCGGCTTAGGCTTGGCAGCCAATACATTGGATATTGCACAGGTTGAAGTATTGCGCGGCCCACAAGGGACTTTATATGGCGCGAACGCTTTGGCCGGTTTAATTTATCTTAACAGTAATAAGCCGACAGATACCTTTGAAGCAAAAGTGTCTGCTGAGCTAGCCGAATACGATTCGTACAAGTTCAGTGGTGTTGTTAGCGGGCCAATCAACGAGAAATTGAAATACCGGGTTGCTGCACAAAATCAACAGAGTGATGGTTATATTAAAAATAACTATTTAAATCGTGACGATGTCAATAACATTGATGAGTCCATCATAAAAGCTACGTTGCAAATGGACGCCAGCGAAAGCTTACAGGTAAGTTTATCCGCGCTGTATATCGATACGGATAATGGTTACGATGCGTTTTCTTTGTATAACACTCGGAAAACATTGTCAGATAACCCGGGCTGGGATCGTCAAGAGACCGTAGCGAGTGCGTTGAGTGTGAGCTGGACGGGCGCAAACTTTTTTGATGTGGAGTCAGTGGTCAGCTTTGCCCGTTCCGATACGGAGTATGGATTTGACGAAGACTGGACATACGAGGGTTTTCATCCTGACGGCTTTAACTCAACGGATAACTACGAGCGTGAGCGTGACAATATTAGCTTAGACCTACGCTTTGTCTCCAAGCAGGGGAACAATATCTTTAATGGCTCAACCAGTTGGGTCGCGGGGATTTATGCACGTACGGAAGACGAGGATCTCGTTCGTACGAAGTATAAAAACTCAATTCGTCAGCCAAGCTTTAAGAGCCGTTTCGAAACAGAAAATTACGCTGTTTACGGTGAGCTTAGAACAGAGCTTAACGAACAGTTGGCACTGATTGTGGGTGCCCGCGCTGAGCAGCGTGATGCGAGCTATAGTGATAATTTAAATGTCAATTTAGCCAACGACGAAGACTTATGGGGTGGGCATATAACCGTAGAGTATCAGTTGCAAGATGATATTTTATTGTACGCTCTGGTATCGCGCGGGTATAAGGCAGGCGGCGTAAATGGATCTATTATTTCAGTTTCCGCGAGTAATTCTCAAGTGTCGGCTGATATGTTTGCGTTCGATACCGAGTCAATGTTGAACTACGAAGTTGGGCTAAAAGGCGATTGGCTAGACCAGCGTCTACAGCTACAAGTATCGGCGTTTTACCAGGACAGAGATGATGTGCAAGCTAAGCAGTCTATTTATAACCCGACAGAATTTTCATTCGATGACTTTTTAACCAACGCGGCAAGCGCCAGCAGTATGGGGGTGGAGTTAGATGTCACTTACCAAGTAGCGAGTTATTTGCGTCTGTTCGCCAGTGCAGGTTGGTTGGATGCAGAGTTCGATGATTTTAAGAGCGTAACTCACGTTGACTATGCTCTGACAGATACACCTGTTGATCTGGGTGGTCGGGATTTGGCGCATGCGCCAAATTACCAGTATTTCATTGGCTCTGAGATCAGCTTAAGCAATAACCTGCTGTTTAGGGTTGAGGTAGAGGGTAAAGATGCTTTTTACTTCTCTAATAGTCATGATGAAAAATCGGCTAGTTATAGCCTAGTCAACGCACGTTTAACTTACGAGCAAGCTGATTGGAGTGTATCTATCTGGGGGAAAAACTTAACGGATAAAGATTATTACACCCGTGGTTTCTACTTCAGCCATTTCTATGGCAACAACCCGGCGAATGGTTACGCCCCTGAAGGTTATTACCAGTATGGTGACCCTAGGGTTCTGGGGGTATCGGGCACGTATAACTTTTAATGTTAGGTTGGGGCGGTCAAGCGGCCGCCCGTCTTTAATAAATGGAGTTAGTATTAAATCGAGCCAGTAATAAATAAATGGAGCTAGAAAATGCGGCAAGCCATTAAGGCCAGTTTCTACTCGGTGAGAACAGATCCATTTTTCGCCACTGAAGATAATACCGATAGTGGTTTAAACCCCGCGGACTCCTATGAATAACGAACCGATTTTATCGCAAATGATCGCAGCACTACAGGCAATGATTGGCTGGGAATTAGTCGCGGTGGTGTTGGCACTATTGTATTTAGTGCTGGCGATGAAGGAGCGTATCGAGTGTTGGTATGCGGCTTTTGTCAGCACCGCTATTTATATTTTTCTGTTTTGGGATGTCAGCTTGCTGATGGAATCGGCGCTGCAATTGTATTATTTAGCGATGGCGGTTTATGGATGGTGGTTATGGCGCAAGCACGCCAATGCGGACGAAGAACTTATCATTAATACTTGGCCGTGGCGTCAGCACGGCATCGCCATCGCGATTTTGCTGTTGCTCACGTTTATTTCAGGCGGTCTACTTGAGGCTAACACCAGTGCTGCTTTGCCCTACCTAGATTCCTTTACCACCTGGGGTGCCGTAATAACCACCTATATGGTGACAAAAAAAGTATTAGAAAATTGGTTGTACTGGATTGTGATCGACGGAGTGTCAGTGTTTCTTTATCTAGATCGCGGCCTGTATTTAACCGCGGTACTGTTCACGCTTTACGTGATTATTGTCATCATTGGCTTTTTACAATGGCTGCCCCGCTACCGACAGCAGCAGCTAGTACTTGAAGAGTCTCGTGATTAAATCAGTATTAACGTTCGAGCAAGGGCTCGACCAAGCTTTATCGCAGTGGCCCGCTTGGTGCCGTGCGCGACCTAAGGTTATCCGGCCTTTAATCGGTGGCTTAACCAACATAAGCTACTTACTCAACTGCTGCGGCCAGCAGCTGGTGCTGCGTATCAATGCGGTAAACGGCAAAGCTCTGGATCTAGACCGGCCGGCGGAAGTGGCGGTATTGAAGGCAGCCGAGAAAGCGGGTATCACCGCTAAACTTATCTACAGTGACCCAGCTTATCGTTACATGGTGACCGAGTATGTCGTGGCCGAGACATGGCCAGCGCATTATTCTAATACCAATAATGGCCTCGAACAATTGGCCGCTTTGTTGCGGTCTATCCATCGCCTGGAGGTTGCCGCACCGCTGCTTGATAACGAGCTCAAGGCTGAGCGTTATTGGCAGTCAATCGACCATAGTGGCGAGGTGCCAAAGCAATTGCTCGCTCTGTCCGCCAAGCTTAAGGGTGCCCTGCGAGCGGCTAAAGCGCTAAATAATAACCCCTGTCTTTGCCATAACGATTTGTTGGCGGCGAATTTATTATTAACTGCAGCAGGCCGTCTCTATGCCATTGATTGGGAATATGCGGCGATTGGCGACGCCTACTTTGATTTGGCCGCGGTGATCGAGGGGCACGGCCTAAGCGGAAACAGCATCGATAAATTAATGCGAGCCTATCATTGCGATGCCATTGAAGCTATAGATGGACGGCGTCTGCGGCTTGCGAAGATTAGTTTTTGCTACCTAGACTTGTTATGGTATTGCGCGCAATCCACGCTACAGGCGACGCAAGATTATAATATGTTAATGGCGAAAAAATTAAACCAGTTAAAGTATTTGTTAAGCATATCCGTTTGATGCCTATTTAAACCTTTTTGTTAATGCGTTAAAAGCTTGAGGTCAGCGCTGTAGATGAGACGTCTTGATAGCTGTTTGTTACTGGCAGCGCTGGTAATTTTTCCCTTCTTTTTTATCGGTGGCTTTAGCCCCTATGCGCCGCGATCCTGGCTAGAGCTCTGGGATGTTGGGCATATTATATTTTTCGCCTTTGGCGCTTATTTGCTGATAAATATTGTTCCTTGTGTCAAGCAGCAGCGGTTCTATCGGCAGCTGTTTTTTGCGTTGTTTCTTAGTTTTATTGCGGGTGCTCTTATTGAGCTGCTTCAGTATGGCGGTTTGAGAGAGGTGGACATTTTCGATGTGCTTAGAGGTGTGGTTGGCGCAGCGTTAGCGATAGCGTGGTGTTCGCCAAAGGCGAGGAGTATAAACCGTTATAGCCTGCTTGCCATTAAGTCGCTGTTGGTTTTTATGCTGTTATTACAGTGTTATAGCGTTTTTATCCCCGCGCTGGATGAACATAAGGCCCGTAAAGCGTTTCCGCTTTTAGCCGAGTTTGACTCTGTCGGTGAGCTGGGGCGATGGATCGGTGATACAGAAAAAACGCTCTCTACCGAGCAGGCTTTTAAGGGTGGCTCTGCGTTAAAAGTACAGCTGCAAGTCCGCCCTTTTTCGGGAGCGACGTTAAAATATATGCCGAGGGATTGGCGCGGTTATTCTCATTTTGTTGCCTCCATTTACAGCCCAGAAAAAGAGCCATTACCGTTGACAATACGTATTGATGATCTGCAGCATAAACAGAGCGAACAGTTGTATAACGATCGTTTCAACCGGCGCTTTTTGTTGGTGCAAGGGTGGAATACCCTGACGATTGACTTGCAGGATGTTGCCGCGGCGCCGGTGGCTAGAGACATGGATTTATCAGCGGTCGCGACGGTTGGTTTTTTTACTTCAAAGCTGCGCCGACCTACAATTATTTTTATCGATAATATTTATTTGGAATAAAAGCCCGAAAAATGTTTCCGCTTTAACCCTTTACCTTTGTATCAAAGGCAACTATATTGCCCGCTTAGCTCTCGGGGTGCCGCACTTGGCTGAGATGTTGATTCGTTAAAACGATCAACGAACCCGTGAACCTGATCCAGATAACACTGGCGTAGGAAAGAGCATGAGTAAGCACAGTTTGACGCTGTATAATTATCATTTAACGAAAAGTTAATTTGTTGGTTAATTAAGTTTAAGCGTCTTATCCGCTGTTTACCTCGCCTGCCTTCCTCGCCTGTGTTTTCTCTAATCACAGCAGCACGCGAGGACCTAGTCTTGAACAAGTTAACCGAAGTTGTCATTCCCACGCTATCTATCGACACCAATGCGGGTGTTGATTCCCAGGCCGCAATTGACTCAAAGCTTAGTAGCAAGCCGCAGCCCGCGCGCATCACCCGCGAGCCTTTACCCGCTAGTCAAAAAGTCTATTTGCCCTCAAAGCTCGACGCCGATGTAAAAGTGCCCGTGCGAGAAATTAGTTTAACCGATGGCACCAGTATTACTGTTTATGATACTTCTGGCCCTTACACGGATCCTGCGATTGAGATCGACGTGCACCAAGGCCTGGCTGATGTGCGTAGCAAATGGATAGAGCGGCGCGGTGATACTGAGCATTACCAAGGGCGTGAAGTTAAGCCTGTAGATAACGGTATTGAAGACGAAGTTAAAGCCTTTCAGTTTTATAACACAGACTTACAGCGTACCCCGCGTCGTGCCAAACCGGGTAAAAATGTCAGCCAGATGCACTATGCGCGCCAAGGTATTATCACCGCAGAGATGGAATACATCGCCATCCGCGAAAACCAAGCCCGAGCTGCGCTAGACAATGAATTTACCACCACTGAACGCAACCAGCGTTTGGCGGGTAATGCGATGGGAGCCAATCTTCAACCTATAACCGCTGAGTTTGTACGTAAAGAAGTGGCTGAAGGACGCGCTATTATTCCGGCAAACATCAATCACCTCGAGTTAGAACCGATGATTATTGGGCGTAACTTTTTGGTAAAAGTGAACGCCAATATTGGCAACTCGGCGCTTACGTCATCGATCGAAGAAGAAGTCGAAAAACTGGTGTGGTCGATTCGCTGGGGTGGCGATACTGTGATGGATTTATCTACCGGAAAACATATTCATACCACCCGCGATTATATTGTGCGTAACTCACCCGTGCCGATTGGTACGGTACCGATTTATCAAGCTTTGGAAAAAGTAAACGGTGTAGCGGAGGATTTAACCTGGGAAATTTTTCGTGACACCTTAATCGAGCAGGCCGAGCAGGGGGTGGATTATTTTACCATCCACGCCGGTGTGCGCTTAGCGCATGTACCGATGACGATAAACCGAGTGACCGGTATTGTTTCACGCGGTGGCTCGATAATGGCGAAATGGTGTATTGCTCATCACCAGGAGAGTTTTCTTTATACTCACTTTGAAGATATTTGCGAAATCATGAAAGCCTACGATGTGAGTTTTTCTCTGGGTGATGGATTACGCCCTGGCTCACTGGCTGACGCTAACGACGAAGCGCAGTTTGCAGAGTTGGAAACCTTGGGGGAGTTGACCAAAATTGCCTGGAAACATGATGTTCAAACAATGATCGAAGGCCCTGGTCATGTGCCGATGCACATGATTAAAGAAAATATGGATAAGCAGCTAGAGTGCTGTGATGAGGCGCCGTTTTATACCCTGGGGCCGTTAACAACGGATATCGCTCCTGGCTATGACCACATCACCAGTGGCATCGGTGCCGCTATGATCGGTTGGTTTGGTTGCGCGATGCTTTGCTATGTTACTCCTAAAGAACATTTGGGTTTGCCCGATCGCGACGATGTAAAAACCGGCATCATTACTTACAAAATAGCGGCCCATGCGGCGGATCTGGCTAAAGGCCACCCAGGTGCTCGATACCGCGATGATATGTTGTCCAAGGCACGGTTTGATTTTCGCTGGGAAGATCAATTTAACCTCGGTCTTGATCCCGATACCGCGCGTGAATACCACGATGCTACTTTACCCAAAGACTCGGCCAAGGTAGCACACTTTTGTTCTATGTGCGGGCCCAAGTTTTGCTCGATGAAAATCAGCCAGGAAGTACGAGACTATGCCGCGCTTGAATATGCGGAAACAGGCATGAAGAAAAAATCGGAAGAGTTCAAACAACAGGGTTCAGAGTTATATGTAGCGCTGGAGGATTGAGTCGTGCCTTCGATACTGAGTGATATTGATGGTAGCGAGGAGGTGACGCAATGAACATAGGTATCGCCGGAGCTGGAATTATGGGGCGGCTACTGGCTTGGCAGCTATTGCGCCTTGGTCATCGCGTTAGTCTTTTTGATCGTGACAGTATTGAAACTGGTTCGGCAGCGTCGTACACCGCAGCAGGTATGTTGGCACCCTATAGCGAGCTGGAGAGTGCCGACCATTTGATTTATCAAATGGGCCTTCGTAGTTTGCAGTTATGGCCCGAGCTGGTGCAATCTTTGGGTGCACAGCAGAGTTTTTTTCAGCGCGGTAGCCTTGTTGTTGCACACCAACAGGACTTGGCTGAGTTGCAGCGCTTTAACTTGATGTTGCAAAGCAAATTACCGCTATATAACAAAACCTTTGCTGCGCTAAATCAGAGTGAGCTGGCTGAGTTGGAACCGTGTTTGGCGCAGCGTTTTTCGCAAGCCACTGTACTAGCGGATGAGGCCTGGCTGCATAATATAGAAGTAATGAGTGCACTGGCGTTTAAGCTACTAGAGCATGGCGTGGAGTGGCATGCCAGTACTGACATTGAACGCATTGCTGCTGGAGAAATCAGTACTGCAAATAAAACTTTTCAGTTCGATTGGGCGATCGATTGCCGTGGTTTAGGTGCTCGCAATGAGATTAAAAAATTACGCGGTGTGCGCGGAGAGTTGATTTGGGTACAGGCACCTGATGTTACGATCAGTCGGATGGTGCGATTGATGCATCCGCGTTATCGGCTGTATTTAGTGCCGCACCGTCAGCAGCAGTATATTTTGGGGGCAACGCAAATTGAAAGTGAAGATCTAGGACCGATTAGTGTGCGTTCAACTCTGGAGTTGCTGTCTGCTTTATATGCTATCGATCCGGGCTTTGCTGAAGCTAGAATTATGGCAACTAAAACCAATTGCCGTCCGGCATTATTAGATAACAGCCCGATGATTAGTATCGGTGAAGGGCTTATTCGTATTAATGGTTTGTTCCGTCATGGTTTTATGTTATCGCCGGTTTTAGCCGAAGAGGTGATAGCGTTTCTAGGTTCGGGTGGTTTGAGTCAGGCTAACTTTCAGAAAATATATGCGGCATAGGATGGATGTTGAGCTATCGATGGAGCCGGTATAAACAACAGGTGGATCAACATCCACCTTACGGGGGGTAGTTAATTGATTTCAATTTATGTTAATGGCGTGGTCGAAACAATTGCCGCTGATCAAACGCTGAATGATATTTTTACCAGTAACACAGGGCAATTATCTATGCCGCTTCCTGAGCGCTATGCGGTGGCATTGAATGAAAATTTTGTGCCCAAAAGCGCGTATCAAAAAACGCTAGTGCAGATGGGTGATCGTATTGAAATACTGGTAGCCATGCAGGGGGGGTAAGCAATGTGGTCGTTAGCAGATAAAATCATTAGCAGCCGGTTTTTAATCGGTACGGCGCTTTATCCATCACCGCAAATTATGGTTGATGCGATTAAGGCTTCGGGTTCTGAGGTGGTGACGGTTTCGTTGCGTAGGCAATCCGCTGCTAATGGCAATAATCTATTTTGGCAAAGCCTACAGGAATTACCGGTCAATATATTACCGAATACTGCCGGTTGTCACTCGGCGAAAGAGGCGATTACCACTGCACAAATGGGACGTGAGTTGTTTGGTACTCACTGGGTAAAGCTGGAGGTGATTGGTGATGAATACAGTTTACAGCCGGACCCTTTCGGCTTATTAGAGGCGGCAACCGAGTTGCTTGCGCAGGGCTTTGAAGTTTTTCCTTATTGCACTGATGACCTGGTATTGGCAGAAAAGCTGGTCGCTGCGGGTTGCAATATTTTAATGCCATGGGGGGCGCCAATTGGTACTGGCAAAGGATTAATCAATCCTTATGCGTTAAAAAATCTGCGCAAGCGCTTACCTGGTGTAACGTTGATTGTGGATGCAGGTATTGGTGCGCCTTCCCATGCGGCGCAGGCGATGGAGTTGGGTTATGACGGCGTACTGTTAAATAGTGCCGTTGCCCAGTCGCCGGCACCGGTGTTGATGGCTGAAGGTTTTAAACATGCCGTAATCGCCGGTAGAGCAGCCTATGAAGCTGGACTTATGCCCGAACGAGATTTGGCCCAGCCCAGCACGCCGACCATCGGTACACCTTTTTGGCATCAGGAGGGTGACAACAAGTGATAAAAAAAGTAGCTTCAGTTCGTACACATTCGTTCGAGGCTGTAAGCCATAGCGATGATCGTCCTGCGATATTGTGCATTGCAGGTAGTGATTCATCAGGCATGGCTGGTATTCAAATGGATATCCGTAGTGGCCTTGCTTTTTCGGTGCATGTTGCTACGGCTATTACTGCGGTAACCGCACAAAATACCGAACAGTTTGTGGCGGTTAATGCCGTTGACTGTACCGTGTTAGCGCAGCAAATAGATGCTGCATTAGCATTATCACCACAGGCGATAAAAATTGGTTTGCTCGCCAATGTACAGCAAGTTAATTTGTTAGTCGAAAAGTTGGCTAACATTAATGTTCCGATCATTTATGATCCGGTGATTGCTTCATCCGGCGGCCATTTATTGCTCGACGCGGATACTATAGTTGCGGTGATAAAATATTTATTGCCGCTATGTACTTGTATTACACCTAATTTGCCCGAGGCAGATATTTTAACCGGTGTCAGTGTGAGAACGCTGGCTGGGCGACAACAGGCGGCACAGCGCTTGCTGGATTTGGGCGCGAGCTGGGTCATGCTCAAGGGCGGGCATGGTGGCGGTGATCAAATGCTGGATTATTGTTGTGGTGCAGGTTATCTGCAAAGCCCCGGTTTTTGGCTGGAGCATGACAAAATAATCACGCTTAATAGTCGCGGTACCGGGTGCGCCTTGTCATCAAGTCTTGCCAGCGCTCTGGCCTTGGGTTACGACATGCGTGATGCGTTAGTGCTAGTCAAAATGGCGATGCAGCAAGGCCTGACGAATGCAAAGCGTGTCAATACTCGGCGTGGACCAATAGCTATCGAAAACTTTCCTTGCGGTAACTGGCCGATGTTAACCGACGCGGTTGATCATCAATCATTATTACCACAGTCGGCGTTTCCTAGTTGCGTGGGCGACGGCGAGCCTGACACGCTGGGTTTGTACCCGGTGGTTGATAGTGCGCAATGGTTGCAGCGGTTACTGCCTTTGGGCATTACAACCGCGCAATTACGAGTAAAGCATTTAACTGGTGATGCCTTGGCGCGGGAGATAGAGCTGGCGATTGTTATTGCTAAACATTACGGCTGTCGTTTGTTTATTAATGATTATTGGCAGTTGGCCATAGCTAAGGGCGCTTACGGTGTGCACCTTGGGCAGGAGGATTTGCTCGCGGCAGATTTACCACAAATACAGCAAGCAGGTTTGCGCTTGGGTTTAAGCAGTCATAATCATTTTGAGGTGGCTCGGGCATTGGCTTATAAGCCCTCTTATCTTGCCTGTGGTCCAGTCTTCGCTACTCGTTCAAAACAGATGCCGTGGATTCCCCATGGCATTGATGGTTTAAATTATTGGCAACAGAGTATTGATTATCCGCTGGTTGCTATTGGTGGTATTAACGCAGTAAATATCGCAGACGTCGCAGCAACGGGTGTTTCAGGTGTTGCGATGATCAGCGCGATTACCGCTGCGGGTAATCCTGAGTTAATGGCGCAACAACTGATGGCACTTATTGACCAGGTTAAGGACGAGTCATTGCAGGGTGATGGGGCTAATGTTGGATAATAATATACAGCCTTACACGGAGGCGTTTTCTAGTGCCGAGCGTTTGCGTTATCAGCGGCATTTTCAGCTGGCCGGATTTTCAGCGGCAGGGCAGGAAAAATTAAAACACGCCCGAGTGTTAATTGTTGGTGTCGGTGGTTTGGGTTGTCCAGCGGCGCAATATTTAGCGGCGGCTGGAGTTGGTAGGTTGACCTTGTTAGATGCAGATGACGTTAGCTTGTCTAATTTGCAACGCCAAATTCTTTTTACCGTTGATGATGTTGGTGCGCCCAAGGCACTAGTGGCTAAACGCAGGTTGGAGCAATTAAATAACGATATCACTATTACTGCGATCACGGAGTTACTGAATCCTGCTAATGCAGCAACCTTGATTGCGCAAAGTGATTTAATTATTGATTGCACCGATAATTTTCACACCCGTTTTTTGATCAATGATGTTTGCGCAGCGTATAAAAAACCTTGGCTGTATAGCAGTGTGCTTGGCTTCTCTGGACAGCTGGGTTTGTTTGCTCCGGGTAAAGCCTGCTTTCGCTGTGTGTTTCCCGAAGTGAGTGAGGTTGCCGATTGTAATCAGGCTGGGGTGTTGGGTGTTGTTCCTGGTTTGTTAGGGGTGTTGCAGGCGACTGAAGCGATAAAGTTTTTAACGGATTTACCAGGTAGTATCAGTAATCAATTAATGCAGATCGATGCGTTAGCGATGAGCTTTAAGTCGATCAAGCTTAGTCGTGATGAAGACTGTGTTATTTGCTCGGGATTGAAGAGCTGGCAAGATAATTTAACCGATTACCACTCACAAGGTTATTTGCCTGAATATACCAGCCGTGAACTAACCTCAGGGGATGTTGCCCGTCAGCTTAAAAACAATACGATAGTTTTAATCGATGTACGATCAACGCAGGAGCATCAACAGGACAATATTGGTGGTGAATCTGTCCCTTTGGAATTAATCACCTCTGGTCAGTATTGTATTAATTCAGATCAGCAATATTTATTTTATTGTCAGAGCGGCGCTCGTAGTATGGCGGCTGTTATCTATCTGCTAAATAACAACATAAACAATGTATGGTCGCTCTCTGGTGGGTTAACTGCATGGTATGAATCTGCGGAGCCTAAGGAGTCTCTGTGAGCTTCCTTAGGCTTAGTTAAATAACACCGGTACCTCGGTACCGTTTATCCAGAGCCTTAGGCTATGGTTTGCTTGCCCGCAATGCGGCAATGCGTTTTTCTAGTGGTGGGTGAGTCATAAACAGCGACAGCATATTTTCTTTGAGTTTGCCGTTAATACCAAAGGCGGTCATTTCACCGGGCATGTCATTGGGTAAACCCTGTTCACTTTGCAGACGCTGTAAGGCAGAAATCATAGCCTGACGGCCAGCCAAATTAGCTCCGGCGCCATCAGCCCGAAATTCACGCCAGCGTGAAAACCAAAATACAATGGTGGAGGCGAGTATGCCCAGCATTATTTCGGCGATAAAGGTCACTATGTAATAGCCCAAACCCAGTCCTCGCTCGGTTTTGAATACGACTCGGTCTACGGTGTGGCCGATAATACGGGCAAAGAACATGACGAAAGTATTCACTACGCCCTGAATCAACGTTAGGGTAATCATATCGCCGTTGGCAACATGGCCTATCTCATGGGCCAACACAGCTTTTGTTTCCTCGGGAGAAAAGCGATCAAGCAGCCCTGCGCTAACAGCGACTAAGGCGTTGTTGCGGTTGTAACCAGTAGCGAATGCGTTGGAACTTGGTGAGGGGAAGATACCCACTTCCGGCATACCTATACCGGCTTTTTTGGCAAGTTCTGCTACGGTGTCGACCAGCCATCGCTCTTGCTGGTTACGGGGTTGTTCAATTAATTGCACCCCCATGCTGCGTTTGGCCATCCATTTAGATATGAGCAACGATATCAGTGACCCGCCCATACCGAATACGCCGCAAAACACTAATAAGGCGGATAGGTTGAGGTCAATGCCATTGCTGGCCATGATTGAGTTGAATCCCAGCAGGCTGAGGGTAATGCTAGCCACTAGCATGATTGCCAGGTTGGTCGCTAAAAAAAGGACTATCCGCATCATTTTTGAAAATTCCTGAGTCGTTTCTGAGAGAGCTTGGATTAAGCTGCTATAAGATGGGGCTCGATGCTTAAAGTTTCAATGATGCGGGGTTGAATTTACGCATTTTGATTTTTTACTCTAACGTTTGCGCTTGATCTTGGTGGTCTTGAGTTTCAATGGGAGCGCTGGCTTCAACAAGTGGTTGTTTGTTTTTATCCAGCTCTACGCTCACGGCCTCCGCGCGCAGATAGATATCCCTGGAACTTAATTCAAATACCAGGTTGATTGCTTCGTCTCGATGTGGGCTACGAAACAAGGCTTTTGGGTCGCTGCCATCAATCCATTCTTTATGTTTGTTGGCGAAGTGCCCGTGTTGATTTTTAACTACAAATACATGGCTCATAAAAAATAGTTACCGTACGGATGATGATTGTTGCCTGCGAGCTTAGGCTAGTTATCGGGTTAATTTTATCGATGTTTTTTGACAATCGCTATGGGTAATTGCTCAGTAAGAGATCTTTAGCCAGGTTGATTTGGGCCGCTAAATAGTCACTGCCGCCACGATCCGGGTGGACTTTTTGCATCATGCGCCGATGAGCTTGGATAATTTGTTCTTTGCTGGCGCCTTGTTGTAAGCCGAGTATGGCTAGCGCGTCATCAATACTGAGCTCGCCGCTGCGATTAGTGGGAGGCTGATGGGTCTGCCAGCTATTGCCAAAGCGGTGGTTGAGATAGCTAAGCAGTAGTTTAACTGACTCCTGATCCTGTTGCTGGCAGTAATCGAGTAGCTGTTGCAACTGCGTTAGCTCCAGTTGCTCCAGCGTGCTACCTGCGAAGAGACCATCGATAACCTCACCCTGCAATGTTTGGGTGTCGTGGTCTAAGCTCATTTTGAGGGTGCGAGTGATAACCTCGGAGCTGTTGCCGCTGGCTGAAGTGGTATTGTGAGTGTGCTTGCGATGGAATTGTTGCAGTATCGGGAAGTAGCGAATCAGCAGTGGTAACGCGGTGCGCGTAATGGCGAATGCGGCGCCAATGAGAGCGCCAACCCAGTGAATCCTTCCGGTAGCGGCCAGCAGGATGAGCAAGATAGCCCCGGTGCTGAGGCCGAGCTTTATATACAGTGATTTCAGTTGGGATTTAGGTGTTTTCTTCAATCGCTGAACGATGATGGTGACAGCGATGAGCAGCACAATTAAAACAATAAGACGACCGAGCACGATGGATTAGCCCTTTAGTTGTTGTAGTAAGTGTTGGGCGGCGGCGTTGTGCAGCTGCTGCAGGGCATCGACACCGCCGCTGGTATAGGTGGCGACTGCACCAAGCAAATCGGCCAGCTCTGCGGCGCTGCGATCGTCAAAGGTGGCATAGGCCCCCTTGCTTAATCTCGCCATTTTTTGAAAGCCCTGTCGAGTCTTGGCGTCGTGGCCCTCCTGAAACATAAACAGGGGTATGCCATACAAGCCCAGCTTCCCTGATTTATTTGATAACACCGTCAGGTCCTCCTCGATGGCATCGCCAATAATGATGACAGCCTGAATAGGTTGGCTGGCATGTTGTTGCAGGCTATGGTCCAGCACACGTTCTAGCTGGGTGTGGCCGCCGACGCATTGCACTGCATTCATTGCCTGCAAGAGTGACTGGCTGTTGCGTAGCCAGGGGCTGGCATGAAACTGGTGAAAACCTTGATAGTAACAAAGTTGTAATTCGAGTCCGCCGAGATGATCGGTGGCACGGAACATTTGCGCTTGCAAGTGGCAGGCGCGATCCCAGCTGGCTTGGCGGCTGGCAGTGGCGTCCAGCGCGAACAGCAGGCGACCGCTGGACAGAGCTTTGCTATCGCGGCGCTGAGGCAGTTTGTCGGCCTGTTGCAAAAACAGATCGATTGCGTTTGTGCTGGTACTGGGGTGAGAGTCTTTGTTATTGCTCATGGCTTGTCATTGATGGTTAATTCGAGGTCAGTGTAATCTGAATAGGAAGTGATATAAACGGCTGTTGGCTATTAGTGCTTGTTGCGCGCGCTGATCCTCTATCGAGGAGTCTGGGTGAGGTAGATGATTAATTTGGGTAGAAGGTGTATCGGGACGGGGGCTGTGCAGTTATCAATGTTCTTGTATGGGGGGGATACAAATACAGGTCCAGCTTAATGGACCTGTTGGTTCAGACTTGCCAGTTCTTTCAAGTAGTGTTGGCGAATAATCAATTCTTGCTCGATCGTCCGTTTTTGTTGGGAGTCTAGCATTTGTGGCTGCTTGAGATTTAGGATATCCCATAGCTTTCGACTGCAGAGGTTTTTGACGTCGATAGTGCTGTGTTCGTTTCTCATATTACTTACCTTTTGTAGTTTATGTAGTTTATGTAGTTTATGTGGTTGTGTTTTTGTCTTAAGGGGATTCTGCGGGTTTAATATTGCAAAATGATGACGGTTAGATAAATTCTTCTCGGTAGTCCGCAGTGCTTTGAGGAGGTGGAGAGTACAGTGCGCGATGTAGCAGAGAGCATCGCGCACAGATCTCGAATACAGCTTTAGGTGTTTAGGGGAGAATGGCCTAGCTATTGATGGCGGTTAATGCCTCAGTATATGAATGATTAAGGCTTTCGGCGACTGCGCGGCAGGTGACTATGCCATTATAGATATTCAGTCCGTTGAGCAGGTGTTTATCATCGCGCATAGCTTGCTCCGCGCCCTTGTTGGCAATATTCAGGGCAAAGGGCAGAGTTGCATTATTAAGTGCTAACGTTGCCGTACGGGCAACACCGCCGGGCATGTTGGTGACACAGTAATGCACGATGTTATCAACCACATAGGTAGGTTGTTGGTGGGTAGTGGGTTTAGATGTTTCAAAACACCCCCCTTGATCAATAGCGACATCAACAATAACTGAGCCTGGTTTCATCCGAGCTAAATGGGCTTTGCGAATGAGTTTGGGGGCGGCGGCTCCGGGAATGAGCACGCTGCCGATGATGACATCAGCGGCGGCAGAGTATGAGTCAATGGCATCCTTGGTCGAGTAAATGGTTCTAAGCTGGCTGCCAAAAATATCATCCAGCTCGCGCAGTCTTGCTAAAGATAGGTCGAGGACGGTGACATCGGCTCCCATGCCAATGGCTATTTTAGCGGCATTGCTACCCACGACACCGCCGCCAAGAATGAGTACTTTAGCCGGCGCGACGCCTGGAACGCCTCCTAACAAAAGGCCTGAACCGCCCTGTGTTTTTTCTAGGTGATGGGCTGCTGCTTGAATAGACATGCGCCCAGCAACCTCACTCATGGGGGCGAGTAGTGGTAGGCCGCCGTGCTGGTCGGTTACGGTTTCATAAGCGATACAGGTTGCGCCCGAAGCGATCAGTAATGCCGTTTGTTTTGGGTCTGGGGCCAAGTGTAAAAAGGTGTATAGCACTTGCTTGGGGCGAAGTTGTAAACACTCGTGGGCCTGAGGCTCTTTTACCTTAACAATCATCTCTGCTCGGGCAAATATTTCTTCGGGGGTGGCGATGATGTCGGCACCGGCTTCGAGATATTGCTGGTTGTCAAAGCCAATGGCTCGGCCGGCGTTGGTTTCTATTAAAATCTGATGACCTGCTGCAATAAGCTCCTTAGCTGATGCAGGGCTCAGGCCTACGCGGTATTCGTGGTCTTTAATTTCTTTTGGTACGCCTATTAACATAGCTTTAACTCTCACAGACTGAGGGCGGATTACTGCTGGCATGTATCTATCGTAATTTAAGATGGCTTGCTTTATCGTATTATTTTTAATTTTTATAGGTCATAGTGACACGATAGGGCTACCACAGCAGGCCTGCAATGATACTTCAAGTCAGGGTTATTGATAACGGTGATGGGCTATCGGGTATTGGTGATTTTACGCAGAGCTGTATCGACATGAAGCTTGTTAGCATAGGCATAAATATTCACATGGGTATCACTATTAGCAGGACCACTGCCGTCGCCAATATGTATTTTCGAGTGCGCGAGCAAATCCCATCGGAAGCGTTTAGCGGTTAAGCCCAGCGACGTGTAGTTGTCCAGTGTCAGTCCGGTCACGCTCATGGCGCGTTTTACGGCGCGCTCAAGAATGGCGTAGTCTTCAGGGGTGATTTTCATGCGGGTACAGTCTTTTCTTTTGGAAGTGACAGAGGATTGCGCAAAGTTATCAGCTAAACACGAAGTACTCGGCAGTAAAATCCAGCGTATCATCGCCGATAATTGCTTCAATCGGTGCTGGTGTCAGCTTCTGCTTAAAGGTTTGGTAGGCTGCAACGCTTACCACTAAATCACCATTTTCTTCCTGAATGAGCACACTTTCATCGGGCACGGCCTTGAGTAATTTTTTCCGTTGTCTATTAGATACTGCTATTTCTTGAACACTCATAATTTACCTTATCGTTAAAAAATACTTATGTAAGTCAAATTCCTATATGGGTAGGGTTTTAATCTGACAAAAACGCTTGGGTAGCTACTGTTAATATCCGGTTATCGGCAGCTACATTGTTTACAGCGGGGCTTGGTTGCATTGTGCTGATTATACCAGAAGCAGTACGGGCGAGTTCTATAGCATAAAAACCGAGCGCTACTCGGTTTTTATGCTCAAAGGAGAGTGACTGGCGGTGTGTTAGGCTTAAGCCTTAGCCTCAAACCGTTGTTTTATTCTCTCTCTAGTGCTTTGGACGATCACATAAAAGCCGGGAATAAAGAACGTGCCGATCAACAGAGCTGCCATCATACCACCTAATACTGTTACTCCTAAAGAGCGCTGGCCGAAGGCGCCAGCACCTGTCGCAAAAGCCAAAGGCAGAATGCCAAGGATGAAGGAAATTGCGGTCATATTAACGGCCCTAAAACGTAAACGAGCAGCTGATTTAGCGGCACTAATGATACTTTCGCCATCATTTTCTCGTTTTACTTTGGCAAACTCGACAATCAAGATCGCATTTTTAGCCGCCATGCCAAGCAACAATACCATGCCGATTTGAGCATAGAGGTCAAAGGCTAAACCTGTGCTGAGCAGTGCACCAGCAGCACCGGCAATGGCGATAGGGACGACCAGTATAATGGCGAAAGGTATCGACCAGCTTTCATACTGGGCGACTAAAAATAAATAGATAAAAATCAGTGCAAGGGAAAATGCATATACCGCCAGATTTCCCGCTTCTATTTGTTGGTAGGTCGTGCCGGTCCATTCAAATTTAAATCCATCGCCTAAGACGGCATTGGCGACCTGTTCCATCGCGGCAATGCCTTCACCTGAACTCACGCCATAGGGGGTGCTGCCCAAGACGGATGCAGATCGGTATAAATTGTAGCGAGAGGCAATATCAGGCCCGAGCACTGGCTTGGTCGTGACCAGTGTGTTGAGGGGCACCATCTCACCACTGCTGGCTCGCACATAGAAATCATCAAGGGCGCTGAGGTCTTTGCGGAAAGCGGCATCGGCTTGCATAATAACTCGGTAGGTTTGACCAAATTTATTAAAATCATTGATATACATTGAGCCGAGTTGGGCTTGCAGCGTAGTAAAAATTTCACTGAGTGACACACCTAAGGTTTTGGCTTTTACTCGGTCGATTTCCACAAAATACTGAGGCACGTTGGCGCGAAAAGTACTAAAAACATTGCTTAGTTTGGGGCTTTGGTTGGCTTCGGCAATAAATTGATTTAGCTGTGTAGCCAGTTCAGAGTGCGGCCGGCTTAGAGTATCTTCAATGATCAGTTCTAAACCACCCACTGCGCCCATGCCTGGAACAGCCGGCGGCGCCATAGCAAGTATTTGAGCTTCGGGTATATGCGCAAAGGCCGCACTATTGATACGCTGCACGATGCTAAAGACCTGATTGGCCTCACCATCGCGCTGGTCCCAAGGTTTTAGTACCACAAACGCACTGCCACCATTGGACTGTGCGCCACCGTTTAAAATAGAAAAGCCTGATATCGCGGTAACGCTTTCAACATTGGCATCAGTTCTCAGCAGTTCGGTAAGTTTATCCATGGCGTCTTCGGTACGGCTAAAAGATGAAGCGTCGGGTAGTTGTAGATTGACTAAAAAGGCACCTTTATCTTCGGCGGGGACAAACCCCCCAGGTAGCTTGATTAAACCAAACACCATTGCCGCAATAATAAGCCCAAACGCCAGCGACAATAACGCGGTCTTGCGTATCATCCAGCTGACTCCGCTACTGTAGCCATCGGTGATGCGATCAAAAAATCGATTAAACGAGATGTACCAGCGAGCCGATTTACGCTCGCCACGCTTAAGCAGCAAACCACACAACGCAGGGCTTAGCGTGAGGGCGTTTATTGAAGAGATGATAACTGCCACGCAGATAGTCAGGGCAAATTGTTGATACATTTCGCCGCTGATTCCCGGTAAAAGAGTAACGGGGATAAATACCGCGAGCAGTACTAACGTGGTCGCAATAATAGCCCCGCTAACTTCCCTCATGGTCAGAATGGCGGCATCAGCGGGGCTTAGACTCGGGTCACTTTTCAGGTGGCGATCGGTATTTTCTATCACCAAAATGGCATCATCGACGACGATGCCGATGGCTAAAATCAACCCAAATAAGGTGACGGTATTAATGCTCATACCCATAGCGAACATAACAGCAAAGGTGGAAATGAGTGAAACAGGGATGGCAATTGTTGGGATCAAGGCTGAACGCCAATCGCCAAGAAATATAAAGGTAATGATAATGACGAGCCCAACGGCTTGAATTAACGATGTCGAAACCTGCTTGATCGCAGCGCTCACGTAGCGAGTGGTGTCGTAGCTGGCGTTGTAGCTCATCCCCTTAGGAAAATTTGCCGATAGTTCCTTGAGTTTTTTATCAACGGCGTTACCGGTGGCCAGTGCGTTGGCATCGGCAAGGGAATAGAGTGCCAAGTTAACCGCAGGCTGGCCGTTATATTTGCCATTGGTGCCGTAACTGGCTTGGCCAAGCTCGATCCGTGCGATATCGCCAAGGTATATAGCTGAAGCGTTAGCCTTAGCACGGATAACAATTTGTTCGAAATCTTCCGGTGTTTGTAAGCGTCCCTTGGTTTGTAAGGTGAATTCGGTTTGAAGGGCACCATCATACGGTGGTGCCCCAATTTTACCTGCGGCTACTTGGATATTCTGTTCTTTTAGCGCGCTTACGACGTCAGTAATGGTGACGTCTAGTGTGGACATATGATTGGGGTCTAACCATAAGCGCATTGAATAGTCCGCTTCACCTATTATTGTGGCGGTTGATATGCCTGGCACCCGAGCCATAACACTTTGCAGGTTTATTTTTACGTAATTGGATAAAAATTTATAATCCAGGCTGTCATCGGGTGATGAAAAGCTTATAAACTTTAATATATCGGGCGATTGCAGTGCGATGGTTAAACCTGAGGCTCGGACTTCCTGCGGTAGCCGTGGCTCAGCCAGGGCTACTCGGTTCTGAACCCGGACTAATGCCATATCTGGGTCAGTGCCAACCTTGAAGGTGATTGTCAGTCTGTAGCCACCATTATTAGAGCTTTTAGACGACATATAGATCATATCTTCTACGCCGTTTACGGCATCTTCTATGGGGGCAGCGATCGTTTGCTCAACCACTGTGGATGAGGCTCCTGAATATGAGCCGTTAACGACAATTGTCGGTGGGGATATAGGTGGATATTCAGCAACGGGCAGTACAAATAAGGCAATCAACCCCGAGAGTGTTAGTGCAATTGAAATAACGAGCGCAAATTTTGGCCTGCGGACAAAAAAACTACTAAACATGGCTTATCCTTATTGTCGTCATGACTATTACCGGCATTAATTAGAGTCAGAAGTATTGAGGGGCGGCATTTCTTTAGCGGTAACAGTTTGACCGGGACGTATACGCTGTAAGCCACGAACGACAATTCGCATGCCTACATCAACCCCCTGGCTGACTACAACTTTATTCTCAAGGCGATCACCTAGAATAACGTTATGGCGCTCGACAATGTGTGCAGGGTTAACTGCAAGCACAAAGTTGCCTTGTTGATCAGCCTGTATAGCAGATTGCGGTACTAATATAGCTTTAACAGTGTAGGGCATTTCCAGCATGACTCTCACATACTGCCCTGGACGCAGCAGACCGGATTTATTGGGGATGGACGCTCTTGCCTCAAGGGTGCCGGTAGCCTCGTTAATACGATTAGAGATAAAGTCGATATGGCCGGTTGCTGGGTAAATTTCACGGTTTGTTAGCTCAAGCTTGACTTTGATCTCAGATATATCTGATGACTGCCCATTGCTAGCCCGTTGATCGCGTAATTTCTTGCTGGACAGGTACATCGATTCGCTGACCGAGAACAGCGCTTGCATGGGGTCGATACTGACCAGCGTTGTAAGCGCACCTGAGTTAGGACCAATTAAATCGCCAGGGCTGAACTCGCTGCGATCAATGCGCCCAGTAAAAGGGGCGCGGATAGTGGTATAGCTTAAATCGACTTCGGCAGCTATTTCTTGCGCTTCGGCCCCTTTAATATCAGCATCGGCCTCTAATTTTAGCGCGAGTAGTTTGTCCATCTCTGATTGGGAAATGGCCCCTTTGGGGAGTAGCTCCTGGCCGCGGTTATAATTGCGCTCGGCAACAGCTTGGTTGGCTCTGGCTCTGGCGACGTTGGCTTGGGCCTGTTTTAAAGCAGCTTTATATTGTGAGTCGTCGATGCGAAATAATATAGCGCCTTCACCAACCAAGTCGCCCTCAATAAAATCTTTTGATTTTAGGTAGCCACTGACCCTTGCCTGGATATCGACGTCGTCGGTAGCGTGTAAATGCCCGACAAAGGTGGTAGAAGGGCTGTATTCGCGCAGTTCGGGCTGATCTACCACGACTTCAGTGATGGGTATTGGTGCTGGAGTGTCATCACAGGCGGCGAATACCAAGGGTAGTAAAAGTATTATGATTAGCTTGTTCAAAGATTTTCCTTACACATTATACAGTGGTGATATGAGGTTGAGAGTGCCATTGGCGCGGCCCAGCTGGGGGCGTAGAGAAGGGCATTACCCCTAAGAGTGCACCAATGGTGTAGTTACATAGTCATTTTTCACATTGCTCATTGACTAATCTAATAAATTTCCCGTTTTTCGAGTGTGCAGATAAACAAACGTCAGGTAGTGGTCTATTAGATTGAAAGGTTTGAGAGTTTAACGTGAATGATAAGCAAATGGCTAATAATAGTATGGTGGCGTGTAGATACTGTCTTCGCTATCGCTAATTTTTTGTGATCTGGTTATTACTATTGAAAATAGTTTTAAATAAAAAGTTCCAGAGTGGGTGATGAGCTTGCCGGCTGTTTGTTTTCCTGTGGGGCCGTTTTTTTATAATGGTGTCAGAGTGAAATTGCTACTCTGCAGCTTATCAAGTGCTTGTTCCTCTGATAGTGAATAAATCGTACCGAAGCCAGGATTAGCTATTTGGGTGAGTCGTATTCATAGTGGATGTGACGCGGAATAAATAGTGTCAGAGTCGCAATAAAAGAGGCTTTTGTTGGGTTTCTATTTTAAAAATGCTCTGTTTAAATGCGTCCAGCTTGATTCATGAACGAGATAATTAAGCGATTAAAACTGGCGGTGCTCATCAATAATGGATGCTAAAGGTTCCCCCCCCCCTGAATAAATTAAGGAGAATAATTTCATGGCTATTTACATGAATTACAACAGCAAAAAAATTAAAGGTGACGTAACAGCAAAAGGCTACGAAGATTGGATCGAATTGGACTCGTTTAATTTTGGAGTGGGCCGAGGTATTTCGATGGAAGTGGGCCAGGTGGCTAACCGTGAGGCAACTCGCCCTTCTGTTAGTGAAATCAGCCTTGCTAAAGCGATGGATGCCTCTTCGGGTGGTTTATTTAAAGAATCTGTGTCAGGCACAGAGGGTGTGACTGTTTTAATTCACCTGGTTCAAACTGGTGCCAAAGAGATTCAGAAAGTTGCTGAATATACACTAGATAATTGCCTGCTCAGTTCTTACTCTGTTTCCGCGTCATCAGGTGGAGCGCCTGCTGAAGCGATTGGCTTGAGTTACGGTAAAATCATGTGTGACCTCAGCAATGCTGATAGACAGAACAAGAACAAATCTAGTATGAAAGTAGGTTATGATTTGGCTCTTGGTACACCTTTATAAGTGTGAATACGACGCTGCCTTGCAGCGTCGTATTGTTGTTTGACCCGCACGAATATCTTTAAATCTTTGAATTATATCTATCTATAAACTTTGGGTTGATATAAATTTATCTACGATAGCCCTTCAAACTACACGGTTAAAAGTGTGGTTTCGCCACAACATCGCCCGTTACAAAAATACCCTGCTGGCATTAACTTGAATTTATTCTTTATGGCGCAGACTGAGAGCTCTATCTCATCGATAGCCCGAAATTGTATCGGGATAAATTTTATCCAGTCAATCATTTGTATTGCCCTATTGTTTTTCGGTAGGCCTCGGGGGCATTAGCGTAGAATCCCATACTCTGTTCTGCCATCCATAACTTTCCTCATTTTTATGGCGGTGATGTATCATAGAAAACTGATGTAGATTACCCATAATATGACCGGTATGAGTAGTTGCAAAGTCACGCCCTAGATTGAGCTTGAGTTTTTGCGCAAGCTGCACAGATTGGTTTGTATTAGTAGTTGGATGGTATAGCCTGGCTCGGTGCTTATTCAGCGCGACCCCTTGATCCACTAATATTTTCATCGCTTGGGTCAATATTGCTGAACCTCCTAAGCAGGAAACCCACTGTATGTCTTCGATATTTTGTGCTTAATACATGGTATCGGCGAGCATTTGTGCCGAGCCCATAATGGCTTGATTGGTTAAAGGGTTAATGGCTACTTTGTAATTAACAAGCCCCCTGACTTACCAGTGCCTTCAGTGTAGTGAAATGTGAAATTATTGAAGAGACCTGCGGCATTAGTAGATTTGTTAATCGACTCAATCATAATGTTGGCAGCTTTGTCGGCATGTTCAAGATTGCCATCTGAAATGCCCACCACGCGGTATCGATTCATCCGATCAGCAGTGAGTTGTCCATTTCTTATCGGAATTGATTCCCATGACTCTTCTTGCTTCTCTGCGACGTAAAGTCCTGTTAAAGTATTCTGGAGTCGCCCTTCAAAACATCGTGTGTCCAGCGCAATATCCACCACCATATAATGATCATTTGCTTGGCGTTGTATGGTTGCAGTACAGCCAGGCAGGATAACGAAAAACTCTTCTTTGCCGTGCGCAATCATTTCGTTGGGCCTTACAAATATGTTGTTGCAGCTCATACGTCCCGAACAAATAGCTTTTATACCTTGTACGGCTAAGCGTGCCCAATGGTGTTGTCATTAGCCGCCCGCTCTAATGCCAGGTACTTGGGAGTGCTGTTGGGGACGACATAAACCTTTTTCCCGCCGTGAAAGCCTGCAATCTGGGTGCTTTGGTGCCGCATGGTTAATTCCTTTTAGTTATGCTCAAGTACTATCGATGGTTCCTTGGTGTTACTCAGCTTAGCTGGTAGCTAAAGCTGCCAGCTTCGGTTGCGCTAACATGTACGGTGGTGATGGCTTGGTTTTGTGCCATACGTTGTAGGCACTCGCTGGCTAACTCGGGCAGTAAGGTGCGGGTGAGGATGTTTTCGATATTGCGGGCGCCGGTATCACCGTCCTGGCAGCGGGCGACGATATTTAGCAGTACGTCTTCGTCGTAAGTGAGCGCGGCCCCGTAATGGCTGCTTACGCGCTTTTCAATACGGCGCATATTGATTGCTGCAATTTTCATTAGGTTTTCATCATCTAAGGGATAAAAAGAGATCAGGTTAGTGCGTCCTAAAAAAGCCGGTTTGAAATGTTTGAGCAGCTCTGGACGAATGTTGTCGAGTAGCACTTCGGGATCGGGTTTCTCTTCGCATTGATTCATGATGGCGCGGATGGCGTGCTCGCCAGCGTTGGAGGTCATTATGATGACAGTGTTTTTAAAGTCGATGTCGCGCCCTTCGCCATCTTTGATTGTGCCTTTATCAAACAGGCTGTAAAAAATGTCTTGCACACCGGGGTGGGCTTTTTCCATTTCATCTAACAGAATAACGGAATAGGGTTTTCTGCGTGCAGCTTCAGTCAGCACGCCACCTTCACCATAGCCAACATAGCCTGGGGGTGAGCCTAATAGCATGGATATTTTATGTTCCTCTTTAAACTCTGACATATTGATGGTGGTGATATTCTGTTCACCACCATAAAGTAAATCGGCCAGTGTTAGTGCGGTTTCAGTTTTGCCCACGCCGCTGGTGCCGACCATTAAGAATACGCCGATAGGTTTGCGCGGGTCGGTTAAGCCTGCGCGTGAGGTGCGGATTGCCTGCGCAACGGCTTCCAGCGCATGATCCTGCCCGATAACGCGTTCAGCCATGGCTTTATTCAGATCGATGACGGCGTTGATTTCGTCGCTGACCATTTTTCCGACAGGAATGCCTGTCCAGTTGGCGACGACTTCGGCAATGGCTTGTGCGTCTACACTGGCTTGCATAAGTGGTTGCTTGCCTTGTACTTCTTTAAGTTTATTAGCTATCGTTTGTAATGACTTTTTCAGTTTGGCAAGTTCTTTGGCCGGTAGTTTTTGCTCTTGGGTTTGGAAGTTGAGATCAATTTTTTGCAGAATATCGCGCATTTCTGTGATGAGGTTCTGTTCTTTTTCCCATTGTTTTTCCAGTTGGGTCAGGCGTTGTTGTTGCTGTTTTATATCTGAAACCATGTTGCTTATTTGTGTTTCGTGAACACCACTTGCGGCATTTTCACGCTCTAGCATAGCGATGGTTGTCTCTGCTCGGTTGATTTGACGGCGCGCATCTTCTACCGCTGCCGGTGTTGCGGTGAGGCTTAAACTAACGCGAGCGCAGGCGGTATCCAACAAGCTGACAGACTTATCCGGCAGTTGGCGGCCGGGAATGTAACGATGGGATAGCTGTACCGATGCGATGATGGCTTCATCGAGAATACGCACGGCGTGATGTGCTTGTAGTGATTCGGCAATACCGCGCATCATGTCGATCGCTTTTTGTTCTTCGGGTTCTTCAATTTTTACTACTTGAAAACGACGGGTCAGTGCCGGGTCACGTTCGAAATATTTTTTGTACTCTGCCCAGGTGGTGGCGGCGATAGTACGAAGCTCGCCACGAGCTAACGCAGGCTTGAGTAAATTAGCCGCATCGCCCTGTCCCTCTTTTCCTCCGGCACCGATTAAGGTATGAGCCTCGTCGATAAACATAATAATGGGGGTAGGGGATGCTTTTACTTCTTCGATCACCGATTTTAGACGATTTTCAAACTCGCCCTTGACGCTTGCTCCGGCCTGCAATAACCCCAGGTCTAGTGTGCGAACGATTACGCCTTTTAGTGGCTCTGGCACATCGCCATTGGCTATGCGCTGGGCAAAGCCTTCGACTACTGCGGTTTTACCGACGCCTGCTTCTCCAGTGAGAATGGGGTTATTTTGACGACGGCGGGTCAGTATGTCGATGCATTGACGAATTTCATCATCGCGCCCCAATACGGGATCAATCTCACCTTTTTGTGCACGATCGGTCAGGTTAATGGTGTATTTATCCAAGGCTGGCGCATTGCTGGCAATGATGCTGGATGGGTCGGTTGCCGTTGTTCCGGCGGCTAATGCTGCGGTAGATTCCGTCGTGGTGCCTACCAGCGCGCGGGTGGTTTCTCGAATTGATTCTGGAGCAATGCTACGTAGTTCGGGGCAGCTTTCCAAAATTTGACGGCGCAGTGTCTCGTCGAGAAGCAGTGCTGCGAGTAGATGGCCGGTGGTCATTTGAAAGTGGCCATAATCAATAGAGGCCAGCATCCAGGCACTCTTAGCGGCATCGACAATGGCTGGTGAGAGTGCAGCGGGGCGGCTACTACCATTTTTGAATGTGGAAATGGCGGTAGCTAACTGCCTGGCTAAGTGACTGGCGTTGATAGTGTGTTTATCCAGCAGGCTGATAAAATCAGTATCATTTTTGTCGAGAATTTTCAGCAGCCAGTGTTCAATTTCAACATTGTATTGAGTTTGGGCCAGACACAAGCCTGCTGCGCCTTCGAGACTGTCACGTAAAGTGTGGGACATTTTTTCGACCAATGATTTTAAGTTGATATTAAGCATGATGTGATCTCTGTTATTGAAGACTATATTAATGGTTAAGCGATTAGCTTCAGATGGCTGTGGGCAAACCGGCATCAGATGAAGTGGTATATTTTGATACCAAAATATTTATCGGCGGCGTTGATTCATCGTAGCTGGTTTGCCCCAGGGGGGTGTTCCAGCCGAGTAGGGGTTCTTTTCCCACAACTTTACTGAGTCGTGCAGGGTGAGCTTGGTTTTTATCTAACGAAATCTCTATTTCGTAATCCAATTCGGTGCCGGCGAAGAAGGTGATGAATCCTTGTAGCGTTTTTAGTTTTCTGCCACCGGGTACGAAGGTCATAAATTCGTCGTAATTCATTGGCGCTAATTTTATCCGAAATTTACTCTGTGCCTGCCAGCAGCTTTTACCAATAATGGCACTCACCCCCAGGGTGTTATTACAACCTGGCCCGGCATCGCCGCCTGCTAAGCGGGTAAGCACATCATCGGCCAAGTCTTGCCATTGGCCGCAAAATTGTTCTACTTCTGCCCTGAGTTCAAAATAATGTTGCAACATACTTTTTAGTGCAGAGGCCGAGCGAATGGGCCGAGCATAGAGGCCGCTATAACCTAATAACGACTCTATTGGTATTGGTAGTTGCTCGGCGGAGCGCAGGGTGCCAAAACCAGCCAATGATGCGAGGGCATGAGTAAAAATATCGGACTCTTTTTTCGCATGAAGATAATGCGCTTCATATTGCAATGGTAGCTGATACTTACGTGAAGCCTGATAAAATAAAGAGATGCTTCGGTGTTCAAAAATATTTATAAAGGTAGTGAGCGCCTTGTCGTTGTCGCGTAAACGTTGCAGCAGAATTTCAGTAAAGTAATGGGGCATAACACCTTGGCTGCCAGCCAGCCCAAAAAACTGCAATGCCATATGCCATTGCTGTTCATGCTCGTCGTCTACTAGGGGCAGCGCTTTAATCGAGGCTATATTAGCTGCGCTGAAGGATAGATCCGCGACATTGCTAAACCGCACCAGTTCTTTTTGCGGTGGGGACTGTCCCGCCACTGGCCGGTTAGCAAAGCTGCGGTTGCGATCATGTTTGCTCTTTACGCTGGCTTCCAGGATGCGAACAGCCTGCATAAAAGAAAAGCGCCAAGTCTCGGTATTGAGTTGGTCTATTACAGCAAGGCTTTGTCGCCGGCGCGTGGTGGCCATCGTTTTAACTCTCCTTCTCTGCCGTTAAGGCTGACAACCAAACGGGTAAATGAATTTAATGAGCAATACAGGCCTAAAAACCGTTCTATAACTGAGGCAAATAATAAGGGGCTGGTGCCGGTCAGCATTTTAGGATCGAGGTGAATGTGTACTTCTGTACCGCGACAAATAGCGGTGTTGTTTGCTACTTGTATCGGTGCAGTGATGGGCTTGGTTTGCATACTGCGTAAGGATTCAATTAACGTCCGCGTTTTGGGCGAGTCGTTAAAATCGTACAACCGTAAAATCTCCTTGAAAGAATCACAGCCATTTTTTGGGTCGCCTAAGGACATATGGTTGAGATTTAAGTGTGAAATAAGCCGCCAGTAGCCGCGCTCTTTCATTGGGGGGCGTAAAGTTGCAGTGGGCGATGTCAAACAGGCGATACGACTAACGGGGCTGTTGCCACTGCACTCAGTCAACCAGGGTTGACCGTTACCAACAGGTAGCTTTTGCGGTTGGTTGCGGTTAAAGCAGGTTAGTGACAGTTGCAGTGTTTGGTTTTGTACGGTGAACGGATTAAAATTCAAGTCGACAAGATGGATGTCGGTTTCAAAGGCGGTTTCATTGAGGTGCTCTCCTTCGGTGACAGCGGTGCGTCGTGTATGCCAATAAGTGCTGTTGTTTTTATCGGAGTGGCGATGTCGGGTGCCGTAAAAGGGCGTGTACTCATATTCTTTGCCGGCAGTAGTTGCAGCGGTAACAGTGTCGACACTATACACTTCGAGATCTTCCGCGCGACGCGCGTCGGGTATCACTCGATAACCGTATTGGCTGTGGTCTACTTGGATGGGGTCTGAGCTTTGAGAAAATAAATTAATTACTGGTGTGCAACTCAACGCAAAGCTTTTCGCAGAAAGATGGTGTTCAAGTTCTTCATCGCTCTGCGATAGATAAATATACAGATTTAACTCATTGTCAAAATCGTCTTTGATCGAGGGGCTGAAATCGCCAAAATCTAAAAAGAGAAATTTTTCAGGGAAAACAAAATATTCGGTCAGCAAGCGATAGCCAATAAATGATTGGTCCGGGTAGGGTAGCAGCCCTTCGTCTTCTTCAAACCCTACTGGCTGAATACAGCTCTTGTTGATAAAAATCGGTTGCGTGTCGTGGTCAGATCTTGCCAGCACAATTTTAAGCGTGTTGTTTAATAATAAATCATAAAGCGGAAAGCTGTGCTGGCTTTGGCCGCGCAGAAAAAACCTGAATTTTCCTGGTTTGTTTTCGCCAAAGCTATACTCCGGGGTGAGGCCTTTGAGTGAGATTCTTAATACAGCTTCTGCACCTTTTACATTATTAGAGCCCGGTGCAATAAAAGGTCTGGCGCTGAGGTAGCCCGCAGAGACCTGAAAGGGATGGATATCTACAGGGTAACAGGTGCTGAATTGACAGCTGTGGCCATGAACCGATTCGGATTCAAGCTGGGTTGACCTTTTAACATGGGCTGTTGCGTCGAGATCATCTTCTGGCCTGAATTGGGCGATGGCCATGGACGGGATTGGGCGAAGATAATGTGGGTACAGCGTGTCTAATAACGCGTCGGTTAATTCAGGAAACTCGTCGTCGAGTTTTTGTTGAATGCGGGCATTTAAGTAGGCGGTACCTGCAAGTAAACGACCAACGAGTGGGTCGTCGACGGTATCGCTGGTCAGTTGTAAGCGGCTAGCAGCGCCAGGGTGCTGGCGGGCAAACTCGGAGGCTGACTCTTGCAGAAAGGCAAATTCTTTTTCGTAGTGGTCGAGTAGTTTATCGCTCATTATCCAACCTCGGAAACGTTCATGCTGTGATTGATCGGGTTTAAGGCAGAGTCAAAAATAATAGTTTCTGGTGCCGGATTGGCGTGCAAGGTTGCTTCAATCCGAAAGCGGATCGCAGGATCTTCTGGGTCGATGGCTTTATCACTAAACACGCTGACGCTTTTTATTCGTGGATCAAAGTTTAAAATGGCCTGCTCTACATCCCTGCAGAAGCGTTGCCGGCTGCTATTTGCGGTCAGATTGACAGTTGAAATATCTGGCAGGCCAAAATTTATCAGTGAACGATGTAAATGTTGATGAGAGTTTTCCGGCGACACACAGCGATAACGTGTGTTGAATAAATGCTCCAGATCGCGTCGTACGCTTTCTCGCAGTTGTTTTAAGACCTGATGCGAGGCTTTTATGGGTGAGTCTTTGGTATGTGAATTAATGTCGCTTAAACGGTCAAGCAGGGGAGCAAGTAATCGTTTGTTTTCATTAATAGCAGCCATATAAATCTCGCTTACAGTACGCCGAAGCCGGACTGGGAAAGTTCGGTGGTTAGTTTTAATTCGGATACCAGTTGGTCAACAATGTAGTGGGGCTTAAGGTGGATAACGCTGTTGTACACGCCAGGTTTGCCGGGTAGCTCACGTACTTTTACCCGAGCTGATTGCAGTGGGTATCGCGATAGGGCGTCCCAATCCAGATCATCACGTCCGGTGGTGTACTGGTTGAGCCAGTTTTGTAGTAGGCGTTCGCATTCAATATCGCTGGTGAAGGAACCTACTTTGTCTCTGATCATTACCTTAATGTAATGGGCAAAGCGAGACGCACAGAGGATTTGCTGCAACATGGCGGCCATACGTGCGTTAGCCGTAACGGACTTAGAATCGTACTGTTTGGGCTTGTGGATCGATGGGCAGCCCTGGAAGCTGGCAAACGGAGTGTCATAGCAATCACACAGGGCCAAAAAACCATGGTCGCTGAGCATTTGCTCCTTGCTGTCGCTAATAATGACGTCGGTCATGGTGTTTTGTGCCACGCCTGCGCTATCGGTACCGAAATCGATACAGGGGAAATCGGTGACTAAGCCACCGCCGATATGGTCGCGAGGAGCGCCGCGAATATGTGAAAACCAGCCGACATCACCAAACTCACGAAGTAGCACAACACCCATGGCATAGCAGGCATTGCCCCACAGGTAACGAGAGCTATTTTTGTAATTTACATCTTCATTGAAGAGTAGGGCATTACCATTCAGGATTTTATTTTGATACGGTTTCCGCATTAATACCTGCGGTAGTGCGATGGCTAAAAAGCGGCTGTCTTCAGTTTCACGCAAGCTGCGCCACGATAGATATTCCTGTTGCCGAAAAATACTATCGAAGTTGATCGGGTTACCCAGGGTTTCAAATTGATCGAGTCCAAATAATTCGGGTGAACCGCCGCAAATAAAGGGGGCAAAGGCCGCTGCGGCAATCTGGGCTAAGCCGCGCAAGGTGCTGACGTCATCGTTAGGATGTTGCGTAGACGGACGGTGGCTTACCTGATAATCACCGAGCAGGACGCCAAAGGGCTCGCCACCAGCAATGCCAAACTCTTGATTATAAATGAGGTTGAATAGCGCGCTATGGTCAAAATCCGCGGCGCGGTCTATATCTTTGCTGATCTCCTTCCAGCTGACGTCCAGGATGCGAATTTTTATTTTGCTATAGTTAGAGGCGGTTGCTACTAATTGACTAATCCCGCGCCAACCAGACTCTAATTGCTGAAATTTTTCATGGTGAAGAATGAGATTAATTTGCTCGTTGATCATTTGATCGAGAAGGCTGATGTATTGCGATAAATAAAGCTTTATTTTTTTTATCCGCTCCACGGGTTGATGATCGAATGCGTTTATCCAGATAATAATTGCCCGCGTAGCATCGTCCTCATTGATAAAGGCGCTGAGTTTATTGTCCAGCCGGTCACAGAAGGATATGTGCCCCAATAAACCAGGGGATAGCGGTTGCTTACCTTCGAAAAGGAAATCTAAATCGGTAGGTATTTGAGGCACGATGTTGAATAGTATCCGTTGATGAGCAGGCGTGATTTGATCGGGGCGTTGCTGCGACCGGCAGCTGGCTTGAATCAAACCTGGCAGCCGGTCGCTATGGCCTATGGCTAAGAACCTGCCGATGGAATATTGGCGACCATTCGCAAGGAGGTGGTTAGTTCTTCCATTTGTAGCCAGGGTTTCAAATAAGCGACTGCACTGAAAGAGCCCGGCGCACCGGGGATCTCCTTGACCGAAATCTGTGCTGCTGCCAATGGGTACTTAGCTTTCATGTCAGCGCTGGCGTCTTCATTACTATTGGTGTAGCCCGCTATCCAGCGGTTTAGCCAAGCTTCGGCCTCTTTGGCCTCAAGAAATGAACCGATTTTGTCTCGCCCCATGACCTTTAAGTAATGGGCAATACGGCCGGTAGCCATAATGTAAGGGAGTCGAGCTGATATGGCGGCATTAGCGGTGGCATCCGGGTCGTCGTAGACCTTGGGACGCTGTGTGGTTTGAGCGCCAAAAAACACGGAGTAATCAGTGTTTTTATAGTGGCATAGTGGCAAGAAGCCGAGGTTGGATAATTCGGCTTCACGCCGATCAGTAATGCCAATTTCAGTAGGGCATTTTTGGTCGGTATCGCCGTCGTCTGATTTGAATATATGTGAAGGTAGACCTTCGACTTTACCACCACCTTCGGCGCCACGGATAGCTGTGCACCAACCGTTTTCGGCAAAGGATTGAGTAAGGGTCGTGCCCATGATGTAGGCGGCATTCATCCAGCAGTATTGATTGTGGTCGACGGCGACAGCCATGCCAGAAGCATCCCGAGGGAATTCTTCATAGTTGAAGGCTTCGACGGGTTTAGTGTTGGCTCCATAAGGCATGCGTGACAGTACTCTGGGCATAACCAGAGAGACAAAGCGGGAGTCTTCGCTATCACGGAAACTTCTGAATTTGATGTATTCCTGCGAACTGAATATTTGGGCTAAATCTCGTGGCTTGGACAGTTCTTCGTAATTATTAAAGCCAAACATTTGTGGTCCAGCTGCGGAAATAAATGGCGCAAATCCGGCGGCGGCTACATTGGACATTTTGCTTAATAGCTCGATGTCTTGTGGGTGGTTGCTGAATTCGTAATCACCAATTAATGCTGCGTAGGGTTCCCCGCCAGCGATGCCAAATTCTTCTTCATAGATTTTTTTAAAAGTCTGGCTTTGGTCAAATTCAACGGCCTTGTCGAGGTCTTTAAAGAGTTCTTTTTTAGTGACGTTCATCATGCGAATTTTCAGCGTGGTGCTGGTTTCGCTATTCATGATCAAATGATTGAGGCCGCGCCATGATCCCTCTAGTTTTTGGAACTTTTCAGCGTGCATGATAGCCGCTAGCTGCTTAGATATCGCCGCATCAATTGCGTCAACAGCAGAGCTGATAGTGTGAGTTAAATTACGATCCCAGCTAACAGTGCCTTTCATAACTTGTTCGGTAAGATTGCCGATTAAGTCGGTGGCAGCGTTGCGCTCGGTTTGTTTAGTGGCACCGATGGCTTGCTCTAGTAAACTTAGCGATTGCTCTGCGGTTTCTGTGCCAGCAGCAACGGCATTAGTTTCTAATTCTGTGCTCATTATTTATCTCCCTGTTCACCGCTAGTGAGCTCTTTAGATATTTCGGTCACTTTGTCTGCGCTTTGTAATACTTCTTCCAGAATGGCCTCTAACTCTTCGGAGCGGTCGGCTTTGCTCAGTAGGTCGCGCAGCTTGTTACGTGCATCCATTAGTTTTTTGAGAGGCTCAACCTGATTAACTACAGAGGTAGGATCGAAATCATCCATGGATTTAAAATCAAGGTTGACGGCCATATCACTACCATCATCGCTGAGGGTGTTGGCTACCTTCATACTGAGTTGGGGATTAATTTTACCCAGTGCTTCATTGAAGTTATCGCGATCAATGTTGATGAATTTTCGCTCTTTTAGTGGTTTTTTTGCGGTGGTGTTATCGCCAGAATAATCACCCATCACCCCCATAACAAAAGGCAGCTCTTTTTTTTCTTCGGCACCATTGGTTTCTACGTCATAGGTAATATGTACGCGCGGCTTGCGTACGCGTTTTAGTTTGTCATGAATACTATCGGCCATGTAATTCTCCCTAATGTATATTGCTGTTGATCGGTAAAAGTTAAATAAAGTGAATTGACTGGCGCTGTTGTTACCAGGCTAATTTGTTGCTTTCTTCTTCGGTTTCCTGGCTCTCGTCCGGGCTTGCTGCGGATGTGCTGGTGGCGGGGAGGGGAGCGACGTAAGAGCGCTTGTCACTGCCGTCAAGTTTCATCCCGGTCAGCTGATTTAGTACCGTGCGCGCACTGTCATCAGGGACTAGCTCCATCATTAACTCGGCAACGCTCATTCGTCCCCAGCCAGTTATGCGCTCTATGGCGGGGGCCAGTGGCGAGTGTGGTTCGTGTACACGAAAATAGGCGGCGACGTCTTGCAGGCATTGGAGTGCAGATTCGCGGTTATTGATGCTGCCGCTGACGATCGAGGCCGATTGGCTTGCCAGGATTTGATTGTTGATAGTGCCGGTATTGTTATCGGGCGTGTCGGCCGAATTGATGTGGGCTAGTTTTACTTTAGTTAAAAAGCGTACTGAACGTAGCACTTCGTCGAGTAGGTCGCTAATATTGCTGCTGGGCGGCGCTTCTTGGCCGCAGTGGCTTACCAACAAATCAATCAGGGTTTTGTATTGGAGGTTGCAGGCTTCCAGATCTTCAATGAGGTCAATATAAAAGCTGGTTGCACCGTTAGTTATCGCCGCTTCAATATTGGCTAAGCTGAAGCCCATTGAATCAAAACGGTTTTGCCTTTTGTCTTCGTCATTTATTTTTTGGGTGTCTCTGGCCTGCTGGTATTGCCAGTAAGAAAATGCGCCATTTCCGGTTTCTGTGGTGATTACGCAATTGCGGATGGGAGTGAGCAAGGTGCCTTCGCCACCATCACCATTGAGACCTGTGAGTGGCGCTAGCTTTGTTTCCAGCCCGTCTTCGTCTGGTAGTGGATAAAGTTGTTCCCAGTAATCGTCGATAATACGGTGGGTTAGTTTGAGACCATCACGTAAGCCGGCAAAACCATAAAATCGGATCAGTGCTTCTATATACCAGCTGAGTACTTCAAGATCTTTGCTGCTGTTTATTAATATTTGTGGGGCGATATTGAGAACGGGTTTCCATAGTGACAGCGTATCGGTATGCTCATCATCGAACAAGTTGGCGCGCTCAGCTGCTCGGGCGCTATTTCTCGCATCTTTGATTGTGTAGTAGTCGGAGTTTGGTGACCTATCTTGGCGAATATCATTTCCCTGCGGCTTTTCGCTGGAAATGGGCTGCGCTAGATTGTCTATATTAATGATGCTGGGTGAGGCCATTGTCTACTTTAGTCCTTTAAATCAACCGCGGCGGGATGATGGGTTGTTATCGTCATTAATTGACGAGCAGTGCTGTTATATATGTCTCAATCAGCTGAGTTAAAAATAGCTTGTTAAACTTTCTCTGTTTAACTTTTATGTGTGTTTTGTTGGTTCTTTATGTTGTAATCCTTGGTAAAAAGCGCTGCTATTTTTTCATTAAAAATGAATGCTTATAGTAAGTTAATAGGCTGGAAGTCGCACTGTGATTTTGTGTGAACCGGTTTGCATTCCCGAGGCATCTCGACTCTGGCACTTATTTAATGTTGCTCTATGTGTTGCCATTGACTATCAATCATCGTGGTAAATTGATTGCTGCTAGGCATGCCCTGGTTTATTAATAGTTGCTGCAATGGTGGTTCGATATAAACACTGGACCACAAACTACTGCTTTCAAACAGCTGTGCTAGCTGCTTATCCAGTTGAGCCGCTAATGCTGACTCCAGATCGTCACTTTGCACCAGGGTGGTTGAGTTCGCTGTATTATTTTTAGGGTTGTTAATGGTTGGTGTTAATAATAATTTATCGCTGATTTGTTCCGCATTGATTCCATTCTGGAGTGCGTCCAGTGCAATATGTTCCAGTGCTTGAAACCATTCGATGTTGTGTTGATAAAAAACACTGGGTGCTGTTTGAGCCGCTATAGGCGATGCAATAGTCAGCGGGAAATAGCGGCCGACGCTATCCACGCTGGGTACCAGGATTCCCGCCCAACTTTGGTGGTCCAGTGCGCCGGGCGTTAATACAAAACGCCAAATAGGGCTGGTAAGATAATGACTGAGCCAATTGTCTGCGAGCCGTTCCTGGCTGCCGGCCATTGAGCGTTGCAGCCAGTCATCCCACTGCCTGATAAATTCTACAGGCAGCTGGCGATCGATAAAGTCACCATGTGCAGGAACTTTTCCATATAAGCCAAGTGTCGGTTGATCCATTTTCTTCACCCCTATAAGCGTTGCGGGCAGCGATAGCTACGCAGCAATTGTGTGTCGAATGGATTGGCCGAGGTTTTGGCGGTCAGCAGGTATTGGGCTTTGCGGCTACCTACCGTAAACGTAGTGTTGTAATTGTTGGCGTTGGCACCCTTGTTGAGTGCGGATGCATCCAGTAAGTGTAGCCATGCCCAGTCGCCGTTGAAATTGTTGCGGTGCATATCACCGTTAAGGTCTTCAAACAGCAGCCTAATACGATTGTCTTCACCGCCAACCCAGCTGGCATTATTGCTGATTTGCGGGCCGTGTGAATAGCTGATTCTGGTATTTGAAAGTTCCAGGGTGAAACGTTTTATACCAGGATCAAGCTTGGTCGGCTTTAGCCGAAAATTAAATGCCATTTGTTCATTGCCATTGGGGTAATAAGCTCGGCGTAGTTGGCGGGCGCGTGATAGTTGTCGCAGGGCATCGGGCGCAAGTTCCAGGCGTCTACCGTCCATAGTTCGCAGCTGCCATTTTCGGGTGTCGATAAAAGGCTGTAGATAATGGCTGAAAAATGTATTTTCGATACCGCTGGGGCTTAAAAATTTATTAAAGTCACTGAGCGGTGTTTCCCGGTCGCTATCGGCATTGAGCGGGTAGCGGTTGGCGAGTGTATCGACGTATTTTTTATAAACCTGCTGGTTCCACTCACTGCTGATATATTGACGTGTTTCCTTAAGCACCACTACCCAGCTATGGTCAGCTATTTGTTCCAGCCAGTGTTGTAATGGTTCGGGACTACGCGCTGCCAATTTATTTATTTTTTGGATGGGCGAATTGCTACTGCCGTTGAATCGCGCTTTGGCAATTTTATAAGAGGCCTCTCCGGGGTTGTCGCTATTGTTAATGTCCGCCATGAATTCTTTTAATTCTTCGATGGCTCTCAACGCATCCTGAATGGCGGCGGGTTTATTTTTTCCTGCTTGGATCAGGCGATGAATATCTCGAAATTCTTTATCGACAACTGTCGGCTTTAATCCTTCCGGCACGATAGTGGATAAAGCATTGCCATCGGTGGCGTTACTGATCAACGGGGATCGCAGTTGAGTATTTTCACTGGTGAGCTCCAGACTGGTCAGCAAGGGTGAATAACTAGGGTCGCTCAGTATGGTTAGTGACTCGGTGGCTGAGCCGAGATCATTAAATGGTGCTATATTGAGTTGCTTGAGAAACTGTTCCCACTGGCGTGCGTAATCGCTGAGATAGGCGCGTTCAATCTCTTTGCTGAGCTCTTTTCTTTCGGCTTCACCGTATTGCACTGTGTCACTGTCACCATAAATCCAGCGATCTTGTTCCAGTTTTTTCAGTAGATCTGAGTTTGCGCTGTAGTCGACTTCGTTAAAACCTTTGCGGGTGTATAAAAAATAGGTGCTAAATAAAGCATCATCGGGCCTGAGGCCAAATACGATTTCGCTGTCGCCGCCTATTTTTTGGTAAAGATCAACGCTAGCTAAGTGATCTCGTTGCAGCTGCTGGTAAAGTCGCTGGGATGTGGGTATCCGGCTTAATTGTTGGCGCGCTTTACTGAGGGTGCGTGCATTGGGTTCGGTGACAGTTAGTGGCTGTGCCAGCAGTGCTTGAAGGTGGCTGAGCAACTGTTGCTGTTGTTCCACTTTGCCTTTGTATTGTTGCTGCCAGTGTTCGCTGGCCCAGTGAGTGATGGCTTGATTATCTTGCCGATGCTGGTCAGATAACATGAGATAAATACCCAGTGTAGAGGGGAGTTCTGTGTCTGTGGCGCTGAGGGTTGATAATTTCCGTTCCATATTGCTGCGAAATGCCGGGAAAAAATAATCGTTGAGATGATGTTGATAGAGTGCTTTGGCTGCGGTATCTACGCGCCCGTCATATAGGCCCAATCCGCTCAGCCAAGGTGACTGATTTTGGTCGTAAATGATACTGGCATGGCGTAGCGGGTTGAGTACGCTTAACGTTGGCACAATGTTTCTGCCGTGGGCTCGGGTGGTGCTGCTCGCTTGTTGGTATTGGTCAATTGCAGCTGAAACCTGGTTCATGAATATTTTGTTTTGGGTGACGGTGCCAGCCCAGACAATAATTGATGACATGAATACCAGGGCCAGAGTGGCAAAGCCAAGCCTTCGCCCCCAGGACAGTAGCGATTCAATTTTGCGGTTGGTGCCCACCAGCTCAGCTTCGGCAAAGATGATGTTATTCATTAGCCGGCTCAGGAAAAAGCTTTTGCCAGAGCCACTTTGAGGCACGGCGACGCTGCGAGGTAAACCAAAGCTTGCGCTGACTGCGGTCATCATTCGGTCGATAGGTGAGCCTTGTTGGGTGGCACTGGAAAAATAAACACCACGCAATAGCGGGGACTCGTTATATTTATTTGCGGCAAAGGTGTGAGCAATAAAATCATGCAGGTTAGTAGATAGTGAATCCATCCGATTGGGGAAACCTTGTATAGATGCTTTGGCATCGATGTTGCGCTCAGCATCGATGCGCCATAACAAGCGCTGGTTCAGCCGCTGAATAAGTTCGCGGTATTGCTGCGAAAATAATTGCGCAGGTTGATTTTTTCCTTCGTCGAGGGGAAAAGTCATTCCCCAGACTTGCTCGCGTTCAGCCTGGGACAGATTGGCAAAAAATTCGCTAAAGCCCGCTACTAAATCCCCTTTGGTAAACATCAGGTAGATGGGTAGATTGATGCTTAATTGTTGTTGCAGCTCGTCGATACGGCTGCGAATGGTGACGGCATGGTGCTTGCGCTGGTCAGCAGTTTGTACCATTAATTCCTGTAGGCTGATGGCGACAATCACGCCATTTAAGGGGCGGCGCGGGCGATATTTTTTTAGTAGCTTTAAAAATCCTGCCCACGCTTTATTATCGACTACACGGTGGCTGTCTTGAGTGGTGTAACGGCCAGCGGTATCGATAAGTACGGCGTCATTGGTAAACCACCAGTCGCAGTGGCGAGTGCCACCAATGCCGCCCAAAGCGCCGCTGCCATGGCTTTCAGCCAAGGGAAAGTTGAGTCCGGAATTGACCAGCGCGGTCGTTTTGCCCGCGCCTGGGGGACCGATAATCATATACCAGGGTAATTGATACAGGGTTTTGCTACTGGAGCCTGTTTTGAAGCGTGATTTTTTTAATACGGCCAATGCTTGCTTGAAGCGATCACTGATAAGTTTGATTTCTTCTGCGCTTCTTTCCTGGTCAGGGTCAGTAGTGTTTTGCTCTTCAGCTTCGAGCTCTTTTACCATGTGGTTGTTTTGCCGTTGCTCAAGCCCCCAGGTCACCAGTGACCAAATCAACCAGATTAGCCAGATCGCGCCGATGATGATGGCCCTGGCAGTAAGTGAAAGGCTGTGGTTATCTGCGCCGAACTTAATGTAGTCAGCACCAAACCATACCAGTGCAGAGAGCGCTAATATTCCGATTATGCCAAGCACCCAGCGATTATTGAGCAGGCTGACAAACTTTCTCATGGATGACTCCAGTCACTATATATTTTTTGGTGTAGGTTGATGGGCGGCTGCATGCTTGATAGGGCTTATTGTTGTCGATGCATGGGCGTTGTTGCGTCGTTGGCGTGTTGTGTTTGTGCTGTTTGCAATAACTGGTTGAGCCGCTCGGTGGTGGGTTCTGTCGACTGATACAGCCATAGCCGGAAGCCCGAAAAAATAAACATCAGCGCCACTAAGACGCAGCTGCTTACTACCCACAGAGGGATGTATTGCATCATTGACCGCTGGCAGGCGACATGGCTTGACCAGTTGGGAGACAGGTCCGGCTGGAATTCGCCACGATAATTCTTAATGGTTTGATAGAGCGAGCTACTGATGTGCTCAAGATTTTCTCGGCCTCGTGGGTCTAGTCTGAATTTACCTTGGAAGCCCAGACTCAGACAGAGGTAAAATAATTCCAGTACATCAAGGTGTTGTGCCGGTGCTTCTAACATTCGCTGTAGTACTGAGAAGAATTTTTCACCACCAGATGTTTCATTGTGAAACTGGCTGAGCAGAGAGTGTTGGCTCCAGCGGCTGCTCGCGCCCCATGGGGCATTCAGGGCTATTTCATCGAGCAGGGCGCATAGCAGGTAGCGAGCGGGTAGCAGTTGCTCGGCGGGTACTTGCTGATTTTTGGCGGCTTGCTCAAATTGCTTTATTTCATTGATCAGCTGACGTTGCAGGCCCTGTGGGTCGTTGTGTTCAAGGGTGGTGCGCAAACGATTACTGACAGTGAGAATATTAGACGCAGCAGTGACGATTGGGTTGAGTCCATCCTGTATCTCAAAGTGCTCAAAACTTGCCGGTGTTATCGCAGCTGATATGGCGGTGTCCTGCTTCTGCATCAGCGGACTCGGAGGGCGGGCGCCAGGATTGGGGATCACCACGGTACGATCTCCGGTGGCCGAGGGGGTGTTTGGTGCCATAAAAATAGTTTTGTCGCTATCATCGCTCATGCTGTTAATTCCTGATTGCCCATAGCTCAAGTACAACACCTGGGTATTCGCCATCCAGATGTACTGCAAAGCCGCCGGAAGCTGCCATCATTTCCCAGTTAGGCCCTGATTTTTCCAGTTCAAAATAGGTGAATCCTGAGTGGTAGGGGATTTGTCGGGGGGCGACGGGTAGTGGGCGCAGGGTTAGGCCCGGTAGCGATGCCCCGATCAGTTCGCGGATTTTTTCAACTCCGGCGACTTTGGCCTGACTGGGGAGCCGATTGCGTAGCAGGTTGCTTTGCATATCGGCTTTGGCTGCCAGTACAAAGGTTGCGCTGCTAATCAGGCTGCGGTCAGTGATAGGGGCCACATAAATACCGTACTTGCGCTCCACCAGCTCCAGGGAAAGTGCGGTTTGTTCTAGGACGGTACTGAGCGATTGCCGCAAAATGGCAATGGCGCTGGCAAAGGTGTCGGCCAAATTATCGTGTTGATATAAGGGGAATTCGGGCGCGCGTTTATTGGTCGAGGTAAAGGTTGAGAGCTCGCCGGCAATTTGGATGAGTTCGGTATAGAGTTTTAACGGGTGTAAGTTCTTTTGCTGTGATAGTTGGATCAGCAAAGGCTCAACCCGGTTGATCACTTGCAGCAGCATATAGTCTGCTACTTCGGCGGAGCCAGCGCGGCCACTGTCTGTTAGTCGGCCGCTGAGTGCATCGCCTCGTTGTTTAAGTAGGGAGGTCAGCTCTTCAAAGTACGCTTTGATAGGTGGAGATATCGAGCAATTAACCAAAGGAGGAATATAGTGTTGATCCAGTGCTGCGGTTTTCAGTGCTGAGTTTTCTTCGATCCGAGTGACGCCGAGCACGGCGTAACCGCTGAGATCTTCGGAGCCCAGTTTTAGGTAGGTTCGCAGTTTGGCAATTTGGATTTGGGCTTCTTCGCCTGAGGCGGTACTGGAGTCGCGTGCTTGATAATTGTAGGCTTGAAAGCGCGCCTGAGGCTGGTCGTCAGTGTCGCGATTGGTTTCCAGTATGCCGCTGCGACGCAAGGGGATACACAGGTATACAGTTTCGTTGTGAATGTTTTCCGGGATGGTTAGTACCGGTGGCAACTCTTCTTTATCGGGAACGCTAAAGGGGGTGCCGTCCGGAAACACGCCGCGGGCGTTGGTAATGGATAACTTGCCCAAATGTAGGGGTTCTTTATCAATATGCAGTTCCGAAAAGCCGAAAAAATAGGGTTCCAAGCCCGCGCAACGGCCTTCTACATAATGTTCCATATAGCGACTTTGTTGTTGAAAATGCTGTGGTCGCAGGAACATGCCCTCTGACCAGACGGTTTTATTACTATCAGACATGAATGGGGTATCCTGAGCGTTAAGTAATGGAGTGTTGGCTGGCTGGGTTACTAGTTGTTCGTACTAATAATCCGCAGCCGTTCGGCTCTGATCAAATGGGTGTTGCTGGCGTGGGGCGTTATCGGCAAAATCAATAGGGCTTGCGCAACGTCGTATTGCACGTAGGCGGCCATAATGCCAATAAAGCGGGTTTCTGGTTTGAGATGAATGATTTCTTCGCGTTTTTCTTCGGGAGAAAACTCCTTAAGTTCAAAGCTTTCAATTAAATCCGAGCCCAAGCGTTCAGCTGGGTTTTCATATAAGCTGAGAAAATCCTCGCGCTTGAATTGGCGATCATCACTTAATGCAAAGACTTTGATCACAATAGGACTGGGCCGGCCATCGCGGTCTGGGTTTAACTCACTGCTGGCACTTATTTTTAGTTTGGCGATAGTGTCAATATCGAGAAATTCCCGGGTGCTGCCGCAGCCGGAAAGTGCCAGTGTTATCAGGGCGATGAAGAAGGTTTGAAGAATTGATGCTGTTTTCATGGGTGCGAATTCATCCTTTTTAATCATGGTTTATTGAGCACAGCAGCGCGCTGTTTCAGTAGAAATTTAGTGTTGATTCATGCTTCGATTAAGCTTTAGTTCTGCCTGTTTGTCTTCGTAGGCCTGGGCAAACGCTTCACCAAATAGCTGGTGATAGCTGGACTCTTGATCGTGCTGTAGCTGTTGGTAGTATTGTTTGTAGTGGTCCCAGGTGTTGGGTTTAAGCTTGTTGATCCAACCCTTTTTATTGTCCCCCAGTTTTTTTTCCAGAGCGTTGGGGTCGAACTGGGACAGCATGCTGTTGAAGGCAATTTTCATTGCATAAAGTACCGCTACCTGATGGTCGGCGACATCTTCAAAACTTTCTTTAACCGCTTGTTCAGGGTTTAAAAACGCATCGCTGCTATTGGCAAACATGGCCTGTAGCGCATCGTCTGCGCCCGCAGAAAACTTCAGCGGATTATTGGCGGAAGTTCTGATAATGGTGCGTGATGCCCGCAATTCATTTTTGATACTGGCGCGCGCCTGTAGCAAGTTGACAAGGTTGCCTGCGGTGTTGCGCACAATGGCGGTGGTGCTTCGTGCCAAGTTGGCTAGCTGCTCTGCGCTTAATCCTTTAAGACCGAGCAGTGCGGCTATTTCATAAGCCTGATTCGGGTTCGGGTTCGGGGTCGGATTGGCGTGGATGTTAGTGTTGTGGCTATGGGCTTGAGTGGTGGCCTCTGCTGCGACGGGGGCTGCTACTGCGACCGGCGCAATATTGGGCATGGCCATTTGGTTTGCAGGGCTATCATCGGCTTCTGATTGCCACCAATTATTCTGCTCATCCTGTGTCGGCTTGTGCGGTAGTGGATCGTCCCATAGCGGCGCTGAGCTATAAACATTATTGTTAAAGCTATTGGCGTTGTTGTCGAGTATGGCGAGCGGGTCTGTGGGTTGTTCTTCCAGCATCGTCGAAATAGGGTTGCCGCCGGTGATGGTTTCGGGGGCTATGCTGGAGCTTCCCCAGGCGTTTAAGGGTTGCGAGCTGGCAGCAGGCTCTAGCCAGCGGTCAAACTCATCAAGTGAATCTGCCGGGGGTGGTGTGGCTGATGAGCGGTTAGTCGTAGTGGGAATGGCGACGGAAAATTGTGTGTTATCCAAAAAGCCCACAGTTTCCAAGCCGGCAGGTAGTAGTGGTTTATGGGTGATTTCAATGCTGAATTGATAGTCACCGATACGGATGATGTCGCCGCTGTTGATCAGTTGCTGATTGCCCTTGCCCACAGCTACTGTACTGTTATTTAGGTAAGTGCCATTGGTACTATTGTCGATCAGTATGGCCCTGTCTGCCTGAGAGGTGAAGGTAGCGTGGTTGGACGAAATAGCCTTGGTGGTGTCGACGAGCACCACATCGCAGTTACTGCCTCGGCCGATGGTGTGGCCGTCACTTAATATGTTTTGCTGTCCGACGATGGGGCAGCTTTCCGGCGCTTTGATGACTGTCAGTTTGATATTCATGAGTAGCTAGAGGGCCTTTGTCCGGTTTCTAATATTCATATTTTGTGCATCCGTTGCTTCTTACTTGGTCGACTTGCTTGTAATGGTTTGCTGATGAGTCAATCTCCGCCAAACTCAACGATAGTGACAGTGATGTTGTCGTTACCTCCTTGCTTGTTGGCGGCTTCGATCAAGCGATGACAGCTTTGTGCGGGAGGTAGCCCTCGGCCCAGCTCGGTTTCGAGGGCCTGAAGATCGAGGTATTCAGTCAGGCCGTCGCTGCAAAGCAGTATCAGGCCAGAGCCCTCGAGCTCTATGGGTGAGAAATTAATCGTAAAATTTTGATTGATGCCCACGGCTTGAGTGAGTTGGTTGCGAATATTGCTGGACCGAGCCATTTCTGCTGTCAGGGCACCACTATCGATAAGATCCTGTACCACAGAGTGGTCCTTGCTGACTTGCTGAAGTTTGTTGTGGCTGTAGAGATAAGCTCTGGAGTCGCCGACGTTGGCGATGAGCAGGTGTTTGTTGCAAATGACGGCGACCACCAGCGTGGTCCCCATGTCGGCTAAGTTGCGGTGTTGTTGTTTGTAATGCAATAGTTGGTTGTTGGCGTGGTGGATGGCTGATTCAAGGTGTAATTGCAGCTGGGGAAATATGCTTTCATAGGACTTAACTAGCGACAGGCTGGTTTTGAGATGGCCTGACACTGCCGTTGCGGCTAGCTCACTGGCGACTGCGCCGCCGGTATGGCCACCCATGCCGTCGGCAACCACAGTAAAAACAAAGTTGTTTTCGGGGCTGTGGATATTAACAAAGAAATCTTCGTTTTCTTTGCGGACCTGACCGATGTCGGTATAGCCGGTTTGATTGATGTTGAGAAAGTTAGGCGTGCCTGCCATCGCTCATAGTCCATTATTGCTGTTGTCGTTGGGCTGGTCTGCCGCGCATCGAGCGGTATTGTATTGTGCTGAAAAAGCGTAACACCGAAGTTTCAGGCTTTACTGGTGATCTACTTAGCACTTCGAGATCATCTTGCCAGCAAGGTTATTACTTGGCAATGATGACAGGCTTCGTGTTTTTGAGGGAGCAATGCGCGTCACAAAAGTGAAAATTTCAGCCGTTAAATTATTGGCTTTTACCCATTATGTGTTGAAATTGGCGTTTGCCTTGCTTTGCAATAGTTGTTTTGTCGATTTGGACTAGTATTGGTTACTGGTATTGTCTGGCGGGTCTGTGTGGAATGCCGCTTGATGTCATTGTAGGACGGGGGCTTGGTCCGCTGGTTAGCCGTCGATTCAATGAGCTCCGAGGCTGTTTGCGGCCCTGATGGCGTGTGGTCTTAAGTGGGGGCTCTTCGGGGCTGACACTGATTTTTTATTGAGGTTGTGATTCGCTATTTAAACCCGCTAAAATGGTTGATTTTTTATCCGCCAGAGGCAGGTATAGGGGTGTTGCAATTTTATCTGTAGCTGGATCTAAATATAAGAAGTGGGTTTATAGATAATGTCTGATGACCACAATGACAAAACTGTGCTTAGTAGCGGCAATCCTTTGCTTGATAACGGTGATGATACGACGGGGGGCAGTAGTTATTCGCAACCAACTAATATTCGTTCCAGTATAAATAATGACGACGACGGGGGTGAGACTGAGTCAGATAAAACCGTTGTTGTAGCGGTTGGTTTGTCAAGTAGCAATGATGCGACGGTGATTATCGGTGCTAATGACGCTGCCAAAACTGGTTCGCCAACACTGACCCTGGGTAATACCAAGGTCATTAATAATCGTTTTGAGTTGTTAGATGTTTTGGGCTCCGGTGGCATGGGGGTGGTGTTCAAAGCACTGGATAGGCGCAAAGTCGAAGCAAAAGACCGTGATCCTTACGTCGCCATCAAGCTCCTTAACGATGATTTTAAAGCCCACCCTCATTCAGTAATTTCTCTGCAACGGGAGGCTCGTCGCTCACAAAAACTTGCCCATCCCAATATTGTTAATGTGCATGACTTTGATCGCGATGGCGATCAGGTTTATATGACCATGGAGTGTTTGCAAGGGCAGCCGCTCGATGAGTTGCTTAAGGCAAATGGTAAGAAACCGTTAGCCATGGATATCGCCCATCGCATTGTTAAAGATATGTGCGCGGCGATGATTCACGCCCATAACAACAATATAGCTCATTCGGATTTTAAGCCGGGCAATATATTCGTGACTGATGCCGGTGAGGCCAAGGTACTCGATTTTGGTATCGCCCGTGCAGTGACATCGGGTATTGGTACGGGTGACAGTGATAATGACGGTGGTAGTGAGCATACCTTATTTGATCCTGGTAGCTTAGGTGCTTTGACCCCAGCTTACGCCAGCCGTGAAATGCTGACGGGTAAACTGCCAGAGGTAGGTGATGATGTTTATGCAGTCGGCTGTGTAACTTATGAATTATTTACCGGCCACCACCCCTTTAACAAGAAAAATGCGGTAGAAGCTAAAAAGTTGGGTTTGAAACCAGCGAGAATCAAGTCACTGACTGCTCGTCAGTGGCGAGCGCTGCGTAAAGCTTTAGCCTTTAAACGCGACGATCGCTATGCCTCGGCGGGTGATTTTTGGGATGATTTTGATCGCCATGTTAGCCCAATGTGGTGGGTGGCAGGTTTTGTGCTACTTATCGTGGGTGCCGCAGTGTTGTGGTCGGTGGAGCAAAACTCACGGTTGGAAGGGTTAAATGAAGAAGCTATTCGTTTGCAGGCCGACCAAGACAATGCCTATAGCAATTTGCAGGCCTGGATAAAGCGCCAGCCAGTGAGTGAGGTTGAGCTCGATTTACGTGAAGCCTACAACATTTACCAGCGTTTGGCTCCCGCTGACGATGATAAGTTACGGGCAGCGAAGGATGAAGTGGTAGCACTTTATCTGGATGAGGCTGAGGCGATGCGAGCCAAAGAGCTATTTGATGAGGCTGATGAGAGGCTTGCGGGTGCAGCTAGCTGGGATGCCACGATCAGTGCGAGTGAACGTTATCAAACCCTCGCTGCACATATTGCTGGCGATAGAGAGGCTGAGCGTTTACGGCTGATAGCAGAGCAGCGAGCTAGAGAGGAGGCGATGCTTTTAGCACAAGAACAGGAAGCGGCGGCTGAACGGGCGCGCTTAGCCAGAGAGGCTAGTGCTCAGGCAAGGGCGGCAGCACAGCAGCGAGAGGATGAGTATCAGCATACACTGGCTACAGTTGAGGGGGTGCTATCCTGCAAGACGATACCCAACTTTACAGCTTTACAGCAGCAATTAAACACCTTAAAAAAGCTAGACAATACGCGTTATCAGCAAAAAGTACCCTTATTTACAGAGGCCATGGCGATCTGTGTTAAGCGTATTGGCACCAGCAATCCAGCTGCCGGTAAAGCGACACAATCATCAGCGATGACTGTGTTTCCCGGTAGTCAGGTGTTGGGAGATTTAGTTATTGACGCCTGTGCCAGCACGAAACTGGCGCCGGGTAGTGGTCGGCGCGATGCCAAATATTGCTATGACCAACTTCCCGGAGGGGTGAGCGGCCCTAGAATGGTCGTTGTACCAGGAGTCGACGGGGGCGAGTCTTACGCTATCGGCCGCTATGAAGTTTCAGCCAAGGAGTTCGGCGTTTTTTGTCAGGCGGCTAACGATTGCAAGGGTGTTCCCGATACCAGTAGCGATTTGCCCGTCAGAGGTTTGTCTGTCGATCAGGCCAAGGCTTATGCTGCCTGGTTGAGCAAAGAAAGTGGTTTTGAGTATCGTTTGCCTACCTATGCCGAGTGGATTAATGCAGCACGTTCAACCGGCAGGGATAAAAATCTGGATCCCAATTGTACAGTTAAGCGGCTTAATGGCACGCGGTCTGGTGAGGAGCTACGGGTCGCGGGTGGCAATTTTAACGATTGGGGTTTGTATAATGTGGTAGGTAATGTTGATGAGTGGGCTGTCGATGAGGGTGACGTTTTGGTGGTTGCCGGCGGCCGACATACAGACCGGCTGGCCGATCAGGATTGTAGCCTGGCGTCAAAAAAAGCCAGCAATGGGGAGGTCAGTAATGCTACTGGTTTCAGATTGATGAGAGCAATTAAGCGCTGAGCCTTATTTGCTTGAGCCAATGTCTAGGCATTGGCGTATGTATTAATATGGTGAAGTAATCTTTTTTGAAACTCGACCTGCCGACCGGCGATTACCGGTGAGCAGACTTAGGATTGACGGGTAATAAACTTAATGCAATGGATAGTAGGCTTACTTCTTTTAATAATGATTGGTGGTGTCGAGGCTCAGATTGATGATCGAGGCTATCCGATAAGCCCGCCTGCGTCGGGTGTTGGTGAGTTTTCCTTTGAAAAGGAATCTTACCTTGCTGCTGACGTCGACATCCCAGCAGTTAATAAGCGTGATGAAGGCCCGAGCATTGAAGTTACCGAGTTCCAGTTTCAGCATATTCCCGAGTTTCCCGAACTAGGTATCACCCGTCGGTCGGTGACAACCTTGGCCGAAGATCTGCGCCAGCAATACACACAAAAGCCTCACCAGCTCAATAGCGGCTATACCGAACAAGAATTACAAGCAATTGCCGATATCTTACCGAGGCCGGAAACTGAAGATATACAGCTAGTCTACAGCATTGATGAGTTGGAGCAGGTGGCTGATTATATTGTTTCGATCAGCGATGGTGAAACTATAGGTGGTTTACGCCAGTATGAAGTTAAAGGTTTGGTCAATCTGCTAACCGCTCAGCAACAGGCGCAAGGTCAGTATGAAGTCGAATATCTGAAACAGTTAAACTCGATCAGGCTCGATGAGCTGATTAGATTGGTAAAACGGCAGCGTGCCGAGCGCGGGATCAACTTTTATGAGCTAGAAGATATCGCCAATAAAATCTCAGCCTTCTATCGCAGCAAAGGTATTTTTTTGGCACGGGCTTATATTCCAGAGCAGCAGGTCGAAGGTGGCATTGTAACGTTCAATATTCTTGAGGGAGTATTGGGTGAAGTTACGGTCGCGAATAATAAAAAATATTCGACTAAAAGAATTTCTGCCCCTTTTAAACAATTAATAGGGCAAGCGGCTAAAAGCGATGAAATCGAAGAAGGACTTTACTTAGTTAACGACTTTCCAGGTTTGGTGGTGCGGGGCGCTTTGTCGGGGGGCAGTAAAATTGGTGAAACATCGATGAATTTAAATGTCGTTGAAGAAAAGCCCTGGCGGGTTAGCGTGACTGCAGATAACCATGGCTCGGTATTTACAGGTGATAATCGCGTGCTGACTATGGTGGATTTTTTTAACCCGCTGGGTTATGGCGATATATTGACGGTTGGTTATTTGAAGTCCTGGTCGCCGCTGAATTCTGATGTGGCAATTTTTCAATATCGTGCACCAGTCTGGGATGGGCGTACTCATGCTTATGTATCTGCCGATGTGAATGAGTTTATGGTCGATGGTAACGGCGATAGCAATATCGATGACTTAAATATTGAAGGTAAGAATACTAATTATACCGTCGGTATAGATCGGCAATTTAAACGTTTGCCCGCGTTTAGTTTAAGTGCTGGTTTTGCCTTGACTGAAAAAGAAACCGAAATCGATGCTGTCATACCGATTCCTAATACCGGAAGCAAGGTGCAGGGCGTGGAGCTTAATCTTTCATTGAACAATCTCAGTAAACGTTTTGAATTGATGAATATGATGATGGCTTCTGTGCAGTATGGGGAGTTTAAATCAGGCGTTAATGAATTTGTGGGGCAGGATGAGGTTTTTTATAAATTTGCGCTCGATTGGTCGGCGTTAAAACTAGTTAACTTACCATTTTCTCGTTATCAATCGTATATTTTAGCAAAAAGTAAGTGGCGCTATAGCGAGTCGGAACTGCCGGCGTTTGAGCAATTACCCCTGGGCGGCGCTGATGCGGTGAGAGCATTTACCGTGAGCGAGTTCTCCGCCGACCAAGCAGTTTATTTGGGTGTGGAGTGGTATGTCGATGTGCCAATCATCTGGTTTTCTGATAGCTTCGATGACAAGTTAAAAGTAGCGCTTTTTGCAGATGGCGCTTATGGCGTTTCTAATATTGATGTTAACGGGGTGAATGATAGCTGGGCAAATTTAGCAGGAGCTGGCGTGCTATTTAAACTCTCTTGGCGTGACAGGCTGAGTACACAAATTAGTTTCTCTAAGCCTGTGGGCAGTAAGTCTAGTTTGGATGGTCTGGGTGATGATGCAGATTCAATACAAACCTACGTGGAATTTTCATTTGCTTATGACTGATAAGTGTGGAAAGTGAAAATTATCCAGTAGCGGAAGGGATGCAGTGTTAATGGACAGGGTAGCGGCAAGCAAGCTGACAACGAGCAATAAAATGAAAACATCTGATAAAAATAGTGGGCTAGCAGGCAACAAAAAGACTATGGTTTTTATGTTGTGCATTAGTCATGCTCTCGCACCGCTGGTATTGGCTGCTCCGGCAGGGGGAAACATTGTTGGTGGCAATGGTGCAATTGGCGTCAATGGTGTCACTACCAGCATTGATCAGTTGACAGATCGCCTTGCTATTGATTGGCAGAGTTTTGATCTTAGCGCAGATGAAATTGTCCGTTTTAATCAACCTAATCAAAACGCTATTGCCCTCAATCGTATATTAAGTAATAACCCCAGCAAAATAATGGGGCTTATTGAAGCCAATGGCCGCGTAATCCTCTCCAACCCCTCCGGTATCTTATTTACTGAATCGTCCCGTGTGAATGTTAATGCCTTGGTTGCCAGCGGCTTAGATATAGCAGCAGCTGATTTTATGGCGGGCAATTTATTATTTAAGTCTGTTGACGGTCTGTCGGGTTCGGTTATTAACCGAGGATTGATTAGTGCTGCTACCGGTGTGTCATTACTAGGTAATACCGTGAATAACGAAGGTTCCAGTGCATTGATTCAGGCCGAGTTGGTTTTGATAAATGCTGCGTCTGAGGCGTTATTAACCTTCGATACGGGCGGGCTGTTAGGCGTTAAAGTTAATAAAGAAGTGATGCAAAACAGTTTGGGCATGGAGTCAGCAGTTTCTAATAGCGGTAGCATTATTGCGGGCAATGTTTTAGTTGAAGCGGATGTTGCTGCAGGCTTGTTTGAAAAGGCTGTTAATAATACTGGATTAATTCAAGCGGCAGGGATTGATACTTCTGGCGGTGTTATTCGTTTGTCCGGTCGAGGTGGTGATACTTTTCATAGCGGTACCTTGGATGTTGGTTCGGAGCAGGGTAAAGGCGGTCGTGTTGTTGTTGAGGGCGATCGAATTGCTTTGACAGGAAATGCATTAATAGATGCTGCGGGTGCTACTGGCGGTGGGGATATTTTGGTTGGAGGCGATTACCAGGGGGGGGGTGATACTCTTACGTCTCAAACGACAAATATTGACGCTGGTGCCGTAATTAATGCGAATGCTACCGATCAAGGTGATGGCGGTAAAGTTATTATCTGGTCTGATGGAACAACTGAGTCGAGAGGTCAGGTAAGTGCCAGAGGGGGAGAGCGTAGTGGTAATGGTGGCTTTATCGAGATATCTGGTAAGCAGCATGTGCTTATCCAGGGTCATCCTGATTTAAGGTCAGCTAATGGTATTGCAGGAACATTATTAATCGACCCCGGTACCGTCACGATTACGCGTGATGATACAAATACTGTCGGTGGCGTGGATGTTTTTAGTGATAGTTGGATTAATACGCAGTTGTCGAGTGGTAATGTTGAGATTTTGACGAGTAGTGCTACCTCTGGAGATGAGGACATAGTATTTAATCCTGATGTTTCTATTGATTGGAGTACTGCAAACTCATTAACCCTAACGGCAGGGGCAGACATTATCTTCGATGCGAGCGTATCGATTACTAATAATAATGCGGGTGGTTCGCTTGCTTTAAACTTTGGTCAAAGTACAGCTGGCGCTTTAAATTTTGCGGGAGCAAGTTTTACAGATATTTCGGTCGTAATAGTGGCAGGGGATGTTGGAAACGATACCATCATAGGTGGTTCAAATTATCAGGTAACAGGTGCTAACAGTGGTAGCGTTGATGGGTTTGGTTTTACCAAGGTTGAAAATTTAACGGGGTTAGCGGGTAGTAGTGACAGTTTTACCTTCAGTGGCGCGGGTGAGTTGACCGGCGTGATCGATGGTGTAAGTGGTATTGATACAGCAGATTATTCGGCAGTTACAACAGGCAGTAAAAGTATCACCCTCAGCCAGTTAGCAAATATTGATACAGTGACGGGCGGAGATTTAGCTGCGAGCAGTGATTTCAGTTTGATCGGAGGTAATAGCTTTGCCATCACCGGTGCCAATGACGGTATGGTGGATGGGGTGACCTTTACTGATTGGGGTAATTTAATTGGAGCTGAAAATTCAGACGATAGTTTTGTATTCAGTGGTGGCGGCGCATTGTCGGGCAACATCGATGGCGGTGAGGGTGTAGAAATTAATGGCGATACTATCAGTGGTCAAGCAGCCTATCTTATTAATACTCCTGGTGGTGGTAGTAGCGAGTCAATCGGTGGCGCGTTCAGTAATATTGAAAATCTTACCGGCACGATTAATGACGATGCTTTTGTATTTGTTGCGACAGGAAGCTTATCCGGGGTGATTGATGGTGCGGGTGGTACGGATAATCGTGCAGATTATTCCGCGCTGGCTTCCGCTACAGCGAATTTAGCCAACATCAACAATATACAAAGCCTGACGGGTGGGGGTAGTGGTTTTACCTTGGCCGGGGGCACAGCCTATACCATCACTGGGGCGAATACGGGTACGGTCGATGGCATTGCTTTCACTGATTGGGCCAATTTGACAGGTAGTACTGCTAGTGACAGTTTTACCTTCGATGCGACGGGCACATTATCCGGCCTTATTGATGGCGTCGCCGGTGCTGCTGATGAGATCAACTACTCGGCTTTGGCCAATAAAGCGCTGGATATCACCAGCCTGACCAATATTGAC
>Ga0172382_10000883_pt1 | contig 55813 bp, 70 predicted proteins | sample Leawel138RmetaG_FD_122245 | JGI IMG/M metagenome (GOLD analysis project Ga0172382, IMG submission 122245) | Leachate microbial communities from a municipal landfill in Southern Ontario, Canada - Leachate well 138R metaG | ecosystem: Engineered > Solid waste > Landfill > Unclassified | place...
AAAGAATATCTGCTATTTGCTTTTGGATTGGGAGAGGAGGAAGTGGAATTAGAAAATTACTTAATCTAGAACGTGACAGATTTGGTATTGTAGTTTTATTACCTTCCTCGGAATATAACCCCCTAATTAACATCCCAAATTGCATCCAATACATATAAAATTCTGGTAATGTCTCTAGATCATTCTTCGCTCTTAATCGATGCAAATGATTTTGATGACAGCACTCAGCTATTTGTTCGTTCCACATTGCTGTTCTACCAATGTCGCCTCCTTCACAAATGAGCAAATCTTTAGATTTTAAAGTAAGAGATTGTAGCTGTTTTTCAGAAAAATACATACTATCTAAGTTAGACAAATCAATTTTACCCCAGAAAACGTTTGAAGTTCTTAAAAAAGGTTTTAAGAATTTGTCTGGGCTTGGCTCACGACAAAGAGTAATGCCTTGTTGTATTTCAAATAGATCACCAAGTCTAACAACATTCCACTCTTCAGGTATTAGTCCTACCTCTGTTTCTTTTAGTTTAATCTTTTCTGCCCCATTTATTGAAACTGGCCCATAAGTGAAAAGATGATTCATAAGTGATTTCTTTAGTTCATTTGTAGAATTAATTACAGCTTCAGTTTTTTTTATATTTTCTTGAACTGTAGAAAGTATATTGGCAATTGCCGTTTGTTCTGAAAGTGGAGGAAGCGGAATTAAAATATTGGAGAGATTTGAAGAATAAAGATGAACGCCTTTAACTTGAGTTTTTATTTGATCCTTAGTACTACATTTATTTAAGATATAAAATATATATTTAGAACACATTTTGTCTTTGTATGCTCTAACACGCAGTAATTCAGATACAAAATAATTCTTTGAAGTAAGTAATTTGTTTACGTATCCTATTTTTTGTCCAACTATTTCACTTGAATGCGCAGCTGATAAAATAAGTATATCTCCTTCTTGGAGTAGATAATTGTCGCCTAATTCCTTATTTACATAGCTTCTTTCTCCTGTAACCTCAAATGAAACATTTCTATTGTCCGAAAAATCTTTTACTTTGATGATTCGAAATCCTTTGTAATCGTTATATTCAGTTCTTTTTGGTGTTTTACCTTGTCTTATATGCGCAATATCTCCAAGTCTCACGACTTCCCAATCTTTAGGTATATGGCCAATTTCAGTTTCTTTGAAATCTTGAGATATTATCCTTTCCATCTATTCAAGCCCCAGCTTATTCAATACATCCCTAAGTTTTTTATCGGCCTCTTGCCTTTCTTCCTCAGCCTCACTCACTAGGACATAAGCATCTTCTACTGATAAGACATCATTTCCATTTGATTTTGAAACATATCTTGAAGGGCTTAGATTGTAATCGTTTTTTATTGCCTCTTCCTTAGTTATGATCTTACTGACTCCTTCCTCTTCAACCCAGTTATGGTAAATATTTGAAAGAAAGGGAACATGCGTAGTTTCATCAATAAAGTTTTTTGGCCTTCCTTTTGTGAACTTATCTGAAGCATTAATCAACAAAATCTCATTTTGTCTTTTCTTCTTTCTGTTCAATATAAGAATTATTCCAGGGGAACTTGTGTTATAAAATAAATTGTCTGGGAGAAGGAATACCGCTTCAACTAAGTCCCTATCAATAAACTCTTTTCTTATGTCTCGCTCTCTATTCCTTCCCTGATTCCCGCTTCCTCTAGAAGCTGCTCCTGTATCGAGGACAACAGCCATTTTTCCTTTTTCATTCAAAGAAGAATACATATGCTGTATCCAACCCCAGTCTGCGCTGCTTGTTGGGGGAAATCCAAGACTAAATCTCTCAAATGGATCATTTTCATATGTAGATTGATCAAACTTCTGATTCCACATGGGATTTGCTGTTACTATGTCAAAGGTATCAAGAGATCCATCAGAAGTTGTAAAGGCAGGATTGTGCATAGTATCTCCAAGAGAGATATCTGCTTCCATGTCATGAATAAAGACATTCATTTTCGCCATTGCAAATGTAGAAGGAAGTATCTCTTGCCCATAAAATCTTAAAGTTTTTGATTCATCATTTTTGGCCTTAAATTTAAGATAGCATTTGATTAGAAGTCCACCTGATCCGCAGCATGGATCATATAATCTTACATCTGGCTCGGGATCTAGTATATTGGCCATAAGGATCCCAACTTCTCTTGGGGTATAGAACTCTCCTGCACTCTGGCCACTACCCTCTGCAAATTTTCTCAAGAGATATTCATATGCCCTTCCAAGTATGTCCGGCTCAACATCTTTTAGGCCAAGCCGATACCTTCCTAGTACATCTATTAGTGACTTAAGCTTGTCTTCGCTTATGACACGCTGGCCTGCTGCAGTTTCATTGAAATCCTTTGAGTCGATAACACCTTGGAGTTTCGGATTCTCTCTTGCAATTGCCTTTACTGCTGTTGTAAGATTTTCACCAACATCTGTTGTTAGCTTAGAAATATAATTCCATCTAGCTTCCTTTGGAAGGTAAAATCTAACAAGCCCATGATCTTCTTCAATTAATTTTAGGGCCAGTTCTTTATTACCATAGCTTTCAACAAGTTTATTGACCTCATCGTCGAAAACATCAGATAATCTCTTTAGAAAAATTATGGGTAAGATAAAATCTTTGAATTTTGGTGCGTCTATGTCACCTCTAATTTTACAAGCAGCTTCCCAGAGCCAATTTTCAAGTGTCTTTATATCTAAGGTCAATTATAATCCTCCATCGTTAAAATAAATCATGTTAATAAGTTAATATCAAAATGATTTTTATCTTATTCCACTTATATAAGTTTCTTTGGCCCTAAAATTAAGGCCAACTTATTTTTCTTTCACTCTTCTCTCTTTGCTAATGCCACAAGTAAAAATTAATTAAATTCTGGCCCTAAAAATAGAGTTATTTCTAAAATATCTTTCTCTCAAGTATTCTAAAATCCGATATTCCTTCGCAAATCCCTTTAATCTTCCAAGGCCAATAGATCATGAAGGCAAAGGCAGAAGAGAAGTAGTAATCGTCCACTACCTCTAACTCCACCACCTGCCTAAACCCTCCCTAAAAGGTGCATGAAAAATGGCCCACGAAGAAATAAAAAAGGAAATATGCAGCAAGCACGGGATCTCAATTAACGAGCTTTCCCGTCTTGTATGTCTAAGACAAGCTGAAAAGGAGGTGAAAGAAGAAAGTTCCATTGATTCGATAAAAGACTGTTCTGAAATAAAAAATTTTAATTCGAATAGGCCAAACGAGTTTGATATTCTGAAAAAAGCTCGTGAGAAGATCTCTAGCTGCTTCTTTGAAAATCTTGCATATTCAAAGCTACTGGAAAACACAGCAAACTCCAGAGTGTCGTCGTGATTGCATACTACAGTTTGACCCAGTTTTACTTACACTTTTGCAGTATTTTATACTACAGTATACTTACAATTCGCACTTGTGTAAGTAAAAAATGCATCGGGTTACTTACAATTTGGCCCATTTTATACTACACGACACTACACTTTTTTGGTAATTTGGGGTGTTTTTACGACGCCTAAGAGCCAGTTCCGCTATGGAAAGAAATTGGCCCAGGCATGGATTCCAGAAGAGTTGTTAGAGAAGGCCTTAAAGTTATCTAAGAGAAGTCTAACTGATACTATAATAATATCTATTGAAACTTACGTAAAATCCTGCAAAACTGAAAAAGAATTAGCACAGGAGCGCTTAAATGCGGCTTTATTGGAAGCAGCGGAAGCTAAGGCTGAATTAGATGAAATAAATAAGAGAGAAAGCGATAATATTGCAAAAGAAAAATTAGAGCCAATTAAAATACATAAAACGCCTATTTCTAAGAATTTAAGCGAAAAAGAGCGCAAGGATATCTGGGAACAGAAGATGTGGCCCCACATCAAGAAGAGGATTTCCGAGCATGGAATTGAAAAAGTAGTAAACGATGAGCACCTTCTTAGTAACTTCTCCAAAAGCCTTGGCATGACAAATGATGAACTAAAAGAAAAGATCTGCATTACTGCGGGTATAGTATAGTAAGTATAGTAAGTAAGTAGTAAGTAAGGAGGGAAAAAACTTTGACAAAAAATTTGGATGTTTGTAAAAATGATTGTGCGGGCATTTTGCCTATGCTTTCGCTAGAGGAGCTAAAGGACTATGATACCTACGATCTTTCAGAAATGATAAAGTCAATAGATTATGCAATAAGCTACACCAAAGAATGCAGCTTCACCTTTTCATGCTTTGATAAGGAAGAGACTTCAGAAAAGGTAAGAGCAGTCACGAATGAATTGAAGGGGTACCTTGAACGTGTAAAAGGCGTATACAGAGCCAAGATCATTGAAGAAGAGAAGGCAGAAAGTTTACTAAAGGATGTGAACGCTTAGGAATGGTATTATGGAGAAAAAATACAGTGAGTTTGAGATGAAGATTATTTCATACTACGATACACATAAGGATCTTCTTCACAGCTTGGCAATGTATGACGATGTGATACTCCAAGCAATAGCACTAACTCTGATAAAAACAGCCGAAGATATCAAAAAAAGGAATTAATTTGCAATAATTTTATTTTTTTTATTAAAAACAGCCTAATGCTTTACAACTAAGTTATGAAGCCCTGGGGGGGATTTGAACCCCCGACTTGCTGATTACAAGTCAGCCGCTCTAGCCAGGCTGAGCCACCAAGGCGTAATCTAAAAAGAACTGTAACAATTTATAAATTTAATCCTCCCAAGGCTCCTTATCAAATAGTCCTAATCCGTACGTTTCTTTCAACACCCAAATTGCTGCTTGTGGTGCTATTAGTCCTTTTTCAGTAATTATCATATCTATAAACTCTGGGGGCGTGATGTCAAAGGCCGGATTATTTACCTTAAGTCCTTTTAGTTTTTCATAATCCTCTTTTGAAATGACTTCAAAGATGTCTCTCTCCTCAATTTCAATTAATTCTCCACAGTAAGTTTGAGGATTAAATTTGTAAGTTTCTGCGGCAACGATTACTTTTACTCTTGCTTCGTGCGCAATTGAGGCAAGTGTAGCAGTACCTACTTTATTAACAACGGCGCCATTTGCTGTTACGGCATCTGCTCCAATAATTACATGGTCAGCTTCCTTTATGAATATCCTAGCAGCAGAATCCACGATTAACGTGACATCGATACCTTCGTCCAAAAGCTCCTTAGCAGTAATTAACCCTTGAAGCCTTGGCCTTGTTTCATTGACATAAACTTTTATCTTCTTTCCATCCCTATGGGCTTTCTTTATAATTCCAAGAGCCATAGAGCTATTACAATGAGTGAATATGACATCTCCGTCCATTATACGTTTTGATCCAATTTCAGCTATCCTTTCAAGCGCAAGATTTGAATTTTCACAAAATTCATCAGAAGCTTTTGATACAATAATTTTTAGATTTTTGACATTCTCTCCATTTTTGTATGCCTTCCCAAGTTCAACTAAAACATATCTAAGGGCATTCTCAAGCGATACTGCAGTTGGTCTTGTGGAAATAAGATATCTAGCAGTTTTCTTAATATCTTTGACAAATTCTTTTGGATCATTTCCACTAAAGTTTTCCGCCTCTATTTTTAGGGCCTCTGCAACAGTTCTCCCTATTTTAGCAGCTCCTCTTATCTTCATTTTTTTTATATCCTCTGCAATATCTATAACCCTTTTATCCATCTAATCTACTCCTGTATAATTTTTCAATATCTTCTTTTTTAACTTTCAATATGGCGCCATAACTCTGGACACAGAAACTTGCAGCTGCATTTGCATACCTTAATGAACTTCTGATATCGGAAGTTTTTAGGTAGTTAGCAATAAAAGCGGAGGAAAAGCTATCCCCTGCACCTGTAGGATCAATTACCTTCGCCGGAAATGCCTTTTCATGAATATAAGTTTTACCAAAATAATAAACGCCGTTTTTGTCAGCTTTGATTATGACATTTTTAGCTTTTCTTTTCTTTAGGTATTGCCCCCCTTCTTCTATATCACTTGAACCTAAAAGAGCTGAAAGTTCATGCCTGTTGACAAAAAGAAAGTCAACATTTTTAATAATTCTTAATACTTCTTCAGAGTTAGAGTAACATAGTTGCTCTCCCGGATCAAAACTTACAACGTTGCTATTCTCTTTTGCAATTTTTATAGCATGCTCAGCAATTTCGGGTTTTGTGGGGGAAACGTGGACAAATCTATATTCCTTAAAAACTTGATAGTTTACCATGTTTTTTTCAAATTTATCATTAGCACCTTTATAGAAGAGGAACATCCTGTCGTTTTCTTTGTTTATTATAAACATCCTTCCTGAAGGCGAGTTTTGAAGAATCAGATTAGAATAATCAACATTATAATTTTTTAGATTGCCTATTATCCCATCGCTGTCATTTCCGACTGATGCCATAACGCCAGAATTTAGGCCAAGTATCGAGCTGTTCACAGAAACGTTGAAAGCAGACCCTCCGTATCTGATTTCAAGACCTTCTATCTTTGATTCGCCGTTGATAACTGGAAACGATTCAACGCCCATAATTGTATCTAGATTAACATTTCCGATACACAATAAGTCTTTCAACTAACAATCCCCCCTCTAACTTCAATTGATGTAAAGTTTATAAAGATTATTGGGAACTCTGTTATAATGATTGAGGTAAAAAATCTTCATTTTAAATACCATTCTCAGACCGAAGAGGTCCTCACAGGGATAGACCTTAGTATAAAGAAAGGTGAATTTGTCTCAATCATTGGGCCGTCTGGCTGTGGAAAATCAACGCTTTGCCTTACATTAAATGGCATAATACCTAAGACAATAAGTGGCGAGTTCTCGGGAGATGTCATCATAGATGGAATCAATACAAAAGACAGAGAAATAAGTGAATTTTCAAGAAAAGTCGGCATGATACTACAAAATCCTGAGTCCCAGCTTTTTGCAATGACTGTTGAGGAAGAGTTAGCATTTGGGCCTGAAAATTTGGCTGTTCCAAGAGAAGAAATTGAAGAGAGAATATCTTGGGCCCTGTCCATTGTCAATATGGGAGATAAAAGGGACGAGTTTCCAGGAAATCTTTCTGGCGGGCAGAAACAGAGGATAGCTATAGCGGCCTCCCTCACAATGAAACCTGATATCCTTGTGCTTGATGAGCCAACGAGCCAGCTTGACCCGGTTGGAAAAAGAGAAGTATTTTCAGTTTTAAAAGAACTTCACGAAAAAGAAAAGATGACAATAGTTCTAGTTGAGCATAGAACAGAACCTATAGCAGAACTTTCTGACAGAGTAATTGTAATGAACAAAGGGTCAATAGTCTTAGAAGGAACTCCAAGAGAAGTCTTTGAAAAAGTGCCTCTTCTAAGAGAACTTGGCATAATGGTTCCTGACATCAGTTACCTTACATATCTCCTAAAAGAAGGAGGATATGTTAAGGACATCGCTCTAACAGTTGAGGAAGGTAGGAGACTTTTCATATGAATTCAATTGATGTCAAAAATCTTCATTTTACCTATCCAGAATCAAAAGAAATAATAAAAGGCATCAACTTATCTGTAAAGAAAGGTGAATTCCTTTCTCTTGTGGGTCAAAATGGAAGTGGAAAAACAACATTAGCCAAGCATTTTAACGGCCTCTTAAGACCTAGTAAAGGCAAAGTCTTCATTCTAGGAGAGGATGCCAAAAATTCTTCAATTGCAGAGCTATCAAGAAAAGTTGGCCATCTTTTCCAGAACCCTGAAAATCAGATCTTTGAGGAAACAGTGTTTGCCGAAATAGCTTTTGGCCCTAGAAATCTCAACCTTCCAGAGAAGGAAATAGAGGCGAGAGTTGATAAAGTCTTAAAGACAACTAGGCTTTCTAAGTACCGGGATACCCACCCGCTGTCACTTTCTGGTGGAGAGAAACAGAGATTGGCTCTTGCATCTGTTGTTGTAATGGAACCACAAATCCTTGTTTTGGATGAGCCTACAACAGGTCTTGACCTGTTATCAATTATGGGAATTTTAGAAATTGTAAAAGAACTCCATAAGAAAAATGTTACAGTTATTTTGATAACTCACGATATGGGGCTAGTGTCTGAGCTATCTGAAAGGGTAGTTGTGATGGGAAACGGCCAAATCATTGGTGATGGAACGCCAAAAGAAATATTTGCAAACGATGAGTTATTAGAAAGAGCAAGCCTTGAGCCACCACAGATCATGAAATTTTCCAAGATATTGGGATTAAAACCTGAAGTAAAAGTGGATGCGCTATATAAGAGAATAGTAGAAACTCTTTGATTTTTTGTCATTCTTCTTATTTTAATAAATGTAATTTTAGTTTTTAGTTATTAGTATTTATTAGTTTAAATAATATTTAACATTAATTATAAAATTAATTAATGTTATCGAAATATTTATAAATCAATAATGTTCAACATTTCTATCGCACTGGAGGTGAAGTATATGAGAAAAATTATTGGATATGTTGCTGCAGGTGTCATATTGACCGCAGTATCAGCCGCAGTTGTTATAAAACAGAAAAAAAAAGGAAATAGAACACAAGTAAGATACTAGAATATTATATAATATTTTAGTATTCAATTTTTCTTATTATTTCTTTACTCAAATATTTTTCAATGCGATCTTTTAGTTTCTGAAAATCAGACTTTATATAAATATTATCTCTAAAAAAATGTGATTGAATTTTTTCCCCGATTATATCGTCTCCTTCTACTTCAAAAAGAACGGACCCTTTATGGAAATGTTCTCCTTTAATGACTCCATCTTTATCTCCATCAACGATGCCAATCAAAGGAACCTCAAACCTTTGCAGTATATATCCTGAAATCCGTGTTGTGTCATCACCAACAGTTACGGCCCCTGATAGGTTTGATAGGTTTCTATATATTGAGTATGCATCGTGATTAATAAAAATAATATTTTCTCCATCTAATTTTCTTACGATAAACGCATCTCTTGCTTCAAATCCATTTGTACTATCAACTTTTAAAGAAAATATGTCTATTTCCTTTATTTTTTCTAATCCATGTTTTTTTATCTCAACTCCCTGTATCCGCTCGATCTTATTATTTTTGACATATACTCTGACTTCTTCATCAAAAATTTTCCCAACTACAAGACCATTGAATAATAAAAGTTCCCCGGATTTGCATCCTCGTATATGTCTTACAAGATACTTACCCTCTATTGTGACATCAATACCTTTGCCAATGGGCCCTTGATTGAATCCTAGTGAAATTAAGTAAGACTTTATATCTGAATTTCCTGATTTGACCTCAAAAAGAGAGCTAGTATTAATATCAATGCCTAAGATTTCGCCTTGGAAATCTACCCGTTCCCCTATTGCCCCAAGAAAAGTCCTGGCTGTTTCAATTGATCTAGCTTTCAACACTAGCAAAACTGAATCAAATCCTTTAAGCTCTGAAATGGCAACAGAAGGTCTTTTAAAAATAAGTTCAACGCCTTCTATGCCGCTATCTAATAGAGAAGTTATCCCCATAGTTCCAACAATATATGACTTTAACTCATATCTACTACTTAATTTATCCAATATATCTTTACTTCTATTATCATAAAAAATATCGACCCCATGAAATAAAAGAGCTAACATGGTACTTTCATCAGATTCTTTGTTTCTTCTACAAGATTATTTGCCTTTTCAATACTCTTAGATTCTGCTATGATCCTGACAATAGGTTCAGTATTTGATGGCCTGATATGCACCCAAGAATCGTCAATATCAAACTTTAATCCATCTATATCATTATATGGGTAGCCTGTGAAAAACTCCTTTAAATAAGGTAGATTTTTTTCAAATGACTCTCTTGAAACAATTATTTTATCTTTTATCATATAATACTTTGGAAGCTCAGATACTATTGAAGAAAGAGTTAGCTTAGATTTTGATAAGCCTAACATAATCAATGAAATGGCAGAAAGAGAGTCTCTTGCATATTGCACCATAGGAAGTATCACACCTCCATTTCCTTCTCCTCCGAGTGAGGCGTTGACTCTTATCATTTCTTCTACAACATTTATCTCCCCAACCTTTGTCCTTACAACTCTCCCGCCATTTGATGAAACTACATCATCAAGTGCTCTTGTAGTTGAAAGATTTGTGACAACAGTTTTATTTTGTGGATTCATATGTTCTATGAAAAATTTTGATGCAAGAACAAGAGTATTTTCCTCTCCGATGTATTGGCCTTTTTCATCTAGTATGGCTACTCTATCGGCATCCCCATCTAGTGCAAAGCCAATGTCTATACCTCCTTTTTCTCTTATGAAATCTGAAAAAGAAGTGAGATTTTCTTTTAGAGGTTCAGGATTTCTAGGAAAAGGTGCTTTAACGTCACAATTTATTTTTATTACCTTAAATCCAAGTTTCTCAATGAACAAGGGTAAAAATTCTGAGCCTGCGGCATTACATGCGTCGATTGCTACGGTAAAATTATCTTTGCCAAAACAATCAAAATCAATCTTTTCAAAAACTGAATTCATATGAAGTTCTTTTGCATTTGGATCACAAAACAATTTCCCAAGTTTATCGTAAGCCTGAAATCTAATATCTTTTTCATCTAGATTTCTTTTAACAGCAATAATCTTTTTTTCATTGAAGAATATACCATTACCCTCGATGAATTTTAATCCGTTCCATTTTTCAGGGTTGTGGCTAGCAGTTATAGATATACCCCCCGAAGCATTTCTTATTTTTGTCACAAATTGCACTGTAGGTGTAGGTGCTATTCCAATATCAATTATATCAAACCCCAAAGCTTGAAGCGAAGAAATAACTGCATTCTTTACCATATCTCCAGATATCCGTGAATCATTGCCTATAACAACTTTACCTAGAGGGATCTCTTTTGCAAAAGATTCTACATAATTGCATATGACCTTTGGAGATAAACTTTCGCCTACTATCCCTCTAAGACCAGAAACTCCAAATATTGCGTCCATCGATTCACCTTAAGGAAAATTTATTGGGGGATACACAACAACTATTTCTTTCATCTTTTGTGAGTTCAAATATTTTTTTCATTATTTCCTCATACTCTTTTGTCAAAATAATTCCACGTCTTTCTGCTGCCCTAGAGTGAGTTGTTATTGCAGAATCAAAAAATAACTCTGAAGGTTCGGATCCAAGTGATTTTGCCCACATACAAAAACTTGGAACATCTTCAAAGATTATACCATGAATATGAGCTGCAAATCCAATCTTTTTTCCTGTATAAATCATTGTTCCAATAGAAGATTTCGTATTATCCCCTATTACACATCCAAAAAACTGCTCCCCGGAATCAATTATTTTCCCGGCAATTTTGTATTTTATTGTGCCATACGTATCTTTTAAGTCGCTATTTGATGTGCCTGCCCCAAGATTAACCCATTCTCCCAAGTAAGAATGGCCGATAAATCCATAGTGTTGCTTGTTGGAATACCCATGGAAAATAGATTCTTCTATCTCGCCTCCAATCTTACATACGTCTCCAATTGAACATTCCTGGATTCTGCCACTTTTAATGAGACAGTTCGCCCCAATATAAGTTGGCCCTGCAATCCTAGAAAACGCTCGAATATCGGTATTGTCACCTATATATATTGGCCCATTTCTTACATCAAAGACAATGTTTTTTTCTGCTTCAACATCCTTGCCAACAAAAACTAGTCTCTTATCGCCCTTTATATCAATGTCAAGAGAATTTTTACTTTCTTTTGAGTAGTAAATAGAGAATTCTCTCTTAATCTCATTACTATTTTCATTAATTATGTCCCAGGGGTATTTAATTAGTAAGATATTTGGTATCTTGAATTCTTTTAATCCTCTTGTTATTAAATTTTCAATATCTTGGTATCCAGAAATATGTATAGCATCCAATGATTTTTCATTTAAATAAATAAATGCGATTTCATTATTAACATAATAAATCCCTTCTTCCTTGATCTCTGGTCTTTCTTTCATTATTAATCTCCCATTAATGAAGAGTATATCCCCTTTGATTGATTCTTTCAGAAAAAGACCATTCTCAGAAAATAAAGATTTCAGGTAATCCCTCATCAATAAATATTGAGTTGCCTCAGGAAAGAAAAATTCAATTTTTTCCCTTAAATTTTTAAATCCACATCTCAGCTCAAAAACAGGCCTTGAATATGTAAGGGGTAAAAAATTCTCATAAATACTATCTTCAAATATACATATATTATCCAAATGATCCCCTACTAATTTTTTATATGTATACATTTAAAAGTTGTGATTAAAATAAGAAAATCAATGAAAATAAACTTCGGAAGTTAGATTAGATGCAAGCCCTTAAAACATTTCTTAAAGAAATTCTTAAAAATAAACTGGCTGTGCTTGGTGTAGGCAGTGAGCTTAGAGGGGACGATGGTATAGGGCCTTATCTTTCTGAAAGGCTTTCGAATTTTAATAGCGAATCTTTTCTTAGTATAAATGGTGATTTAGTTCCAGAAAATTTTACTCGGGACTTAAGAAAATTTCAACCTGACAACATAATTATAATAGATGCGGCATTCATGGGAAAATCGGCAGGCGACATTGAAATTATTAGAATAAATGAGGTAACAGGAATTTCTTTTTCATCTCATTCAATGCCCATATCAGTCTTAGGAAAATATCTCTCACAAGAAATTGGGGCGAATGTCTACATTCTTGGGATACAGCCAATTAACATTGATTTTGGAAGTGAGATATCTCTAGAAGTAATTGAGGCGGCCGATAAAATATTTGAAATGATTAAAGAAGAAATAGTTTAATCGCCATTCATTTTTTCTAATAGATTTGTAATTTCAGAGTCACTCATCTCTTTAATCCTATATTTTTTCAACAGTTGATCACGCTGATTTGTTTCTTGCAGGCCTTCTATACTGATATCTTTAATAATTACACATTCTGGTCTGGATGTCTTCACTATACTAATATCGTTTGACGTAAGTCTTACAACTGAAACTCCAGAACGGTGAAATTCAAAAGGAACTTCAAATCTACACTCATTACCATAAAAGACAGTTCCAGAACTAAGTAGTTTAAGTTCTCCACCTACTATTTCACCATCAGATAAAATGACTTTAATTTCTTCTTCATATTCCCCTTTGTCGGCTAGTATCCTTACGTACCCCGTGAACTTGTCAATACCGTTAAGAATTTCTTTGACGAAGTCGTTAAGCGAATTCGTCTTCATGTTATATTTTACTATTGTCTTTATTATGTGCCCTTTGGGGAGTTTCATATCAATACCTTAAATGTTCAATCTTTAAATCTTTCGAACGATACAAGGCAAGGCGTATTTTCATTAAATTCAAAATTATATTTGTATTTTAAGGATTCGCCTTCAATATTATAATCAAGGGCACCAAGTAATGTTATTGCCCTAAGGCACGCAATCTCCTTTTGTTCCCCAATTAGTTTCTTGCAGTGAAAATTATAGGGGCATTTGATTGCCTTAAAAGTAAAATTTTTATCATTGCCAGAAAATTCAAAGTCATCAGGATTAAAAAACTGAGCTTTGACAAGTGCATCGATGAACATATTGACCGTTTTGTAGGGGCCCAACCCTTTTTGGAATTTCATCCCTAACTCACCCCAAGATTCTATGAAAGGGTGTATTGCTATTGTGCCCCATTTCCTATAAAATAGTTTAGGCCTATCAAAAAATACGTTGGCTGTTGATTCAACACCATAAAGCCATGCGTTCATAATTACTTGGGTAAATCTTAACTTCTTATCTAAAGTCATTTTTTTTCTACCTCAATAATCTTATTAGATTAATATCTATATCAACTCCTATTTATTTAAGTCTTACTAAAGAGGGATAATTAAATTTAAATTAAAGAATTTATCAAAAATCTCGGGAGGATGAACAAATGAATATCTCAAGAAATGAAGATCTGAAGATGCTTTCATCACTTGATGAATGGGAATTAATTGACCTTTTGTTTTTTAACATCAAAAACTTATGGAGGGTTGATGGCCTCTATTTTTTAGGTATTGAAGAAAGATTTGGGGTGCAGGCTGCTACGGATATTGATGTTAAGTGCTGGGATTATCTAGCAGAAAATGAGTCTAAGTATCTAAAACAGATGTTTTCACTTGAATCAAATTTAGAAGGGCTTGCAAAAGCATTGAGATTTACAAGTTGGGCCCTTGATCACCCTTCAAAAGAAATAGAAATTAAGGACGGGACGCTAATCTTTCGAATAACAGACTGTCATACACAAAAAACTAGAAAAGAAAAAGGTCTGCCCCAATTTTCATGTAAAAATGTAAGATTCAATTATCTAAAAATCTTTGTTGATAATTTCTCCCCAAATATTGACGTATGTTGTAATTTATGCCCTCCTGATGAACATCCGGAGAATGTTTGGTGTGAATGGCATTTTACAATAAAATAACGATAGAAAAGGTTAAAAATAAGGCTAACCTAAAAATTCAAAGTGAGCTTATGACTACATGGAAAAATACTTTAAACGATCTAGTGAAATGTCCTAAATGTGGCTTTGTCTTTTCAAAGCAATATTCGAGGGTAGTATCATGCCAAACATGCCCAATGGCAACTTCAGGATGCATTATGATAAAATGTCCTCGATGCCAAGAAGAGTTCTATCCTTAGAAGTCCAAAACAATAATATTCCTAGTAGTTATATTAATACCGAAAAATATATAAAGAAATATATAAAAAAAAATTTTATGGGGGAGAGGTGATATTTCGATTATAATTACCCTCCTTTGTGTCCAAAAGATTCATCAGAATTCGCCCTTTTGGCCCTCTCCTCCATAAAATGAGGTAGATACTTTGCAATATTGGGATGAGAAGATAGAAACAATGAAAAGGGATGAACTAGAAGCATTCCAGCTTAAACATCTTAAACATATATTAAATCATGCTTATAATAATAGTGAGTACTATAGAAATAGTTTTAGAGATGCCAGAGTATCGCCCAATGACATTAATAGTCTTTCTGATCTTCAAAAACTTCCAACTATTCAAAAAGATGATATTAGGAAGGACCAAGAGCTGACTCCACCATTTGGGAAAATGACTGCTGTTCCTGAGAGTGAAGTAGTCTATATCTCAGTTTCAAGCGGTTCCACAGGAATGCCAACGGCTTCTCCTTTCACTTACCAAGATTTTGAAGATTTTATGGATTTTGAAGCTAGATTATTTTATTCGTCAGGTATGAGAAAAAATGATAGGTATTGTCATGCCTTAAACATGTCGCTTTTTGTTGGGGGGCCATGTGTCTTGGGTGCACAAAAGATCGGTGCATTGTGCATACATGCAGGTACAATACCATCAGAAAGACTACTTAGAATAATAATGCAATTCCAACCAACAATTACTTGGACAACACCTTCCTACGCATGGTATCTTGGTGAAACTGCAGAAAAACAAGGAATCGATGTAGCTCATGATGCAGCCATAGGCAAAATCTTTGTTGCAGGAGAACCAGGTGGCTCAATTAATGCAACAAAAAAGAGGATAGAGCAACTTTGGGATGCAGATGTATACGACTATTATGGATTGTCCGATATATTTGGGGCTTGCGCCGGAGAGTGTGAAGAGAAGTCAGGACTTCATTTTGCTGAAGACCACATGATTGTTGAGGTATTAGATTTAAAGACAGGTGAACCTGTTGGGGAAAATGAAGAGGGAGAAATGGTGCTCACAACAATCAAAAAAATGGCAAGGCCAATGATAAGATTTAGAACTGGCGACATAGTTTCATATGAAATAGATAAATGTGCTTGCGGAAGAACCCATAAGAGATTAATGGGGATATGTGGAAGAACGGATGACATGCTCATCATAAAAGGGGTAAATGTATTGCCTTCAAGTGTCGAACCAGTTGTAAGAGGTAACAAGAAGCTATCTGGAGAATATAGACTGGTAGTGGATCGAGTAAATCACCTTGACGTCTTAACTATAGAAATCGAAAGCATGTGTGAGTACAAAGGAGATGTGAAACTATTAGAAAGAGAAGTCCAACGAGATCTTAGGGCTGTTTTAGGCATAACTCCAAAAGTACTGATATATGAAGATGGCACCTTACCAAGAGAAACCCATAAAGCAAAAAGAATTAAGGATAATAGAAAAAACGTCTGGAAATAAAATTTTATTTTTATAAAAAATTAAAATTTTTTTCAAACAGGCTCTTCTGTCCTGTTGTTAAATTGTACTGACAAAGTGAGCATGGGGTGACAATTACATCCGCCCCCTTCTTTATCGCAGCAACAATGGCCATCTAAGATATTTCTTCAATCATCTTTTCTATAAATTCTTTTGAATAAATATTGATGAAATCCTGCTTGCTTCTCAACGCTTCTTGGGCATCTCTCCGAGCATGTAAAACATGCAGCTCATACCTAGAAAGTGTTTTGATCCAAAACTTCAAGACCCCTCATCTGAACAAATCTTATTAGGGGCCATGTCTATGCGATCGACAACAGGACATGTAGCTAAGCATTTGCCACACGGATAGCACTGGAATATATTCTGCTCAGATATTTCTTCTACATTTTTTCTTAGTTCCAATCCTTCTCAGAAACTGTGAAGACCACTATATGCCCCTCCCAATTCGCTTGAGAAGTGAGCTATCTTTATTGTAAATTGATATTTCAATTGGTGATGCTCCAGGGAGGCAGTGTGTGGCACATGAAAAACATGGGTCATATGCCCTAAATGCCATCTCCACCATATTGAGAATACCATCATTGACTTTTCCATTTGAGATCATACCTTTTGCCGCATCCCTTACTGATATGCATATTGCACCGGCATTATTTGTGGTGCCGACTATCATATTCGCTTTTTCTATTCTTGCGTCATCAGTTAATTTATAATGGTGGAATAGAGTTCCTCTTGCCGCCTCAACTACACCGACCCCTTCATTTGGGAGGCCTACCTTGTTCCTAAGATCCTGCTTTAGGATATTTTTATCTCTGCTAAGTTCCAAGACTCTTTCAGAAGCATAAAGTAACTCTATCAACCTTGCCCAGTGGAATGCTAGTGTTGAATTAACAGGTTTTCCCAGAGTTTCAATCAACTCTTTATAGGCCTCATTTGCAAGAGGAGTTGTAAATCCATCAATGACGTTTATCCTGCCTAATGGCCCAACTCTATAAATCCCGCTATCAACACCACCTGTTAGTCCCTTCCATCCAATCTGCTTTAAGTAAGGATATTTCGTGTAAGTCCATGGCTCAACGTGCTCTTCGATATACTCAGCATATCGACTTCCATCAAAACAGGCAAACTCTTCATCTATTGGGCTTTTTACCCTTACTAAACCATCATAGAAGTTTAGATTGTTATTTTTATCAACAAGCCCCATGTTATAAGTTTCAAGGGTATATGCATCACTTTTGATGAGATCTAGATAAGCCTTATTTTTCAGTACAGTATCTTTGAAAAAGTTTAAGGTGAACTCTGAGAATTTGACACAAGATTCGGCCATCAACTCAATCTCATTTCGTTCCTCTTCATTCAATCCCTTTGAAATACCTCCAGGAAGACCACAGACGGGGTGGGTGGATTTACCACCTAGGATCTTTGTTATCTTTTGCCCATATGCTCTGTGTTTTATGACTTCCTTACCGATCTCAACGCCGACTTTTCCTATAACACCTATGATATTTCTATCTCCTTTTGGTGCATCCGGTCCGACAACAAAGTCAGGGCCGCCAAGAAAGTAAAAGTGAAGTATATGGTCATATACCACATACCCACAGTACATTAACTCTCTAAGTTTTTTTGCTGTTTCTGTGGGCTGTGTGTTAAAAGCATTGTCTAACGCCTTAGTTGATGCGAAATGATGGGCTACTGGGCACACACCACAAATTCTTGATGTAATCTGAGGCATATCCTCTGCAAGCCTGCCCTCGCTAAACTTCTCAAAACCTCTTAGTTCAGGTATCTGGAGGTAAGCATTCTCGACATTTCCACTATCATTTAGAAAAATTTCAATTTTGCCGTGACCTTCAAGTCTTGTTATTGGATCTATTGTAATTCTTTTCATTTTATCACCTTTCTCTTAATGAAGGATGAAGCAAGTGAATATCTGTAAAATGTGCCAACTGGATCCTTAATCTTAGAGATTAGTTCTTCCACCTTTTTCTCATCAAGTTCAATTTCATTTTCAACTGCCAATACTGAAGCCACCGCCGATATCATCTTTGCGCCTTGGTCTGTCACTTCTGGCGTCTTTCCAAAGCAGCCTGTGCAAGGCATGTTTCCTTTGATGCACTGATGGCCACAACCGGATCTTGTTGCAGGGCCCATACATATTATACCCTGGTCAAGGAAGCACTTTTCAGGATCAGCTTCCTTCTCATATACCCTGTAAATTGTTTCAATCATTTTGTCCTTCTTTTTTCTAGGACATTCATCACACAAAGCCTTAACCGGTGCTAAAACTGCCCCTTTTGGCGGCAGATCTCCAGTTAAGAATTTATTAAAAGCATCCTCAACAATATTTGGCGTTGGAGGGCATCCCGGAATATAATAATCAACATCAACAACCTGATCAAGAGTTTTTACAGTATCATAAAACTCTGGGATATAGATCTCTCCTTCCTTGACCTCGAAAGAAGGCATGGGTAAAATGTTATCCTTATTTATTGTCGTTTCTGTCTCTTTGTAGGCTCGATCAAAAATCAGTTTTTTGTTAAATAGATTAGCCAAAGCAGGTATACAACCCTCATGCGCACATGATCCGAATGCAACTAGGATCTTAGATTTTTTTCTAAGTAATTTTGCAAGCTCTTCATTTTCACTAGTTCTTATAGCTCCGTTAAAAAAGCAGACATCTATAAATTTGTCCTTCATTTTTTTCAGATCTTCATATTTGGTATCCATGGCCACTGGCCACATTAAGATGTTTGCTTTTTCAATTACATCCAGTATCTTTTCATTAATATCTAAAACAGCGATTTCACAACCTCCGCACGAAGCAGCCCAATAAAATGCTATGTTGGCTTTATTCATTATGATTCCTCCGATTTCAGTGGAGAGGGCTCAATCTCTTTTATTTTTATGATCATATCATTTACACCTTCTCTAAACTTGTTCCCTTCACTTGCTGATATCCATTCTAGCTTTAACCTCTCCTCTTCTAATCTCATATCTTTTAGTAGCATCTTAAGAAGCTTTACCCTTCTGAGTGTTTTATGATTGCCCTGAGCATATTGATAGTCACCAGGATGGTAATCGCCTGCAAGAACTCCATCAGCGCCTTTGGCGAATGCATCAAAGACAAAAGATGAGTCTACTCTGTCTGAGCACATTACCCATATAGGAACAGCGTTTTGGGAAAACTTTAATCTTGAGGTCCCCGCAAGGTCTGCTCCGACATAAGTGCACCATTTGCATAGAAAAGTTATAATTTTAGGTTCATACTTTTTCATAAAATCTACTCCAGTATGCCCTCAACCGTCTTTGGAGTTAAAATACGCTGAGAGCAATCCAGTATTGGGAGGATTTCTGATAGCTTTATCATCTTTTTCCCAATGGATGAGTCCCTTTCAACAAGATAGATTTTGTGCCCACCGTTAGCAATATCAAGCGCAGCCTGTATTTCGGCAATCCCTCCACCTATTACAGCGGCTTTTGTAGTAATTGGAACTTCAATATCGGTGCGAGAATTATCACTTTTGACCTTTTCAACAATGCTCTTTGTGATCTTAATGGCCTTTTCAGTAGCCTTTACTTTATCCTCGTGGACCCAGCTACTATGTTCCCTAATGTTAAAAATCTCGCATTGATATTGATTTAATCCCACTTTTTTAGAGTTTATGCGGAAGAGTTTTTCATGAAGTGTTGGAGAGCAGGCTGAAACGACGACACGATCAAGCTCTTCCTTCTCAATGGCCCCCCTCCTAAGCTTTTGACCTGGATCTAGGCACATGTGGATGTAAGTTCCTGCATATGCGACCCCTTCCATTTTTGATATCTCTTGTGTTATTTTTTCCACATCGACTGTTCCGGCAATGTTGGAATCACAATGACAAACAAAAACACCTACCCGAGGCGAAGAAGAGTTAGTATCCATTAGAAGTCATCTCTCTTATTTTGTACTATTAGTATAATTATTCTAAACTTAAATGTTTTGGTTGTAGGGAGAGTATAGCACCGAATATTAATCAATAAATAAAACTATTTCCGGATAAAATTGACAATAATTTTAATTTCCCCGATTAATGTGCTCAGGGTATTTTTCTATTAAATGAAAATTCGTATGATAATTTAATATTTTTAGGTTTTTTAACTATAAATATTGATAATCTTTATACAAATGTTCAAATTATTATGGTATTTGCCTTAACAATAATCTTATTAAGGCAATAATACAGTATGTATAAAGAACTCTATTTTTAAGGGGATTAAATGATAGATGAAACCCTAATAAAAAACACCGTGATTGAGCTTCTAAAGGACTCCTCAACAAGGCTTCCGCCAGACGTGAAAAACGCGTTAAATAAAGCTTATGAAGCTGAGACGGGACCTGCAAAGGCTCAATTAGGGGCTATACTGAAAAATATTAAGATGGCTGAGGAAGACTCAACTCCCCTTTGTCAAGACACAGGTGTCCACATATTCTTTGTTAAGATAGGTGACGTTGGAAATCCTAAGATTGAAAAGAAACTACCTAGCATCATCATTGATGCAGTTAAGGAGGCGACAAAGACTGTACCGCTGAGGCCGAATGCTGTTCATCCTCTCACAAGGAAAAATCCTGGCGATAATGTCGGGGATCACATGCCTTACGTTAACTATACGCCAATTGATACAGATTATGTAGAAATAACTGTGATGCCAAAGGGCGCAGGGAGTGAGAACATGTCTAAAGTTGCAATGCTAAATCCATCTGACGGCATCAAAGGGATCAAGAAGTTTGCCCTTGACACAGTAGTTAGCGCTGGATCCAAACCATGCCCACCCACAATAATAGGTCTTGGGATTGGAGGGAGCATAGACATATCCGTTAAACTGGCCAAGATTGCATTGCTTCGGCCAATAGATCAGAGACATGCTGATCCCGCCATAGCAGCTTTGGAAAAAGAGTTGTTTGAGGCATTTAATGCACTGGGGATAGGGGTCATGGGACTTGGTGGAAAGACCACTGTGCTCGGCGTAAATGTCGAGCTTGGCTACTGCCACACAGCATCGCTACCTGTTGCCATAAATGTCCAGTGCTGGGCCGGAAGGAAAGCTACAGCCAGAATCTACAAAGACGGGAGAGTTGAACATCTAACATACAAGAGGTGAAAATATGGAAAAGATATTGGAATTACCGCTTGATGAGAAGACTGTTAGAGGATTAAAGCTTGGTGAGACTGTTTACCTTAATGGTATCTTCTTTACAGCAAGAGACGAAGCCCACATGCATGCGTTAGAATATGCCAAGGAGGGAAAGAAGATACCTTACGACTTCAAGGGTGCTGCAATCTATCACTGTGGCCCCATAATGGTAAAACAAAATGGCAAGTGGAAGGCAGTTGCGGCCGGTCCCACAACATCAACTAGAATGAATTCGCTTGAGCCAGAGTTCATAGAAAAGTTTAAGGTTTCCGCTATAATTGGAAAAGGTGGGATGTCAAAGCCAACGGTCGACGCAATGAAAAACTTTGGATGCGTTTACCTTGCAATAACTGGCGGTGCAGCTGTCCTTGCTGCCAAAGGTATCAAGGAAGTCATCGGTGTTGAATGGTATGAACTTGGGATGCCTGAAGCTCTGTGGGTACTGAGGGGAGAAAAGTTTGGACCGCTGACAGTTGCAATTGATGCGCACGGGAATAGTTTGTACGCTGATGTTGAAAAGGAAGTTGAAAAGAACGTTCCAGTGGCAAAGGAGATATTAAAGATTTAAGGTGATTTTATGGAAAAACTTTCAAAAGAGGATTTGATTAAAAAAGCATCAAAACCAGCAGAAGACGCAATGAAGCTTCACCCATTTTACAAGGGAAAGATTGAGATTGCATCAAAAGTTTGCATTAGGGATTTCAGTGATTTTGCGATATGGTATACCCCCGGAGTTGCTGAGCCTTGTAAAGCTATCCACAAAAATAAAGAAGCCGTATTTGACCATACAAACAAGGGAAATGCAGTTGCTGTAGTGTCTGATGGAACAAGGGTATTAGGGCTTGGTAATATCGGGCCAGAGGCCGCGATGCCAGTCATGGAAGGAAAAGCTCTTCTTTTCAAGTATCTTGGTGGGGTCGATGCTTACCCAATCTGTCTTGACACACGAGATCCAGACAAAATAATTGAAGTTTGCAAATTAATAAAACCGACATTTGGTGGAATTAATCTTGAGGATCTTGAAAAGCCGAAATGCTTCTTTATCCTAGACAAATTAAGGGCCGATAAGGAGATGGACATACCGGTGTGGCATGATGACCAACAGGGTACAGCTACTGTAGAAGTTGCAGGAGCAATTAATGCATTGAAGGTCGTTGGGAAAAAGTTAAGTGAAGCCAATATTGTACTTGTAGGGACAGGTGCCGCAAACATCGCATCATCGAGGATATTGGTCGCAGCAGGGGTAAAAAAGAAGAATATAGTTGCAGTTGATTCAAAAGGAATTTTAAATGCAAACAGGAAAGATCTTGAGGCCGACAAAACAAATAATCCCTTCAAATGGGATCTATGTGTCAATGCGAACAAAGAGCAGAGAAGTGGTGGAATAAAAGAAGCACTTAAAGGAGCCGACATCTGTATTGCAGCATCAAAACCTGGCCCAGACACTATAAAGAAGGAAGAAGTAAGCGGAATGGCAACTGATGCAATTCTATTCGCGTCTGCAAATCCTATGCCAGAGATATGGCCATGGGAGGCCAAAGAAGCAGGCGTTAGAATTGTTGGCACAGGAAGAAGTGACTTCCCAAATCAAATTAACAATTCAATTGTATTCCCAGGTATTTTTAGAGGAGCTTTAGATGTCCGAGCAAAAACTATAACTGATGAGATGTGTGTTGCAGCCGCATTTGAGATTGCAAAGACTGCAGAGGACAAAGGGCTTTCTGATGAATACATAGTTCCCAAGATGAGCGAGTTAGAGGTATTTCCAAGGGAAGCAGTAGCTGTAGGTATGAAAGCAATTGAGCAGGGCATTGCAAGAGTCAAATACAACAAAAATGAACTTTATGAAATTGCCGAAAAAACTATCAAAAAATCTAGAGATGAAACACACATATTAATGAAACATGGCATCATAGAGATGCCTCCTAAATAATTTTTTATTTTTTAATATATTATATCGATTCAATCTAAATATTAATGGCCAATATTTTAGAGAAAAAGAAATAATCAAACCTTTTAAATTCAAAATCTTAAATATCTTCATGGATTTATTTATTATTCTTAAGATGTTCATAGGTGGAGTTGTCCTTTTTCATGCTTCTTATCTTGACATTAAAAAGAGGGAGATTGAAGAGTGGCACTGGATTATTCTTGCAATAATAGGATTTGTTCATGCGATTTATCTTTCCTTTACATTTCAATCATTTAGGCCAATATTGATTACTGGGGGGGTATTTTTACTAATGTTCGGACTTGCTCTGTTGTTATTCTATCTAGGGCTGTTTGGAGGCGGGGATGGCAAAATATTAATGGGGCTTGGAGCACTTTTACCCTCTCTTCCCGGAAAAGAATACGCATTTGGACTATTCCCCATATCTGTTTTGGATAATGCCTTAATCATCACCATTTTTCTCCCTATTGCGATACTAATGTATAATTTATTTAGAAAGGATTCTCCAAAGGAATATGATTCGGGGAAGCTCAAAAAAATACTGGCCATGATGGTTGGTTATAGACTAAAAACAGATAGATTATCTGAAAAGTTTTATCCCTTAGAGGAGTTTAAAGATGGGAAAAGGACAATCAGACTTTTTATTGGAGATTTGGATTTCGATGTCAAGAAATACAAAGAACATCTGATTGAAAATGGCATAGACAATCTTTGGGCGACTCCGGGACTCCCGTTTGTCGTGCCCATGACATTTGGGTATTTTATAGCCATCTTTTTTGGAGATGTTATGCTTAAAATAGTTATGAGTCTTATTTGATTAAATAACAAGCATAGGTCTTAAGGCAATAATCCGCCTAAAATAATAACAATGCTTTTATACATTGACTTTCATTATAGTTAGGCCATGAAAAAGATTTTCAGTATCAAGATAGGCGGTTATCTAATTTCAATATTGATAATATTGATAATAGGAGTTTCCTATTTCATTCTGGGGGACAGGTCTTTTTACGTGATTAGGGGTTCAGTTATAGCCTTTTTAGTTACTGCGGTGATTCTTGAATACGCGTCATATAGGATTAGAAACATGATTGATTACTTTAGAAATCCTCTGACAATAGTGGTGGGCGTAGCAGACTCTTTAAATGCTGAAGGCCTATCCCCTAGAGAGAAAGAACAACTGATGCTCCTGAAAAAAACTCTCGACGGGATGGAAAAGATGTATAATGAAATTACATGAGGTGTTAAGATGGTGAAGGTATTAATAGCCGAGGATTATTTGGAGCTTTTGGATTTTTATAAAATATCACTTGGTTACGAACTTCTTCTTGCAAAAGATGGCGATGAAGCATTTGAGATGTATCTAAAACATAACCCCGACATAACGCTTATGGATCTAAAACTACCAAAAAAGGATGGAATCGAGGTAATAAAAGAAATATTGGCAATTGACCCAGATGCTAGGATAGTGGCCATTACAGCTTATGGCTACCTTGGACCTAAAGCCCTTGAAGTCGGAGCAAAAGACGTTATAAGAAAACCGTTTAAGATATCTGAGCTAAACGAATTAATAAATAAATATACCAAGAAATAGACATTGGTAATAACTCTTAAATATATTAAATTATAATTTATTTAATGGTTGTGGAAAAAAAATCAAAAAAAACTCCAAAGAAATGGTTCATAATCCCAGTTATTTTTATTGCTATATTCATACTGGTAGATAATGTTTTTTTCACCGAATATTATTCCAATGGACCCCCTCTACCACCGGTATTGGTCCAAAATGCAACTGATGTTCAAGTTGAACAATATACTGAAAAAATTCAAGACTTAGAAAAACTTCTTTCCAGCGCCCAAGAAGAAAACGAGCAGCTGCTTGTTTATCAAGAACTATTTATTAATTCTCAAAAAAGGTCGTCTTTGATTTTGCAGAGATACTCTACAAGAATAGAAAAAAATATAGTTGAAGATCAGAGAGACATGGGAAAATTTATCACACCAAATTCTGAAGGGATAACTAGAATAAATCAAGAAATTCCTCCCGGGAACTATCTCTTAAATTCGTACAATTACATAATAGATAATTTTTACTATTATTATGACCCGTTTACCCGCACCTCAGAAGGCACTCAGGAATGGACAAACATTAAAGCATATGATTTAAAAAATGATAAATGGCTTGAAGTGAAACTCAGGGACTCTGTGACGATACAGAACTTCCCCGACATTATTTTTTACCCCGACGAAACTATAGATTTTGGAGGTGGAGATTGTGAAGATTTTGCTATTCTTTACACCTCAATGGCAATTACTAAAGATTACTCTTCATATGTTTATATTATAGATATAGATAAAGATGGCCTACAGATACTTCATGCAATATCTATAGTAAACAATAGACTTCTTGTAGATATACCTTCAAAGCTTTACATAGAGGGGAATAGTCAAAATGATCTTTTCATGAAGTATATCAAAGCGATAAAAGCAGAAAAAGTTACAATAATTAATAGCTTCAATGATGAAGATTTCTCAAACATAAAGAAAACTTACAGTTAGCTACCCCAACAGAATTCATTATACCCGCATCGTTTGCAGAAGTTCTTTCTATCCTTTCTGGGCTCCTTTTCTCCTTCAAGAAGTTCTTTTACTTTTGATAATATATCTAGTACTTCCTTTTTGTCTTCATCTTTAATCAGAAAAGGAATTCTCTGTTTGACCTGATAATATTCTAAAAATCCTAAAGGTATTTTTATTCCTCTTTCTTTTTCTAAAAGTAGGGCATATGCTGAAACTTGTAGTTTTTCATGTTTTCTTATGCCGTTTGAAAATAGCCCTGTTTTAAGCTCTACAGGAAATAAGTTTCCTTCCGAATCTTCTTCAAGCTTATCAATTTTTCCACTTAAACCCAGCTCATTTGAAAATATCGAATACTCCATATCCTTCATCATGAAAAGATTTTTGTAGAGATTTTGATCCTTGCCATAAGGACCTATGTATTTTTTGATGCGAATTGATTTCAAGAGCTCATCTTCTTTTAATTCTTCCTGGAGCTCTTTAATAAGCTCCAGATAATCTACACCAGCGTCTTTTAATTTCTCCTTGTTTTTTATCATTATATTTTTAATGACCCTTTTGGAATCTGCATAGAGGATTTTAAAGATTTCATCGATTCCCATTTTTTCATCTATTCGTTGATCAATTATTATTCTTTCCCTCAACATCACTTCTTCGTATATCTTGTGTATTATCGTTCCAACTAGCATCTCAGGTGTTTGTGGAAGTGGGAGTCCTTTGATTTTTTTGAGGTATAGTTTATATGGACAGAATAGGTATTCAGTCAGGTCTGTAACATAAATCATATCTTTTGCTCTCCTCTTTTACATAATCCGATAAATAAGGGCGCTAAGAAGGAAAATCAATAAGACAAGATACATAGCCTTCTTTATGTTTCTCTGTATCTCCCCCGGATTTTCATTATGCTTTAGGATTGTATAAAGTACGTAAAAGACAAAAAGCACAACAGGTGTTACAATCCCAAGATAAATGTAACTATATAATCCTGTAACAAATGGGGCATATAAAAGAAATGCTGCAATCAAGAGAAAACCAAAGGCCAAGCTAAATGTTTTTGATACCCCTATTATTGCTGGGAGAGTATTTGCACCTTTTTTTATGTCGCCCTCCAAATCTTCTATATCTTTTACAAGTTCTCTTGAAACCATGGCAAAAAATGAAATCAAGGCAAGAATTGATACGCCTTTATAGCTTCCAACTGCCGTACCCCCATAGATAAAAGTTATGGATGTTAAAAAAGACACAAGGATGTTCCCTGAGAATGGTTTTTTCTTTAGAATCATTGCGTATATATACATCAAAAAGCAAGCTGCAACACATATTGAAAATGCTAAAAGATTAACCATGAATGCAAGTATGCAAGAAATAACAAACAATATAATTGAAAATCCATAAGCGACCTTTAAACTCATAGCTCCTCTTGGCAGAACTCTTTTTGGAGCATTTATCTTGTCTATTTCATAGTCAAAGTAGTCATTTATTGTATTCCCACCGGCACAGGCAAATATTGCAACGAAGAATAATAAAACAATCTTGGAAATATCTATAAATCCTCCTCCTGCCACAAGTGCACCTATTAAAACTGCAACACCAGAAAAAAGTGCGTTTGACGGTCTTGTTATTTCAAAGAATTCTTTTACTCCCATAGTATCCTCTTAATACTTTCAAGCTCTCCTATACTGCCCGCAGTCATCGGATAATTTGGAGTGAATGGACATTTAGGTTCCTTTTCTTTTGATATCTGGTAAGTATTTATTATTCTTGCCATCTCAACTATCTCATTTTTATCATAAGTCAAAACTGGCCTCAATACAGGTATTTTAACTGTTGAATCAAGAAGAGTAAGATTTTTTAAAGTTTGGGAGGCGACTTGGCCAAGATTTTCACCAGTAATAATTGCAAGATATCCTTTTTCATTGCATACCCTCTCAGCTTCCTTAAGGAACCTTCTCTTGCAAAAAATGCATAGCCACTTTTCTTTTCCATTTTCACATAATTTTTGCTTTGTGCTGGAAAGATATGGCACGCCATCAAATATGTAATCTTTAATTTCATGCCCATATGAAAACTTCTGAAGATTTTCCTTTATTTTTAGATACTTTTGATACCCTTCTTCGGTAATCTTAAAATGCATAAGATCTACCCTGCAACCTCTTTTCATCAATAACCATGCTGCAACTGGTGAGTCAATTCCACTCGATACAAGACCTAATACATCACCCTGTACGCCAAGCGGTAATCCTCCATAAGCTTCAATTCTTTCCGTGAAAAGATAAGCATAGCCTTCAAGAAATTCTACCCCCATCTCAAAGTCATAATTCAAAAGACTTACCTCAAGATTAAGCTTTTCCTTTAGATATGCTCCTAGAACTTCGTTTATCTCGTTTGAATTCATAGAAAATTCTTTAGTGATTCTCCTAGCGCTAACCCTGAACTTCTTGCCTTTATCTTGAGAGAGTTCCAAACACTTTTCTTTTATCTTTTCAAAATCTGCTTCTAGCTTTATAGCTGGCGAGAGAGATGTAATACCAAAAACATTCTTCAAAGCAATTGAAGCATTCCTTGTATCCTCCGTATAAACAATTAATCTGCCCAAGACAACACTAATTGATGAATAATCTATATTATTTTTCCCTAGGCAATCTTCCATATTTTCCAATAGAGTCTTGTTCCACCATTTTTTTGTTTGATCAGACTTTAAGGCTATTTCTCCATACCTAACAAGGACGCACCCTTCCAATTAGCCCCCTCCTATTTCAAGGAAGCTCTCTGCAACATAGCTAATCTGTTCCCAAGAAAGGCCGTATGTGGATATCTTAAACTTTCTTGTCCGGCCAGGCTTCATCCCTATGATGCCTCTGTTCTTTAATTCGTAATAAAGAAAGTAACCCTTTTTCTTATGGGTTTTCGCAATGTTGTCATAAACAGGTGTGTCAAGTTTTATTAAATCGTGATTTTTAGGTTTTTCTCCAAGCTGTTTTATATCAATCTTTTCTAGCTCGTTTACAAGATATCTTGCCTTTTTGACTTCTTCATCCCAATTTTTCACCCTCTCCTTGACATATGGAAAAGATGCCATAAGTGCCATAAGCGATGCCCCTCTAGAAGAGCATCCAAGTATTTCCAAAGGTTTTGACTTCCAGTTTGCTCCAGGTTTGAATACTCTATCTTGCCATCCTTCTTTTATGGCGAGTATACCAATATTCCCCCCACCGGCCGCCCATGACTTATGGCCGGAGCATGCAATAAAGTCAGCACCTATCTTCTTTCCATCTATTTCCATCCTTCCTGATGAGTATGCGGTATTAAGTAAAAAAGGAACAGAGTAATCATTGCATACCTTTCCAACTTCCTTTGCATCAACGACATTACCATATTCCCCATCAACGTGGGTCAATAAAGCGAGCTCTGGATATTTTCCAGTTTCTTGTTTGATTGATTCAAATCCTTCTGCATAGCTCAAAGGATTAATCTTGTATTCTGGCTCTCCTCCATTGGGAACTTTATATATTTTTAATCCAGCTCTTTCTGCGGCAACTTCGGAGCTATAGTGCATGTTCCCATCGCACAAAATGCTACCTCCTGTTGAAATCGCATGCATCACGCCATACTTTGCTTCCCTGCAACCATTTGTGGGCAGGGCATAATCCATCCCTAAAAAATCTGAAACTTCGCCTAAAAATCCAGCTATATCAGGCTCAGTAGTAATTTGTAGTGCTCCTTTGCACCAGTCACAGATGGAGTAGCCATCAATATAAGATATGATTGCCTTCCTAGCGTCAGGGGTGGTCTTACCACCGGTCTGTAAAGGATTTAAATTAATAAAAGATTCTTCCCTATCTCTTAACTCAAGTTTTCCAATGTTCATTTGGACACCTTATCCGAAATTAGGTCACAGTTTTTCCGAATACCCTCGATAATGGTCAAAACCTGTTTTGTTTCTTCTTCGCTCAATTTGTGAAAAGGGGTTGTTTTTCTCCAGATTTCTCTCAAATCTTCTATAAGAAATGCCATGTCAAAAGTTTTTTCTACCACATCTTCCATGAACGTAATTTATTATGATTTTATTTAAGTATTGCCCTTGTGTAGTAAATGCTATTATTTCACTTTAACAGAAATCTTTAAAATTAATTAGGGTCTTTTAGGGTAGTGGTTATAATGGTTGCAGAAAGAGTAAAACTTGTTATCCCTTCAAAAATTAGAGAGCTCTCAGAAAGGGCTAAAAAAATTGAAAATGTTATAAGCCTTGGTATAGGTGAGCCTGATTTTGATACCCCTGTTCACATAAAGGAAGCTGCAAAGAAGGCTCTAGATCAAGGGTTTACCCACTATACTGAAAATCAGGGGTTGTTTAAGGTCAGAAAAGCAATTTCAGATAGGTACATGCGATTATTTTCTGCTGAAGCGCTCCCTCAAAATATTTTATTGACTGCCGGGGCATATGAAGCGGTGTATCTTGCTTTTGTGGCACTTCTTAATAAGGGAGACGAAGTTTTGATACCTGACCCGACATTCCTGTGCTACGAGAATGATGCTTATATGTCAGAATCTATACCAGTTAGGGTTCCTTTATATGAGGAGAATAGCTTTAGGCCTTCCCAGGATGACATCCTTGAAAGGATAAATCAAAAGACAAAGATGCTTGTTTTGAATTATCCCTCGAATCCAACTGGTAGCGTTCTTGAAAAGAGCGATTATAAGATGATAGCAGATATCTGTGAAGACCATAACCTCTACTTATTGTCTGATGATACCTATGAAGAGATTGTTTTTGATGGATACAAGCCAGACTGCTTTTTAAACTACTATGAGAAAACAATAATCGCAAACTCATTTTCAAAAAACTATGCGATGACTGGGTGGAGAGTTGGATTTGTAGTCACTGAAAAGGAGATGCTCACTCCAATGCTAAGGGTACACCAGTATGCAGTTTCATGTTTGAACACCCCTGCACTCGAAGGAACGTACACTGCCTTGACATCATCGCAGCAATGTGTATCTGACATGGTTAAAGAGTATGAGCGAAGAAGAAATCTCATTGTAAGTGGACTGAACAAACTTCCAGGGGTTTCATGTATAAATCCAAAAGGAACATTCTATTGTTTTGCCAACATAACTGAAACAGGTATGACTTCAAGGGAGTTTTCTGATTTCGTGCTTGACAATGCAAAAGTTGTAGTTGTTCCAGGAGATGCATTTGGAGACAGAGGAGAAGGTTTTGTCAGATGCTCATTTGCAACTGATTACAAAAAGATTGAAGAGGCCTTACTTAGAATGGAAAAGGCGCTGCAATCATTTTGATTTTTTTATTAAGATATAACCCCCCGCCATTATTAGCAAACCACCGACCCAGCCTATACCTGAAAGTTTTTCACCTAGTATCACATATGAAAGGACAGCCGATACAAGTGCCCCCATTAAAAAGAATAATGTTGCTGTCAAAGGCCCTTCAATTTCTATCCCCCTATAATATAGAAAAATGAATATAATTTCTAGTAGTGCTAACGCAAGTATTGTGTAGGGGATTGAATACAAGGGTGATAGAGTATCCAGTCCAAAAAGAATAGAAACAACTATAACAATGAAAATTGATCCAATGAAAATTCTTATTGCAGAAATCATATAGGAGTTTACTTTTTTCATAGTGATCTTTGCTAAAACATTTGTGAAACCTACCTGCATTGACGCCAGTAACACCAATAGGTCACCCCAATAAGGGTTCAATGCCTTTCCGTCTGTGGATATAAGATACATCCCGATAAACATTATCCCCATGGAAGCATATTGACCTTTTTGGATCTTATCTTTAAGCAAGAAATGCGAGAACAGAGCTGTAAATATAAAGACAAATCTAAATACAAATCCAGCATTAATTGCTAGTGTGTATACCTGGCCTATATATAGTGTCATCATAGCTGTACCGCTTCCGATTATTCCTATGATTGAAAGATCCTTTAACGGCAAAGGTTTTGTATATTCTACTCTTTCCTTTAAGAATAGCATCGCAAGAATCATGAATGGAATAGAAATAAGAGATCTAGACGACATCAAACTGTAAGAAGAATATCCTTGATTTAGGGCCATTTTAACAAGAATTATTGAAAATCCATACAGTGCAGAAGAAACAGATAAAACAATAATGCCTTCAGTTTTCATACAAGCAGCCTATAATTAGATGTTTAGTTAATTATTTTATATGTTCTTTGTTTTTTAGTAAGCTTTTTATATAATTGATTTAATGTAGACTAGACTAGGCCGGGAGGTTAGGCGTCTCCTATTACCCCAAGCCGTCTTAAGAGGGGCCGAAGCCTGGAAAGCAGTTGGATATCTGCATGGTGGAGTCCCTACGATGTTGAAGCCATGTCCTACAGGATTGGCGGCGGAGTAGTCCATTTTGGAAGAGATGTACAAATCCTTCACCTTTCAAATCCCGCCAGGCCCGGAAGGGAGCAACGGTAGGGAGGACGTTTAATGCTTGTAGGGTAGCAGGGTCGAGTACGGGGGAATCCCTCCCTTGTAGCCTATTCTGCCCATTTCCAGGCGAGTCGCTGCCCATATATTTAAAAACAAACTTAAATGTGTTATTTTAAGCCGAGGTGGCCCAGCTTGGTACGGCGCGGGATTGCTAATCCCGTTCTCCTTGTGAGATCTAGGGTTCAAATCCCTACCTCGGCGCTTCCTACAAGAATAAATCCTACGGCCTATAATAGGTTGTTAAATACTTACGGTTCTTTTATCTGCTTCAAAGTAGATACAATATCCTTATGTATCAATGATTGCATAGAGTCAGGATACATTCCGATATTTGCTTTCATCAAAGCTTCTCGGATAGGCCGGACTAAGTTTGGTTTGTATTTTGCGATATAAGGCAAAGCCTTAATGCATTGCCTTGCGGTAATAGGTTTCTCATCCATGATGTGCTTTAAGTAATCCTCAATAATTTTATCAATCTTATTTTCTTTGTCCCATTTTGCATTAGCAGATATTAATTTAATTCCTCTTGATCTGATATATGAATTCCTGTCCTGGGCCATACTTACAAACCTATCGAAATACTTGTAAACAGAATCTGATCGCTCACTTTCCAATAGAAGTAATTTTAAATTATCATATGCAAATTTATCATCTTTAGAGTATAAGTTTTCAACAAGCTCCCTGGTATCCTCCATTTTTATACCTCTGCAATTATAAAAATTCTTTGTGATCCTAGATGAAGAAATCTATCCTTTTACTATGACATTATCCAAAATTTTTGAATTAGGCACCAATACGTATTTTCCATCTTCCCTTTTGATTTTTGTGTATATCAAAGAAACTTCTTCAACTACCCCTTCTATGTCATCAATTTTTATGACGTCACCTACATTTACAGGGCTATAAAAAACTATAAAGATGCCAGAGAAAAAGTTTGGCACGATGTCCTTTAATCCTATTACAACTAATATGAACCAAAAACTCATCATTAGTGTAATAGTTATTACCAAAATTCCAGTACTTACTTTAAGCTGTGTTAACGCAATTGTTCCAACTAATATGTAGATAAAATACCTTATACCTTTTCCAAAAAACCAGTATTTCGGGATATTGAAGTCTTCAAATAGTTTTTCCACAAGTATTGCAATCTTGTCTGCTACTACTAGTCCAATTATAACTACAAAAAAAGCTATCAGGATATTAGGAACATAATTAATGATTAGCCCCATCGAGTTACTTAAACCAGGTATATTTAGTACTTCAAAAGCTAAAAATATGGAGATTATATATACAATCCAGCTAATAAATACTTCAATACTCTTTAAGAGTTTAAATCCAACCCTTTCTGTAATAGTTGCAGCTTCTGATCTCTTTAGTACGTTTTCAATACCAAGCTTTACCATTAATTTTTGAGAGAATTTACCAACACCTTTACCAACAAAAAATCCTATAATTAAGATTAAAATCGCAAAGAAGATTCTTGGTAAAATTTCAGAAAAGATTAGGATTAAGGAATCTAAAAATAGCCTAATCTCAAGAAATATTATGTCAAGACTCATTCAATCAATCCTTACCTCATCAGGGTCAACTAACCAAACTAGCTCCCCATTTTTGAAGACACGTATCATGTTATCCGATTCTGATAATACCACCGCAACTGCATCTGTAATCTTTGTAATCCAAGCAGCAGATATATGCCTGGCTCCAAGACCTTTTGGTAACGAGAGGCCGTCCTTTCCAGACTCCAGGTATCTTGAGGCTGCAAGTATTTTGCCTTCACCGGATATAATAAATGCCCCATCAAGCCTTGAAAACTCTCTTATCATGTTCTGGACGCCTGCATCGTTTATGGTAACATAACTCCTTTCAAATGGATTGTAAGTTATCTGAGAGGACCTCTGCATTACATTTCCACAGTCCCCAATAATAAAGGAAGTCCCTATTGGTTTACCTTCCTTACCTTTCTTACCCAGCTGAACCGCAATAGCAAGGACAGAATAGATAACCCCTGTTTTAATATTCTTTAGATTGTAGAATATCTCATAAAGCCCATTTGTACCCGACTGACTTATTGTTCTTGTAGATATGAAGTTATAGTTTTCACTGTCAAACTTTCCAACATATACTATCATATCTTCATTTTTTAGTAAATCCTGCATCAATGCAGCAGTAATAGCAAACTCTAATCTCGTCTTGATTTTTTTCAATATTTCTGGAACAAAGATGATTTTTTCAAATTTTTTCTTTATTTTTTCGTTTGAGGATACCCCCAATAGATTGATTTCATTAGAAGAAGCAAATTCTTGGATTTTTTCCATATCCTTTACAGAGTCAACTTCAACTAGAACAGCGTCCGCTCCTGTATTCTGGTAGATTGATATCCCCGCCATTACAAAAGGGTCAATTTTCATGTACTTACTCCGTGAAACTTTTTTCTATTACCTCGCCTTCAGGTTTTTTTTCTGAGAATATCTGGCCCTGGAATTTGTAGATCTTAATCTTTTCGTCCATCCAACAGTCTAGTGGGAGTCCAGCCTTTAAACAAGTATGACAGAGAAAATCTTCACTGTCCCATTTCTCTTCAACAGGTACCTGCGGGAGGAGTAAACCTTTTCTAAATCCTAATTCAACGATAAGTCCATCCCTGCCAACTTCAATTTTTGATGGATATTGATTTGTATTGGCCACACTAACTAGCTCTGGTGGCGTTAGAACTGTAACTTCAACTACTAAGTTCTTAATTTCATCGGGCCTAACCTCTTGAAATCTTGGATCCCTAGTAGCTGAAGACACTGAAGCGTCAAGGATAGCATCTATCAAAGGAAGCACAGGTTCTGGATAGCCAATGCACCCTCTTAGACTATATTTAGGATAAGTATGAAGTGTCACAAAGACACCACGATTTGATTTAAATGATTCAGGGATATCTTGTATTTCTATATTTTTTCTTGTGTTGATGTAGGATTCAATATTCTTCCTTGCGAATAATACAAGTTTTTTCCCTTCCTCTAAAGTATACATTGAAGATAATTATTTAAATCAATATAAATAGTTTTTGCATGTGGTGATTTTATCGAAGCCGTGATACTTGCCGCAGGTAAAGGGGTACGGCTTTCCCCGCTCACTGACGAAATACCAAAACCAATGCTACCTTTAGGAGATACTACAATACTTGGCAATATACTTAGAATATTCAAATCATCTGGGATAAAAAAAATCTCAATAATAGTTGGCCACAAATCTGTAATTATTGAAGATTATATCAAAAATTGTGATTATGACCTCGATATACATTTTATCGAACAAAAAGAACGTCTTGGAACTGGGCATGCGCTTATGATAGCGTCGCAATATGTAAATTCTGACTTCATATGTGTCTATGGCGATCTTCTATTCAAAGAGGATTTTATCGTTTCTCTTATATCAAAGTTTAGAGCTTCTGATTCGATTGCCACTATGGCGTTAACACAGAGTGAAACACCGGAATTTTTTGGAAGTGTGCTTGTGGATGAAGATGAAGTGGTAGGTATTTTTGAGAAGTCAGATAATCCGCCTTCTGATTTAATCAACACAGGCATATATTGTTTCAAAAAAGAAGCCTTTTCATATATAAACAGAACTAAACTTTCGCCAAGGGGAGAATATGAACTCACAGATTCTTTAAAGATGATGATTGACGAAGGTAATAAAGTCAGATGGATGCCATTGGGGGGAAAATGGCTTGACATTGGGAGGCCCTGGGATCTAATAGATGCAAATATGTTCTTTTTAGAAAGCGTGAAACACTATATATCCAATGATTCAGAAATTTCGTCTAGGTCAAAGGTGGACAATCCCGTCTTCATCGACTCATTTTCAACAATTGATTCATCTCTGATTTTATCCCCATGCCTACTATCTAAAAACGTCAAAGTTGGTGAAAATTCAAATATTAGCTCTTCAGTTATCAGAGAGGGCGTCAAAATTGGTAAAAACTGCACTGTTGAGAATTCTGTAATAATGGAAGGGGTGAAAATCGGGGATAACTCTGTTGTCTCGTTTTCTATAATAGGAGATAATTCAGACATCGGCCGCAATGTAACGTTTGAAAGTCAATCTAAAGAGGGTATTAAATTTGAAATCAAAGGAGAACTTGTTGATTCGAATAGAATCCATTTAGGTGCAATAGTGGGAAAAAATGTAAGAATCAATGATAATGCGATAATAAGGCCAGGCCAAAAAATTGAATCTAATTCTATAATTAAAAGATAAAAAAAAGATTAATCTAATTCTAAAAGACGTCCACAGTATGTACACTTGTAGATTTTTTTCCTATTTTCCATTATATGCGTTGGAACAACTTTTGATCCACAAATTGGGCATTTTGGAAGGTTTGTTGGCCCGCTAGGTGTTCTTGTAATCTGTCTTACCCCAGGGATCCTTTTGATCTGCTCTCTTTGCGTGTATGTTAGCATTCCAATTAGTAGCCCTACTATGCCAAACGCCCCCAGGATATAGGAAATTGGCCTATATTCATCGTGCCAGAACGCCTCTCTTCTTGTAACTGTTTCAAGCTCCTGGTACGGTACTCTCTCCTCGTAAGTTTCAGTCACAGACTCAATTACTTTTTCAAGGTACTCCTCTCTTTTAGTGGAGGATTCTTGCTTTATTATCAAATAAGATATTGTTTTTGAATAGGCATACATCCTATTTGATAGAACTATCTGGTATTGCTGGATGCCAGAGTCAGCTGGAACGGTCCACACACCATCTAGTTCGATAGCGTTACGCGGGGCGGAGTAGAGGACCTCCTTAGGCTGCATATCTTGCAACCAAAGCTCATAATTTATACTATCGAGAATCTTAAATTCAAACTCACGTTCAATATCCCTCTTGTTAGAATCTGTAGTTACAACGAATTTTATACGATCATTTGGCTTCAGCAAAGGCTCGCCCAATGTTATATAATCATTTTTCTGAAAATCCTTTTTAGAGTCCACTATGGTAGTGTTTGCATACACCGTTACATCTCTTGTCCTCTTGACCATTGTTTCTTTGGGAACGGTCCGCTCTATGAGCTCTATCCTCTCCTTCGTTACATACTCTTGGGTAGTCACTGTTCTTTCAAATGGGATAGTTGTATAGTAAAATAAACCTCCGGCCATAATTAGAAGGATCAATCCTAAAACAACAAAATGTGTTCTTCTTATCATTGTTATCACCGTTGATACTAATATGTATTAAATCGATTACCTATTTATATTTATCGAAATAATAAAGGAAAATTCTACTAAAAATTGAAGAAAATAAAGCTATTAAGCGTGTTTTATAGGATAGCGTGCGCCACAAGCTTCACACTGCAGAAAAGTGATCCTATCTTCTCTAATAATTCTAGTATCTGGCCTGTTGCATTCAGTGCATATTACAGACTCTTTGGCATATTTCTCAATCTTTTCACTAATAACTGAGGATGAAAATTTCCCCTGGAATATCGCTTCATGACCACTCATATTCCCTGCTGTGGCAAGTTCCCTTAGGATATATTTTAAGAATGGCTCAACATCCCTGTTTAGTATTTGGGCTATTTCCCTGAAATTCTTGACTATTGTTCTGTTACCCATAATAAATGAGTCAGCTCTTGGAATTTCAAATCTGTTTGTTTCAGAGATGCTAATAGGCAATAACTCTTCTGCCCTTTTTAGAAGGGACTCGTAGTCTATTTTTTCATCTCCCATATCGCCCAAGTAAATTTTGTAATTTATAAAGTTACCGAAAGTTTTAAATCAGAAATCAGATTTCTATTATTACCAGCCGGGTAGGGTAGTGGTCAATCCTGCGGGGTTTTGGTCCCCGTGACAGCGGTTCGAATCCGTTCCCGGCTACCATATTCTCCTCAATATATTTATATAATAAAACTGTCTCAAATAATAAGATAAAATGTCTAGGAAATTATTTGCGTTATTTGTTGTCATTTTGATATCTATTGCAACAGGATGCAGCTCTAAAGATAATGGCCAGACAGCAAAAGACGTGTTAGAAAATTGGAGAAACGAGAACTTTAATCCGATTGAGGAAACTAGTTCAAATGGAAGAACAGCTACAATTCCTAATCCTCTCAAGGGTGAGACACCTTCTGGTTCTATTGCTTGCCCAATGCACATAACAGACTATAAACAAAGATTTGAAGGAAACAGAGTCTACATAGAAGGCAATGTATTCAATTACGGAGATGCAAGCTACAAAAATCCGCCGATAAACTGTGTGAAACTGTATATTTTCTTCTACAATATTAATGGCAATGTTATAGGGGAAGATTCTTACTATTTGGGTGTCAGTGAACTCCGCTATGGTGAAAAGTATCCATTCAGTGTCAGTGCAAATATTAGACCGGGGACAGAAAGATATCTTGTCAAAGTAAGGTGTTGCAATAGATGAAAACTAGAGTGGGGCAAACTCTAGCTATATCATTTGGTTTTTGTAATGAAAATAAGAAACTTTTCATCCCGACACTTGCATCGATGTATGTAGTTTATTTTCTTTCATTATTTTTAAACAACTATTTTTATCACGATATTGATAAAATGCTAAACACCCAATACCTAACTCTTGGAGAAAAATCAACATTTTTCTCAGATATGCCTTCGTTCTTGCCACCCCAATTTTCTGAAGTTTTCCTTTTCCTTTTCAAAGGAGATCTATTAACACCATTCACATCATTCTTAATGGGTATGATTTATATATTTGGAGTAGCGATTCTATTTTTTTTAGTTGAATCAATGTATCGGGGCAAAAAAATCAATTATACTAATTTCTTTAAATCTTTTCCAAAAATAGTCATTTCAAGTATATTGACAGTAATATTGATAGTAATCGGTATCATAGCCTATGTACTTCCTGGAATATTCTTAGTCTATCTTTTTTTCTATATAGTCCCTGAGTCAACTTCAAGCAAAGATTCATTATTTACCAACATAAAGAAGGGGATTTCACTTGTCTTAAAAAATCCTGATTACACTTTGGGCCTCCTTGCCGTAATAACCGCCACAATTTTTTCATTAAATTATATCTTGCTTCATCTAAATGATCTTGGGGTACTGGGCGAGGGAGGGATATTGCTTGATCTATTTTTCATCCTGATAAGAGGAATTGTTTATACGTGGGCTTTGATATCCAGTATGGTTGCTTATATTATGCTAGAGAGCTGACGATGTTTTCAATTTCCTTCTCAATCTCTTTTATCGTGCTTTCATAGTTGTCAGTCAAAGAGCCGCCACCTTGGGAAAAGTTTTCTCTTCCCCCGCCCCTGCCGCCAAACCTTGTTAAAATTGAGTTTAGGGGGGTTCGCATGTCATAATCTATATCTGTCGACCTGCCACATATTACAAAGAGCCCTTCATCAATTAAAAATAGCACTAAAAAGACCTTTGGTTGCTCTAGTAACTCGCCTGCCTTTTTAATTACTAATTTTCTATCAAGGCCTTTTAAGGATTCGAAGTATAGTTTTGTTCCGGCTATATCCCTAGGGCAAATTGATTCAAAGCTTTTTTGAGAAAATTCGGCTAGATTTTGTCTATATTTTTCATTATCTTTTAGTAGGTTAGCTATAGTTCTCTCGACATTTTCAGGGGCGGATTGTAGTAACTCCATCGATGTCAAAGCGATCTTTGATAACTTCAATGATTCTTCCTTCGCTTTTTCAGCTATTTCAAACTCTAATCGATATGAGTCTTCTCCAGTCTTGTTAACCTTAGTTAGAAGAAAGAAGTCAATTTCGTTAGTGGAGTCTACGTGATCTCCAGAACACGCTGCAAAATCATAATTTTCAACTTCAACAATCCTAACTTCTTCAGTTTGTATCCTATCAAGTTTTATTCGGATATCTGGGAATTTTGTGATCACATCTTCTTTCCTTGAATTGTGGACAATTACTTTCCTGTTTTCAAAAATAATATCGTTTGTGAGCTTTTCAGCCTTAAGAAGTTGTTCCCAGTTTAGTTCACCAGAATATTTTATGTAAAGTGCATTCTTTTCTTCCTTTATAGAAATCTTATCAAGGGATACTTCTGGGATTACTTTTGAGAGTGATCGAAAAAATATATGCTCTCCTGTATGCGCCCTTTTATCTTGCATAGAAAAAAATAAGCACAATCCAATAAAACCTTTACGCTATCCGATCTTTGAAACAACTAAGTTGATAAATTCTTTTCCTTCTTTTAAGAGATTTTTTCCAGAATCAGTTATAATGTAATATTTTCTGTTTGGTCTACCGTGTTCTGAATCTTCCCATTCTGAAGTGACATATCCACCTTTTTCAAGATTATAAAGCACAATATAGCTTGTTATCCTTGCAGGTGCGAAAGAAAAACTTTTTTCTATTTCAGCCTTGACCTCATAGGCATACATAGATTTACTGGATAAGAGGCTTAGGATATATATCCACAGCATTTCTGTTGTAAGTTTTTTTTTAGTCTATCGAGAGGCATTTACGCACCTTTAATATTTTATTACCATAAACTATTTAAATCTTTATAATAGTCTAAAAATATCATGTTGACTTTTAGGAGGTACCTATATGGGAGAAATTAGGGTTGCAATTGCAGGCGTTGGCAATTGTGCTTCATCACTTGTTCAAGGGATTGAATATTATAGAAATAATGGTACAAAAGAGATAATTGGCTTGATGAATGAGAATTTAGGTGGCTACAGACCTCAAGACCTAAAGTTCGTCGTTGCATTTGATATTGATAAAAGAAAGGTTGGAAAAGACATAAGTGAAGCGATATTTGCAAATCCAAACTGTACGAAAACGATTTATAAGAATGTTCCAATGTTTGGGGCAAAAGTAATGATGGGCCCTGTCCTAGATGGATTTGCAGCTCATATGAGCGATTACTCCGAGGACAGAAGATTTGTAGTTTCTGATGAGAAACCATGCGATGTCGTATCTGAGCTTAAAAAGAATAAAGTAGATGTTCTGATAAACTATATGCCTGTTGGATCAGAAAAAGCAGCAAAGTTTTATGCCGAAGCTGCACTTGAGGCAGGGGTAGCATTTGTAAACTGCATGCCAGTTTTCATAGCTTCAGATGAAGAGTGGGCAAAAAAATTTGAAGAAAAAGGTATCCCAATAGTTGGAGACGATATTAAATCGCAGCTTGGTGCAACAATTGTGCACAGGGTTCTTACAAAACTATTCCAAGATAGAGGGGTTATTGTTGATAGAACTTATCAGTTAAATACTGGAGGAAACACAGACTTTCTTAACATGCTTGAAAAAGATAGGCTAAAATCAAAAAAGATTTCAAAGACAGAAGCTGTCCAGTCACAGCTTGACGTTCCATTACACGCAGACAATATACACATTGGGCCATCAGATTATGTCCCATGGTTAAATGACAACAAACTCTGCTTTTTGAGGCTAGAAGGAAGAGGATTTGGAGACATCCCTTTGAACTTAGAGCTAAGACTTTCAGTAGAAGACTCACCAAACTCGGCTGGCGTTGCAATAGATGCGATAAGATGTGCAAAACTCGGCCTAGATAGGAAGGTAGGCGGGCCACTGACATCAATTTCAAGTTACACGATGAAGCATCCGTTAATTCAGTACTCAGACTCTGAAGCGAAGATTAAAGTCACAGAGTTTATCTCTGGAAAGATCGAGCGCTAAAGAAAAACTTAAATATCTATTTTTTTCTCTTATTCTATGAAGAACTTTATAGTCATATTGTTAATTTTAGGCTTAATATCTTCTTTTGGAATTGTATTGGGAGAAGAGAACTCTGATCCAGTTATATGGAAATACAAAACAAGCAGCTGGGCAACTGCTGTCACGACAATGGGCGGGTATAGTGCAGCAAGTTCAATTGATGGATCTTTTTACTTTTTTGATAAATCTGGATCAGCTTTATGGCAGCATAATTTCGGAAAGAGAATAACTTCAATTGTTTTTTCCGAGGATTTGAAGAATGTTTCCTCTGTAGTTGGAGAAAGAGTATATATTTTCTCAACATCTGGGGATTATTTAAAAGATTTCAAGTCCGTAAAAGGTGGTTTTATAACAATAACTCCAGATGGTAACTATGTTGGGGGTAGCTCATCTGATGTATATGCTATGGTCTACAAGGATGGGCGGCCTCTTTGGGATTATAAAACTGATGGAAAAGTTAATTATGTTTCACTGACGCCAGATGGTCAGACCATGGCCGTAGCTTCTTCTGATAATCACGCTTATCTCCTTAGATCGGGATTTTTAATGTGGAAATACGATGCAAAGATGCCTGTTATCTCTGTTGCAGTCACACCTGACTCATCATACCTCGTATGTGGAACAGGTAGTTTTGAGTCAGACGAAGAGATTCAAAAGGACTATAGGATATTCTTGTTTGATGGTCAAGGCAAACTATTGTGGAATCAAAAGATAGGATATACTGTTTCTTCTGTTTCAATTACACCCGATGGATCATATATTGCAATAGGTTCATGGGACAATAAAGTACACATATTCTCAAATTCTGGGAAGCATTTAAAAGAATTTAAAACCGAAGGAAAAATCTGGTCAGTTTCAATAACACCTGACGGGAAAAATGTCATAGCAGGGTCAACTGATATGCACGTATATTTCCTTGATGTAGATTCAATGCAAAAACCTGAGAAGAGCTCTTCTTCTATTAATCTGATGTATGTGGCAATTCCTATATTGATAATTTTAGCAGCCGGATCTTTTATTTACACAAAGAAAATTAAGAAAAAATAGATTATTTTTTATATTATCTCTTTTAATTATAATTCTCTAGGTATATGAATCACTTATGTTCAAACCATAAAATTAAATATTAGATGTCTCAATTAAGTATTAATGGAAATTCAGTATTCTAAGGATTCGATAATATTGAAAAATAAGTCCTTATCTAACGTTGATAAGTTTGTACTAGAGTTTGTAGACCTACTAAAAAATCATTTTAGGTATGTTATAGTAAGTGGTTACGTTGCCATATTATTCGGCAGATCCAGAGGTACTGAAGATATTGATATATTAATTGAAAAAATAACTAAATCTGAATTTTTTAACTTTGTCAGTGAAATTGAAGATAGATACGACTTTCTTAATCCTGAAGATAGAGAAGGTTTGTATGAGATGTTAAGTGAAAATTTAGGGATAAGAATATCTAAAAAGAATGCGATTATACCTAACATCGAACTTAAAATTATAAAAAATGAAGTAGAGAAATATGTATTGGATAACAGATTAAAAGTTAAATTGGATAAGAATTTACTTTATTTATCCCCCCTAGAAATTCAGTTAGCATACAAACTTTTTTTAGGCGGCGAAAAGGACATAATGGACGCGGTATATTTATATGAGTTATTTCAGAATAATATCCAAAGAGACGAAATCGAATACTGGGCCAAATATTTTAAGATTCAAGATAAATTGGATAATTTCTGGTGAAGAGATGAAGGAATCTGAAAAGAGAAAATTTGATGAAAACAGAGAACAAATTCTAAAGGAGCTTGAGGAAGAAAAGGAAAGAAACTTCAAGCAAAAGATAGAGTTTGTAAGATTATATGCAGAATGGATAAAGAAAACACCAAATAAAGAGTGGAGCAAGCAACACTCAAAATTTATCAATTCGATGTATAAGAAATAAAAGTACAGTTGCACAAATTATTTAAACATTAATAAGTATTGTTGAATGGAGAAGAGTGAAATGGCAAAAGATAGCAAATTAAATGTTTCAATCGTTGAAAAACGACTTCAGATTTTATGGGGTTCTCGTTTAAATGAGAATCTTAATATAAAAAAAGCCTTAAGAATCCAAGAAGAGCTCAGAAAAAAATCTGGAAACTGGAATGGAAGCGCTGAGATAGCAAAATGGAGAAGACTCCATTAATAATTTTAGATACTTCTGTAATTATAAAATGGTTTACAAATGAAGAAAATACTGACAGATCTATTGAATATAGAGATAGATATATCGACAGAGAAATTGAAATTATCGAACCTGACTTCTCCTTTATGAGATATCTAATGCTTTGAGATATAATCCTAATTTTAAAGAAATAGATGTCATGAATGCTCTTGAGAGTATCTTTGATTTAGGGATAGAAATAATAACTCCAACTAGAAAATTACTTTACGATACTATTGAAATAAGTTATAAATATGATATAACGGGTTATGATGCAACTTATATTGCTTTAAGTAACGAATTATCTGGGAATTTTATTACCTCGGATAAGAAATTATTTGAGAAAACTAAAAATATGTTCTCGATTGAAATTCTTTGATAATTATTCTAAGTAAATTAAGATTAATATACAAGACAAGCATTAATACCGTCTTTTGTTAGCCCTTCATATCCCTTCAATATTTCATCAACTGTATAGTCATTAGCCAATAGATTTAATATGTATTGTACGGATAATCTTGTGCCTTTTATGATTGGCTTTTCTGTCATGACTTTTGGATTTGAAGAAGTTTTTCTCTATCCATCTTCTCGCCATGTTATAATGTTTAACTATATATTTAAATTGTACGATATATAGGATATACAAAACACGAAGCCAACAAAGATAAATTAGAAAAGTTATTGTCTAAACAAGATCATACATAACCTGGCATGTGTCACACTTATAGACTGTTTCCCTTTTCCCCCTGTCACTTACCTCTGTTCTGATTAGTGGCCTTCCGCATCTTTCACAACTGAAGCCTTCCCTCCTTACACGAAGTGATGGAATCTGAGGTCTTGGGGCCACGGGATAGCTGTCATAGTAAGGGTCGTATTGGGCCCTTGGCCTCTCCATCGGAAGGTAAGTTTCTGGAACATATCTTTCTTCGGGATAGTACCTTTTCTCGTAGTATTCCCTCTCTCTCGGTTTTGGCCTTTCCCTTTCAAATTTAGGGAATTTGATACCATCTTCAGTAAGGGCGCTTCCAACAATTGCACCTATGAATATAGGATAGATATAGAGTACAGCAGTAATAAGCATGTATAATTTTGTCCCTGATGGAACTGTAAATGGAATTCTCATGGTAATGCCAGGCTCTAGAAAATCACCTACAATAAAGGATATCACAAGAAACAGAATAAAGACAATCAATGCACATAAGGAAAATGCAGCGATTGAATTTTTGACGCCTCTGGATCTCTTGCCACCGACAATGCCTGCTACAATGGGACCTACAACAGGTGCCCATATCATCAGAATCGTCAGTAGAACCATCCATAGCGATGACTTTAGGATATTCTCTATGTTATCGTCTGACATCATTGGTAATTGATTTTTCTTATTTATAAGTTTTTCTATCAAAAACGTTATGTACTATTATTATACAGTGGTCGGCATGGAGCACCATCGGCGATATTGAAACTCGCTTTGCATTCTTTAGTAATTCTTCATCTTCTTGAGATATGCCCATGTGATCCCCCAAAACAAAACAGATTTTATCTGTATCAAAGCCCAAGCTTTGGATATCTTCCCCTTCTTCGTGAAGATAGATTATTTCACAGTCAATTTGATTTATGACTTCGGAAAAGCTTTTCTTTGATACGAATATGCCAGGCGTTGACTCAGTCTCTTTTTCTGTCACGTTTTCTAAGGCTTTCTTTATGAGCCCCCCGGTGCAACGCTCATCAGGGCTTAGATACCTCAAATCATTTCCGACAAATCTAAGTGTAACTGGAGGATCTGGTTCACCTTCAAGCACTGTAATAAATTCTGTATCCTTCCTTAAATCATGAGAGAGAAAAAAGGCAGAGTTTACACACCTTGCCACGATGTCCATCCTGCCACCGTCCCCTGGGAGGTCGTTTAGAGAGAAATTCTTTGAAGTTTTAGCTTTGGATGCTTTCAAGATGAATATTTTCTTCATAAAAATCAAAAGATTTATTAACAATTTAAGATTATCCAATACGTATGGACAGTCTTGATATAAATATTCTTAAGATTCTAAATCAGGACGCAAGGACCAGTTTTTCAGAGATAGCGAGGAGGCTAGGCCACTCCATAACGACCATCTCTTTGAGAGTAAAGTCTATGGAGGATGTTGGAATTATAAAAAAGTACATACCTGTGCTTGATTCAGAAAAGTGCGGTTATGATTTTACAGCTGTTATTCATCTTATCATTTCTAAGGGAAAGCTAAAAGAGGTAGAAGAGATAGTAAAGGCAGAAAATAATGTCGTTGCAGTATATGATGTGACAGGTGGCTACGATGCCATTATTATAGGGCGATTTAAAAACAGCTCCCACCTTGAAAAGTTTACCCGGTGGATGCAATCAATTGACTTTGTGGAAAGCGTGTCCACTTCAATTGTTTTAAACATTATAAAAGAGGATATGGAGGTTAAATTTGACTAACTCAATTTTTACAAAACTATCCGACTGGGTGCGGGAAGAAGTGACATCTGGTGGAGGAAAAGGTGTCGTATTTGGGTTAAGCGGTGGCATTGATTCTGCTGTTATAGCTTATATCTGTAAGAAAGCATTCCCTGACTCATCTCTTGGCATTAACATCCCGTGCTTTAGTAGTAAGGCTGACATAAATGATGCAAAGTCGATTGCAAAGGGGATTAAGCTAAAGTATGTTTCTGTGAACATGGACTATACTTACAATACAATGCTTGATGAACTTGGTGAGATGAGGGACGATAGGGATATCTCTCTTTCAAATATCAAGCCAAGGTTACGAATGATAGTCCTTTATTATTATGCCAACAATCTTAACTACTTTGTAATTGGGGCAGGAAACAAAAGTGAGATAACACTTGGCTATTTCACAAAATATGGTGATGGGGGATGCGACCTCATGCCACTTGGAAATCTTACCAAAAGAGAGGTATACTCAATTGCAAGATCTCTAGATATACCTGAAGAGATAATTGAAAAGCCGCCTTCAGCAGGCCTTTGGAGAGGCCAGACAGATGAAGAGGAGCTTGGCATTACTTATCCTGAGATTGACGACTACTTAGAGGGAAAGAAAGTAAGTAAAGACGTCAAAATAAAGATCGAAGAGCTGATTAAAAAGAACGAGCATAAAAGACGCATGCCGAAAATCCCTAATTTCTAGATTAGTAGATAGGATTTTAAATTAAATTTATAACTAAGAACTATACAAATCATAATATTAGTATTAATGCTTTCAATCTAGGGATTTTATGGAAACGCTAAAGCAGAGGATCAAAAACAAAACAGCAGTTATTTCTATAATAGGCCTTGGTTATGTTGGCCTTCCAACGGCCGTTTATTTTGCTGAAAAGGGATTCAAAGTCTATGGCGTTGACAAACTCGTAAAGGTGGTAAATGGCCTTAACAAAGGTGTTTCCCATCTAAATGAGTTAGGTTTGGATGAAAGAATCAAAGAAGTAGTTAAGCTGAATAGATTCCACTGCACAAACGATACCACTGAGGCGGTTAATAATAGTGATATTGTCTTAATTATAGTTCCAACGCCAATAACAAAGGATAAGGAGCCGGATCTATCTCATGTAATTTCAGCGGCAGATGATATCTCTAAATCGCTTAAAAAAGGTCAGCTTATTGTTTTGGAGTCTACTGTGTATCCGGGTGTAACAGATGACATTGTTAAACCTATATTGGAGTCTTCTGGCCTTAAGGCTGGCATTGATTTTGGACTTGCTTACTGCCCAGAGAGGTATAACCCAGGTGACACTAAGCACACAATCGATAACGTCAATAGGGTCGTTGGGGGCGTAACAAGAGAATGGGCAGAAATTACAAAAGAAGTCTATTCCCATGTCATAAAAGCGCAAATAGACACAGTAAGTGATATCAAGACAGCTGAGGCTGCCAAAGTCATTGAAAACATCCAGAGAGACTTGAACATTGCATTGATGAATGAACTTGCTTTGATTTTTGAGAGGATGGGGATTGATGTAATCGAAGTTATCAAAGCAGCAAGCACAAAATGGAACTTTAATGTATATTACCCTGGGGCCGGTGTTGGAGGCCACTGCCTACCTGTTGACCCGTATTATTTAGTTTCAAAGGCCAGAGAATTAGGATACCACTCGAAAGTAATTACGGCAGGGAGAGAAATTAACGACTATATGCCACATCACATATTTGAGCTTTTGAGAGATGCCTTAAACGACATGGAGAGGTCAGTTAAGAATTCTAAAGTTGCAGTTTTAGGTTTTTCATATAAGGGGGATGTTGGTGATGTCAGGGAAACTCCGGTAGAGCCTTTCGTGACTGAGCTTGTCAAACGAGGGGCCATTGTAACAGTTGTGGATCCTTATGTAGATGAAAAATACATTAAATCATTTGGGGTTTCATACTCTAAAGATATTTATGATGCGCTAAAACAGACAGACGCTTTTGTTGTGATGACATCGCACAGTATCTTCAAGGAAATGGATCTAGAAAAGGCAAAGAAACTGATGAACAATCCCCTTGTGATTGACGGCAGAAGGATTTTTGATAAAGATATTTTAAACAAAAAAGGATTTGTTTACAAGGGTGTTGGATGTCTCTGAAATTTAATTTCTATTTGGAAATAGCTCCAATAATAATCCCAATAATTACACTTAATACTCCAAGAACATACCCAAATCCTGCTATAAATCCGTTTGCTAAAATATTAGTCTGGTATAAAGCTATCCCTACCATACCAAGTACGGCAAAAATACTCATAATCAAAACTTTTTTTTCCATATATTTAAACCCCTTAACCTTCATTTATAATTATCCAATTCTTTAATTATATTTAAAAGTATTTATTTCATATCAGAGTTAGCTTTTCCTCAAAAAATTTTATCATAAATGATGTGACATCAATTTTGTCTTCAAGTAATTTATCCCTTTTTTCTTTCCACTCTTTTTTAAAATCAATCCCGAGGATATCTTGTAATTTGGCCATCGAATCTTCTAGAGTCCTATATGAAAAGAGAAGGCCATACTGCTCAAGCTCAATAAAATTGCCCATTGTGCCTACAAGAGGAGATATGTAAATGCTTGGTTTGCCAAGTAAAGCCGTTTCTGTTGCCATTGTGGCACCCTCTCCAATATAAATTGAGGAATTATTCATCAAGGTATGAATCTTTGCTGGGTGAACTTTGATTTCATAATCTTTAAATGATTTGTCAGTAGACTCTGAACTCAGTAAGACTTTGCCATATCCTTCCAATAATCTGATTAAATTTGAAAGTTCATTCTTGGATATCCCCTTGTGCCCGACATCATGGCTTGCTTCCCAAGAAACTACCCTAACAAGCGAATAAGGCTCATTTTTTTTTATGCCTATCTCCTTCAAAACGTTCTTTTCGTCTCTAAAAAATTTTGGATGGAGGTAAGCAAGCTCTTTATATCCATTAAATTTGATATGCTTCTTTCCATAATCGCCCATGAAGCACGAAGGGGTCAAAAAATAGTCGGCGAAAGGTATTGAGAGTCTATTGTTAAGGAAAGCGTGCTCAGTGTCATTGAAAAGAATTGATTTTTTTCTGATAAGTTTTGCAACATGAGTTATATAAGGGCTTGCAAATCCTGTCAAGATATCAGGTTTAAATTTTTTAGATATATTTAGAAGCTTGTAATCTGTCTGTACAAGCCCCATTGCCTTTTTCAAAAGGCCTTTTTTATTTACGCCCAAATCGACATAGTCAAAACCATAGTAATCCAGAAGCTGGAACGTGCTATCTTTTCTTCTAGCGGTGATGAGTACTTCATGGCCCTTCCCTTCCATTCCCCATATGGAATTCTTAAAAAAATGCACATCTGCAGGATGGCCAATATCAAATAGGATCTTACTCAATATTACCTCTCCCTCTTTACACTGAATATTTAATATGGATAGTGTTTATCATGTTTTTAGACCTAATCCTCATCTTCATATAGCTTAAAAATCTTTTCAAATAAAATTTTTTCTTGGGACCCCCAGTTGCACTTCTCTAAAACAAAATCTTTACCCTTTCTGATTAGTTCTTCCCTAAGTTGATTATCCTGATACAGTGCTTTTATAGACTCCTTAATTCCTTCCATAGAAGGTTCACAGTAAAGAATCGAATCTTTATAAAATGATTTCCACCTCGGAAAATTAGAGCCTATCACTGGAAGACCACATGCCATATATTCAAATATTTTTACAGCCCACCCTTCCATGTAATTTTCAAATGGTTTTAACACAGATACCCCCACGTGGCATGTTTTCATGACTTTATAAACATCAATCGGATCCAATTGCCCATGGTACCTTGTATACCCCCAACCTTCAAGTTCTATGCATTTTTCTTCTAATCCCTTTTCCCATCTCCCCATTAGGTCTAAGGATACATGAATGCCTTCTTTATTTAATTCTCCAATAGCTTCAACTAAATCATAAATACTTCTATCTACTGACAATCCTCCGGCATAAACAATTGAGAACAATTCATTTTTTTTGTATTCTATTTTTTCAATCAGTTTCACATCAACAAAGTTCGCTACAACACATTTGTTGCCTCTTGCAATCTCATATATCCCTTCTGTATCACAAATTATTAAATCAAAGTATTTGTAAGCCAGCCCCTCAAGCCATAAAAAGAAGTGCTTAAGGAATAATCTAACTGCCCTTAGAAATAGCCAACCTCTCACTGTAACGTGGACAAATTCATGTTGATCGTAAATAACTTTTTTGCGTTTTGATTTTAGATACAACCCCAAGGGTATAAGTTCTGGCGTATGCAGTTGGTACAAATCAGCTTTTTCTTCCAATGCTTTTTTGTATGTTGACAGTATTCTTTTGATCTGGCAAAGCGATATAGATTTTTTACAAGGAGGCACACCGATAATCTTGATGCCGTCTCTGACAAGAGATTCATCTCCAACGCCTATATAGGACACATTATCACAAATTTTCTTAAGGCTCCTTGATAATTTGAAAAATATTCTTGTGGCATCTGTCCTATCCCTCGTTGTCACTTGGCATATCTTGATGTTCTTTAGTCTACCATGCTGGCTTATCAATTATTATGCACCATTATGTTATTTTTAGATTATTATTTTCTCTAACTAATACATACCTCTTCTAAACAATGATTGAAAAAGCTTTACCATTACTGCCACGTTTTTGAATTCTGTGTGTTCTCTTATGGGCTGTGTCATTATCTCTTCAAACTCTTCTTCCGAAATATTCAATCTTGACAGTACTTCTTTCTTGTCCCTTTTTAATTGCTTTAGATCGTATGCCGGATTTTTCAATAGATTTAGAGCCTCTTTCCTTGTCATCTGTCCAGAATTTATTAATGCCGAATAATGTGCTTTTCTTTTGTCCACACCAAAACGTGTTGGCAGTACATAAGCCTGATAAAATCTCGTCCAAACAGACTCATAATGCTTTTCACCACAGTCTTTCCACTTGAATAATTTTGCCATTTCTTTTATTGCTAATTCCCTATTGTAGTCTAGATAATTTAGCATCTTAATTCTCTTTACATCTTTAGCTATTTTTTCATGATACAATCTTCGATAGTATGATATTATTGGCAAAGTCTCTATTTTTTCATATGATCCAAATTTTTTGTATATATCCTGAAGATTTCTTGAGTCCTGTATAGCATACACCCACGACCTTGGCATTATACCCTCTGAATTTAAATTACTCCCTGATAAAAGAAACTTTATCTTATCTTTTATTGCTATATTGTAAGTTGCAGCTGCAATTGCCATATCTGAGATCACTTCCCAATTCAATACCCCTGCCTTCATATATGCTCTTTGGATATCGTAAAATTCTTCTTGGTCACAAGCTATTAGCTTATAATCGTAGTTCGTGTATTTTATTATCTTTTGAATGTTATCGCGGGCTTCTTCTGAATCCCATCCGTTGTCAAAATGAACTAAAATTGCCCTCAATCCGTGTTTATGAGCTTGATATGCCATATAGCTACTGTCGACACCACCACTTATCCCAATTACACAATCGTATGATTTTTTCTTATTCATTTCTTTTATTTTCTCTACAATACCTATCCATTCATTGTAAGGCCTGATTACTACGCCTCTAGATTTTTCAAATCCCCTGCAATGATTACATATTCCTTCAGCATCAAACTTTATGTCCTTATCAGTTGTATCCATAACACATCTTTTACAAATTTCCATTTTTTCGCCCCCGCTAATACTTATTCTAGTATTTTGTTTATTGTTGAATATTGTTTTTAGATATTTTTCTTTCTCAGGACATTAATTTACTTGGTATTCCTTTCTACTTTAAATTCTATTACATTAATGTATTTTTTGGTATAATCCTGCTTAAATCAGTCATAATTTTCATAACTTCTTGTTTTCCTTATGAAATACTACTAAATTAATTAATATATTTTTCCTTTTAAAGCCTTACATTTTTTTAGAAATACATCTTACATTTAATACTGGATGCTCTATTGACAAATGAGCTATTTTTGTCATTTTATATTATTATTTTTATTTAAGGATGTTATTGAAGCTGAAGATGTCCCAAAAGAGCCTAACTATGAGAGGATTTTACAATATCTTGGAAATTATCCTTTACTAGAAAATCAATCAACTTTTTTTAAGAATATATTTCAACTACCAGGTTCTCACTTTGTATTGGTAAATGCAAAAGAAATGACTATTGAAAGATACCGGGACATCGAGAAAAAGGATGTCAAAGGCTTAGATGCAAAAGAAAAATTTTTAGAGTACTTTAAGGACTCAATTAGATTAAGACTTAGAAGCGATGTTACAATTGGAACTTGCCTTAGTGGAGGGTTGATTCTTCTTCAATAGTTTATGTATTAAGCAATATTATTGACACTTCAAAACAGAAGACATTCTCCTCTTGTTTTGAGAATATAAGATTTGATGAGAGAGAGTATATTGAAGAAGTTGTTAAAGCCACTAATGTAGCTCCGTTTTATACTTTTCCAGACATAAATGAATTATACCCAAAAATTGAAAAAATTGTTTGGCATCATGATGAGCCATTTGATAGCACAAGCATATTTGCACAATGGAGTGTTATGGAGCTAGCAAAGAAAAATGGCATAACTGTATTGCTAGGTGGCCAAGGGTCAGATGGAATATTGGCCGGATATATTCCATATAAATGGTTCCTTCTTCTCGACTCTTTTAGCAACAAAAATCCTTTTCATCTTATAAAAAACTCATTTAGTTTATTTAAATCAGTTAAAGGTTACAAGGAGTACACAAATCTTTCTTACTATAAAATCATAAAAAGATTGGTAGCTTCAAAGTTTATATCAAAGGAAAAGATTAAATCAATAGGGCATATTACCTAAAAGACGAATTTATTGAGAAATATAAAGGTGGCCTTAAACTAAATCAAATTGACAAGTTCAATTCAAAGCTTGAAAATAAATTGTATAATGATGTTTACTATTCATCGTTACCAAGACTTTTACAGTACGAAGATCGGGATTCAATGGCATTTTCAATTGAGTCGAGAGTTCCTTTCTTAGACTATAGATTAGTAGAATTTATATTTTCCCTTCCTATTAAATTTAAAATCAATAAAGGTTGGACTAAATATATTTTAAGAAAATCAATGAAAGGGGTGCTGCCTGAGAAGATACGGTGCAGAAAAGACAAGATGGGATTTGTTACGCCACAAGATTTATGGTTAAAAGAGATTGAAAATGATGTTAGGGGAATTGTTAATTCTTTCTCAAAAAGAGGATATGTAAAATCTGAAGAAATTCCAAAGATCCTTGATGAATATTACAATGGCAATAATTCATTAGGAAAACTTGTCTGGAAGGTGTTCTGTTTGGAGTTGTGGTTTAGGATATTTTTTGAGTATAGTTATGTCGAAGACTCATAGTAAACTAATACTACTTCAGTATTCTTTATAAATTAATTATTCTAGGATTTATCAAATGACAAAAAAGAAAATTAGAGTATTATTTGTAGCTAGTTGGTATCCAACAAAAGAGAATCCCGTATCAGGCATATTTATTGAGAGACAAGCAATAGCAGTTTCAAAATATTGTGACGTGGCAGTTTTACATGTAAATCTATGCAATGAAAATGAAATAAATATTTCTCACGATAAAGGATTTTTAGAAGTAATAGTCAATAAAAAAAAGAAAAGTAAACTCCTTAACTTAATTTATTATTTTATTGGCCATTTTCAAGGGTATAAGATTATAAAGAAACAATTTGGTAATTTTGATTTGTTACATTTGCATGTTATTTATCCCGCGGGAATTTTTATTTTTTTATTAAATCTTTTTTCTAAAAAGCCATATATTATTTCCGAACATAGCACAGCTTATCTAGATAAAAATGGAATATTTGCAAGGTATGGCATTTTTAAAAAATCTTTTATAAGACTAATAGCGTCTAATGCAAAAGCAATTATTACAGTTAGTAATTTTTTAAAAGAATCTTTAGAAAAAAACAATATTACCGGTAAATTTTATATTATCCCAAACATAGTTGAATTGGACAATAATAATTCAATTAAAAGGAATTCTAATAGAAAAAAAATTTTACATATATCCTTACTAAGAGATAGTCATAAAAACGTATCAGGCATCATAGAAGCCATAAAAGAACTAGATTCTAGAAGGCAAGATTTTAAGTTAGATATTGTAGGGGACGGCCCTGGCAGGAATTCACTAGAAAAAATTTCAAGAGATTTTGGACTATTAGATAGAAAAATTATTTTTTATGGTAGAGTGGCCAATATACATAATTATTTAGCTTCTTGTGACTTTCTTGTTGTTAATAGTAATTTTGAAACTTTCTGTGTTGTGGCTGCAGAGGCATTAGCTTGTGGAAAACCTGTAATATCCACTAGATGTGGTGGGCCTGAAGAGTTTATAGATGAAAGTAATGGCATATTGATTGATATTGGGGATAAAAAAGCTTTAGTTTCTGCTATCGAATACATGCTGGATAATCATGACAAATATGATGCAAAACAAATAAGAGAAAGGGCTAAAAACAATTTTAGTTCTGAAATGGTAAGTAAAAAAATAATACAGATATACAAAGAAATATTAAATGGATTTAATTAATTTATAAATAGGCATTATTAGAGGAAATCAAATTGATAAATAAAATCAAAAAACATATGTTTCGTAGAACACTTGTTTCAACTTCTCATAGAAAATTGGATAACTACCTTAATGATATAAAAAATAAAATTATATACGGCACTTCCGGACCTTTGTATGCCGAAAGAATTTGGATTGATCCTTCATGTTGTAAAAAAGCAATTTTATTAGATATTAGTATTTCAGGTAGAGTAATCGAAGGTAATTGGCCTCCAAATTCAAAAATTAATGTAACTCCAGTTGAAGATTTAATTAAAATTAAAGCTTGCATCGATCACTGGGTCAATGGAATTCCTTGGGAGAATACAGGAATTTATGAACATATGGAAGATCTTATTAAATCATATGGGGAATATGATGGATGTAAAAATATAATTGAGAGAATTTTGATTAACTTCGGTTCTATTCCTGCTATTGGTTAAATTTATATACCAATAGCGGGTTTTAGTTGTCATGGACAGCTTGATTGATTTTGCCTTGAAAAGAGAGTATGAACGCCTT
>Ga0172382_10000884_pt1 | contig 55724 bp, 39 predicted proteins | sample Leawel138RmetaG_FD_122245 | JGI IMG/M metagenome (GOLD analysis project Ga0172382, IMG submission 122245) | Leachate microbial communities from a municipal landfill in Southern Ontario, Canada - Leachate well 138R metaG | ecosystem: Engineered > Solid waste > Landfill > Unclassified | place...
ATTGGTCTTATATCCAAAACTAATTGAGCCTCAATACTTTCATATAGTTCTGGAGAAAAATCTTTAACCTCTTGAATTTGTTCTTTACTAATAAAACCACCTAATTTTTCACGATAAGTAACAATATTTTTAGAATAATACGGTCCAATTCCTTTTAATTTTTGAAATTCTAAAGCATCCGCAGAATTAATATATATTTTGATTTCTTCATTTTTGAAATTTATCTCCTTCCCTTGAATATTATCGCCTATTTGAATATATGGTTTTATTCTGTTAAAACATTGTTCATCAATTGTATATAGCTTTAACATATCTTCAGCCTCAAAAAAATCACCTCCTTTATTACGATAATTAATTATATTATTTGCTTGTTTATTAGTAAAACCTAATTTAAGTAAATCCGAATAGCTAACAGTATTTGGGTCAAAGCTAAATAGCTCATAATCTGGTTGTTTGTCAAAATTTTTGTAAGATTTATTATAAGAATAAGTTTTTTTCTCTATTTGTACATAATCTTTAATTGCATTATATTCTTCGTCTGTAATACCATAAACTTTCATTAAATCCTCTGTTTTCCAAAATTTATAAGCTTTTTCACGATAAGCAATTATTCCATCTACAGTTTTTCTTGATAAACCCATAAAAAGAAGTTCTTCTTTAGAAATTAAGTTAGGGTCAAAATTGTATCTTACTCCATTTTCCAAATCTGGTAAAGAATAGGATAAAAACTCATCAATTTCAGTTTCATATTTCGAAAAATCAAGTGTTTTTGGTTTTGCATAATTATTTACATAAATGCGCAATCCTATTATTACAAAAAGGATAATACATAAAACCAAAATTCCATTTCTTTCTCTTTTTGAGAAATTAAAATATTCTTTTACAAATTTTGACCAAAACGACTTCATTTTTTTATAGTTTTAATATACTCAAAATAAGATTTAACCTCTTTTTTCATAACCGGTGCTAATAATAATATAGCTATTAAGTTTGGAATTGTCATAAATGAAATTACTGTATCTACAAAATTCCAAACTAAGTCTATGCCCCAAATACAACCTAAAAACACAAAAATACTAAAAATATAATAATAAGGTTTAATTGCTTTATCTCCCCATAAATATTGAATTGCTCTTGAGCCATAGTATGCCCAAGCAATTATAGTTGAAAACGCAAATAGAAATAAACCAATACTTATAATATGTTTGGCAAGCCAACTTAAACCAATATGATCAAATCCTCTTTCAAAGCCTAAAATAGTCATATTTACCCCTTGCGTATCATTACTAGTCCAAGCTCCTGTTACAACAATTACTAAAGCAGTAAGTGTGCAAATAATAATTGTATCAACTAATGGCTCTAACGATGCAACAAGTCCTTCTTGCATGGGGTGTTCGGTTTTGGCGGCAGCATGAGCCATAGGAGCAGAACCCTGCCCTGCTTCATTTGAAAACAAGCCTCGTTTAACTCCCATTGTTATAGTTAAGATAAAAGAAGAACCCAAAAATCCTCCTGTTGCAGCAGTTCCGGTAAATGCATCTTTAAGAATCATTGAAAAAGCATCTGGAATTGATTTATAAAAAACTACAAGAACTATAATAGCAGATAAAAAATAAAAAACTGCCATTATTGGTACTAACCTAACCGTTACTTCTGCTATTCTTTTTAAACCTCCAACAATAATTAATAAAACCAAAAGTGCTATAATAATTCCTGTTATATATTCAGGAATATTATAACTTGATTGCATAGAATCTGCTATTGAGTTAGCTTGTGCTAAATTTCCTGTACCAAAAGAGCATAAAACTGCGGCAAAAGCAAAAATCACAGCAAAATATTTTGAGTATTTTCCTAATTTATCTTTAAGACCGTACTCCATATAATACATTGGTCCGCCCGAAACCGAGCCATCAGCGTTTGTTATTCTATATTTTAATGCTAAAGTACATTCAACTAGTTTTATCATCATTCCAAGAAAACCAACAACCCAAATCCAAAAAATTGCACCAGGTCCACCCCAATGTATAGCTAAAGCAACTCCAACAATATTGCCTGTGCCAACGGTTGCCGACAATGCTGTTGTTAATGCTTTAAAAGAAGAAACATCTCCTTTTGTTTTTTTAGTAGAGTATTTTCCTGAAACAATTTTTAGGGCATGCCCAAATTTTGATACTTGTAAAAATTTTAAATAAAATGTGAAAAATAAACCAGTTGGAATCAATATTAATAAAATTGCATAGCCTCCTATATATTCATTATATGCTTTTAATATAGTGTTTAAAAAGTCCATAACATTTACATTAAATCTTTAATAAAAAATGCACCAATAGCAACTGCACCAATAGCAATAGGAGCCACCCACTTAATAATAAAAACAATAGAATTTAAAACAATAGGATTTACTTTACAGGATAATTTTACTTCGTCTATAAATTTAGATTTACCAAGATACCAGCCTGTGAAAATAACTATTAATAAAGCACCAAAAGTTAATAAAATATTGGCTGAAACATAATCTGCCAATCCAAAAATAGTTTTATCGAATAATTTAACATTTTTTAATGGACCAAAGGATAAAGTGCAAAATATTCCAAGAATGCTTATGGAAATAGTCGCAATTAATGTTGCTTTAAGTCTAGAAATTTTAAAATCTTCTTTAAAATAAGCAACAACAACTTCTAAAACAGAAATAGTGCTGGTTAAGGCTGCCAAAAATATTAGAACAAAAAATAAAATTCCAAAAACATAACCTCCAGGCATAGATTGAAAAATTCCAGGTAAAGTTATAAATACTAAACCCGGGCCGCCAGTGCTTTCGCCTCCTAATGCAAATAAAGCTGGAAAAACCATAACTCCGCTTAAAATTGCAATTATTGTATCTGCTGCTGCAACTTGGAAAGAGGTCCCTAACAATGGAGTATCTTTGCGAATATATGAGCCATATGTAATTAAGGCACCCATTCCTATACTAAGAGAAAAAGCCGCTTGTCCTAAAGCCATTAAAACAACTTTAAAAGTGATTTTACTAAAATCAGGCTTAAATAAAAATTCTAATCCTTTTGATGCTCCAGGCAAAGTTAGACTTCTAACACAAACTGCAATTATTAAAACTAAAAGTAAAGGCATTAAAATTTTACTGGCTTTTTCTATTCCTTTACTAACGCCTCTAAAAACAATAAAAGCTGTTATCGCCATAACTACAATTTGCCATAAAATTGGATGAAAAGAACTTGCAGTAAAATTATTGAAGTCATTACTTAATTGCCCATGTGTTTTGCCTGAAAATGAATTTTTAAAAGCTTGAAAAATATACTCTAAAGTCCAGCCGGAAACTGTGCTATAAAATGCTAAAATTACAAAAGCTGCAATTATGCCCATTAAACCAACAAGCCACCAAGAGGTTTTAGGAGCAAGTTTGCGAAACGAACCCATAGCATTTGAGCCAGAACGTCTTCCTATAACAAACTCCGACATCATTACTGGAATACCAATAATGATAACAAAGAAAATATAAATTAATAAAAATGCTCCACCGCCATTTTCACCTGCTATATATGGAAAACGCCATATGTTCCCTAAACCAACAGCAGAGCCAACAGCTGCAACTATAACTCCAAATTTACCTGAAAAACTATCCCTTTTTTGATTTGACATAAAAATAAATTTTAGAACCTTTTATCAAGCTATTAATTAAAATAATTAATAACAATACTTTGATTTTCAAAAATAAAAAAAATATTGATACTTTTTATAAAACAAAGCTTTTAATTTTATTACATGTTTTAAAACTTAAATTTGGTAATTTTTCATAAATTCCAAAAATTGCAGAACCAGAACCAGACATTTGTGCATAAACAGCCCCTTTTTCGTATAATTCTTCTTTTATTGCTCCTAAATTTGGAAATTCTATGAATAAGTTTTTTTCAAAATCGTTGCTAATACAACTTTTCCATTGATTTAAGGGTAATTTAATCAAAGATTTTAAACTTTGTTCCCAAGCCTTAGGTTTACAGTTTTTGTAGGCCTGAGCAGTATTAATATGTACATCTGGCAAACATAAAACTAAGTGTTTCCCACTTAAATTTAAAGAAATTTCGGAAAATTTATTCCCTAAACCTTGGGCAAAAACTGCTTTATTTTTAATAAAAAATGCACAATCAGCTCCTAATTTTGAAGCATAAAACTCCAACTCATCTTCTGATAAGCTCAAATTAAATAATTTGTTTAATAAAATTAAACTGTGTGCAGCATCTGAAGAGCCTGAACCTAAGCCACTTCCATAAACAACGTTTTTGTATAAAATAATTTTTACAGGACTTAGATTATATTCATTTTTTAAAAGCTTATAAGCCTTATAGCACAAGTTATCTTCGTATTTGCAATCAATTTTTTTTCCTAAATTAATTAATTCAAAATTTTCTGCTGGAATAATTTCTAAAATATCTTTATAGGGAATAGGATAAAATACTGTCTCAATATTGTGGAAACCATCCTGCCGTTTAGAAACAATATTTAAACCTATATTAATTTTGCTATTAGGAAAACTAATCATTTTGTAAAATTAAAATTATTTTCTAATAAAATAAATTTTTGCATAATTTTTCAATTTATAATACCAAAACAAGGATAAAGCTAATAAAAACAAGTGTATTTTTTTTATCTTTGCAGAAATTTTACATTATGGGAAACATTGTTGCAATAGTAGGCCGTCCAAATGTTGGAAAATCAACACTTTTTAACAGGTTAATTGAAAGACGAGAAGCTATTGTTGATGATATTAGCGGTGTAACTAGAGATAGACTTTATGGACACTGTGAATGGAATGGAAAAATATTTTCAGTTGTTGATACTGGTGGATATATTAAAAACTCAGAAGATGTTTTTGAAAAGGAAATTGCACGACAAGTTATAATAGCTGTTGAAGAAGCAGATGTAATAATTTTTATGGTTGATGTTCTTGCAGGATTAACCGACTTAGATGCTTCCGTGGCTGAATTATTAAGAAAATCGCAAAAACCAGTGATACTTACAGCAAATAAAGTTGATATAAATGCCAGACTAATTGATACTTATGAATTTTATAATTTAGGCTTAGGTGAGATTTTTTCTGTATCAGCTATAAACGGTTTAGGAACAGGTGAACTTTTAGACGAAGTTGTTAAAGTTTTGCCCGAAGATGCTAATATTGAAGAAGATGAGCTTCCCCGAATTACAATAGTAGGTCGCCCAAATGTTGGAAAATCATCTTTGACTAATGTGCTTATTGGTGAAGAAAGAAATATAGTAACAGATATACCAGGTACCACTCGCGATGCTATAAATACAAGATATAATAAATTTGGATTTGACTTTATGCTTGTTGATACAGCCGGACTTAGAAAAAAATCTAAAGTGAGCGAGGATTTAGAGTTCTATTCTGTAATGAGATCAATTAGAGCTATAGAAAATTCTGATTTATGTTTACTAATGATAGATGCAACACAAGGATTTGAAGCCCAAGATCAAAATATTTTAAATCTTATTCGTAAAAATAAAAAAGGAATAGTAATTTTAGTTAATAAATGGGATTTAATTGAAAAATCAACTAATACATTAAAAGAATATCAAAAATCTATAATGGAAAAAATTGCTCCTTTTAATGATATACCAATTTTATTTATTTCGGCTTTAACAAAACAAAGAATACATAAAGTAATAGAAACTGCATTGACAGTTTATGAAAACCGTAAGCAACGTATCCCTACTGCTAAATTAAATGAAATTATGCTTCAAGCAATTGAGGATTTTAGCCCACCTTCAATAAAAGGTAAATATATAAAAATCAAATATGTAACTCAATTGCCAACACCAACTCCGGTTTTTGCCTTTTTTGCCAACTTGCCTCAATATATAAAAGAGCCGTATAAAAGATATTTGGAAAATAAGCTAAGAGAAAATTTTAATTTTACAGGCGTTCCTATAGTTCTTGTTTTTAGAGGGAAATAGTTAATTAATATTCAAAAAATTGTAAATTTGCATATAAAAATTAAAAAATGATTGAGAAAATAAACAAAATACTTTCAGAAGTTCAAGAATTTAATCCTAAAGATATTCAAGAAATAGAAGTTTTTAGAATAGAATATTTGTCAAAAAAAGGAAAAATTTCTGCACTTTTTGATGAGTTTAGAAATCTTGATGCAGAGCAAAAAAGAGAAGTTGGAGTAAAAATAAATATTTTAAAACAAACAGCTACAGAAAAGTTAAATCAACTTAAAGAACAGCTTTTTGTGGATAATACTGGTAAAGTAGATATTGATTTAACCAGACCAAGTGAAGCTATAAAATTAGGAGCAAGGCATCCACTTTCTGTTGTGCATAATCAAATTATAGAAATTTTTACAAAATTGGGTTTTTCTGTTTCAGACGGACCTGAAATTGAAGATGATAATCATAATTTTGCTTTATTGAATTTTCCTGAGCATCATCCTGCACGTGATATGCAAGATACATTTTTTATTTCTGAGGATATGAATGTTCTTTTACGAACTCATACTTCATCTGTTCAAGCTCACGAAATGACAGAACAAAAACCACCTATACGTAGCTTATCGCCTGGTAGAGTTTATAGAAATGAAGCTATTTCAGCTCGGGCTCATTGTCTTTTTCATCAAGTAGAAGGTTTATATATAGATAAAAATGTTTCTTTTGCTGATCTTAAACAAACATTAGAGATTTTTGCTAAAGAAATGTTTGGTGAACATACAAAAATAAGATTACGACCATCATATTTCCCTTTTACTGAACCTTCGGCAGAAGTTGACGTTAGTTGTAGCCTCTGCGGCGGAAAAGGTTGTACAGTTTGTAAATATACAGGTTGGTTAGAAATTTTGGGCTGTGGAATGGTTGATCCAAATGTCCTCGAAGCAAGTGGAATTAATTCAAAAATTTGGTCAGGCTTTGCTTTTGGAATGGGAATAGAAAGAATTACTATGTTAAAATATGGAATAAAAGATTTAAGACTATTTTTTGAAAATGACATTAGATTTTTAAACCAATTTATATCTGCAATTTAGAAAATGATTTTAAATCATATTGAAATTGGAAATAATAATAGTAATATTCTTGTAATCTTACACGGACTTTACGGAAGTGGTGAAAGTTGGACAAGAGTAGCAAATTTGTTAAGCGATAAATTTAAAATTTATTTACCAGATTTAAGAAATCATGGCGAATCTTTCCATAATCCATCTCATACTTACCCAGAACTTGTTGAAGATTTAAAATCTTGGGCTGATTATTTAGGCCTTGAAAAATTTAATCTTTTAGGTCATTCTATGGGTGGAAAAACTGCTATGTTTTTTGCAAATAAGTATTCACAATATATAAATAAACTTATTGTTGCAGACATCTCTCCCAGAAATTATTCTAATCTAATGCAACATGTTCCAAGTATTAATTTCCATTTGAATTTAATTTCAATGATGTTGAAACTTGAACCAGAAAAGTATAAATCTTATAGGCAAGTTGCGGAAAATCTTGTAAATTACGAAGAAAATATTAAAAATATTATCTTAAAAAATTTGACTAAAAAAGACGGTAAAATGTATTGGAAATTGAATTTACAGGCAATCTCCGATAACTTGCCAGAAATAATGAAAGGCTTGGATGCTGATGATTTTATTGAAAAAAAAATACTTTTGCCAACGCTTTTTTTAAAAGGAAGTTTATCAAATTATATTACTAATCAAGATTTTAAGCTTATAGAATTTATTTTTCCTAATTCTAAAATTGAAATAGTAGAAAATACCGGACATTGGTTACATTTTGAAAAACCACAAGAAGTTGCAAATAAAATTATTCATTTTTTATCTGATTAATTATGACAAAATTTAGACAAGAAAAAGATAGTATGGGTTTTGTAGAAGTCCCTGCTGATAAATATTGGGGAGCACAAACACAACGTTCACTCCAAAATTTTAAAATTGGTGGAAAAATGCCAATAGAAGTAATTTATGCTATGGCAATTTTAAAAAAATCTTGTGCTAAGGCTAATCAAATTAAGGGCGTTTTAAGTGAAGAAAAAGCAAAACTTATTGCTATGGTTTGTGATGAAATATGTCAAGCTAAACATGATGAGCAATTTCCATTAGTCGTTTTTCAAACCGGTTCTGGCACTCAAACAAACATGAACTTAAACGAGGTTATTGCAAATCGTGCACATGTAATAAATGGAGGAAAACTTAGCGACTCAAAAAAAATCTTACACCCAAATGATGATGTAAATAAAAGTCAATCTTCCAACGATACTTTTCCTTCGGCAATGAATATTGCTGCAAAAACTCTTATTGTAAATAAAACATTGCCTTCTCTTCGCCGACTTTACGAGGAATTTGTAAAATTATCAAAAAAGTTTTCTGATAAAATAAAAACTGGCAGAACTCATATGATGGATGCAACACCAATAAGTTTTGGTCAAGAGTTTTCAGGATATGCCGCACAAATAGAGTATGGGATTAAAACTTTAGAGAAAAGTTTAGACCATCTTTCTGAACTTGCTATTGGTGGAACTGCTGTAGGAACAGGACTAAATGCTCCCAAAGGCTATGATAAAGAAGTTTGTAAATATGTGTCAGAATATTCGAAAATTGAATTTAAAACAGCAAATAATAAATTTGAAGCTTTAGCAGCCCAAGACTCCATTTTAGAAACTCATTCTGCACTAAAACAAATTGCAACAGCAATATATAAAATTGCTAACGATTTTAGGTTAATGGCAAGTGGACCAAGATGTGGTTTAAACGAAATTTTTATACCTGAAAATGAACCAGGCTCATCGATAATGCCAGGAAAAGTTAATCCAACCCAAATCGAGGCAATTACAATGGTGTGCGCCCAAATTATTGGTAACGACCTCAGCATTACAACTTCTGCAATGAACGGACATTTTGAACTAAATGTTTTTAGACCTGTAATGATTAAGAATTTTTTAGAATCTGCAAATATTTTGGCTGAAGCATGTGATTCTTTCCTAGATAACTGCCTTGCAGGAGTTGAAATTAATGATAAACAAGTGCAAGAATATTTGAATAAATCTCTAATGACTGTAACAGCTTTAAATACTGCAATTGGATACGATAAAGCAGCAGAAATTGCCAAAAATGCTCATAATAAAGGAATTAGCTTAAAAAAATCTGCAATGCAAATTGGCATAATTTCAGAAAAAGACTTCGACAATATAGTTGACCCACGTAAAATGATATAATTTTTACGAATATTTATTATAAATTCCATAGAATATGTTAATTTTGTTTTTAAATTAATTGAAATGTGTGGAATTACAGGTTTTTATACTAAAAATAATCCAGATTTTGTAAGTAAGCAAGAACTTGACCTTATGACTTCTTGTTTGGTGCACAGAGGACCAGACGCAAAAGGTAGTTTTTATACCGACTTAATTGGACTTGGTCATCAAAGACTTAGTATTTTAGACCTTTCTGATGATGCAAATCAGCCAATGGAATCTCATTTTATGAGATATATTTGCGTTTATAATGGCGAAGTATATAATTTTAAAGAAATTGCAAATGATTTGAATATTGAATTTAAAACCAATACTGATACTGAAGTTATTATAGAAGCTTTTGCAGAATGGGGGATTACTTTTATAAATAAATTAAATGGAATGTTCTCCATTGGAATTTATGATAAACAAGAACAGATTTTATATATTTTTAGAGATAGAATAGGAATAAAACCTTTATATTATTACTGGGATGGAGAAAATTTTGCTTTTGCCTCAGAAATAAAATCTTTACTCCAAGTTAAACAAATACGCGAAGATAAACAGCTTAACAATTTTGCAATTTATGAGTTTTTGCATTTAGGTTATATCCCTGAACCCAATACAATATATTCAAATATCAGAAAATTTCCTAATGGACAAATTGGAATAGTTTCTCAAAATGGTTTTAGACTTGAATCATATTGGGATATAGAGGGTAGTATTAGACGAAATTTAATAAGCGACTTTCAAGAAGCAAAAGAAAGATTACATAACTTAATAAAATCTTCTGTGTCAATGAGTTTGCTTAGCGACGTGCCTTTTGGAACTTTTTTAAGTGGAGGAACAGACTCAAGTTTGCTTACTGCAATTGTTGCAAAAACTCATACCCAAAAATTAAATACTTTTTCTATTGGCTTTGAAGACCCACAATTTGACGAATCAAAATATGCGAAAAAAATAGCAGAATATTTAGGAACAAATCATCAAGAATACATCGTTTCGGAAACTGATGCTAAAAATATAATACTTGATATGTTAGATTTTTACGATGAGCCTTTCGCCGATTCATCTGCTATTCCAACAATGATTTTATCTAAATTTGCTAAACAATCTGTCGGTATGGTGCTGTCAGGTGATGGAGGTGATGAGCTTTTTCATGGCTATGGTTCATATATCTGGGCAAGAAGACTAGAAAAATTCCCTTATAGAAACTTTAAAAATGTTTTTGCTAAATTTTTAGAAATATCTCCATATAATAGAGATAAAAGAGCAGCATATTTGTTTAAATACAAAAATAAAGATACTCTAAAATCACATATTTTTTCACAAGAACAATACTTTTTTAGCGAAAAAGAACTTGGAAAAATTTTAAATCCAGACCTTATTTTTGACAATAGTCTAGAGCAAGATTATTCAAATTTTGTTAGAAAACTTACACCGGAAGAAGCTCAAGCAATTTTTGATTTAAGATATTATTTAAAAGACGACTTGTTGGTGAAAATAGACAGAGCTTCAATGCGTTACGGATTAGAAACAAGAGTTCCACTTTTAGATCATAGAATTGTTGAATTAGCATTGAACATAGACCCAAAATTAAAAATTTCAAATAATGTTTCTAAGTTTTTATTAAAAGAAATCTTGTTTGAATATATCCCAAAAGAGTTTTTTGACAGACCAAAATCTGGATTCTCAATTCCACTAAAAAAATGGCTCTATACTGACTTAGCTTTTTTAATTAAAGATTATTTGAATGAAAGTGTTATAAACGAGTTTAATATTGTAGAGTTTTCGGAAGTTAAGAAATTGGTAAAAGAGTTTAGGTTAGGCAAAGATTATCTTTACAACCGTTTGTGGCTATTAATAATTTTACACAAATTTCTTGTAAAAAATAAAGAACTAAAATAATTTAATTAAATCTATTTTTTTCTTAAAAAATAATGTGGATTTTTTCTAATAAGCGTATAATTTCCTGATTTTGCAACCTCTTTTGCAAGTTTTTTTGATCCCCAGTTTGTATAATCTGCCGAATCGTCAAAAAGTAAAAAACCTCCAGAAATTAGTAGTTTATCAACATTTTCAAAATCTCGTTTTGCAAACTCATAAGCATGATTCCCGTCTATATATGCAAAAGATATTTCACCTTTAGGCTTAAAACTGCCTCCGTGCAAATTTTTTATTTCATTTTTATCCCAAGCTGCAAAAAAATCATCAGAGGCTAAATCACTGGATAAAATATTTGCTTTGGGATGAAAAGTTTTTACATTTCTAATAAAAGACTCTTTTAGATAGTCGCAAGCTAAACGTGCATTGTTTAAATCGCATATTTTATCTTCATCTTTAATATTATTTAAATACCAATCCGTAGTATAAAGCAAATTGTTTTTATTGTATTTTTTAAGAAAATGTAAAATTATATTTGTAGAAAGACCTGCAAAAGTTCCAATTTCTAAAATAGGTTTATCAGAATTCAAGTTTTTTATTGCATAATCTATACAATATAAATGTCCTGGTTCAAACCAGCCGGGAACTAAAATTTTTAGGTAATCTAATTCTGCTTCTTTGATTATAATAGGTTTATTAAATAAATAAAAAACAGCTTTTTTTAAAAAATAGGAAAATCTCATAATTTTATTTTTCTGTAAATTTAGTTTAAAAAATTTAAGTGCATAAAAATAATGTTTTTTAAGATAATTTAGCATTTGAATTTTAAATATTTACTATATTGCATTTTTATAATTGAATTTATTTAATGAATAAAAGTCCTTTAGAAAAATTAATTACAGAATTTGAAAGTCAAAATAATTTACTGAAAATAAAAGATTTTGTAAATCCTGAACTTGAAATTACCGAATTTGCTGACAGAATGATGAAGTCCCCAAAAGGTGGCAAGGCTTTATTTTTTGAAAATACAGGTACAGAATTTCCATTGTTGATAAATCATTTTGGGTCTGAAGAAAGAATGTTTTCAATATTGGGAATAAAAAACTGGAATGAGCCGGCTGAGAAAATAGATTTGCTTTTTAAAAAGATTATAAATCCTCCGCAAACGTTTTTTGCAAAGTTGTCAGCCTTGTCTGAGCTTAAAAATTTCAAAAATTGGATACCCAAAAAAATAAATGGAAAAGGAAAATGCCAAGAAGTAATTATGGATAATCCTGATTTATCAAAACTTCCAATTTTAAAGTGCTGGCAATATGATGGAGGTAAATTTATTACTTTGCCTTTAGTTATAAGCGAAGATCCTGATACTAAAATTAGGAATATAGGAATGTATAGAATGCAGATTTTTGATAAAAAAACAGCAGGTATGCATTGGCATTTGCATAAAGGAGGAGCTGTGCATTTTGAAAAATATAAAAACTTAAAAAAAATAATGCCAATTTCTGTGGTCTTGGGAGGAGACCCGATATTAACATATTCTGCTACAGCACCACTGCCACAAGATATTGATGAATTTATTCTGGCAGGTTTTTTAAGAAATAAAAATGTGAAATTGGTAAAGTCAATTACCAATGATATTTATGTGCCTGAAGATGCTGATTTTGTAATTGAAGGATATATTGACCCAAACGAAGATTTCGCACTTGAAGGTCCATTTGGCGACCATACAGGATTTTATTCTCTTGCAGATTATTATCCTAAATTTCATCTAACTTGTATTACACATAGAAAAAATGCCATCTATCCTGCAACAATTGTTGGAATACCACCAATGGAAGATTTTTATCTTGGTAAAGCTACTGAAAGAATATTTTTAAAACCTATACAAATTGCAATTGCTCCAGAAATTATTGACATAAGATTGCCGGATTATGGTGTAGCTCATAATTTAGTTTTGGTAAAAGCAAAAACTACTTACCATGGACAAGCTATTAAAATTATGAACGCATTGCTTGGTGCAGGACAAATGATGTTCTCAAAAATTATAATTTGCTTTAATGAAAATGTTGATATTCAAGATGATAAGCGGGTTTTTGATGTTTTAATGAAACTTGATAGTTTTAAAAGTCAGACCGTCTTTTCTAAAGGACCAGCTGATGTTTTAGACCATTCTGCTTATAAATTTACTTTTGGAGGTAAAATTTTAATTGATGCAACAAATCCAAAAAATAAACCTGTGGAAAACAGAGAAATTAAATTTATTAAAAACAAAGAATTTAATAAAACCGAAAAGCTAAGTGGAATAAATATAATTCTTGATAAACCCGAAGAGATTAAAGATAATCATACTGCAATTTGGTTGATTCTTAGTAATATCGACCCAAATCATGACGTGCAAATTGAAGAGGATTATATATTGATAAATGCAAGTTCTAAAAATTTGAAAAACAATAATTTTAAAAGAGATTGGCCAAACCCGGTTTGTACTGATAAAAAAACAATTGAAAAAATTAATAAAATTTGGTGTGAATATACAAATACTGATTTTGTAGAATCTCCTTCATTAAAATATATAGGACTGGCAAGTGGTAACTCAGCAATTTATGAATAACTAAAATATAAAGTTTTACAGATATTAAGTTTTATGCAATACAAACAAGTTTTTGAAAAATTAATAAATGAAGGTTACGAAGTAAAAACCAAACAATACGTGCAGGAAGGTTTTGAGCTTTTTAAGAAATATTCAAGTGGTTTTATTTCTTTATATTTAATTATTTTTGGAATTGCAATTATTGCAAGTTCTCCTGAGCTAAGAAATGTTGGAAATATTTTAAGTCTATTACAAGCTCCGCTTATTGCCGGATTTTTACTTGTAGCAAATGATGTGATAAAAGGTGATAACCCTAAGTTTGTTGATTTTTTTAATGGTTTTAAGTTTTTCTTTCCTTTATTGCTTTTAAATATAATTAGTGGAATATTTATTTTGTTAGGAATGGTTTTATTAATTATTCCGGGCTTATATCTTGCTGTTTCGTATTCTTTTGCAAATATGTTTATAATATTTTTTAATTATGACTTTTGGACAGCAATGGAATTAAGCAGGAAAATTATAACAAAAAACTGGTGGGCTATTTTTGGGTTTTTTATAGTGATTTTATTAATAAATTTGGCAGGAATTTTAGCTTGTGGCATTGGAGTTTTATTTACACTTCCTGCTACTACCTGTATGATGTATATAGCTTTTGAGGATATTGTAGGTGGAGCAATTAGAAATCAAGAATAAATTTAATTATATGTTTATGAAAATTCGACTTAAACTTTTAATACTAATTTTACTTGTAGTTTTTATTGATTTTAATATTTATTCACAGAATTGTAAAATTAAAAATATTGAAATTCCTGTGGTTAAAAAAAATGAGGCTAAGCTTTGTCATACCCATTACTGTTTTGTTTATAGCGAAGAACACGAACAATCAAAATGGATAGCTTATGCTCTTGAAGATTATATGCTGCAAGGCAATGCTAAGCGTTCAAATAAGTTTATTCCTGACCCCCTTGTTATTACAGAAACTGCTAATGATAAAGATTATAAAGGTTCGGGTTATGATAAGGGGCATTTATTACCTGCATCTGACATGAGTTTTGATAAAAAAGCAATGGACGAAACTTTTTATTATAGTAATATAAGTCCGCAATTGGCTTCTTTTAATCGTGGAATTTGGAAAAAACTTGAAAATTATGTTAGAACAATAAGTACAAATTTAGCTTGCGTATATGTTGTTACAGGTCCGGTTTTAGAGAAAAATTTAGATTATATTGGCGAAAATAAAGTAAGTGTGCCAAATTATTTTTATAAAACACTTTTATATTGTTCTGATACTCTAATTTCAGGAATTGCTTTTTTAATTCCAAATGCTAAACTTGAGGACAATGATATTTTTAGCTATACTTTATCAATACGTGAATTAGAAAAAATTACAGGTATAAATTTTTGGCACAAACTTCCTTGGCTAATAGAAAGAAGAGTTGAAAAAAACACAAACTTTGAATTTTGGGAACAATTTGCTAAATAAATTTGTTTTAAAAAGAATTTATGGATAAAACAATTATAATAGCATTTGCTTTAACTTTGATTGCTGGCCTCTCTACGGGTATAGGTTCTTTAATTTCGTTTTTCGCAAAAAAAACTAATACTAAAATGCTTTCTTTTAGTTTAGGAATTTCGGCTGGCGTAATGATTTATGTTTCTTTTGTTGAAATGCTTCCCCAATCTTTTAGGCTTCTTCAAAATGAGTTTGAAAAAGCTGGCTCTTGGTACACAGTTTTTGCTTTTTTTACAGGAATAATATTAAGTTTAATAATTGATAAACTTGTGCCTGAAAAAGAAAATCCGCACGAAGTTAGATTTGTTGAAAGTATGAATAAAGAAATTGATAAATCCAAGCTTCATAGAATGGGTATTCTTACAGCAATTGCCATCACTATTCATAATTTCCCGGAAGGAATAGCAACTTTTGTGGCTGCTTATTCAAATTTAGAAATGGGAATCCCCGTGGCTATTGCTATTGCAATTCATAATATTCCCGAAGGGATTGCAGTAGCTGTACCTATATATTTTGCAACGGGTTCAAAACGCAAGGCAATGCGTTTGTCTTTTTTATCAGGTTTAGCCGAACCACTAGGGGCAATAATTGCATTTTTAGTTTTAATGCCTTTTATAAATAATATAGTATTAGGAATAACTTTTGCAGCAATTTCAGGGATTATGGTTTTTATTTCTTTTGATGAGTTATTGCCTGGAGCACAAAAATATGGAAATCATCATATACCAACTTATGGAGTTGTGTTAGGTATGGCGATAATGGCTTTGAGTTTATTAATTTTAAACTAAAACTTTAAATTTTCAATTTTAGCTATTATTTTACTGTTTTTCAATAAATCATCAACATATTCGCGTGTGTTTGATAAACGAGGAACTTTATGCTGACCACCAAGTTTCCCTTTTCTTTCCATCCAAGAATAAAAACTGCCATCTTCTAATACGAATATTTCAGGCATTGCTAATGCAAGATTATTAAAGCGTTTAGCATCATAATCTGAATTTATCATTTTTAACTTAGTGTCAAGGTTTTGAATAAATACTTTTAAATCATTTGGTTTTTGTTCAAATTCAAACAACCATTGATGCGCTCCTTCAGAAGAAAAATTTTGGGGATAAAATATTGTTGCAACTGTAAATTCTCTAACTTGTGCATTTGTTATTTTACATGCATAATCTATAGCAACTTGTGCATTATCAATAATTACCTCTTCACCAAAAGCATTTATAAAATGTTTCGTTCTACCGGTTATTTTAATTTTATATGGATTTTTTGAAACAAAACTAACAGTATCACCAATAACATAACGCCATAATCCTGCGTTAGTTGTTATTATCATTGCATAATTTACATCGCAGTTCACAGCTTCTAAAGGAATAGTATTTGTGTTTCCTGCTAAATAATCTGAAAGTTCAATAAATTCGTAATAAATACCATAATCCAACATTAATAATAGACCTTCATTATTCAACAGGGGGTTACTAGCTGTTTCATCTTGAATGGCAAAAAAACCTTCTGAAGCATTATATGTTTCCATATAAATCATTGAGGGATTTGGAATTAAGTTACGGAAAGTATCGCGATAAGGTGTAAAACTAACAGCACCATGAACAAAAAGCTCTAAATTTGGCCAAACTTCGAGTATATTATTTTTTTCTGTGTAGCTTAAAATTTTCTTTATTAAAACTAAAAGCCAAGTTGGAATTCCAACAATATTAGTAACGTTTTTATTATAAGTGGTTTCAACAATTTTTTCTAGTTTAATATTCCAATCTTCAATTAATGCTATATCGTTTTTAGGTATTCTGTTAAAATAAGTCCAAAAAGGCATGTTTTTTATTAGTACAGCTGACAAATCGCCATAATAAGAGTCTTCACTATTTATGTTAATATCTGTAGAACCACCAATAGCAAGTGATTTGCCAATAAAAACTTTTGATTCAGGATACCTATCAGCATAAAGCATAAAAATATCTTTACCACTCCTAAAATGGCAATCTTCTAAAGATTCTTTTGAAATTGGAATAAATTTACTCCTATCAGAAGTCGTACCACTAGATTTTGAAAACCACTTGATTTTTCCTGGCCAAAGAACATTTTCTTCTCCATGCATAATTTTTTCAATATAAGATTTTAGAGACTCATAATCATGCAAAGGCATTTTATTAGAAAAATCAATTCCGCTTTTAATCTCATTTAAATTATGTTTTTTTCCTATTTCAGTAAAAACTCCATTTTCTAACAAACTTTTTAACACATTCTCTTGTACTTCAAAAGGATGTTTACGAAAATAGTCTATTTCGGTCAAGCGGCTATAATTAATTAAGCTTACTATGGAATTTATTAATGACATTAGTGCGAAGATAAAAAATTTTTCTAATTTTATCAAAATTTTTTTTAATTATGATTTTTATTGATATTATATTTCTTATAGTATATGCGTATTTTATTTTTAAAGGCATAAAAAATGGCTTGATAAAAGAATTTGCAAGCCTTTTGGCTATAATTTTAGGTGTTTTTCTTGCTATTAGATTTTATGATTATTTAATACCAATTCTTGAAGGTAAAACAAGTTTTGGACTAGAATATTTACCAATATTAGCTTTTGTGATTATTTTTATAGCTACAATTGTATTAGTTTTTATTTTTGCAAAACTGTTAAATAAATTTATTAAACTCATAAAACTTCAATGGCTCAACAAACTTGGAGGGGTCGTTTTTGCAATTTTAAAAATTAGTTTGATACTAGGAGGTTTATTATTTTTTATAAATCAATTAAATGAAAAAGTAAATGTTTTTGATATAACAATATGGAATAATTCAATTTTATATAAATTTATTATGAAAATTTTTAATATCATTTTTCCTTATACAAAAGATTTAACAAATTTGTTTTAAAAATTTGGCATCGTTTAAGCATAAGCTTTTCACAAAAATGAACTATATTTGCAAACAAAATGAATAAGAAAAAAAACAAAATATCTAACTGGCTTAGGAAAAAATTTCAATTAGTGGTATATCATGGTAATACCTATGATACAGTGAATAAATATAAATTTAATCGTTTAGGTTTTTTAGTTTTTCTTTTTGGAATTTTTATAGTTTTATTCACTATATTATCACTTTTTGTAATTTATACTCCCATTAAACAAATGATACCGGGCTATCCAGATAAAGAGACAAGAGAATTAATTTATAAAAATGCTATTAAAACCGATAGCTTAATTTATGAATTAGAAATGAAAGACCAGTATCTTAAAATGATACAAGACATAGTATTTAACGACATTCCAATAGATGAGGATTTTGTTGTACCTATTCAAAATTTAACAGAACAACAAGTTATTGATTTTAACGATCCTACAAAGCCAAGAATTAAAATTGAAGATGACACAGATTATTATTTACCAAAAGGAGAAGAAATGCCAAACTTTATTGAACCACTTAAGGGCATAATAGTTTCAAAATATTTACCTTCTCAAAAACATTTTGGAGTTGATATTGCAGCAGTTAGTGATGAGCTAATAAAAGCAACTTATCGAGGAACTGTAATTTCATCAGACTATACTATAGAAAACGGTTACACAATAATTATTCAGCATAAGACTAATATAATTTCGGTTTATAAACATGCACAATCCAGCTTAGTAAAAGCAGGTGATAAAGTTAAAACAGGACAAATTATTGCAAATTATGGAAATTCTGGTGAAAATACTTCAGGTCCCCACCTGCATTTCGAATTATGGAAAAACGGTAAGTCTATAAATCCGGAAGATTATATTCAATTTTAATGAAAAAACAAAAGAATATTGCAATTTTGGGCTCAACAGGTTCTATAGGGACTCAAGCTTTAGAAATTATTAAAAACTATCCTGATAAATTTCAAGCAGAAATTTTGGTGGCAAATAATAATATTGATTTATTAATTAAACAGGCTATAGAGTATCAACCAAATATTGTTGTTATTGGACAAGAAAAACATTATGAGAGTTTAAAAAATTCTCTAAAGGATTTGCCAATTAAAGTTTTTGCCGGAGCAAAAGCAATACAACAAGTTGTGCAAATGGATTGTGTTGACCTTGTGCTAACTGCTATGGTCGGTTTTTCAGGTCTGTTACCAACTATTAAGGCTATTGAAGCAAATAAAACAATAGCCTTAGCAAATAAAGAAACTTTAGTTGTTGCAGGACATATAATCAATAATTTATTATTAAATAATAAATCACAAATTATACCTGTAGATTCAGAGCATTCGGCAATTTTTCAATGTTTATTAGGCGAAAATCTGAAAAACATAGATAAATTAATCTTAACAGCCTCGGGTGGACCTTTTAGAGGGAAAAATAGAGATTTTCTTAAAACTGTTAAACCAGAACAAGCTCTTAAACACCCAAATTGGAATATGGGAAATAAAGTTACTATCGACTCTGCAAGTTTAATGAATAAAGGCTTAGAATTAATTGAGGCTCATTGGCTTTTTGGAATTGATGCCAAAAATATTGAAGTTGTTATTCATCCACAATCAATAATTCACTCATTAGTTGAATTTATAGATGGGTCTATAAAAGCTCAATTAGGTGTGCCAAGTATGAGAATCCCAATTCAATATGCTTTAGATTTTCCAAATAGAACTGTGTCAAACAAAGATAGATTTTCGTTTAAAGAAATACAAAGCCTTAGTTTTGAGCAAGTTGATTTAAAAACTTTTAAAAATTTACAAATAGCTATAGATTGCCTAAATGCAGGTGGTTCTTCGCCTTGCGTTATGAATGCTGCTAATGAGATTGCTGTTGAGTTATTTTTACAAGAAAAAATCTCCTTTCTTGGAATTTCTGATTTAATTGAAGAAAGTTTAGCAAAAATTGATTTTATTGCTAATCCAAGTTTAGAGGATTGTGTATATATAGACAATATAACAAGAAAAAAATCGTTTGAATTATCTAAAAAAATAAAATAATGGGTGGATTAATAATGGCAGGACAATTAATTTTAGCTTTAACGCTTTTAGTTGTCATTCATGAATTTGGACATTTTATAGCTGCAAGAATGTTCGGCATTAAAGTAACAAAATTTTTTATATTTTTTGATGCAGGATTTAAAATATGGAGTAAAAAAATCGGAGATACTGAATTTGGTTTTGGCTGGTTGCCTCTTGGTGGTTATGTAAAAATTGCCGGGATGATTGATGAATCAATGGATACCGAACAAATGAAACAAGAACCAAAGGAATGGGAATTTAGAAGTAAACCCGCTTGGCAAAGATTAATAGTAATGTTGGCAGGAGTTTTTATGAATATTATTGCAGGTATTTTAATTTTAAGCTTCTCACATATTGTGTTTACTAAAGAATATTTGCCGGTTGAAAATGTGGAACAAGGAATTTATGCTTATCCTTATGCTAGATATTTAGGATTTGAAACAGGAGATAAAATAATCGCAATAGACGGAGAAAAAACGCATAGATACGAAGACGTGTTTTCAAGTAAACTGTATTTTGCTAAATCTATAGAAGTTTACAGAAATGGCAATATAAAAGAAATTGCAATACCCGATACTCTTTATTCTTATTTGAAAAATGGTGGACTTTTTATTAGTTTAGATAATTATGATTTTAGCATTGACTCTTGTGTTGAAAATATGCCTATAGCTGATTTGAACTTAAAAATTGGCAGTAAGATTTTGTCAATAAATAGAGAAAAAATAAAATCCTTTGGACAGCTAAGAGAAATTTTGAATTATAATAAAAATAGAGAACTTAGTTTTGTTTTTGACAATTTAGGAGAAATTGATAGCGTAAATATTTTGATAGATAGTACAGGTAAACTTGGTATATTTACTAGCCCACCAGTATTTAAAACTGCAAATTATAATTTTTTTACTGCTTTACTTTATGGCTGGAAGGATGCGTTTGAAATTGTACATTCAAATATAAAAGGTTATGGTTTAATATTTTCAGGAAAAGAAAAAGTTAAAGATAACTTGCAAGGACCAATTGGAATCGCTAAAGTTTATGGAGCAGTTTGGGACTGGTCTAAATTTTGGAGGCTTACAGGTATTATATCTATGATTTTAGCTTTTGTAAATGTTTTACCTATTCCAGCATTAGATGGAGGACACGCATTATTCTTAGTAATAGAAGTTATTACAAGACGAAAGTTGTCTGATAAGTTTATGGGAATTGTACAAGTTATTGGAATGATAATTTTACTAGCCTTAATGATTTTTGTAATTGGAAACGATATTATTAATTTATTCTAAAATTATAAATTAATAAATTAAGGCAAAGTATTTGCTGAAAAAATAATATTATGAAAAAACTAATATTTATTTTCTTAGTTTTAAGTTTAAGTTTCTTAAGCCTCAATGCTCAAGAGTTTTTAGATTTTACTAAATCTTCAACTCAACAAAAAAGAATTTTGCTAGTTCCTTTTGATCCTAGAATATATTTAAATGATGCTACAGCTATCATGTTGAGAAATGATAAGTCTAAGCCAGATGAATTGATGCAATATTTTAGATATCAATTTAATTTGCAACTTTATAATGCCTTAATTGATTCTTGTAGTGTTGTTAGTTTGTTTACAGATAATACTAGAGTTGATCAAGAAGATATTAATAATTTATATTCTTTAATTTCTTATGAATTGGTTTTGGCAATGGAAAATGCACCAGAAAAGATAGAGGAGAACAAAAAGAAGTCGTATTTTGTTAGAAAAAAAGAAGAAAAAGAAAAAGAAAGAAGATTAGAAGAAACAAAAGATTATAATGCGAAATTGCATAAAGGTGAAATAGTAAGTAAAAGGCAAACAAGCCAAGATATGAGTTTAAATATAGTTTTTCATCAAACTCAAGTCTTAGAAGAAATTGCTAAAAGACGAAATATTGATTTGTTTTTATTTATAAATCAATTTGAAATACATGGAAATTATGGAGACCCTTATTTAAGTGGTAATGCTAAAGCTGAAAGAAGCTTGAAAGTTCATTTTTCTATATTTAACACTAAAGGACAAATGATTCACACTAGTTTTGGGCTTACAAAATTTCCTTTTGATTTAGATGATAAACAAACACTTGTAGAATTGTATTTTCCTGAGCTAATACGACAAATAATTCATAATATTAATTTTTAAAATGCCTAAAAGCTTTATTTTCGCTACAAATAATCCAAATAAATTAGAAGAAGTAAGACATATTTCTAATAACAAATTTGAAATTTTTGGGATTAGTGATTTTGGAATTACAGAAGAACTTCCTGAAACGCAAAATACTTTGGAGGGAAATGCACTTCAAAAAGCAAGATATTTGTATGAAAAAACTGGAAAAAACTGTTTTGCTGACGACACAGGATTAGAAGTTGAAGCCTTAAAAGGAGCCCCTGGAGTTTTATCTGCAAGATATGCAGGAGATGAGAAACTTTCTATAAATAATATCAAAAAATTACTTCAAGAATTAGAAAACTGCTCAAATCGTTCGGCTCAGTTTCGAACTGTAATTGCCTTAATATTAGAAGGAAAAGAATATTTTTTTGAAGGAATAATTCAAGGAAAAATTATCAACGAATTAAAAGGAGATAAGGGCTTTGGATATGATCCTGTTTTTATTCCTTTAGGATTGGAAGAAACTTTTGCTGAACTTCCTGCTGAAGTAAAAAATATGATTTCGCACAGAGCACAAGCTTTTGAAAAGCTATTTTATTTTTTAAGACATTATAAGTTAGATTTTTAAAATAAATTCATGATAATTTTGTTTATATTAAAATACTTACTTGAAAAAATGAATAAATTAAACTATATAGGGATTTGTTTTTTACTGTTAATATTATCTTTTTTCTCTCCAGCTCAAGTAGCAGTAGGACAATGGCGTGATCATCTACCTTATAATCATGGAACAAATTTAGCGGTTTCCAAAAATCAAATTTATATGAGTACTGATGTTGGATTAATGCGGTACGACAGAAATACTAATGAATTGGAAAAATTAGGCAAAATAAACGGATATAGTGATGCGGGTGTTAGTACAGTGAAATATAGCGAAAAACTTGACGCTTTTATTATTGCCTATGTAAATGGAAATATAGATTTAGTTAAGAATAAAACCATTATTAATATTGGAGACTTAAAACGAAAATTTATTAATGGAGATAAAACAATTTATGATATTAGTGTAAATGATGATTTTGCGTATTTAGCTTGTGGGTTTGGAATTATTGAGTTAGACCTTAATCGTGAAGAGATAAAAGAAACTTGGTATATTGGCAATAATGGCTCTTATCTTAAGGTTAATGCTTTAGACAATGATGGAGAATATATTTATGCAGCTACTGATTTAGGAATTTACAAAGGAAAGTTTGGTAATCAATTAGTAGATTTTTCTAAATGGGAAATAATTACAGAACAAAATTTACCTAATGATTTTTTGTGGTTACAAGGCAAAGCTTTTTCAACTTTAACAATTTTTGATGGAAAGATTATCGCTAACTACCACAATCCTTCAATTGATAATGCTGATACTTTGCTAGTTTATGATAATGGGAATTGGCAAAAGATTTTCCCTCAACACAACAACATAAAAGCTGTAAGCACAAGCTCTGGTAAATTGCTTTTAGTTACATATTATCAAGTGAAAATTATTGATAAAAATTTTGAAGAAATAAGGGAGGTCTGGCATTATAAATTAGATGACATAACCTATTCGCCGCGTCCTGCTGCTGCATTTCTTGAAAATGATAATATTTTATGGATAGCCGACCAAAAAAATGGTTTGATTAGAACCCCAGAACTTTGGTCATATAAGTCATACAAAATAAATGGACCAGAAACTGAAAAGTTTTATGATTTTGCGGTTGCTGATTCTAAAATTATTGGGATTAATGGTGGAATGACTGCCTCATGGGGTCCAAAATGGACTTCAGGACATTATTATGAGTTTAAAGATGAAACTTGGACTTCGTTTTTAAATACTAGTGAAAACGGATTGTCTGGAGTTTTCGATTTAACCCGAATAGCTATAGACCCTAATGACCCTAATCATTTTTTTATTGGCTCTTGGGTAAATGGTTTAATGGAATATAGAAATAATAAATATTATAAAACTCATGATCATTTAAATAGTAGTTTGCAACAAGTTGCAGGCAGTAGTGGATATATTAGAATTGGTGGATTAGATTATGATAAACAAGGAAACTTGTGGGTAACAAATTCTTTAACAACTCCTCCCATTCATGTTTTAGATAAAAGTGGAAAATGGACAGGGATAGACTATTACTCTTTTCTTGGAAATAGAAATATAGGCAAAATTTTAGTAACTAAAGATAATATAAAATGGCTTATTATTGGTCAAGGTGGCGGTTTATTAGTATTTGACGATAACGGAACGCCTAGCAATAGATCAGATGATAAAGTAAGGCAACTTAATGTATTAAATGAAAATGGAGAACTAATCAGTAATGATATTTATTCAATTGCTGAAGATAAAAATGGGTATATTTGGGTAGGAACTAGTAAGGGCTTAGCAGTTTATTATAATCCTCAAGATGTGTTTAGTTCAAATAATTTTACTGCAAGACAAATAAAAATTCCTAGAAATGATGGAACAGATAATGCAGATATTTTATTAGGTAATGATGTGGTTACTACAATAAATGTTGATGGTGCCAATAAAAAATGGTTTGGAACCCAATCTGGTGGAGTATATTATACTAGTGCCGATGGCTTAGAAGAAATTTTTCATTTTAATACAGAAAACTCTCCCTTACTTTCAAATAATATTATTTGTACAGAAATAATACCAAATACAGGAGAAGTGTTTTTTGGAACTTCAGCTGGCGTTATCTCATATAGAAATACCTCAACCGAAGGTAGCGAAGATTTTAAGGGCGTTTATACTTTTCCTAATCCTGTAAAACCGGATTATAGAGGTCCAATCACAATTACCGGCTTAGTGGCAGGCTCATATGTGAAAATTACTGATATTTCAGGAAATTTAGTCTTTGAAACTCGCTCAGAAGGTGGGCAAGCAATTTGGTATGGCGAAGATTTAAGAGGACGTAGAGTACACTCTGGTGTATATTTAGTTTTCTCAAGTAATGAAACTGGCTCTAAAAAAGATGTTACTAAAATTCTTTTTATTAGTGGAAACGAGTGATGATTAAAAAAACTGAAGCCATAGTCCTTAATAAAATTAAGTATAGCGATAACTCTTTTATTGTCAACTTGATAAGTGAGGATTTCGGGCGATTTGCTACAATAATAAGAATTTCAAAAACTTCTAAATCTAATATAAAACAATCATCTTTTTTTCCTTTAAATATAATTGAAACCGAAGTAAAACTAAAAAATACAAGAGAGCTCCAGTCCCTAAATTATTGTAACAATATAGAAAACCTTCAAAATATTTTATTTGATATTAATAAATTAACTATAGCTCAATTTATTGCTGAAATTATCCTAAAAACTTTAAAAGAAGAAGAAGCTAATCCAAAAATTTATAATTATATAAGAGATTTTGTAATAAAATTAAATTCAAATTTAAGCAACACTAATAATATACATTTGCTCTTTTTAAAAGATTTTGCAGCCCTCTCAGGTTTTGAAATTCAAAATAATTATTGTAAAGAAACACCTTTTTTTAATATTAGAGAAGGTTTGTTTTCTACTGTATATGTAAGTGGTTCAGAGTCATTAGATTTATACGAAAGTCAAATTCTTTTTAATTTATTATCTGCTAAAAATTCTAATGAGCTAATAAAACTTAACTCTAAGGACAAAAGGATTTTATTAGAAAAAATTTTATTGTTTTACGAACATCATATCCCTAATTTTGGAAAAACTAAAAGCTTACAAATTTTGCAGGAAGTTTTTAATGCTTGACTTGAAAGAATAAAATTCACCATTTAAAAATATGCTCTTCAACACATTTACGGCATTAACTTAGTTTTTAGCATTATATTTGTATAGAAAATTTTTTAAATTATTTATTAACCATTTATAAATTTATATTATGAAAAAATTTACATTTTTAACAACTCTTGCATTAGTAATGTTTATTTCGCCAGTATTTTCTCAGATTAATTTAAAATCTGTTGGTAATAAAATTACTGATACTAAAACAAAATTAGGAAAGGATAAATCGGATGATAATACTGTATCAACCCGTATTCCTAATGGTAGTGCAACACTTTATGTTTCGCAAACAACAGGTAATAATCGTAACGACGGCTCAAAACAAGCTCCGTTTAAAAATTTGCAAAAAGCTATTGATCAAGCACCGGATAATGCGGTAATTTTAGTTGCAGAAGGAAATTATTTTGGAATGTTGAACAGTGGAAACATAAATATAACTAAACCTGTAAAAATTTATGGAGGTTATTCTACTGATTTTTCTACTCGTGACGTATTAAAGTATTTAACAATGGTGCAACCAAGTCCAGAGAGCAACGGAACTCAAAATGGGCAAGGAACAATGCAAATTCAGGTTAAAACAGCAAATACAGAAGTTGTAATCGATGGACTTATTTTTGATAGAGGAAATAGCATTGCGTATAATTCTAAAGGCGAGGGTAAACCTGCAGGAGTTGAGTCGGCAATGATGCAGCCAATTGGTGGCGCAGGTTTAGGTGGACCTAATTTAACACAAGAACAAGTTTTAACAACCCAAACTGCACAAATATATTTAGACAATTCTAAATGTAACTTAACTGTAAATAATTGCGCTTTTATTAATGCTCCTAATTATGGTATTCGTGGAATGTTTGGTGGAACAAAAGCTGTTATTAATAATTGTATATTTATAAATAACCGTATGGCTGCCTGTGAAATTACAAAAGGTGGTGCTATTAGTGAAAAAGCAGAAGTGCATTTTACTTATAATACAGTTTTGTTTATGTGGTCACGCTTAAAAGATATGGAAGATATGGGATATGGATATAGATATATGACAGGAATTAATAGCTATGTTACTAATAATATTATTGGATTAACTACTTTTGCAGGATTAGATAGAGGCAGAATTGATAGTGACAGAAATAAAGAAGCTCAAAGAATTACTACTGCTGAACATAATATTTTCTTCCTTAACAAACAAGCAGACTTAACGATTCCAGGTGGTGGTAAATTTATGCGTATTTGGGTACAAGATTTTGAAGATGTTGAACAACTTGCTGAAGTTGATGGAAATAAAACTTTAACAGACCCAAAAGTTTTTAAAGGCATAATTAATGAAGCATATCTGAACGGGTTTTTAGCAGCTTCTTATAAAGAAACTACAAGCCATGATCCTAATTCTTCTGCTAACCAATTTAGACAAGCAATGGGAATGAATATGACAGGAACTATGACTTCATCTGCCAGTATGTATGCTAACCGCTATCCTTGGAAAGAAGCTCTTTTGTTTTTTGGAGCAATTGATGGATATGGAGCACAAAAAATTAAATAGTATTATTTAAAAATAATAAAAACCATAGCTATATGGATTTCAACACAGGCTAAAGTCCATTTTGAAATCCATATAGCCTTTAGCTTTAAATTGCAAAAATATGTTTAAACCAAAAGCCATAAGTCTAGTTTTTTTCTTATTCATATTTACTTGCATTTGTTCGCAAGAACAAATCTTTGTCAAGTTCATTTGTGAAAATATAAATTCCCGATTTTATCAAGCAGTTTAGTTACTTAAATCATTTTTATATTAGATATTTAAATGTTTTTTCTTATTTTTGTAGAATACAAAATAAGTTTAATTATGAATCTGATTAAAAATATTACTGAATAAAAGCAGACAAGCAAAAATTACTCTAAATTATGGAAAAAATAAATAATGAAAGCAAAATTATTTTTGAAAATGGAGCAAGTTGGCTAAGGGCTGATTTTCATTTGCATACCAAAGCAGACAAAGAATTTGCCTACACAGGTGGGGAAAATGATTTTTGCCGTCTCTACCTTGAGCAACTGAAATCGCAAAATATTAATGTTGGTGTAATTACGAATCATAATAAATTTGATAAAAATGAATTTCTTGCATTAAGAAAAAAAGCACTCAAAGAAGGAATTGGATTGTTTGCAGGTGTTGAGCTTTCCGTTAATGACGGAGCAAACGGTATTCATTGTTTGTTGGTTTTTGATTACGAGAAGTGGTGCATAAACGGAGAAGATTTTATCAATCAATTTCTTACCGCTGCATTTGAAGGCATTGCAAATCGTGAAAACGAAAATACAAGATGCAAATACAATTTTGAAACTGTATTGCAAAAATTAAACGAACACGCAAATAACGGAAGAGATTCATTTATTATTTTGGCACACGTTGAACAAAACAGTGGATTTTTCAACGAACTTGACGGAGGTCGTATTCAACAACTTGTTTCAAATGAATTATTTAGCCATTTTGTGCTAGGATTCCAAAAGGTGAGAACTTTCGATAAAATCGCTATATGGAAGACTTGGTTCAGGGATAAATTGCCTGCATTTGTTGAAGGTTCAGATTGTAAAAATATAGAAGAAATAGGAAGACCACACCTGCAAAGTGGCGAAGCCAAAACAACATATGTAAAGATTGGTGATTTTAACTTTGAAGCATTAAGATATGCTCTAACAGATTTCAACTATCGTGTTAAGCATAACTCAAAACCCGAAATAAAAAACTCTTACATCAAATCCATTGCTTTTGAGGGGGGATTATTAGGCGAAACAAAAATCGATTTTTCGCCCGAACTTAATACACTCATAGGAATTAGAGGAAGCGGAAAATCTTCTATTTTAGAAATTTTGCGCTACACATTGGGCATTCCGTTATCGCCTATTACCGTTGACCCAAGATACAAGGAGGGTTTGATTGAAAATGTTTTGAGAAGTGGCGGAAAAGCAATCCTAACTATTGTAAACAAGCAAAAAGAAGAATACCGTATCGAAAAAATTTACGGACAAAAAGAAGATATTTACAAAGGAGATGTTTTGCAAGCAGGCATTTCTGTAAATGCTGTGTTTGACTATCCTGTTTATTTCGGACAAAAAGATTTATCAAACAAAGATGTGGATTTTGAAGCTGATTTAATTCAACGCTTAGTAGGAACTCGTTTAAAAGATATTCAATCAAAGATTGAACAAAAGAAAAGAGAAGTTGGAAATATTATTTCTGAAATTAAAAAACTTCGCAACCTAAATGAGTTGAAAAAAGAAACAGAAATTGTCATAAAAAACGCAGAGCACCAACTTAAATTTTTTAGAGAAAAAGGAGTCGAAGATAAATTAAAGCAACAAACACTCTTTGATTCTGATGTTTCCAAATTGTCGCAATCGGAAGGTTCGGTAAGAAGCTATTTGAATGAATTACAATCGCTAATTGCTAATCACGATTACTTTTTTCAACAAGAAATTTCAGGTTCAGAAGCAAACCAAGTTTTTTTTGACGAAGCAAAGAATTTGTTGAGAGAATTAAAATCAGAATTTGAAAAGTTAAAAACTATTCAAAAAAACTCTGTCCAATTTCAAGAAAAATACAAAGAACTCATTGGAAAAATTAATGTAAAAAAGGAAGGATTGAAAGAAGAATTTGCCAAAATCAAAAGAGAAATCGGCACGGATACTATCAACCCCGACAATTTTCTTAGCTTGAACAGGCAAATAAATACTTCAAGATTGAAATTGTTGGAAATTGACAAATCTGAAAAGAAAAGAAAAAAATGGAAAGATGAATTGTCGAACAAATTAGTAGAACTTGATAATCTTTGGTTAGAGGAATATCGACTCTTGAAAAAGGAAGTAAACCGAATAAACGAGACAGAAAGCAAACTTTCTATTGTTGTTGAATTTAAAGGCAGACGAGATAAGTTTACTGACAAGATGAAACAAATTTTCAGAGGTTCGGGCATTCGCGAAACCGCATATCAAGAAATTGAAGATAACTACAAAGATTTTATTCAGATATACAAAGACAGTAGCAGACTCAATACTATTTTGAATGAAAATCAAGTTGTAGATTTTAAGAGGAGGTTTAACGAAAATTTGGAAGATTTACTCACTTTTAAAGTAGATAATAAAATTGTTATCCAATACAATGGAAAGTCGTTAGACAAACATTCTTTGGGACAAAGGGCTTCGGCATTAATACTGTTTTTGTTGGCACAAAAAGAAAATGATGTTTTGATAATTGACCAGCCCGAAGATGATTTAGATAACCAAACTATCTATGATGAAGTCATCAAAGAATTAAAAAAGATAAAAGGCAATATGCAGTTTATTTTTGCAACTCATAATGCAAATATCCCTGTACTTGGCGACAGTGAAAAAGTAGTAGCTTGCAGTTATGATGAAAAGAAAATAACGCTTCATTCGGGTTCTATCGACCATCATCAAACACAACGATATGTTGTTGATATTATGGAAGGGGGAGATGAAGCATTTAGCCGTAGAAAAAACATTTACAGTATTTGGAACATTGAAAAATTGAGAACAAAATGAACGCAATAGAACTATTAGATATCATAAGCTCAGGCGAAACAAGCAGAGTTCAATTTAAAAAAGAAATGGATAATGACGATTCGATTGCAGCTGAATTGATTGCTTTTTCCAACTCAAAAGGCGGAGTGATTTTGTTTGGAATCGAAGATAAAAAGGGAACAGTATTAGGTCTAGATTATCAGAAGTTGCAATCTTATAATAACAGAATTGCAACAATCGCCAATGATAAAGTAAAACCACAAATTTTTCTTTTTACAGAAGTTGTGTCAATTCCTACAGAAACTGATGAAAAGAAAATTTTGCTTGTAGAAGTTTCAGAGGGAATTGCAAAGCCTTACAAAGATAAAAACGGTGCAATTTGGATAAAACAGGGTTCTGATAAAAGAAGATTAACCGACAATAATGAGCAAATAAGGCTATTTCAACAAAGTGGTATCTTGTATTTAGATGAAATGATTGTTCCGCAAACTTCTGTTGACGACATCAACTTTTCAAAAGTAGAAGAATATGTTAAGGCAATTCAGAAAAGAGAAACAGATGAAAAAACCGAAATTTCAGAAACCTTATTAACTAACTTAAATATCTTAAAAGATAGACGCTTGACTTTGGGTGGATTGTTGTTTTTTGCAAATAATCCACAAAAATACAGACCTGCATTTTGTGTAAAAGCCATTTCGTTTTTTGGAAATAGTATTGGTAGCACAGACTATCGAAGCAATCAAGATATAGAAGGAACAATTCCTGAAATTTTTGAAGAAACAATGAGATTTTTTACGACCAATCTACATCATATACAAGCAGGACAAAATTTTAATTCAGTAGGACAACTTGAGGTTTCAAAAATAGCATTAGAAGAACTACTTCAAAATGCCTTGGTACACAGAGATTATTCAAAAAATTCGCCTGTTCGTGTAATGATTTTTGATGACAGAATTGAAATTGTAAGTCCGGGTTCCTTGCCAAACAGTCTTAGTGTTGAAAATATAAAGATGGGAAATGCGACTGTGCGAAATAACCTACTAGTTTCGTATTGTTCAAAATTAATGATTTATCGTGGTTTTGGTTCAGGTATTACCCGTTCGTTAGCAGCACAACCCAATATAGAATTGATTAATGATACTGACGGAGAACAATTTCGTGTTATCATTCCAAGGCCTGAAAAAAAGTGAAATTTCTAAAAATGAAAGGGAATAACGAGAAAATATAAATTTACCCCACAAATAATCTAAAAAGTTGTATTTTAGTGGTTTAATATTTTTTATATTTTTGTAAATTATATATAATGAAAATTCACTTGAAAATTTTTAATATAATACTATTTTTTCTGTTAGTTTACACTAATTATGTTTATTCACAAGACTCACATACAAGTTGGATAAATTATAACCAGCAATATTATAAAATTCAACTTAGTCAAGACGGATTGTATCGTATTCCTTATGCAAATTTACTACAAGCCGGAATTCCTGTTGATAATATTGACCCTCGTTGGATACAAATATTTTTTCAAGGTCAAGAGCAATATATTTACATTCATAACGAAGGCACATCCGGGATATTTGATCCAAATTCTTATATTGAATTTTATGGTAAAAGAAATAAATCAAAATTAGACTTAGGTTTTTATGATGATCCAGATAATTGCGTAAATCCTGATTATAGTATGCACAGCGACACTTCTGCATATTTTTTGACTTGGAATACATCTATAAACAATAAGAGGTTTAAAAATGTTTCTCAAAATAATTTTGAAGATTATTCTGTTCATGCTCAAGAATATTGTTATAAAAATATTAGGAATAATTACACATCAGCCTTTTATTGGGGTTCAACTCAAAATTTATTTTCAAAAGGTGAAGGTTGGTTTGATAATGCTGTTATTAACGAAGAAACTCCAAGAATAAAAAATATAAATATTCCAAATTTTTATTCCGGAAATATTGATACATATTTTGAAATTGCTGTGGCGGGAGTGCCTGCAAGTGCCGTAAGCTCAAGCGTTCCACATCATTTAAAACTAGAGTTTCTTGATGAAATTAGAATTGATGAAACTTATACAGGTTACGAATTTGTAAGGAAAAATATTGTTTTAAAATCTTCTCTTCTTACAAATAATATTAGCTTTAAATTTACTTCTAATGATATTACCCAAACTAATATAGCTGATAGAAATGCCGTTTCATATATAAATATAAAATATCCACATACTTGGAATTTTGAAAATCAAAATTATTTTGAATTTTATCTACCAAAAAACAATTCAGCTGAAAAAGATTATTTGGAAATTACAAACTTCAATACTTCTTCAGCTGTAATTTTGTATGATTTAACAAATTATGAAAGAATTTCTCTTATAAATGATGAATCTATTTTAAAAACACTTGTAAATTATTCTGATACAGAAAGATTTTTAGCCTTAACAAATAAAACAGGTGTGAAATCTGTTGATAAAATTTCAAAAATTGGAAATGGAAATAAATTTATAGATTACGAGACACAAATTAAAAATGCAAATTTTATTATAATTACTCATTCGTCTTTATGGGCTGCTGCACAAGAATATGCAAATTACCGCAGTTCAACAGGATATGATATTGCATTAATTGATATTGACCAATTGTACAATCAATACGCTTGGGGAGTAAATAAACATCCTGCTGCAATAAGAAATTTTCTAAAAACCTTATTTGATTATTCCGATATGGAAAGATATGTGTTTTTAATTGGAAAATCAATACATACGCGTACAATTCGCAATTCTCCGGCTAATTATAAAGAATGTTTGGTGCCATCAGCAGGAAATCCATCAAGTGATAATATTTTTACTCTAAATTTTAAAGACAATAATTATTATCCAATATATCCAATTGGAAGATTAGCGGCTTATAATCAAGATAATGTAAAGGAATATTTAAAAAAAATAATGCAATACGAATCTGCTCCAACAGAAGAATGGATGAAAACAGTTTTACATTTTGGAGGAGGTATGAATGTTAATGAACAATCCGCTTTTGCAGGATATTTGAATAATTATAAAAATATTATTGAAGATACATTATTTGGAGGAAAAGTAAGTACTTTTTTGAAAAATTCTTCAGAACCAATACAAATAACACAATCAGATTCTATTACAAATTTAATAAATAATGGAGCCACAATTTTAACATTTTTCGGACATGCCCATGCAGGCGGTTTCGACCAAAACATTGATTTGCCACAAAATTATAATAATACTGGAAAATATCCATTTATTATTGCAAATTCATGTTTTGCAGGCGACATACATCTTAGAGATCAAGGAAGTATAAGTGAAATATGGATAAATGAAAAACAAAAAGGAGCAATAGCATTTCTCGCCTCAATAGGAGATGGTATAGCATCATATTTGAATATTTATTCAACAGAATTATATAAAAATATTGCTTATAAAGATTATAACAAACCTCTTGGTCTGCAAATTAAAAATACAATTAAAAATATTATAGAAAATTATCCGCAAAACACATATTTAGAAGTTACTTGCCACGAAACTGCCCTGCATGGAGACCCAGCTTTAGTTATTAATTCTCATGAAAAACCAGATTTAACAATTACAGCAGATTTAATAAAATTTAATCCTCAAGAAATTACTACACTTGTTGATAGCTTTGAGCTTAGAATTGTGATTAAAAATATTGGTAAAGCAACGAGTAACACATTTTTACTTTCTATAAACAGAACATTACCAAACGGAAGTGTTAGTGAGTATAATATTCCTATCTATGGTTGTAATTATAAAGATACTGTTTATATTAATTTGCTTGTAAATAGGTTAGTCGGACCGGGATTAAATAAATTGCACTTATTTGTTGATTCAGGAAACCAAATTGATGAGCTAAACGAAAATAATAATCAAGTAAATATTAATTTTTTAATAAAAACTGCTGATTTATTCCCAATTTATCCTTATAATTATTCAATTATTCCTTCAAAAAATGCAAGTTTAATTGCTTCTACAGGAGATCCATTTTTAAGTTCAATAAATTATCTTTTTCAAATTGATAGCACAGATTTATTTAATAGCCCCATACTTCAAACCAAAACAATTAATTCTTCGGGGGGAATAGTAAAATGGGATTTGCCTTTCGAACTTGTGGAAAACAGAGTTTATTTTTGGCGAATTGCTCACGAACATGCAAACTCAGATAGTGTTTTTTGGAAAGAATCTTCTTTTGTATATATTGAAGGTGAAGAAGGTTGGTCCCAAGCTCATTTTTTTCAATATAAAGAAAATGATTTTTTGTTTTTGGACTATGACCGGCCTGCCCGAAAATTAAAATATGTAAATTATCCAAAAAAACTTCATTGCCACAATCAAGGTAATTATGCTGAAAATGGCTTTACAATAGTTAGGTGGACGCTTGATAATTCTTATAATAATGGTTTGGGTGCAAATGGAAATTGTGGAACAGCAGATGCAATCTTAGTAGTTGTAATCGACCCCGAAACAATTTTAGCTTGGCCCTCAGACTATCAACATTTTGGACATAGAAATTACCCTAAATGTTTTTCCAGTGCTCAAGAAAACTATTATTTTAGTTTTAGCACCGACCAAGTGAGCTTAGATTCTATGAATAATATGATTAATAATTATGTGCCGGATGCACATTATTTGCTAATATATTCATGGGGAAATGGAAATTTTTCTAACTGGCCTACACAATTAAAACAAACATTTTATGATTTAGGTTCCTTGCAAATTGATAATGTAGCTGACGGAAATCCTTACATATTTTTTACAAAAAAAGGCACAATATCTTCAACAACTGAAACTTATGGCACATTTCCTTTAGCCAAAATTGATTTATATGTTGATTTATACAGAGATTTTGACAATGGAAATATGAAAAGTGTGAAAATTGGTCCAGCAGCAGAATGGAAATCTTTTAATTGGGAATACTTTTCACTTGAAAACCCTGAGCAAGATTCTGTAAATATAAAAGTTTTTGGAATTGATAATTTTGGTAACGAAACCCAGGTAATGTCGCCAATTAATCCAGATAATTTTGAAATTTTTCAACTTCAAGATTCAATAAATTATCAAGAATTTCCTAATTTAAAATTAGAATTTTATAGTAAAGATGAAATAAATAAAACTTCGGCACAACTTGAAAAATGGCAATTAAAGTTTAAAGGAGTTCCTGAAACGGCAATTGACCCAAAATTTGGATTTTATTTTTGTTGCGACACTATTCAAGAAGGAGATGATTTTAAATTTTCTATTGCAACAAAAAATATTAGCGACTTAGATATGGATTCCTTAGATGTGATTTATTGGGTTCAAAATGCTGATAATGAGACAATTCATACTAAAAGAAAAAAGCTTAGACCTCACCCTGCCCAAGATATTTTAATTGATACTTTTAGTTATTCAAGTTTGGGAATGAAAGGAATGTATTCGGTTTGGGTAGAATTTAATCCAATAAATCCGCAAACCGGAATTTATTATCAAGCCGAGCAACACCATTTTAATAATATTGCAAATAAATATTTTTTTGTACAAAATGATAATATAAATCCTTTGTTAGATGTGAGTTTTGACGGTAGGTATATTATGAATGGAGAAATTATTTCTGCAAAACCCGAAATTTTAATTAAACTTAAAGATGAAAATAAATATTTAGCTCTAAACGATACTTCTTTATTTAGAATTTATATAAGCGAATTAAATACAGGAGTAGAAAAACGGATTTATTTTGGTTTACAAGAAAATCCAGAAGAATCAATAGAGTGGACACCCGCAATTTTGCCAGATAATTCATGCGAAATATTATATAAACCAATTTTTAAAAATGATGGAATATATAAATTAAGAGTTCAAGCTGTTGATGTTTCAGGAAATGAATCAGGTAAAAATGACTATATTATTGAATTTGAAATAGTAAATAAACCTACAATTACACATTTATTAAATTATCCTAATCCTTTTTCAAGTTCAACGCGTTTTGTTTTTGAACTTACAGGAAGCGAAATTCCTGATGAATTAAGAATAGATATTTTTACTATTACAGGAACACTAGTAAAAACAATTTTCTTAGAAGAATTTGGTAGCATACGCATTGGAAAAAATATTAGCGAATACGCTTGGGACGGCAAAGATATGTATGGCGACCAGCTCGCAAATGGAGTGTATTTTTATCAAGTAAGCATTAAATTAAATGGAAAAGATATTGAATTAAGAAATACAGAAGCAGATAAATATTTTAAAAAAGAAATTGGAAAAATGTATTTGTTAAGATAAGAAATTAAGAAAAAAAGAAAATGAATTTTAAAGATTTAAGAGTTTCCAAACCATTATTAAACGCCTTAGAAGATTTGGATTATGTTTATCCAACGCCAATTCAACAAAAAAGTTTTAGAAGAATTAGCTCAGGAATCGATCTTATTGGAATTGCAAAAACAGGTACAGGTAAAACTTTAGCTTATCTCTTGCCAATTTTGAGCCAATTAGAATATTCTACGCAAAAACAACCCAGAATACTTATTGTTGTTCCTACGCGTGAACTTGTTACCCAAGTATGCGAAGAAGCCGAAAAAATTGCTAAATATAAAAGCCTAAGAATAAAAGGAGTTTTTGGTGGAGCTAATATAAATACTCAAAAAGATTATGTTTTTGACCAAGGAGCTGATATTTTAGTGGGAACACCGGGCAGACTTTACGATATTGCCGTTACCGGAATTATTAGGTTTAGCAATATTAAAAAAATTGTAATTGATGAGGTTGACGAAATGTTATCTTTAGGATTTAGGCCACAATTAGAGCAAATTTTTGAAATGCTTCCCAAAAAACGTCAGCATTTAATGTTTTCTTCAACTTTAAGCGAAGATGTAGAAGAGTTTATTAAGTCATATTTTAATTCGCCAGAAAAAATAGAAGTTGATTTAGAGTCAACGCCTGTTGAAAAAATTAAACAAATATTTTTTCCTGTACAAAATTTTAGTACGAAAATTGAATTTCTAAAAGTATTAATTTCTCCAAAAGATGAGTTTGTTAAAAATTTGATTTTTGTTGCCGATAAAAAACAAGCAGATTTAGTCTTTGACAAGTTAAGTGCTGAGTATGACGATATTGGAATAATTCATTCTAATAAATCTCAAAATTATAGGTTTAATACAATTAAAAATTTTGAAAAAAAGAAAATACGTTCTCTTATAGCCACTGATATTGTTGCCCGTGGATTAGATTTTTCTGATATCAGCCATGTTATAAACTTTTCTGTTCCTGAAAAGGCTTCAGACTATATTCACAGAATTGGCAGGACTGCAAGAGCTGGAAAGACAGGAGTTTCAATTTTAATGTATTCGCCTTACGAGGAAAAATCTTTTGAAGAAATCAAACAAATTGCAGGCGAAAATATTATTGAAGAAAACATTCCTAAAACTATTCCTGAAATTAAAACTTTATTAGAATTTGAAAAGCCATCTTTCACGCATAAACAAATTACAAAAGCACCTGATATTACAAAAGGCGGCGGTGCTTATCATGAAAAAAGAAATATAAAAACTAAACAAAAAACTAAGAGAAGGAGGTAGGATTTTGAGGATTGGGGGTGGTGATGTCCTGACGAATTATTGCCGTAAATTTTAAAACGTAGCGGTTAATCCGCCTGAAGCAAAACGACTTGTTAGTTGCAGGGACTATTACTTTTTTACTCTTTAATAATAATGTCTAAAATATAATTACTGACTCCCACTTGATATAAACTTGAAAGCATTTCGTAATAGTCATTTTTATCATATTTATTTATCTCTGATAAGTATGAAATTAAATTTAAAGTATGAAAATACAAGTCGCCGTCTAAAATTTCTATTATCAAACTAACATCTGTAAAATCTAGTGGGTCAATTTTGTAGTTAGCACCTTCGGATATTAGTCTATTACATTCAATACCGTTCCCGATTTCTGCTGCATTAATTAAGTCTAAATCTATTTTTCTAAACCCTGTTTTTAAAGCATCTTTAATGTCTTCTTCATCAAGATATCCTTCGTTATCAAAAAGAAAATGTCGTAGATATCTATAGGAAGAAAAATCCTTAATCTCAAAGTTATTAATTTCAAACTTTGAACAAATCCAGTCTAAACATTCTATAACTTGATAATAATATTTTTGCGGATTAATACATTTTTTAGATATTAATTCTTTTTTTGCGTTGTGAATTTCTGTACAAATATTATCAGTTTCAAAGTATTCGTAAAACCCAAACGCCGCCCAATTAAGAATATCAAGAATTGAAATGTTAATATAATTTTGGTCCCAAAACAAATCGTAATCCTTTCTAGGAGTAGGGATACTTATTAAGAGATCTTTTTCACTTTGAATCAGCTCCTTCAAACTTGATAAGTCAGCATAAAATGTTGCTTTAAATTTGTCCATTTAGGCTTGTGTTATTTAGTTGATATTCTGGTGGTTTTCTTGTAGGTAACATTTTTACAGTTTGCCGAAGTGACGGATTTTTAGCACAAAAGTTCAATAGAGTACTTCACCGGCTCTATTGTCAATTTTTTTGTTGTGCGTTCGTATTTCATTCTTTAAATTCTTTCTTCAATTCGATATTGATTTTGGCAAGTGGTTTTTTAAATGCTGGTTCAAGTTTCAACATACTTTCTGTCATATATCTCGACATTTCTTCCCAATCATCTCTTTCATAAAGATTTACATTTAAAAGTTCTTGTTTAATCCTGCAAGCCTTTTTATCGTCTAATCTTTCCCATTCAAGTTTTCCCGTTTCTTGTTCAATCGTTTCCTTATATTCAAATAGTTTGTCAAAAATAAACTTGTTTTCTTCAGCTACACTTCTAGACATATAAACTTCAGTCCGTGCATAGTTTTTTGAAATTGTAAAATTAAATCCCACACCACTCAAACCTGAACCTGCAGAAAGCCAATTGTCTTTCGATGGACTGATATTACTGAATAAGTTTGATTTTGTATTGAATTTTTGCAAATGTTGTTTCCAAAAGTCCATTCGTACTTGATAACGTCCTTTAAGCTCATCCTGCGTACTTTGTTCTTCTTGTGCTTTTTCAGCCATTCTTATTGTATATTCTTCGGCTTCCTTGACAGGAATAATCTGCTTAATGTCTAAAAATATTTGGTCGTCAAAAGAGTACGGTGTTGCTTTAAAACACTGGATTTTTAAATTGTATTTTGTAAGTAGCCACATTACCGTTGAAGTTACTTCTTTTCGATAGTTTCCTGAAACAAGGATAATTCTTTGATTTTGGTTTAATTGAATTTCTCCAAAGTCTTCTGCATTTAAAAATTCAGAAATATTTTGCTCACTATTTTCACTTGAACCATTTCTTACTAAGTACGCTTGATAAATATCTTTTATTTGTTGTTTTGACAAGCTCGAACAGTATGAAGCATATTTTAGAACTTGCCAAGTTACATTTCGTCCGCTATCATCTAATTTATTTTCTATAATTACAAGATTTCCTTGTTTGTCAATAGCAAGTAAATCCAATCGTTCTCTTGTATCGTCAAAACCATCAAATTCTTTTTGAATAAAAAGTAGATCTTCGCCAAAAGCATCAGGATTATGTTCTAACCATTCTTGAAGGTGTTCTCTCTCCTTGAAGCCTAATTCTGAGAAGCTACAAGACTTAATCTGGGTTATTCTATTTTTATCTTTATTAACTACGAACATTCGTTTTCTCTGTTTTAATTATATGATGCACAACTCTCTTATACGCTCTAAACTCTCCCTTATACACCCCAATCCTTAAATGCTCTACTAGTTTATTGCGTATTATTTTACAAAGCTACTAATTATTTTTATATAGCAAATGTTTTAACTGTTTTTCTTAAAAATACTTAGCTAAAGTTTTTTATAATTTAGATTTTATCCTAATTTCATTTCCCAATAAACTCCGACTTTTAAAACTCGAACCGATTTTAGCCTAGCGAAAACGAGACTTTATAATAATAATAGTTTTGTTCGACTCCTTCAGAGTCGCGGCTTGAGATTTCATTAATAACCAGAGGTTGCCACCTACGGCTATTTAAATTCGACCACTTCGTGGTCTTTTTGAATGAAATTTCTTTACAGCTTCATTTGATTTTTGTGCTTACTGCATATTTTCAAAACCTTAAATATTTTATCTTGACTATTTTATACACAAAGTTTAAAATATTTTACTACTTTTACCGCACTAAACATGTTTTTAATAAAAAAAATTGTGGTTTTTTATCAACAGTTTTTTTGCTTAAAATTAAAATATAATAATTCTATTTTATCATTTCTCTAAACTCTTCTTCACTAATAATTTTAATATTTAATTTTTTAGCTTTTTCAAGTTTCGCAGGTCCAATATTTTCGCCGGCAATAAACAAATCAGTATTTTTGGAAATTGAGCTTACATTTTTTCCAGCATGTTTTTCAATTACAGATTTAATTTCATCACGGGAATAATTTTTAAAACTACCTGAAATAATTATTGACATTCCTTGCAGCTTGTTGCTAAGTAGTTTATTTTCAACCTCCTGCGTTTCAAATTGTAAGCCTACATTCATTAAATCTGCAATAAGTTTTATATGTTCTTTATTGTCAAAATACTCAATAATGCTTTCTGCTATTTTTTCACCAATCTCATCAACTTGCATTAATTCCTCTTTACTAGCTTTAGAAAGATTTAAAATATTTTTAAATGCTTTAGCTAAAATTTTGGCAACAGTTTCTCCCACAAATCTAATTCCAAGTGCAAAAAGCAATCTATCAAAACTTACTTCTTTTGACTTTTCAATGCTATTTATAATATTATCCGCAGATTTTTCTGCCATTCTGTCCAAAGGTAAAATATCTTCTTTTTTAAGTTTATACAAATCTGCAATAGACCTAACTAAGCCGGTTTCATAAAATAAAGCTACTGTTTCTTCTCCAATATTTTCAATGTTCATGGCTTTACGAGAAATAAAGTGTTCTATTTTTCCTTTTATTTGTGGTGGACAATGGTCAGAATTAGGACAAAAGTGCCTAGCTTCGCCTTCAGGTCTGATTAATTCAGTGCCACACTCAGGACAATGAGAAATAAATTGAGTTGGTTGTGAGTTTTCATTTCGAGATTCTATACCAACAATTTTAGGAATTATCTCACCTCCTTTTTCCACAAAAACCATATCATTCACTCTTATATCTAAAATTGCAATTTGGTCGGCATTATGAAGTGATGCACGTTTTACAATAGTTCCAGCTAATTGCACAGGCTCAAGATTTGCTACAGGAGTAATTGCACCTGTTCTACCTACTTGATAATCAATGCTTAAAAGTTTTGTGCTAACTTGCTCTGCTTTAAATTTATAAGAAATTGCCCAACGTGGAGATTTAGCAGTAAAACCCATAATTTCTTGCTGTGCAAAAGAATTAACTTTAATCACAATTCCGTCAATATCGTAAGGCAAGTTTTTTCTCTCTTTGTCCCAAAACTTAATAAAATCATGAACTTCTGAAATATTTTTACACAATTTGCTATGTTCTGAAGTTTTAAATCCCCATAATTTTAAGTTTTGTAAACTTTCCCAATGAGTATTAGCTGATAGTTTTTTACCCATCATATAATAAAAATAACAATCTAAATTACGTTTAGCCACTTCGCGGGAATCTAACATTTTTATAGAACCTGAAGTCGCATTTCTAGGGTTTGCAAATGGTGATTCTCCATTTTCTTCTCTAATTTTATTCAAATTATCAAAAACCTTATGAGGCATAATTATCTCGCCACGTATTTCAAATTTATCTGGAATATTTTCACCCGAAATTGACAAAGGAATACTTCTAATGGTTTTTATATTTTCACTAACATCATCACCTTGAGTGCCATCACCGCGGGTTACAGCTTTTGAATATTTTAAATTTTCATAACTTACTGAAATAGAAGCCCCATCAAACTTTAGTTCGCAAACATATTCAGGCTCAGTTTCAATTTCCTTAACAATACGATTATGAAAATCATTCAATTCACTTTCAGAATATGTGTTTCCTAAAGATAACATTGGAAATTCGTGAGTAAGAGTTTTAAAAACATTGGAAATATCACTTCCTACTCTTTGACTTGGGCTGTCGCTTTGTTTAAATTCAGGAAATTTGCTTTCTAAATCTATCAGCTCCGCCAAAAGTTTGTCAAATTCAAAATCGCTGATACTTGGGTTATTCAACACATAATAATTGTGATTATGTTTATTTAATTCCTCGCTAAGTTTTTTAATTCTAAGTTCAATATTATCCATAGTTTTAATTTTAGTTTTTACAAATATAAGAAATCTAAAATATGATTGCAATTTTTAATTAACTTAGTAGCTTAAAATTTTAATATGAAAAAACTATATTTTTTTACGGTTTTACTATGCTTTACAAGTATTCTATCAGTATTAATTTCATGCTCAGAAAATAAAAAACCGCAAAAAAAAGAAAAAGAACAATCTTTGGAGGTGGAAAATATCAAAAATTCCGAAAATGTTTTACTTGATTTTTTTGAATTATCAAAAAATAAAGATTACGAGACTTGCTATACTTATTTTTCCGATTCTTTGAAAGACAGGATTGAAAAGAATAGTTTTATTAAAATTATGGAAAAGAGAAATACAGAACATCCTAATTTTGATAGTATTAGCGTTTATTTTACTCAAATTACGTCAACAGAAGCAGGTGATATTTACACCTTTTATTCTAGAATTTTTTCAAAATCCGAATTAGTTTTTTATGAGAAAATCAGTGTTTTTTATGAGGCAAATTTGCCAAAAATTTTAGATTACGATTATTCAGAAAACATTTATTATACTGTAAAAATGGCAAATACCCCAAATTCAGATTTACAAATATTTTTACAAAACACTTATGAAACTGCAAATAGTGGGAATGCAGAAAAATTTTATTCAATAATAGATACTGCCGTCAAAGAGCAAATTAATTATTCTAAATTTGAGCTTGGTTTTAACAAAGTAAAATTAAAATACAAGGCAAATAGCTCATTTTCTGTAAAATCAATTTGGACAGAAATTTTACAAAATGTTCCTGTTCTAAATATTGTTGTTGAAGCTTCAAATTACAATGGAGATAAGTTTTTGGATAAAATTTTAATTTCAGATAGAAATGGAAAATATTATATCGCAGATATAGATAGAGATGATTTTGAAAGGGCTGAATTGCTAAAAATTGAGCGACCTTCGGATTCAGAATTAAGTAAATTTGCCGAATTTACTGCCGAATTTTATGAATTTTTGAAAACTTCAAATTTTTATGAAATTATGAAAATGATTGATAGAAGTGTTTTTGTAAATAATGACTATGAAATAGTTAAATCTTCATTTCTACAAAGAGAACAACATTATGGCAGACCTAAAACTCTAAAAAACACTTTAGTAAAAGCTTATTCTTTAGGAACAAAAACTATAGTAGAATTTAATTTTGATGTAGAAAACACAAATGGCATAATTTCTTACGAAAAGATCCAAATTTCTAAAACTCCCGAAAATAAGTTCAGTGTTTTTTCTTATGATTATAGGGCAGAAAGATTTTAAGCAATTCTTTTTGAACAATTTTTCAGCAATTAAGAATTAACAATTTATTTTTTTAATTTTTCTCCATTTTCATAATTGTCTTCGCCTATTAGGTTTCCTTTATCATCATAAAAATACCACACTCCATCTGCGAGGTCGTTTTTATAACTTTTTGTGTATCTCAGTTTTCCATTTTCATAAAACACATTACTTTTTCCTTGTTTCAATCCATTTTCATAAAAACCAGTACTCCACACAACTCCATTTTCGTAATATGCTATCCACTCTCCTTCTCTTAAATCATTAACAAGCAATCCTTCCATAAACAAATTTCCATTATCGTAATATTGTTTTTCGTAAACTTTTTGTTCTTCTATTTTATCAACAAAATGCACTTTTAATGGGTTTTCATTCTCAAAAGTTTCAATTATTTTCACATCAGTAATTTTTGCTAATGTATCGTGCTTTACAACAAAATTAGCATCTGTTTGATCGCTTGATTGCTTAGATATATTATCTTTATTTTCATTATTCTTACAAGAAACCAAGCATAGAATTGCAAGGCTAAAGCTAAATGAGGCAATAATTTTAAGTGTTTTCATATTTTTTAAATTTAAAACCGACAAATATAAAATAAAATCCACAGTTTTCAAGGGGTTTTCTTTATGAATTTCAAGAACTTAAAATTAATTAACAATAATTCTTTAAAAATTTTCTTATTTCTTAACAAATTGTATCTTTGCCATGAAATTAAAATACAGGTTTTACTTATAATTTAATTATGTTAAAGCAAACGACTATTTCAAAAGAAGTTAAAATTGAGGGACTAGGTTTACATTTTGGGAAATTAGCTAATCTTTTGATAAAGCCTGCCAAACCTAATACAGGTTATGTTTTTATAAGAACAGATATTGAGAACCAGCCTAAAATTCAAGCTGTTGCCGAAAATGTAATTGATACAGCTAGAGGCACAACTATAGGTAAAGACGGAATTAGCGTCAGTACAATAGAGCACTTATTAGCAACAACTTACGCACTTGGTATTGATAATGTTGTTTTTGAAATTGATGGACCGGAAGTGCCAATTTTAGACGGAAGTGCTAAGTGTTTTGTTGAAGCTTATAAAAACACAGAAATTATTGAGCAAGATGCAGAACGCATAGTTTACAATATTCAAGAAAATTTATCTTTTGTTGATGAAGAGAAAGCTATAGATATTTCTGTTTATCCCGACAAAACATATAAACTACAAATTCTTGTAGATTATAAATCAGATATTTTATCAAATCAATATGCTGTTTTAAATAGTTTAGATGATTTTAAAAATGAAGTTGCTATTTGCAGAACTTTTGTGTTTTTAAGTGAATTAGAGCCATTATTAAAACAAGATTTAATTAAAGGCGGAGCTCTTGATAATGCAATTGTAATAGTAGATAAGGAATATAGTCAAGAAGAGTTTGACCGTTTAGCAAAATTATTTAACCAGCCAAGCGTTTCCGTTCAGTCTTCAGGTGTTTTAAATAATTTAAAATTACAATTTAATAATGAGCCTGCACGACATAAACTTTTAGATTTAATTGGAGATTTAGCATTAACAGGTTATAGATTTAATGCAAATATAATTGCAAGTCGCTCGGGTCATTATGGCAATATTAATATTGCAAAAATTATTCGCCAACATATTACCGAGCTTAAAAAAAACTTGGCAAAGGCAAATATTCCAATTTATAATCCGGATGACAAAGCACTAATGGATGTAATTCGTATCAAGGAATTTTTACCTCATCGTTTTCCATTTTTGTTAGTTGATAAAATATTATCTTTAAGCGAAACCGAGGTAGTTGGAGTAAAATGTGTTACTAATGATGAAAACTTTTTTCAAGGTCATTTCCCTGATGAACCTGTAATGCCCGGTGTTTTACAAGTCGAAGCTATGGCTCAAACAGGTGGAATATTAGTTTTATCTACAGTTCCTGATCCTGAAAATTATCTTACATTTTTCTTAAAAATTGATAATGTAAAGTTTAGACGAAAGGTAGTACCTGGAGATGTTTTGGTAATGAAACTAAACTTATTAGAAGATATTCGCCGGGGAATAGCTCATATGCAAGGCAAGGCTTATGTTGGCACAGAACTTGTATGCGAAGCAGAGATGTATGCACAAATTGTTAAACCAAATTAAATATGGCTATGAATCAACCTCTTTCTTTTGTTCATTCGGCTGCAAAAATTGCAAATAATGTTGTGATTGAGCCTTTTGTTACAATTCATAAAAATGTTGAAATAGGAGAAGGAACTTGGATAGGTTCCAATGTTACAATTATGGAAGGTTCTCGAATTGGTAATAATTGTAAAATTTTCCCTGGCGCTGTAATTGGAGCAGTCCCACAAGATTTAAAATTCAAGGGTGAAGAAACTACAGCCGAAATTGGAAATAACACAACAATACGCGAGTTTGTTACAATAAATAGAGGTACTTCTGCTAAGGGAAAAACCATTGTTGGTTCAAATTGTTTACTAATGGCTTATGTTCACATTGCTCACGATTGCATTGTTGGTGATAATGTTATATTAGTAAATGGAGTTAACTTAGGCGGAGAAGTAATTATTGATGATTATGCAATTATTTCAGCAAACTCACTAATTCACCAGTTTTGTAGAATTGGTGCACATACTATGCTTGCCGGTAATTCATTAGTTGGAAAAGATGTGCCTCCTTATGTTAAAGCCGCAAGATACCCACTTTCTTATGCAGGTGTTAATTCAATAGGCTTAAGAAGAAGGAATTTCTGTAATAATAAAATTAATGCAATCCAAGATATTTATAGAGTAATCTTTAGCCGTGGCATGAACGTTTCTCAATCAGTTGCATATATAGAAGCAGAAATGCCAGCCAGCAAAGAAAGAGACGAAATTTTATTATTTATCCGAAACTCAAAACGAGGAATTATTAAAGGATATTTCGATAAAAGTGAAGCTGATGTAAATTTTTAATTTAGATATACAATTCTTTATAATTACTAATCTTTGTTCCAAATTTCCCAAGCTCTGTCGGCTTGTTCGTAAAGCATAGTAAAACCATTAATACATTTAGCTCCTCTGTCTCCACAATTTTTCAGAAATAAAGTCAATTCGGGATTATACACTAAATCAAAGCAAATATGTGAGTCTTTAATATATTCATAAGAAATATTAGGGCATTTTTCTATATTGGGATACATTCCTACAGGACTAGCATTAATAATTAAATTATGATGCTTAATAACCGATTCTGTTATATTTTTATAAGATAATTCTGACAAATTTTTGGGGTTCCTTGAAACAGTTGTAGATTTAATTCCAAGCTCTTTTAAAACAAATTTTACAGTTTTTCCTGAGCCACCACTTCCCAAAATTAAGGCTTTTGTTTTTTGTGGAAGATTTACTTTTTCAAAAGTTTTGCGTAAACCATAAATATCTGTATTATAGCCTATTAGTTTAGATTCTTTTTCGTTTCTTTCTATTTTTATAGTATTCACCGTACCAATATTTAAAACAGATTTATCAATTTCGTTTAAATAAGGTAACACTAATTCTTTATACGGTGTTGTAACATTTAGTCCTATTAAGTTATCTTTAGATTTTATAATATTAAGTAACTTAGAAATTTCACTTATTGGAAACAAAGTATATTTTGCATCTTTAATATTTTCATTTTTAAATTTTTCCTCAAAATATATTTGAGAATAAGCGTGTTTTAAAGGGTATCCTATAAGTCCGAACTCTCTCATTTTTTTCTTTTAATAAATTTACGAATAATAAAAAATAAAATTACTAAAACAAGAATTAGAATTATTGCTATTGATAATTCATGATTGTATTTATCAATTAAGTCGCTTTGCCCATGAGCCAAATAACCTAATACTGCCAAAATTATATTCCAAACTAAAGCACCAATAAAAGTAAATAAACTAAAAGCGAAAAAATTCATTTTTGCCAAACCTGCAGGAATGGAAATTAATTGACGAACAGCAGGTATCAACCTTCCTATTAAAGTTGAAAATTTGCCGTGTTTGTTAAAATAAGATTCAGCTTTTACAACTTTATCTTTATTTAATAAAAAAAATCTGCCTAATCTTGAGTCAGCAAATTTGTAAATTATTGGTCTGCCTAAGAACAAAGCTAAAAAATAATTTATATAAGCCCCTAACAAAGCTCCTATGGTTCCAAACAAAACCACAAGATAAATATTTAATTTACTTTCCGGTTTACTTGCAATATAAGCTGCCGGAGGAATAATAATTTCTGAAGGAAAAGGAATAAAAGAACTTTCAACAAGCATTAGTAAAGTAATATTTGTATAGTTTATATTTTCGGAATACCAGTTTTCTACCTTTTTTATTATTGAAAGATTTTTTGTACTATCCTCTGTATTTGCTTTTAAAGAAAAAGCCTGACTTAAAATCACAAATACTAAAAGTAAGTTTAATACTTTTATTTTCATCAATTTATTATTTTTTGCGAAATAACAAAATTTATTTCTATAAAACAAAAACGTTTTGTTCATGTTATTAACAAATTTAGTAATATTTAATTTTTAGAATTATATTTTTCTAAGTTTAATCCTTATTCATAGCTCTATAATTAAAAATTTAATGTACATTTGTAATAAATAATAATTTTATGGAACAATCAAAACGACAAATTCAAGTTGGTAATCTGATACAAGAAGAATTGGCAAAAATAATACAACACAAATTTAATGGTTTAGTACCAGGTAGATTATTAACTGTTACAAGTGTTAGAATGACATCAGACTTAAGTATTGCAAGAATTAATTTAAGCATTTTTCCTTCTAATGATGGACAATATATTATTAAAGAAATAAATGAAAAAGTGTCTAAAATAAGGTTTGAGTTAGGTAATTCGCTTAGGAATAATCTTAAAAAAATACCGGAATTAGTGTTTTATTTAGATGATTCATTAGATTATATTGATAAAATAGATCAAGCTTTAAAATCTTAAAAATTGAAATTTTCTTTTTATATAGCTAGTCGTTATTTAGTTTCTAAGAAATCTAGAAATGCAATAAATATAATTTCTTTTATTTCAATTTTAGGTGTAAGCATTGGCACAGCAGCACTAATCATTATATTATCAGTATTTAATGGTTTTGACAATTTACTTACAAAGCTTTATAATTCTTTCGACCCTGATATAAAAATAATTGCTTCAAAAGGCAAAGTTTTTGAGTTTAATAAAAATATATCTGAAAATCTAAACTACGACTTTATTGAAGAATATTCGCTTTGTTTAGAAGAAAATGCAATGCTTAGTTATGGCGATAAACAAATTGTTGCAACAGTAAAAGGAGTTGATGATAATTATATAAATGTAACAGGTTTAGATTCCATGATAATTAGGGGCGATTATCTTTTACAATATGAAAACGCTCTTTGCGGTATTTCCGGTCAAGGTATTGCTTATGATTTAGACTTAGATTTGGATTTTATTTATCCAATAAAAATTTATATTCCAAGCAGGACAAAAAAAGCTTCTGTAAGCTATATAGATGCAGCCGACAATCTAAATCAAAGCTTAATTTATACTGCCGGAGTATTTGCAATTCAGCAAGAATACGACACAAAATATTTTATTCTTCCTCTTTCGGAGCTTAGAAAACTTTTGGAATATGAAAACGAAGTAAGCTCTATAGAAATTAAACTTAAAAAAGGCGAGAACATTAAAAAGGCTTTAAATAAATTAACAGAAGTTTTTGGCGAAGCATTTACTATTCAAGACAGAAATATGCAACACGCCTATGCTTATAAAATTATGCAATCTGAAAAATGGGCTATTTTTATGATTTTGGTTTTTATTTTATTGATTGCTTCATTTAACGTAATAGGCTCATTAACAATGTTAATAATAGAAAAGAAAAACGATATACAAACTTTAAAAAGCCTAGGCGCAGAAAACAAAACTATTAGAAATATATTTTTCTTAGAAGGGATATTTATTAGTTTTATAGGTGCAATTCTTGGAATTATAATTGGTAGTGCAATTTGTTTAGCTCAAATTAAATTTGGTTTTATAAAATTAGGCAACGGAGGTTCTTTTATAATTGAAAATTATCCTGTAGCTATGCAAATTTTGGATTTTGTTTGGGTTTTTATTACAGTTATGATAATTGGACTTATAGCTGCTTGGTATCCGGTAAGATATATTACGAAAAAATATTCGATAATAGAATATTAAAATTATATGTAATTATTACAAAAATAAAAACCATGAATTTAAAAAATAATATAGAGCAACTAATTTCTGAGCTTACTAGTATAAGTAATAAAGCTATTGTTGCTACAAATAAAAAAGGAGAAATATTATTTATTAATTCTAAATTTGAAAAACTTTCAAACTACAGCATTCATGATTTAAAAAATAAGAAATTACGAGATATTTTTATTTTGCAAAAAAGTCAAGATAAAGCAAATTTAACAGTAAAATCGGGTAATATTTATAAAGTTGATTTTCATAAAATTACTTCTATTTATGATGCTGACTTAATAATTATAAATAATTCAGAAAACGATATTGACACAAAGTTCTCCGAAATCAGCGAATGTGCAAAATTTTTCGACTATATAAGAGATGCCATTTTAATTTTAGATGCCAACAAAAACATATTGTACCTAAATGACTATGCTTGTGAAATATTTCAAAAACCTTGTAAGGATATTTTAGGGAAAAAATGTTATAAAGTTCATCGTGATGCCGGCGAATGTTCTGTGTGTGCAGTAACAGAAAGCTTAAAAACACAAAAAGTTGTAGAAGAACATATTTATAAACCGGAAATTAACAAATGGTTTTCAGTTAGAGCTTATCCTATTTTAACAAAAGAAGGTGAATTAGATAAAGTAATTGAGCATTTTAGAGATATTACTGAGGAGAAAAATGCAGAATTAGACATAAAAAAATCAAAAATTGAATGGAGTCAGGTTTTTGATGCAATAGAACATCCAACTTTTATTTTAAGTCCTGATAATATTATTTTAGAAGTCAATAAAGCCGTTTTAAAGCTTTTTAATGCCAAATCTGAAACTGAAATTATTGGTAAAAAATGTTATGAGATATTTCATGGTTCTAGCTCAGCCCCTAAATTTTGTCCTAGCATAACAATGAAAGAAACCGGCAAGCCATATTCCGATGCGGTAGAATGCGAAATTGATAAACAAAGTTTTATAGTTTCTTGTACTCCTATTTATGATGATTCACATAATTTACAAAAGATTATTCATGTTGCCACAAATATTTCACATTTAAAATCTATAGAAGAAAACTTAGTAATTAATAAAGAAAAACTAAGTTTATTAATGGATAATATTCCTGGAGTTGCTTATAGATGTTTATACGATAGCAATTGGACAATGTTATTTTTATCTAAAGAGTTTAAAACATTAACAGGCTATAATATTTCTGATTTTTTAAATAATAAAAACAAAGCATATACAGATATAATTCATCCTGAAGATAAAGAAAAAGTATGGGTTAATATTAGTAAAAGTATAACAAAACAAAAATCCTTTGTACTAGAATATAAAATAATAACAAAAGCTAATACAATAAAGCACGTTTGGGAAAAAGGTAAACTAATTTCCCGAAATGATAAGCAGTACATCGAGGGTGTAATTTTTGATATTACTGAAAGAAAAACGGCAGAAATCAACTTAAAACAAAGTGAAGAAAAATATAGACTTTTGGTAGAAAATCAAAATGAGGTAATACTTAAATTTAACAGGCATGGTAATTTTACATATTTAAGTAAATCTTTTTACAAAATATTTGCAAAAAATGAGACGGAAGATTATAATAAAAGAAATTTCGCCGAATTTATTCTAGAAGAAGAGCAAGAACGCATATTTCAATTTGTAAGTTCCTTAAAATATCCACCATATACAGGCTATGTAGAACATAAAACTTTGACCAATAAAGGTATGAGGTGGTATGGCTGGAGTAATAAAGCCATTATTAATGCAAGTGGTAAAATAACTGAAATTATTGCAGTTGGAAGAGATATTACCGAAAGAAAAATAATAGAAAGCGAATTAAAAAAAGCTAAAGAAAATATTGAGCAAAAGGAAGTAAATAGAACAATTTTTACTACAAATATTATTAAAGAAACAAAACTTATATTAAACAACTTGCTAAAACACAGCGAATTGCTTGTTAATAAGGACATTAAGCTTAGTGAAAAGGAGAAGTATGCCAATTTAGTGAATTCTTCAAGCAAACAAATTTCTGAAATTTTAAATAATTTTAGTGAAATCGCTCAACTTGAATCTAAAGATGTAAACATTGAAAAAACATATTTTAATATTTCTGATTTAATAGATGAACTTAAAGATTACTATAGAGCTCAAGCGGAAGAAAAAAATCTTGAATTTGTGGTATTAAAACCAATAGAAAAAGGTCTTAAACTTCATACCGATAAATCTAAGTTAAAACATATATTAAGTAATTTATTAAATAACGCTTTAAAATTTACAAGTTTTGGTAGTATAAAATTAGGCTATAAACAAGAGAAAAATAAAGTTAAAATATTTGTAGCAGATACTGGCATTGGTATAGAACCATCTAATCATAAAATAATTTTTGATAAATTTACTCAAATTAAAACAAAGAATCAAGAATTTGAAGGTAGTGGGCTTGGCTTATCTATTGTTAAAGAGCTTTGTGATTTACTAGGAATAGAGATACTTTTAAACTCCAGCTTAAAAAATGGTGCAGAATTTAGTTTTTTACTTGAGTATGTTAATACTGATATAGAGCAGCCAGTAGATACTAATACAGATTTAGAATTTGATTTTTCAAATTTAAATATTTTAATAACAGAAGACGAGCAAGTAAATTATTTGCTATTAAAAACAATTTTAAACAAGGCTGGAGCTAAAACACTAAGAGCCCAAACGGGCTACGAGGCTATAGAATTTGTGAAAAATCAGGAAACTAAAATTGACCTCATTTTAATGGATATAAAACTACCTGGATTAAGTGGTAGTGATGCCCTTTTGGAAATAAAAAATATAAATTCTAAAATTCCTATAATAGCTTGCACAGCTTACACTCAAAATGAAGATGCACAAAATCTGTTAAAGCAAGGCTTTAATGATTATATAGCAAAGCCAATTAATCTCCAAGAATTATTAAGTATTATTAAAAAAAATGTGTTAAAAGTTTGAGTTTTAAAAATTAAATTTTTATTTTTTTAGAATTTTTCTGAACTCAATATTGTCTTCTGTTTTGAGCTTAACTATATAGATTCCAGCTTTTAAATCACCTGTAGGAATAATTAGCGAATTATAGAATTTGCTTTTAATCTCGCTTTGCCCTAATGAATTTATAATTTCTAGTTCAATTTCAATATTATTTTCATTTTCTATAAAAAGTTCTTTAGAAACTGGGTTTGGGTAAATTTTTAAATTATTGGAGAAATTATGTTCACCAAAGTTAAGATTATCAATTACAATAGTGTTTGATGGTTCAGAGCTACATTCTTCCTCACTTACAACTACATAATATTCACCATTGTCGAATGCGTGGTAAGTCTGATTAATTTCGTTTTCAATTTCTCCATATAAGTTATACCATTGATTTCCTTGTTCATAATTAGAAACTAATATATTATTATCTTCTTTTATTATTATTGGTTTTTCTGGAGTATGATTAATTATCACAACAGCACTATCAGCAATCCCCCAATCGCAATTATTTTTAGCTCTAAAATAATAATTACCAGATTGGTAAACATATTTTTCTTTTGTTATTTCATCAGTGGAGGTCCCATTAGGGTTTGTGTTTTGCCAATAAACTGTTGAACCTAGGCCGCCAGTGGCTTTTATTAAAGCAGAATCACAAAATGTTCCGCCACCACTTACGGCTATATTATTAGGAAGGTTACATTCAAAATTGGCAATTAGATCTCTATTTTCGTTTACTGTAAAAGTATAATACGCATCTTCTGAAACTACATTTCCATTTTCAGTCCAATTTACGAAATAATATCCGCTTCCACCAATAGCTCTAACAGTAAGTTCAGTATTTTCTGGATAGCTACCATCTCCTATTAGAGTACCAATATTTTCTGGATTTGAGCTTAAGTTTATGGTATAAATACCTTCAATTCCAATAGAAAACGAGATTGTATTTCCTGCAGCAGTAACATTATAAATATCCAAACCGCCTTGACTTCCGTCAGATAAAAAACTTGAGGGATTTGTATTATCATTTATCGCAGTTCTTAAGCTGCCGGATGAAAAATAAGCATTATCAGGATTACCATTATTATAAAGATTTCCATTTGGTCGGTACACATAGACCTCGTCTGGAGGCCCATCTGCATTGCCTTCGGCATTAGTGTTTATTCTGGTAACAATTAATCCTGATCCTGGAATGTATTTTTCATACATTCCAGTTTTTCTTCTATACTCTACAACAAAATATTCGCTAGTTGAATATGGAGAAGGAATTTTATAACAATTATTTGTTGATGAGCTAATAGGATTTAAAGTATATGTTCCTGAAGTTGTAATCATTGGTATTGAGTTTATCCAAGTTCCATTAGAATATTTCCATTTCATATAAGTCAACATATGGCCTTTTCCATGTTCCATAATGTCCCAATACCAAACCGGGCTAATATTATCCTCTTCGTAACGATATAAATCGGGTGCACCAAGAGAATGAAACATTTCATGTGCTAAAGTAAAAACATCAACTTGGCTTTCAGGTTGAAAAGTAAAATCCCAAACTCTTTTTCCATTAATTTTCACATTATAAGAATATAACATCCACCTATGAGCCCATATTAAATCATTCCATCCGTCATTATTACCTCTAATAACAAAACAAACATTATCTACGTAACCATCATTATCAGCATCAATATTTAAACTAGTTGGGATAGGTGAATTTTGATTTACCCAAATCACAGCATCTCTCAACAAAACATGTTCTCTATCAACTCTTTCTTCGTAAGTTTGATAACCAATAGGATTAGACCAAGCATTATACGGTTGAAAATATTTTCTATTATGAGAATCTTGGTATGATAAATTCGTATTCATATTACACTCTGGATAGTGGCTTGTGTTTATATTCAGCATATCATAAGACACCTCTTTATAATAAGATTTTAAAGACTCGCTTGTAAGTGAATTAAACTTATTATCATAGCTTTGTCTGTTTGTAGTAAATTCTGTATCATCAGCAAAACGTATATAAATACAAATATTATTAAGATCGCCACTATGGGGAGATTTTGCTGGCCCAGATTTAAGTGAATTAACCTCTGCAAACATTAAATCTTTTCGTTTATTATACTCTTTTTTAGAAATTTTCACCCATTTTTGCAAACCAATTTGCTCAGGATTTACAGAATTTACAAGATATTGTGAAGGTAAAATAATATCTTTTTCTTTTTCTGCATAGTAAAACCACCCATCATCGCTGGTTTGACCCC
>Ga0172382_10000886_pt1 | contig 55716 bp, 51 predicted proteins | sample Leawel138RmetaG_FD_122245 | JGI IMG/M metagenome (GOLD analysis project Ga0172382, IMG submission 122245) | Leachate microbial communities from a municipal landfill in Southern Ontario, Canada - Leachate well 138R metaG | ecosystem: Engineered > Solid waste > Landfill > Unclassified | place...
ACGGGCCTTATCTTCTTTACGCCACTTGTCTTCATTAGAAGGACTGCTATTGGGAATCAACTGTCCTTCTTTCCGAGCCTTAGAAATCCAAGTGTAAATAGTGCTTCCGGGGATGCCCGTCTCTGCGTGTATTTCATTTACTGTTTTATTTACTGGTGGCTTCAATTGCCTCAAGATGCTATCCTTAAAATCTCTTGAATAGCTTTTTCTTAGTGTCATCATGTAGTCTCAACCTCTCCCATAATAGTGTAACACCTACACGACAACTATGCTAACATACAGGGATTTGATTGAGCATGAAGAGACTTACCCCCATTGGAACTGGTTACTTCAAGTTCGTCAACCATAACGCCCAGAAGAAAACTAGAACCCATATTTATGAATGGCGACGAGCATAGTCTGTACGCAAAAACACCTTATACTCCATCACATCAAAATCATATTTTTTCAGCATCCGCACTATAAGCTTTCGGATATCGTTGGCGCTTAGATTTGTCGTAACGTATATGTCGGTCCCGTTAACCTTCCTTGGTTCTCGAACCTCTTTAGGGTTCTGGACAAAATACCGCACCTTCCGCCCCTTCATCGATTTGTCCCAGAGGAAACTGCGAAATAGTGACGCATCCTTAGATGCTAACACTTCGCACGTTTGGAGCAGAACAGCCCTCCAATCCGTCGCCTCATACCTAACGCCGAGTAACTCGAACCCTGCTGGGCGCGTATACGTATACGACTCATATAATGTATGAGCAGTATTAGGATCTAACTGCAATCCATCGTAGCCGGGTAAGATTCCTGCAAGTTCATTATCTTCTCTTGCTGCTACAATCTCTTCTAATGTATCACTTAATTGAAGTAACTCGGAATAATCGTCTAATCTCCGTTGAACCTGATCGATTGTCTCGTGAAGCTTCTTCAGGCATTCAACTCTCCGGTAGTCCCTGTGGTTAAGAGCTTGAAGAGCGACGTGCGCAATAGTGTTAGCGCAGTCCTCGACCACCTGATCTAGCAGTTCGATACACTCGAGGATTTCCATTGCATCTTTAGGAGATTCCTCCCGCAAGAAAACTATGAGTTCCTCCACTCATTATACCCCCCTTCGTATTGCATACATCACTAACGCCAGCTTTAGCAACTAATTGCCCCCCACATATCATCTGCTCAGCTGGAGACCCGGAATAAGCCTTCTAGCTAAAATCCTAGACATCGGTGCCAATGCTTTTGCATTTCAGGCCAACGTTTTGCAGCATCTTGACCAGTTACTCTAGTGAATTCTCTCGGTATCGACATTTATCATTATTCCCCGTTGCTTTCCCATGCACAATGAGTGAATCCCCTTTTCCAGGGTACCAGCATAATCATCCATACTCACCACTGTAGTACTTCGCTGAAAGCTCTCAATCGGAGCTATCCTACAGGAAGGGTTCTAAGCGTATTCACCATTTACCTTTTCTCTTAAACGCACGGACCCAGTTTCCTCAGACACTGGAAAACCGTTTTTACCCTATACACCAACCAGACCAGAATGCTTATTACCAGCGAATCAGTTCTCCCACCGCTCACCACCATTTTCAGGGACTTAATCACATCGGGGCTCGTTACACTCGATCGAGTACCACCCCGGAACAAGATTCATGCATGACGGGGGGAATAATCAGCACGCAAAAACACCTTGTACTCCGTCACGTCTATATCATATTTTGTCAGCATTCGCACTATAAGTTTCCCGATATCATTAGCGCTCAGATGGGTCGTAACGTATATGTCGGTCCCTTCGACCCTCCTTGGTGCTCGAATCTCTCTGGGGTCCTGCGAAAAATAACGTAACTTCCTCCCCTGCATGGATTTGTCCCAGAGGAAACTACGAAATAGGGATGCATCTTTAGATGCTAACAATTCGCACGTCTTGGTTAGGACACCTTTCCATTCCGTCGCATCGTACTTAGTCCCGAACAACTCAAACCCGGCGGGACGTCTATGTGTATACGATTCATTTAGTGTATGTGGAATATTGGGATCTAGCTGTAATTCATTATAGCTAGGCAGGATTCCCGCAGACTCGTTACCATTGCTCATGGTCGCAAGCTCTTCGGGAGCACTACCTGATTCAAGTAACCCGCTATAGTATTTCAACTTTCGCTGAACCCGATCTATAGTCTCATGCAAATCCTTCAGGCTTTCAGCCCTTTCGTAGTCTCTTTGGTTAAAGGCTCTGTAAATCGACTGTGCGATAGGACTGGCGCATTGCCCCACCGCTTGTTCCAGCAATTCCATACACTCGAGAATCTCCAATGCATATTCGGAAGCTTCTTCCCGCAAGAGGATTATGAGCCTCTCCATACATTATTCCCCCTTCTCATTGAGTACCTCGTTAACGCCAGCTTTACTCTGCCCCACTGAATGATTGCCGTCAATTTCACTCGTCACGGTTGGGCCTCGTTCTATGGTCCTGTTATAAACCCTCCTGCACCAAAAAGAATACACATTAGTGGAGAATATCTTATACGGTAACGAGCAGCCGAGCTATCAGCTTAACATTCGCGGTATTAGCAAATCGCGAAAGATAATCAGAATGCGGAGTATGGTCCGTTGGAACATCGATTGGATTAAAGCTGCAAACCCTCGTAGGACACCAGTATTACTCAGCAACAAAGGTTTCCTATCTCCCAATGGATAGAACTCGTTTCTTTAGAGGCTTTGCGCGCCGATTGGCGGATTTCCTCGCCTCCCGATGCCTCGGCACTCGAAGCGAACTGCTCATAGTAATCACCATAATTATCCCATAAACGTTCCAAATTCCTGTACAATTCATCAACGGCTCTAGCTTCTTCAAAATCATATCGGATATCAACAGCCTGAAGGTTACACAGAAGCTGACGAACCGAGCTCGGACCATAGCCCGCTTCTTGGATCCGTCTGGCTATCAGATCCCTATTTATCCCCTGAATAGCATTCTGTATGTCGCATATTACCTTTTGAACCTTGGAATCAATCAGCATCCCCTCAAGCTGTGCTGCGGACGCCGTGCCCTGGTTATACACTAAGACCTCTTCCGATAGAAGCTCTTCGGATAGACGATGCATAACTGCTTCTTGCTCTCTCTTGACTATATGAAGTGGGCATATCTTGTCGTCTCTAACAGGGTCCCATGTCGCTTCGTCCCATGCTGCTTCTACCACTGATAGTTCGGTTACAATCTTGTCACCAATTAAGACCGGTTTGAGATATTGATCAATGTCTCGTCCATTGACGTCTCGTAGTATAATCTGTACAACGACTGTTATTCCCCCGCTCTTGGAGAGACTAACGTTATCAATGACATAAGGTTGCACTGGGCTTTTGATGAGGGAGGCCTCTTCGATCGCTTTTCGCATACGTTTTTGCGCTTCTCGATAATCGATACTATGTTCATCCGCGCCCACTCTGACAATAGAATCAACCACTGTGTTCTCAATCATCTTCTCAATATCTGCACTCTTTGCCTTCCGGTTCCTAAGTACCCCCCGTAAAAACTCTTGATAGTGTGGGAGCACAAGATCATCAAAGAATGTATCCTGGTAAATGCCTTCTAGCTTTCTCTTCAACCGTTCCATCATTTTCAGCTCTGACTCTATAACAGGCATCGATGGAAATGTGTAAATGTCCACCTCCGGCACTTGTCCATCACTGCGCGGTCGATCGATACGTCCGATCCGCTGTTCAAGATTCATTGGATTGAAAGGAAGATCGATATTCATCAAGACTCTTGCATCTTGGAGATTCTGACCGATTGCTAGGGCCTCTGTTCCGATTACTAGATCCAACTCTTCAGAAGAACCTAAAAACTCAGGATTCCCCTTTGATATAGGCGAAAATCTTTCGAGAATGTGCTCCCTCGTGTCTTGGTTTTCCTTACCGATTTTCCAGTCCTGCCTTTGCCCCGTTACCAATCCCATCCGGTAAGCTGAGAACTCCTCATCTTCAATCAAACGATCAAAAAAGGCTACTGCGGTATCACGAAATTGAGTAATCAGCAAAACCTTTTCCCCTGCTCCCAAACACTCCTTTACTGCCTTTCGAAGGGCTTCGTACTTTTCATCCTTACGCGCAAATGCTTCGTCCAAATCACGGAGGATCTCATTAAGAAGTACCAGGTCTTGTCTGGCATGTTTTAGCATCCAGTCCAAAATTCGTATTGTATCAGACTCTTCGAGACTGGCAATCTGCTTTTCCACTCTTTTACGATAGCGCTGCTGATTTTGCCAAGAGATAAATTCGTGTTCGAGGATCTCCTTAGACTCCTCCATTCCGATTCCTATATCTTTCGGTGGCGCTATTTCTTCGGTTAAGCCATATTGCTGACGTAACCAAAGAGCGAAGTCTTCCTTTTTGCTGTTACCACCTTGAATACGAACGAGATCCTCCTGAAATATTCTCAATTTCTCCATAATGGATAAAAGCGTATGCTTGAATGCCGGCCACGAGGAATCTGCCCGTTTTAGAAACAATAATTTTAGCCGGTCGGTCGAGAAATCATAGTCATCTTCCTGATGATCCGCATAGCGAATAGGGTTAATGTATGGAAGTCGCAGATCGCCAATACGTATATAGTTTGCAGCAAAAGCCTTCTCTTTAATGGGCTCGTACATAACCTCAACCACCGGAAAACTACGCCTGGCAAACTCTACATCCTTCCTTCCCAATGTCTTTCGGGTCCTTTGGAGGAACAGATCTCTCCAAAAGGCCTCGAAAGCGCGATCATCCATTTCGATGGCTTTGCTTGCTTTTCGCGAGTTAAACCTTAGATACTTGCTATAAGGTTTCTGGGGTGGAACACTTTTCTTGTCAAGAAATAGTCGGCCAATATTGAAAACATCGCTTCTGGCGTTGTTCCAAGGCGTAGCTGTCAAAAGAAGGCCACGAACATTCTTATGTGACTGAGCCTTGATGTACGTTAGGTTTCTATATAATTTCGTACGGTCATTTTTCAATCCCTGATGGGCCTCATCAACAACAATAAGGTCGAAATGAAGATAATCATGTAGCTCAGATAAAGTCTTTCTTTGCATCTCTTCTTTGCTCATCAGCTGGTACCTAGATCGGGGAACACCTACAATATCTAGCTCTTCTCTCCATTGGTCGTGAAGCTTCGTTGAGGCAAGAATTAAGGCTGAGTTTGACTCCGAAGCCATAAGAGTAGCAGCCGCCGTCCTGGTCTTACCGAGACCAACTCCATCACAAAGAATACCCGTTCCAAATTGGTCTAAACGAAGTTTCATTTCGGATACTCCAACCACTTGATGATGATATAGAGTCTTCATGAACGATCCATCGATAGGTTCAATAATGCGCTGGGCAAAGTACCGGGCAAAAGTAAGGTATGTTTCCTTCGGATGGGGGTAGGCATAGCGTTTTGGCCGTGGTTTTGGCACGTGATGATCGATGACTTCGAGAAGCTCACGGGAGAAGTCGATCACTTCCTCACTTTCCCAGACCTCATTAAACCACCGGGTCAGTGCACCGAAGTTGTCCTGGCTTACCGTATTTAGTTCGGTATTGCCAAGCAACCCGCTTTCTGAGAAGTTGCTTGAACCGACAATCGCAAATCCATCATCAGCTCGTTCCCTTGTTCTATACATGAGGTAGGATTTTGCATGGAAGTAATTCGCTTCTCCCACATAGATTCTCACATCCACTTTCCCTTCAGCAATCCATTTACTGAACTGATACGCTAACTCAGTTCGTCGATCATCATAGCTCACTATTCCCTTAATCTCGTCGAACAAACAGTCCTTGGCTGTTCTAAGAGAGAAACCGTTGCTAAGCATCTCAGCAGTAGCGTAGTTGGTCCGATTCCCCATTAGGATACGTACAGTTCCTCCCTGTTCAAGCAAATCATGAACGGGCCTTTCCACCAACTGCAGCCCACTAAGGTAGAAATAAGCTACAGCCATATCTAGGTTCTCTGATTTTGGCAAAAGGTCATTTAGGGCATCCTTCATGGTGATCCGTCGGTTGTCAATTACTCGTCCATATTCATGGGACAATACATCCTTTTTCACACCGGACATTCTAACTCTCCCTTTTCAAGCAAACGATCATACTGCTCGATTACGCCCTGAGCGTTCTTTTCCATTTCACCTTGATGTCGGGGCGATTTGAACGTTGACAGAATGTACAGAAATTCGTCTCGTTTTATACCGTAAATCAACGCCACATATGCATCAATCTGATTTTGGATCAGTTGTCGGATCTTAGGATCTGTTACACCTTGTGAAATACCTGTAGCATTAGCCAATTCCGCAAATTCCGGTGTAGTGCAAATAAGTAACGCTGCTCGTTTGGCAATATCATTAAAGAACTCATCACCTTCAGTCAACCGGGGTATAGGTAATTGGTATACCACAAACATATTGATGTTTGTATTCGTTTTACGACGTAAAACGAAGTCTACTACAAACGAGTTAAACAACGAAACGATGACCAGTGCCTCGCGTAGTGAATAGTTTGATTGCCTTTCCGGCGTCCCTTTATTCAAAACCCATTGAAAAGGTATAGTAACAATAAGGCTATTGCCACAGTAAGTATCTTTGGGGAGAATCGTAGCAATAAACGTACGTCTATTGGTACTGCTTGCAATGGCACGATAGGCAATACGAAAATACTCGGAGTGTAACTGCACGTTTTTTTCCAAATTCGACCGATTACCAAAGACTTCTCTCACCGCTCTATCTGTAGGCAAACCGGTATATTCCCTGGCCATCGCCTCCATACGACTCATTTCCTTGGCACGCAATCGCTTTTTAGCTGGCACTCCGACAGAGTAACTTGGCTCTCCATGGAGGTGGGTGAACTGCTCCATCATTTTCCCCTCGAACAACGTTTTCCCTACACCAGGCGGTAAAAAAAAATGACTATCATTGGTCATGTGGAAATCGCTAATAAACTCAATATTCCATTTACCCGGTATGGATTCACCTAATGGTGGCCATTTAGCAAGCTTAGATAGGATGTCCACCTCTTTTTGCGAACGGAATTCCATAACGGACCATGTATTAGGAGCAAGTTTCTTTATGGTATCAACGGGTATGGTCATAAAAAGTCGAGATTCATAAAGATCCTGAAGTTCCTGACGATAAAAGAATGCCCGGAAACTATTGGTAGTACCGCCTTTCTCAAATAGAAGGATGGCAAACTTGTAACGGCCATCCACGGCCGGAAAGATCCCTTTCCGATTCTCAAAGCTAGCAATCTCTGAAAGGTTAGTGCACCCAAAGAGCATTTGGCGTAGCCCCGTAGAACCTAGATCCGTGTATACGTTGGATGGGACCAAAAGTCCACAGTGACCGCCATCGCCGATGAGCTGGTACGCCCGCTCCAGAGATATTTTATACAAATTAATATCTCCTCCGGTATATTTGCCGTTTATTCTAGTCCGTTGGTATTTATAATGCCCCTCTTGCAGAAAATACGAGCTTCCCACCTCATAGTAGCCATTTAGCCACTTCCAGCGTTCTTCGATATAGGGCATTGCCTCAAACATCGATTTCATTTTCTTTAGCTTTTTCTGTTTCGGTAACCTACGGAATCCTGGGGCGACTTCTTCGAAAAACTCATCGGAATTTGGCTTCCATATTTCCCATGGTGGGTTCCCTAGACAAACGGTAAAGCCCGGATTTGCTTTCAAAGAGCCATCTGCTTCAAAAAACACTTCCGGGCAGTTTATCTCAAGTGCCTCGGGTAACATGGCATCTTGGTATCCGCCAAGGGTGTCTTGTAATGATTGTCCCACTTGAACTTGTAGCGCTTTACGTTCCTCATAGAGCTTCCGGTATATAGGTCTACTCTTCTTCGGAGAATCGGAATCAATGATTGAGCGGCGTAGCTCGATCAGCCCCCTAATCTGCTCCTTGTGTTTCCTAAAGACTTCATCACGTTTATTAGGAGCAACAGGAGTAATCAGTGAGTTTTGATGAATTAAGGTTAGACCAATGAGTTTGGGAAAGTTCTCGCCGGCTTGCCAGTTCTTCATTGCAGACAGAGTCAAAGTCTGGGTGCTTATGATCAAGGCTTTGTAGTCAATATCTATACCGTATATCATCTCTAAGAGAATGTACTTCTCCCAAAGACCCTGTGCTTCTTGAGTCGGTCTAAACTCCGGGAATAACTCGAATATTAACTCCCTTGTCTTGATATCGGAGATGGCTTCAAGAGTACGTACCACATCATTTCGTTTAGACGAGAGGTAGCGAAAAGCCCCACGTAGAAAAGAACCGCCCCCACAAGTAAAATCAACTACCGTGATATCTTTAAGATAATGGACCGCCTCAATTATTCCTTCCTTGCCTGCTGTTTCATCATTGATGATTGCTTCCAATCGTTCTCGCCGTATGTCAAACTCCTTACCCAAAGACTGCTCCACCATGTAACTAACTAACTGGTTATCTGTATAATAGGCCCCACGATGCTTTTGTTCTTGAAGATCACCAGCATACTCTACTACCACATTACCCCCGTCTCTAACGATGATCTGGAAGGAATGGCTCATGCTGTTTTCATAGTGTTCTTGTATTTGTTCCGGTGGAAGGTCTTCATATCGGAAATTATAACGTCGTGAAGAGGTGTCTGCCCAAAAACCTAACAAAAGCTCTGGCTGGTACTCGTTTATTCGATCCTCAACTGTGTTGGCAATTAATGCAACGTCACTGTCAAACAGATCACCACCATACGCCAATTCAAATTGCGTCCGCATTCGCGTATAGATCTCTCTTATCTCATCGGTCCTCTTAATGGTAACGGGACTTGTAACCAGATCAAATAAACTAGTCTGTTCCTTACCTTGCGCAACCAAAGCCCTGTTTATTGATCTTTCGTCCACAGAAGTTCGGTACTTAACCTCGGCTAGATATTGTAGGACCTCCTCCATCCTTCCTTCGCCATGGCCGAACCCAAGATCGGAAAGGTCGTCCTGTCTGGAAAACGGTTCTAGACCATGATAAGCCTCAAAAAAACGTCGTAGCAAGACACGTAACACAATTGTGTCAACCACGCTGCCGACGGCCTCCTTAAAGTAGGGCTTTAGTACCTTTTCGTGTAGCGGCAAATCCGCGATCTCCATCCGAATATGCCGTGGAAGAAGTCCAAGCAAAGCATCTACACATTTTTCGTCCATTATCATGGTTTCGGCAATACGTCTTCTGTAGAGTTGTACCATTGAGTTGAATTGCGTGGATAACTCACGTTTGAAGAGATTGTCTAGGTCCTTGATAGCAATGTTGCCGAAGATATCTTCCTTAAACTCCAGCATATCTTTGTGCAGACTCATCAGGGCATCTGCATACAAAGACACGCGTTCGATGGAATCTCTGGATATGTCTAGCCGCTCGTCGCGGTTCCCCCCAAATGCTCTGTAAATGACAATTCTCCCTAAGCCACTAAATGCATAGAGGTATACCGTAAATGGGCCAAACAGAGTTTTCTGTCTTTCCACCTCTTCAAAACGCTTACGTATTTGCGGCACTGTTGTTAAACTATCTAACTCATTGTCATAACGTAATGCCATTAGTGCTTGATCATCCGAATCAAATGACGGGTGGTCTATAAGAACCCAATCACTATCGGGATTCACGGGATTTAACATTAGGTCATAATCAAAAAGACTTGCAAAGCAACTCAGGGCATCACGACCTGACAAACCAGTAATCTCTAGAAGCATCTGGAGAACAAGTCTTTGGTTGGAGGTCATATATAATCACCCACTCCCGGTTGATACTTTCTTTACTTATTTATCATATGTATCCATGAGCACCGTCTGTCTACATCCCAACTAACAGCATGTTTGAAATGACCGGCATCCACTATCTTGATGATTCGATATTGAAGCCGCATATCCCTTGCATGAACATCCGATTACTGGGGTTTTGACAGAAGCCCAGCGAAAAGAGGAGAAAAGCCATAAAAAACCATGTGCTAGGTTGGTGAATCAAGCCCATAGCGAGCGAATATTTGTTCCGGTGTACCAAGTTCTTCAGGCAAAAGTCTTAACGTATAGCCGGCTAAGACAGAGAACTCCATTACAAGGAAACTCCCATAATATGCCCCTTAAAAAGACAATAACGTAATCTGCTACGGCCCTTTTTAATTCGCGGCGCCACCGTCTCACACCAAGGGGTTCGTCTGAGCTATCTCTGTCTGCACGACTCATTCGGGTGGAAACGTCGTAGAGTGATTCTTCATCCTCTTCTTCCGGGTTGTTAACACTTTCCCGGACACTTGCTAAGCGACACTCATTATAAGTTCCTCCGTGGAGTGGTTCAGCCATTCCATAGGACTAAGATAACCTAACCTCTTTTGTACGCGGCGTGTATTATAAAACCCTTCAATATATGCGAAGATTGCTTGGCAGGCTTCTTACGTATTTGGAATTGCCGCCAAATGAACAGCTTCTTCTTTTTTAAGGATGGAGAAGAAACTTTCACTCCAGGCATTGTCACCTAGCTTACCAGCTCGGGAAAAGCTGTGTTGGAACTCTAAGTCCTTCAACAGTTCCTGAGTCGCTTTGGCGGTATACTGCACTCCAAGGTCACTATGGTGTATACAGTCTTTTGGCAAACCCCAGTGCTTTTTAGCCTTCTTTATCGTCTCTGTCACTAACTCAGCTTTCATGTTATCCGCCATGGTATGAGCTAAAACGATACCTGTCGCCACGTCCTTGACTTTACAGAGGTATTCAAAACCTTCAGAGGTTCTGATGTAGCTGATGTCACTTGTGATGACCTGGAAGGGTTTGAAAAGACCTTAAGATCACGCATCTAGTAACAGACAAAGAGATATCTGCAACCATAGGAACCTAGAGTCAGAGCGGTTTGAGAGATTAGCCGGAGTTTTACATTTCAGTCTTAGCTTGAAATTACTGATCTTTGTAGCCTATTAAAATCGAAAAAATTTGGGCTGAACCGAAAATGCTTATGTCAGAACCTCAGACCCGATTACATCGTCACAGGCCATTGTTTACTTATGGCCGCAAACAAGTAAAGCGGTGTAGAAATAAGGCGGGGAACAAAACATCACAAATGCTAACTTGCGGAAGGGGTAAAAACCCCAGCCGCCAAGATCTCCAGTTTTCCGAGTGGACTGCAAAGATGAGACTAGTCAAATACACATTCGACATAACTGTCCAACATACATGCACAAACTACATAACAAGACACTGCATACATGAGAAGAAACTGCTTCGAATACTACCTTTTCTATACTGCAAAACCATAAACAAATGGTGCCGAAGGAGGGAGTCGAACCCTCACGAGGGGTCGCCTCACGCGATTTTGAGTCGCGCGCGTCTGCCCATTCCGCCACTTCGGCACATCACAGAATTATATTACCACAAATGCCGTGTCGGTGCAAGGCCAACGGGCAACTCTTTTTAGAAGGGGTTAGCACTTGCGATCTTCGTGTATTGATTGCAGCGAATGATCGTTGCGGGCTCCCGGCCGTTAAACGATAGCCGTTCTTCTTCTAATTCGGGTAGCTCCGGTACATCCCCTGCCAGATACTGCTGTAAGCGCCATTTGGCCGAGTCAATCCTACTCAGTACACCACCATAGCGAATATCTAGAATCTCCCATCCAAAGGGCTTGTAGGTGGCAAACCACTGTTTTCTGTGGGTTGTTCGTAGCTGTTCAACTAATGCCTGTAATGATGGGAGGTCTTCTTCCATGATACCCTTGAGCCCCTGATGGTCCCTCTGCTGGTAAGCTTCAGTCATACGCAGACCTATCTCCGCTTTAATCTTCAGCACTGCGGCCATCTTTTCAGGCACTTCAAACACTAGGCTCCACTGGGGCAACGAATTCTTCCAGTGATTAAACCGCTGCTCTAGTTCCCCGTAGTACTGTCCAAGGGAATGCCCTTCAGCATGCTTGTCAAATAGGCCAAGTAGAGGATCCTGCCATAGTAAGTACTTGCTTGGATTGTTCGTTGCCAGATTGTCTTCACCTACACCGGGTACTTCATCTAAAGAACGTAGGTCCCAGAAGGCTTCAAAAGGGGCACCAGTACAGAAATGGAAGCGTTCTTTGAGGCTTTCTATGTTGAGTTTATCATGATAACCGTGTTCAGCAAATAATTGCATACCTAGCAGGGTTTGAAGGATGTTTACTTCCGCACCATTATCATGCCAGATGGTAGCAAATACTTGCCTGACTTCCTCCTTTTTGCAGGCTGCTAGTGCCGCATTGGTCGTTCTAAAGGTCTTCCCGTAGTTGAGGCAACAACCATTCCAGGCCCAAATGCCCCCTGCGAAGATTGTCTCAGTCCCTAGTTTCTTATGCCGGCGGATCCACTCGGTATAGAAGTCTGGATCATCGTGGTAGTAGTCCCAGTACACTAACCCAACTTCCTTGGGGATACTCTTGGCCACGTCATCGGAAATGGAACTCTCTAGATCGTAATAACCCCTGGTCTTGGAGCCTAGCCGGAAGAACATATCACTCCACATCATTGGCTTAAGACCATATTTCGATGTAATCTCTATTACTCTATTAAGATGCTCAAGCATGATATCGTAACGCTGCCTGTATCCGTTTTGATCGAGGTAGCGGCCAAGACCCAACATCATCGCCTCATCCATACCAATATGGATCCGCTTACTGGAGTACATGCTGGCAACGGTGGCGATTAGTTCTTCAATGAACGCATAGGTCTTTTCATCACCCACCAACAGAATATCATCGGTATCTCGCAGTGGTGCCCGCTTATCCCACCTAAGGGCGGTACTCAAATGGGCCAAAGTCTGGATACAGGGAACCATTTCAATGCCTAGTTTCTGGGCATAGGCATCACAGTCGCGGATCTCACAAGCGCTGTATCTGCCACGCATATACCCGAAATAGGGTTGGGACTCAACCTCATAGGTGTCCTCCGTGTAAAGCATCAGCGTATCAAGACCCATGATCGCCATCTTGCGTAGAATCTGCTTGATGGTATCAGTAGTCATGACTGAGTTTCTGGATACATCCACCATGATTCCATTCATATCAAACTGGGGAGTTTCGTCAATATTGACAGTGTGTTTCTTGCGTAGGGCCTGCACAAGAAGACCTAAGCCGCGGAAGAAATGAGTCTCCTTGGCATACTCGATGGTGTAGCTGCCGTCAGACTCGTATACACGTAGATTACCTTCAGTTCTACGAGCCACTACGGGAATACCTTCACTCTTCGATTCAATGGAGAGATCCTCTGCTAATAAAGCAACTCCCTCATGTACTTCTTTTGTGCACCCCGTGATGTTTAGCTTCATTACTTACGTTCCTCCTATACCTCACCGATACTTTGCTACAGCAGGACCCTTTGGAGAAGTGGCACCCCTCTAGTACTCTATCTTCATCCATTTTTGGGGAATGGGCCATACCTTTCACCAATGGAAAGCTACGCTCTCTAGCTAGTGTTATCTTTGATCATCACAACTAGTCCTATCTAGTACTAGGCAAGAAAGGAAAATGCCTACAGTAAGATGATTAACATCGCCCAATTAAACGCGGGGTTACTTCTGGCCGTGACCCAAAGCTTTACCCGAAACTGTACTTTTACCTATGTGTAAAGAATAACAACACTTGGAGAGATGCAAGTACTCCCGACTCAGCTGGTGATTTCAGTCAGCGTCCTGCTTGGACTAGCTATTCGACGCTCAGCCAGGGATTCCCTTCCGATTCTTTGCGGTACTCATCTTGCGATCCTTAAGATAGACGAAACTCCACGTCTTTTGCTCTCTGCAAGCATTTGGTAGAATGAGCTCATAACTCGTTAATCTCAACATTGCTGTAGTGTGCGGAGTGGCACATGCTAGAATACTCGCTAGACACCTAGCATCTAAATATGGCACATGTAGCGGAAAAGACGTCTTCCGGTATGCTCATAAACAAGATGCCAGCCTTACCCGGCTTCGTCAAGAATACCGTATTGATACCAAGGCAACAGGCAAGGGTTCATTCGACAAAGTTCTGACACTGATGGATTGGGTACATCGCACACTTTTTGTCCAGGAATCCCATCTATTTCCCTTAATTCATTTAGCTAAAAGGGAGCGATGTTTTGTGTTCCTTATACGGTTTTTGATGAATGAAGCACTATTGTCCATTGGCATAGACAGACGAATGTTCCGATGTTTACCCTTCGACATGGATTGCCACGTATCAGTTATGGTTTATCTGCCGGAGGTGAGTAGGTAGGGACTCTTCGACCCAGCTTTTATGCAGACTCTCTGGATGACCGGGCTTAACTCCAAACGTCGAGGAGATCCGCCAAAGCACTTTAGGCCGTATACCAAGCAACGGCCTTATCTGCAAGACCTCCGACGAGTGGTACTCCCTATACATTCCCAAAAGCTGTTATCGCCTAGGGAAAGCTCCTTCTGGTATTGTACCAGCGAGCTAGAGACAATAGTCTTCCTAAAGCCAGTAATGAATATGATTAGAGCACATGGCGTTATGTACCAATAACACCGTAAATAAAACATGCTTAGAGGATCTGTATTATTCCCATCTTGAGCCATTTGTGGATTTTCCTAAGGACCAATTCCTTGGCAATCTGCCGGGTTTTGGGTATTAGCAAAACAAACCCCGTGATGTCGGTAAGCAAACCAGGAGTGATCAAGAGGATTCCACCGATGAGAATGAAGAGTCCATCCCAAAGCTGGTCCTTGGGTAGGCTGCCAGCAGCAAGCTCCCGCCTAATCTCTGCAAAAATACGAAAGCCCTGGTGCTTGGCAGCAAATCCCCCGACAATCCCGGTGATCAGCACCAAACCCAAGGCATACCAAGTTCCAAGTCTGCGTCCAATTTCAATAAGCAAGGCAAGTTCAATAATGGGAACAGCAGTAAACAGAAGTGCCAATCGAAACAGCACCGGATTACCCTCTTTCCAAGGTATTAGTCTTCATCTCCAGCCGCCTTGCTTTCCTGCTCCTGTGTTATGAGATACTCGCCCATTTGCCTGAATTTCGCAAGGCGCTGCTCTATTAGTATGTCCGGTTCCAGCCTAACTAGTTCGCTGAAATGCTCCTTAATAATTCCCTTTAGAAGCTTACTGGCAGCCTCTGGATCCTTATGGGCACCACCTAAGGGTTCTGGCACAATCTGATCAATAATGCCAAGTCTTTTTAGATCATGGGCCGTTAGCGACAAAGATTCCGCTGCTTCGGCAGCCCTTGAGGCATCCTTCCACAGGATGGTGGCACACATTTCGGGAGAACAGACCGAGTACCATGCATGCTCTTGCATCAGCAACCGATCACCGACACCAATAGCTAAAGCACCACCACTACCACCTTCACCGGTGATCACACAAATGATCGGAGTGGGCAAAACCGACATCTGGCGAATGCTCTCGGCAATAATTGCACCTTGCCCCCGTTTTTCAGCCTCGATCCCAGGATAAGCCCCCACAACATCAATCAAACTAAGGATCGGTCTTTTAAATTTGGCTGCTTGTTTCATCAGGCGCAAAGCTTTCCTATATCCTTCGGGATGGGGCAGACCGAAATTCCGCGCGATGTTTTCTTTGGTGTTGCGCCCCTTTTGGGGACCAATAATCGTAATCGGCAGATCATCAAGATAGCCAATCCCACCAATAATCGCCTGGTCATCACGGTAGGCCCGATCACCATGCAGTTCCACGAAATCATCGAGCATATACTCAATATAATCTAGAGTCGTGGGTCGTTTGTTATGCCGGGCAATGAGCACCTGCTGCCAGGGCTTTAAGTCAGCGAAGATCTCACGTCTTAAAGCATCGGCCTTATGTTCTAAGGACGCTATTTCCCGAGAAAAATCAATATCTCTTTCCTTGGTGAATGTTCGCAGTTCCTCGATTCGCGCTTCCAGTTCAACAAGGGGCTTTTCCCACTCGAAGATGCCATTTATCAATCACTTCAAACCTCCTTGAGGAACTAATGCATCCCCAACAACTTGATCAACATTTCCTTGAGATCCTTGCGTTCAACAATAAGATCAATCATCCCGTTTTCCATAGCAAACTCAGCTGTCTGAAATCCTTGGGGCAACTTCTGCCGGATAGTCTCCTCTACAACTCGGGGGCCTGCAAATCCGATTAGTGCCTTAGGTTCAGCAACGATCACATCGGCTAATGATGCAAAGGAGGCGTAGACCCCACCCATGGTTGGGTCGGTAAGCACTGAAAAGTAGGGAATTCCCGCATCCAAGATGCGACCAACAGCTTGGCTGGTCTTGGCCATCTGCATCAATGACAGAATCCCCTCCTGCATTCTCGCACCACCGCCACCAGCTGATACCATCACCACCGGAAACCGCGTTTCTAGGGATTGTTCGAACATACGGGTAATCTTTTCCCCTACGGCAGACCCCATGGAACCGCCCATAAACTCAAAATCGATTACTCCGAACATAACCGGATGTCCGCCAATCTGGGCCCTCCCCGTCAGCACAGCTTCTTTCAGCTTAGTCCGTTCTAGGGATTTGGCCAGCTTGTCTTTATAGGATGGAAAGTTAAGGGGATCAGACGAAACCAAATTGCTATTTATTTCTATGAAGGTATCAGGATCCACCAATTGTTCTAGGCGCATCCGCGCATTAATCCGAAAATGATAGTTGCATTTTGGACAAACATATAGATTCTTAGCTACTTCCTTTTGGTAAAGAAGCTCTCCACAACCTTCGCATTTAATCCAAAGTGACTGCTCTTGATTCTTCCGTTCTGCCTCGCTAGTCTTGGTTGCAGTCTGACTTTTCACAGTAACATACCTTGGTTTGCTACGAAATAGGTCCTTCAACATTACTGCACCTCGCTCACCAGCAATTTGTGAACTAGTGGAGGTTTCCTATGAACACCAGCATTGGGCTTCACTAATCCGTCTCCATTTGGCCGTGCCTAGTCCAGATGCGGGCGCGACCGCGGATCTTGATTGCTGAAGTATGCTCGGTAAACTGGGCAATCATGACCTCACCTTTGTCCAACTTCTCACTGTGATGAAACTTCGTGTCCTTGCCCCGGGTAAGACCAATAATCGTTACTCCATCCTCAAGAGCCTTGATCACCACATATTCATCATAAACCGCCGGATTATCCAAATCGTATCACCTCTGACCCTCGACATTACACCAAGAAGGTCAATCTAAGACATAGTTATTCTTCAGTTTAGATACCTATGCTCATTACATGAGAATGATACCATAAAGAAATTCAGCTTGCAAACGACTGTCTAGAGCCTTGATGTTGTCAGGGCAACGGAACAACCTATTCCTTCCAGGCCCGTAGTCAGTTCCTTTGTCGGAGCAACCCACATCTCTTCAGAGAGGAAACTAGAGATCTTGGTCCCATCCTTCACCAACTTCAAGAACACCGGGGTGCTACCGGGATGATCCTTCAATATTTGGTAGCACTGGGACACGGCTAAATCCGACAGTCTCCCGAGATCAACCTCAATGAAAAACAAATGCTCCCCTAAGGGTGCTAAATGCTGTACCAGGAGTTTGGGAGGCTGATCCTCTCTTTGTTCCAGCTTGCCGGTAAGCACCACTTGTGCATATTCGGTGACTAGGGGAGTAGCTTGGGGCATAAGTTGAGGCAGGATCACAGCCTCCACTTCCCCGGAGCCATCTTCAATACTTGCGAACATCATCGGCTGGTTAGTCCGAGTGGTAATTCGCTTAATTCCATTGACAATCCCGATGATCGTGATTCTCGCCCCATCCGGTTGGTCCTTTAGCTCACCAATAGTACTCGTAAAATCACTAAGCTTGGCAAGATGGGGCCTTAGGGGATGTCCACTGACGTATAGGCCAAGAACTTCCTTTTCCATGGCCAGTCTCTGTCGGTAACTGAATTCAGGAGTATCCGGATAGGAAAGGGAATCCGTTACATCCACCGAGAAGAGAGACATCTGCTGGCTTTCCCGTTGTCGCTTATCCCGCTCTGCCATGGCCATTACATCTGGTAGTACCGCCAGCATTGCGGACCGGGAAGGACCTAGGGCATCAAAGGCCCCCGCTTTAATTAGGCTTTCGACAGCATTGCGACTACATAGTTCACTGGGGACACCCTTGCAGAAATCTAACAGTGAGGTAAAAGGCTTCTTCCTGCTCCTGACAATCCCCAAAGCGGCTTTAGCGCCTACGTTCTTAACAGCACCAAGACCGAAGCGAATCCCACCATCAACCGGGGTAAAATCAATATGGCTTTGGTTAATATCCGGGGGAAGTACTGCAATACCCATTCGCTCACAGCTATTGACATAACCAACTATCCGTTCGGTAGAACCCATGACACTACTAAGACATGCCGCCATAAACTCCGTCGGGTAGTGTACCTTCAGGTAGGCTGTCTGGTAAGAGATCCTAGCATAGGCAGCAGAGTGGGATAGGTTGAATCCATAGCCCGCGAATTTCTCCATTTCGTGAAAAACTGCCTCGGCCACACTCTGCTCAACACCCCGGGATACGGCCCCTTGGATGAAGCACTCCTGCTCCTGGGCGATTAATTCAGGTTTCTTCTTGCCCATACCCCTGCGCAGTAGATCCGCCTGACCCGGGGTGTATCCGGCAAGCTCCACGGCAATGCGCATTACTTGTTCCTGGTAAATCATAATCCCGTAGGTGTCTTTTAGAATTGGTTCCAATACAGGATGCATATATGTAACACTCTGCTGCTTTTTCTTCCGCAAGGTGAAGTCCTTAATGCGATCCATGGGACCGGGACGACCTAGGGCTAAAATAGCGACTAAATCATGGATGGTGGTGGGTTGAATCTGCCGCAGCAGATCCTTATACAGGTTACTTTCCATTTGGAAGACGCCTGCGGTATCTCCCTGAGACAGACACTCATAAACCCGGGGACAATCGAGGGGAATTGCGTCTATGTCCACGTCCTCTTGGCGGTGCTTCTTGATCAGCTTTACCGTACGATCAATTACTGTGAGATTGCGTAACCCCAGAAAGTCCATCTTCAGTAACCCTAGTTTTTCCAGATCCTCCATTGGATACTGGGTCACAACAAAGCCATCGTTCATCCTTTGCAGAGGCACGATGTTGGCTAGCTTCTCATCACCAATGATTACTCCAGCCGCATGGGTGGAAGCATGGCGCGGTAGTCCTTCCAGTCTTTGAGCGATATCTAAAAGATCCCTGGCAGCCTGGTCTTCGGCATAGAGCTTGGTAAGAAAATCCGACGCTTCTATGGCTTCGGCAATACTAAGGCCGGGCTCAATTGCCTTAGCCAAGCTATCCACCCGGCCGTAGGCCACACCCATTGCTCTGCCCGCATCCCGGATCGCAGCCCGCGCTGCCATGGTTCCAAAGGTAATAATCTGAGCTACCTTGTCAGCGCCGTACTTTTCTTTAACATACTCAATGACTTCCTCCCGTCGATCATCGGCAAAGTCGATATCAATATCCGGCATGGTCACCCGTTCGGGGTTTAGGAAGCGCTCGAAGACCAGGTTGTACTCCAATGGATCAATGTTGGTAATACCTAAGCAATAGGCCACTAAGCTACTTGCGGCCGAACCCCTTCCTGGACCCACCAAGATCCCCTGGGATTTAGCAAAGTTGACGAAATCAGCTACGATGAGAAAATAAGCGGAATACCCCATCTGCTCGATGATGCCCAGTTCATGTTCTAACCGTTGGCTAATGGGTTCATTCACCACTGGATACCGTTTCTTTGCACCAGTTAGGGCTAGTTCCCGTAAATATGCTGGGGTACTTTGCCCCTTCGGTGGCTCAAAGCGAGGTAACCGAATGCTTCCCATATCCAAAGTAACATTACAACGTTCGGCAATACGCCGTGTATTCTCTAGTGCTTCCGGGCACCAGGCAAACAGCTGATGCATCTCCTCCGGGCTGCGGAGATAGAACCGGTCATTGGGAAAGGTCAACCGGTCCGGAGCGTCTACTGTCTTGTTGGTCTGTACACAGAGCAAAATGTCATGCACCCGGGCATCTTCCTGGTTTAGGTAATGGACATCATTGGTGGCAACCACTCCCACGCCGACCTTTTTTGCCATCCGGACCAATTCAGGATTTACTATGGCCTGCTCTGGCAAGCCGTGGTCTTGGACCTCTAGGAAGAAGTTGTCTTTACCGAAGATATCAATATATTCCTTCAGGGCCACTTCCGCCTGGGCAAGGTTACCTTGGAGAATGTGGCTAGGGACCTCACCAGCAAGACAGGCACTTAGGGCAATAAGTCCCGACGCATGCTTGGCCAAAAGCGCCTTATCCAGGCGGGGTTTGTAGTAAAATCCATCAAGATGAGCCAAAGACACCAATTTGATTAGATTACTGTAACCCTCGTTGGTAGCCGCAAGCAAGACCAAATGATAAAGGGGTTCATCCTTGATCCGATCCTTCATGGAACCGGAGGTGAGATACATTTCCACACCGAGAATGGGTTTTATGCCTGAGGCTATCGCGGTTTCGTAGAAGCGCACCGCGCCGTACATAGTACCATGATCGGTCATGGCTACTGCGGACATACCCATCTTTTGAGCAGAGGAAATAAGCTCATTGATCCGACAGCATCCGTCTAGTAGGCTATATTCTGTGTGATTGTGTAAATGAACGAAGGATACCGGCATCGGATTTACCTCCATCACAGACTATGGTCACTGCTTTCGACACGGTCACAGTATTTCCCTGTCTCCCCTCGGGAATATCCTGCTCCTGGAGCACATAGTCTTTAACAATCCCTAATTCCGGCGGAGTGAGGACCTTGTTACTTAGGATCATCAAAGAGTTACTACTACCTTTTTTTACTGCCTTAGGTGTTATTCTCGGTGGGGCCTTGGTGGGTTCTTTGGCCACCGTGTTGACCTATGGTTCACCCCTAGCCACCATGAATCATTTAGCCAAAGCCTGTAAGCTGTGGGCTGTGGTAGTTGCTATTGGGGGAACCTTTCAGACGATTAAGGCCATCGAGATAGGCTTGGTGGATGGTGAAGTATTTGCCGTGGCCCGACAGTTTTGCATACTCATTAGCGCGTTTAGCGGTGCCCTAATCGGTTACTGGATTATCATCACCCTGACCGGAGGCGACTAGCCTTTGAAGGTACGGCTCTACACAAGGGAACATCTAAAACAGTCACTGGCTATCTTCCTTTTGGGAATCCTTCTTGGATTACTCATCGGAACAATGCGTCTCGCCAACAGGGTAAACACCCTCCTGCTGGAAAATGAGAGTCTGCACTATCGATATAAGACCACGACGTTGCAGCTCGAACGGCTGGAGGAGACTCTAGCCGAAAGACAGGCAGTAATCATCAAAGCAATACAGGTAGAAGTAGTACTTAAGGATCAGTACGTCAAACCTAGGCTTGAGGCAATCATACAGCAACTTCTGCAAGAGCTGATTGGGCAGGAAATCAGCTCCATCGATCCTTTTTTGGTCAGCAAGATCATTGACGGCAGGATAGTTCTAGTTAAAGAACAGCAGTTTGAACTAGAATGTAAACTAGCCTGGATCGCCCCCCAAAGCTTCATTCAGGTTCGAGTGGTAAGACAAGATAGACGACTGATTACTGACTAGCCCTAATGCACCTGAAAAGTCCAGTCCCTGCCATTATTGTTATCCCAGTTCCCTGCCCCATCCTTGAAACAGAAACTAATCGCTTGGCCCCGGTTAACATAGACATTGGTGAGCCAAGCATCCTGTTCACCCTTATACATCTCTACCTCACCCACATCTTGCCACTGGTCTGTACCAAAACCGTAATGCAAGAAGACCGAGTTTGCCCCGGACTGGGCTAATTCGCCATCATACCAAACGGTAACACTGGTACCTTCCCGGATCTCAGCTGGCCTAATCTTGACTCCACCGACTGATTCTAGTACATCGTATCCTTCCGGATGAAACTCTTCTCCCACCTCCACATCCTGATGGCTTTCTTCATCTAGCATCAACCAAGAGCGCAGTCTTTTCAGCATAGGAATCCCCCTCTTGTAATCTGCTCACCCTTATTTTTTTCCCGGAACCGGAATTTATGCAAACCGCTGATTTTGCAAGGTCTAGTAATCTTTACCCCTATGGTCCAGATGATTTTCCTTCCTGTCTCTTTACAGCTAAGGATTACCGTGTTATAATGTGATTCGTGATGGGCCCCCATCGTCTAGTGGCCTAGGACATTGCCCTCTCACGGCAAAGACAGGGGTTCGACTCCCCTTGGGGGTACCAATTCTTTCATCGTTCATTTATATAAATGAACGATTTTTTTACGCCTCCTTGGCTCCGGGGGCTTTTTCTAGCCAATCATTGGATAAAAGTGCTACATCCTTAGATAATCTTGCTTCAAGTGCGATCCTAGTGTATACTATAAGTCGATAAGTTAGTAGTTCCGCGTCCCAAAAAAGGCCATCATTGGTGCACACTGGGGTAAGAAAGGGGATAATAGTCAAATGAAAGCCAGGCCCTTATTGCTCGTATCATTAATAGTAATATCATTATTTGCTTTTGCCGGTTGTGAAAAGGACCCGGGAAATCCAGTTTTGTCTCTTGACAAACAAGGGCAAGATTTCCTAGACAATTGGAATAATGCGGTCCGGCAGCAAAACATAAAGAAACTGGCCAACATGATCACGGAGCCCTTTGTAATCGTTGACGAAAACGGAACCGAGACAGTGTATGCAAAGGCCGATTCCTTCGTAGAGGAGTTCCAAAAGGAAGTCAAGCATTGGGGTTACGAAAACTATGCCTTACGTCCGTCTCAGACAACTATTGTCAATGACAGACTGCAAATCAAAGCTAACCTTTACTATGTAAGAAAGGATCCCGATAAACTCACTCCAACCGGTCTGCCAGTGACCTACACTACCAATAAGACCGTGGAACTGACCTTTGAAAAGGGCGAGAAAAACATTGTGCTAAGTAGGATGAAGTCACTAGCCCAATAGGAACTTGTAAACCAGAGCCCCGTCACATGACGGGGCTTATTGTTATGTCCGGTAGAAAAAATAAGCCTATGCAACTTGTGCATAGGCGTTAACATCTTCTTTGTTTAGGATGGCTGGGAGGGAAGGATTCGAACCTTCATAACGGAATCCAGAGTCCCGCGTGTTGCCATTACACAACCTCCCAACAACAATGCTAGTCTAGCAAAAAAACGAGACGATGTCAACCCGAATTAACCCTTCGTTCTGCTAGAATGGCAGTATCGGATTACTCCAGGCCATCTTTCCAGTGAAATCGGTAATCTGTAGCCGAATATACCTTTGATGCGGCCCCATCTTATATGTAACCTGTTCTATTCCCGCCTCACTTTGAATTACTTGACCGCTGGAACTGTTGGAGATAATATCAACGCGCATCACCCGCGAAAAGCTAGCAAGCACTTCTCCCTCTTCGGAGAGGGTGATTTGCTTAAACAGTGGTCCTTGGGTGGAGAAGTAGCTTCCAAGTTTGAGTGCATCAAGGATACACTGTACCGTGAGCTTAGGAGCATTGACCATCACAAATCCTCCGCCCTCCCCGGCATGGTGCCAATGGGCATCATCCACGGCCACACCATTTAGGTAATTACTTTGGCCAAGCTGGTTGTCCCAGTGCACACCAGAGTATCCCCGGGCAATTGTAAAGTCGCATACTGCATTATACACTTCTAGGGCCGTTACCTTAGTGCAGACGGAGATATCCTGATCGGTTAAGCCCAGCCAATAGGGATGGGCAAGGATCGCCACACCGCCCCAAGCTATAATAGCATCAATTACCTCCTGGCGACTACTTCGGTCGATCTTTGCTGGAAAACTTTCCATGCCCAGACCTACAATATGATAGGCCTCTTCAATACCAGGGATAATCAGCATGTTTTCGTATTGCCCACCAGGGTAGAATCGCTCGTGATCCGTTAAGGCAATAAAGTCATATCCCTCTTGTTGGTACCAGGCGAAGACTTCCTCCGGTTCCTTAGCTCCGTCGGAGCGAGTGGAATGACAATGTATATTCCCGCGAAACCAATCGGGGTGTTCAAAATAGTCCTTCATACAGACCCTCCCCTTCCGGGATCAGTAAAAGTTTGCTTTAGGGCAAAAACAACAGGGGCCCCGGTGAGTCATCCAGGCCCCCACTTTGCTACCCTTGTAGTTCCTTACTCAATTGGTAGGCGTAGCGTAGCCGTTCACAGGTTTTGGCCTTTCCTAACAGAGCAAGCACCTCATACATACCAGGGCTTACTGAAGTACCCGTTACAGCCACCCGCACCGGTTGAATCACCTTGCCAAGCCCTATCTGTAGTTCCTCTTGCATGGCCACAAATACAGGCTCAATATTATGTTCGGTGAAGGGTTCCACCTGAAGTAGACCTTTTAGTAATTTCTTGAGCATATCCGGCACATAGTCCTTAGTCAGGAATTTCCGCACCATTGCCTGATCATAATCGGGCATCTCAGTGAAGAAATAGTAACTTGCACCTACCAATTCCTGTAAGGTCCGCACCCGGGTCTGCACCGCTGCAAACACTTGGGTCACCTTGTCTTTGACTTTCTCATCCAGTGTCTCGGGCAAGTACCCGGCTTGTTGTAACCAGGGTATTCCCATATCCACTAATTCGGTAATAGACAATTCCCGCAGATAGACACCGTTCATCCAGAGAAGTTTCTTTTGATCAAATACTGCAGGGTTCTTGGAAACCTTGGCCAGCTCGAATTTTTCAATGAGATCCTGTCGGGAGAAGAGCTCCGTATGGTCATCATAGGCCCATCCAAGAAGAGCCAAATAGTTCACAAAGGCATCTGCGAGAAAACCATCACTTTGGTACTCCATCACCGACGTGGCACCATGGCGTTTGCTTAGTCTTTTCTTATCCGGTCCTAGAATCATCGGGATATGGGCAAACTGGGGCAATTCATACCCTAGGGCTTCATACAATTGGATCTGCCTTGGTGTATTGGAAATATGGTCCTCACCCCGAATCACATGGCTGATCTCCATAGCCGCATCATCCACCACAACTGCGAAATTATAGGTGGGGCCTCCATCAGACTTCACAATAACAAAGTCATCTAACACCTCATTGGCAAAGGTCACCTTGGCCCGGATCAGATCGTCAATCACGGTCTTGCCCGTCATTTTTGTTTTAAACCGGATTACGGGTTTACGACCCATCTTCTCGTACTCTGCGCACTGCTCTGGAGTAAGGCTTTGGCACCGACCATCGTATTTAGGTGCCCGTCCCTCCTCGAGGGCCGTTTTGCGCATTTCGTCTAGTTCCTCTGGTGTACAGTAGCATTTGTAGGCCCGACCGATACTAAACAACTTATCGACGGCTGCCTGGTAGAAATCCTGCCGTTCACTTTGGATATATGGTCCGAAGTCCCCTCCTACCTCGGGACCTTCGTCCCAATCCATTCCCAACCAGCGCATCCCATCCAGAATACACTGATAGGATTCCTGGGTTGACCGTTCCGCATCGGTATCCTCAATACGCAAGACAAAGACTCCCCGATGGTGTCGGGCAAAAAGCCAGTTGAATAATGCAGTACGCGCCCCACCAACGTGCAAATAGCCCGTAGGGCTAGGCGCAAATCTAACCCTTACCTGTTCCATAAATCGCACTCCCTCAAACAATAGACTTGGCATTCTTGATCCGCCAAGCCCGCTTTTCTATTTGTGCCTTGACTTCTTCTTCGTTTACTGTAAGCACTTTTCCTTTGTGAACCACAAATTCCCCGTTAACCAAGACGGTATCAACATCAGCCCAGCTACCACTATAGATTAGTGATGATACAGCATCTTCTCTGGGATACCAGTGGCAACCACTAGTATCCAATAGTACTATGTCCGCCCTTTTGCCAATCTCTAAGGACCCCAAATCTGGCCTTTTTAGGATAGCAGCAGCATGATTTGTGGCCATGGAGATGATCTGGGACGCAGGCAAAATACCGGGCTTCCCACTAATCCCATTATGGATTAGGGCTGCAAGCCGCATTTCCCTAATGATATCCAGGTTATTATTACTAGCAGCTCCATCGGTACCATAGCACACCTTGACTCCAGCATTAAGCAACTCTATAACCGGGGCAATCCCTGAGCCTAGTTTTAGGTTGCTTCCAAGGCAATGGACTACACCAACCCCGGCCTCTTTCATCAACCGAATATCTTCAGTAGTCAAATGCACACAGTGGGCGGCAATGAGTTGGATCCGGGGATCTAGCAGTCCAGCCCGCTTAAGCATGGCCACCGGGGTAAACCCATAGGCCCTTTGACTCTTCTCGACCTCTTGCTTCGTCTCAGCCACGTGAATATGCACTGGCAGATCTTGTCCAATGGCAAAATCCCTAATCCGCCTAAGAAATGGAATAGAGCAAGTGTAGGGCGCGTGGGGACCTAACGTGATCTTAATCCTTCCTGCGGCTCCATTGTGCCACCGGGCAAGCAGAGCATTGGTTTCCTCAAGACCCGCAGCTCCCTGATCGCGACCCTCGATAATCCCCCGGCAAAGGTAGGCACGGATTCCGATCTCCTCCACCGCCCTGGCGGTCTCGCCTTCATGGAAGTACATATCCACAAAGGTGGTTACCCCGGCTTTCAACATCTCGATACAGGCAAGGAGGCTTCCCCAGTAGATATCCTCTGGCTCCATGCACGATTCTGCCGGCCAGATATACGAATTAAGCCACTCCCATAAATCCACATCATCCTTTAGTCCCCGAAGCAAAGTCATCCCTGCATGGGTGTGTCCGTTGATTAAGCCCGGCAGCGCAACCAAGCCCTGGGCATCAAAGGCATTGATCCCCGGCAGGGTGAGGTGAGCCCCCAGATCCGCTATAACACCGTCTTTAATGTGTATATCCCCTTGTGTATAGACCCGCTGGACCTTATCACAAGTAATGATCTTAGCATTGGTAATGAGAAACTCGCCCTTAGGCAAGTCATCAATTAGCAACTAGCAGACAACTCCTCTATACTCTCCTTGTATGGCTCCCTTAGTACCCCGGATTCGGTAATGATCCCGGTAATCAGGTGATGGGGAGTCACATCAAAGGCGGGGTTCCATACCGAAACACCTGCAGGGGCAATCTGCTTCCCAAAGACGTGGGTTACTTCTTCCCATCCCCGCTCTTCAATGGGAATGTCCTCTCCTTTGGATAGCGTTCGATCAATTGTGGATGTGGGTGCCGCCACATAGAAGGGGACCCCATGCTCCCGAGCTAACACCGCCAATCCATAGGTACCGATCTTGTTGGCCACATCCCCATTGGCTGCCACTCGATCTGCACCGACAACCACTAGGGAGACTCGACCTAGTTGCATTAAGTACCCAGCCATATTGTCGGTAATCAAGGTTACTGGTATTCCATCAACGAGAAGCTCCCAGGTGGTAAGCCGCGCCCCCTGTAAGTAGGGTCTTGTCTCACAGGCATAGACTGAGATGTCCTTCCCTGCCTCCTGGGCAGCTCGCATAACACCTAGGGCAGTTCCATAGTCCACAGTGGCCAGGGCCCCGGCGTTGCAGTGAGTCAAAATAGCGGCTCCGTGGGGCACAAGTTTGGCACCAAACTGGCCCATCTGCTTATTAATCCTCACATCTTCCTCAGCCAAGGCCTTAGCTTTTTTCAACATATGACCATACAGATCATCACCTTGATACTCTTCCAGTGCCGTTAACATCTGGTCAATAGCCCAGAATAGGTTCACTGCAGTAGGACGAGTCTGCCGCAGAAGCTCTGCCGCCTCCTTAACCTTTTCGGGCCCTTTTTTGGCAGCCAAGACCAAACCGTAGGCTGCAGTAATCCCAATGGCCGGTGCCCCCCGGACCACCATTTCCTTAATACAAGAGGCGGCCTGTTCCGGTGTAGTGCATTCAATGGTCACTACTTCCAATGGTAGTTTTCTTTGATCCAGTAGAATCAACATCTCATTTTCCCAGACCACCGGTAACCTTCTTGTTGACAATGTCATCCCTTCCCCTTCGCACATTGGCAGCCCCATTCCCTAGGCAGGCTTTTGATTAGATCCACCAGTAATGCCAAAAACAAATCCTCTTGCTCCTTCATTGCCAAGGTCACTTCCTGGTGAGTCAGTGCATTAGAGGTAAGTCCTGCACCAAAGTTGGTAACCAAGGCCAGAACCCCATAGCAAAGTCCAATTTCCCGGGCAAGAACAGCCTCGGGAGCATTGGTCATCCCCACCACATCGCCCCCAAGTTGGGCGAACATGCGGACCTCGGCTGCTGTCTCAAACCGGGGACCTTCGGTACACACATAACAACCATAACTACGATAGGTAATTCCCACCCTGCTGGCGATATCCTCGGCATACTCCCGTAAAGAGGAGCAATAAGGATAGGTCATATCCGTATGGACAACCTGTTCATCGAAGAAGGTAGTGGGCCGGGTCTTGCTGAAATCCAGAAACTGGTCCGCGATGACTAACGTTCCCGGGGCTATTTCTTCTCGCAGCGAACCTACGGCAGCAATCCCCAACACAGCTTCTACACCCAATTCCCGCAGGGCCCAAATATTCGCCCGATAGTTCACCCGGTGGGGTGGCAAATGGTGATCCGAGCCATGTCTGGGCATGAAAGCGACTAGACGATCACTTTCCTTTCCCAGGAAAACGGTGGCTTCGCCGTAGGGGGTTGGGACGAGGGTCCTCTCACTATCTTGAAAGAACGGCAGCCCATATACTCCAGTTCCACCGATAATTCCGATCATCCCTGAGTCTCCTCCCTTAGAATCTGAATCCATACGGTTCTTGTCCTTGGTCCATCAAATTCAAAGAAAAACAAGCCTTGCCAGGTCCCAAGCAGCAGTCTTCCCTCAGCAATAATCACATTTCGGGAGGTACCAATTAGGCTGGCCTTGATATGCGCGTCGGAGTTTCCCTCACAGTGACGAAACTCACTGCTTCTTGGTACTAGTTCATCCAACTTGGTGGTAATGTCCTGGGCAACATCCCCGTCACATCGTTCATTAATCATGATACCCGCGGTAGTGTGGGGGATGAATACACAGCAGATCCCTGAGGACACTCCCTGCTCATCAACAATACTTTGCACAGTTTGCGTAATCTCTATTACCTCAGTGCGCTCTTTGGTCTTCACGGTAAACGACTTATACATCGGCATTCTCCTTTGCATAATACCTGCAAACATCAACAAGGACGCATTCAGGGCAATTAGGTCTTCGGGCATAACACACACTACGGCCATGCCGAATCAGATTAAGATGAAAAGAATAGTAATCCGCGGGTGCAACCAGCTTTTGCAGAACACTTTGGGTCTTTTCGGCACTGGTCTTCTCATCCACAATACCTAGTCTTTTTGCGATCCGCCAGATATGGGTATCCACTGGAAAAACCGGCTTGTCAAAGGCAAACAGCAGGACGCAGGCAGCAGTCTTGGGGCCCACCCCATCAAGACTGGTCAAGAATGCGAAGGCCTCTTCGGTACTCCGTTGTTCCAGAAGGTCCAAGGATAACTCTCCACATCGGTTTTCAATAGCATGGAGAGCCTTCTTGATCCTAGGTGCCTTAGTTCGAGCCAGACCCCCGGGTCGAATCGCCTCTTCTATCTGGATAACGTCGGCGTTTTTCACCGCCTCCCACGTGGGGAAGCGCTCCTTCAACCGCCGAAAAGCCCGATCTCGGTTCTGATCATTGGTGTTCTGGGATAGAATCGTCAATACAAGCTCATCAATAGCTGCTTTTCTCTTTGTTAAGATCGGTCTACCGTATACCTGCTCCAGTCTGCCGACGATCGTGTCCATAGCATTGGACCAGCTTCCGTGGGGAGGAGTGGTCCTTCACCTCCCAAACTATGGGGTAATCAGGCCTGTGTAATGAAATGCAAAAGTGTCCGTGTTCTAAGATTATCCTTATAAATATCCTCTATGTTATTCCCCAGTTTCGATCCACCAAACATCGTGACCTACCGGTGTCTTTACCGCAACTTCCATACCTATATTCTGATACTCATCTAAGACAAGGATCGCCCCAAATTTCTTCGCAACTTCAGCATAAACGTGAAACCCTGATTCATTAGGTGTGCAGGGCGGCACCACCAAGGCTCTTCCATTATACTCCTTCAGGAGAGTCTCAAGCTTCTCCAGACTTACATCGACAAACACAAAGGGCACCGGGCACATCATCTGCAGCATCCCTATCTCCTCTGGATTGCGCAGAACCAACAAAGAACAGTCTTCATCGGCCAGTTGCATCCAATCGTCAGGAGAACACTCTTTAGCCCGTTGTCCAAGGTTAATTTGGACAAGCTGTCTGCTGCTTGCCGTATAGACCCCTGCTTTCGTGGGCTTTTTGCCGGATATGTGGCATAGGGACTGTCTCATCAGTTCAATATGTTTAGGCGTCGTACCACAGCAACCACCAATGATGTTTGCTCCACTTTCAATAAACTGGGGTACATAGCTGGCCATTTCCTCAGGTGTCAGCTCATAGAAATCCACACCATCAACTAATTTGGGAAGTCCCGCATTAGGCATCACCGAGACAGAATCCGCAATTGGGGCCATGGCTTCAATGATGTTGAGCATTCCCGCTGGCCCTAGGCCACAGTTGGCCCCAACAACGCTAGCACCAAGACTGGATAATACACATGCAGCCACTTGGGGAGAAGTACCCATCATGGTAAGTCCCGAATCCTCAAAAGTCATCTGAGCAATTACCGAAAGACCTGTACTCAAGGCCCCCAAAAGGGCAGCCCGGGCTTCAGCTAAGTCCAACATTGTCTCTACGATAATTAGGTCCACACCGCCCGCAGCCAGTGCCTGTGCTTGGGTCCGATACGCCTCATACACCTCATCAAAGGTAACTGTACCCAAGGGAGCCATCAGTTGTCCGGTGGGGCCCATGGAGCCAGCGACTAGCCGATCCTTGCCAGCCTTGCTTGCCGCAGACTTCGCCAACCGGGCCGCCTTTTCATTGATCTCCCAGACGTGTTCCTCATAGCCATGTTGGGCTAACTTAAAACGGTTGGCCCCGAAGGTGTTTGTCTCCACCACATCAGCCCCAGCCTCTAAGTACACCCGGTGTACATTACTAACCACATCAGGGGCCTTTAGATTATTTAGTTCCGGAAAGGCAAGGTCGCTTCTGTGTTGAAGCATCGTTCCCATTGCACCATCAAAGAGCAATGGTTCTTGTAATCTTGATCTGATCAACATACTCGCCACTCCTTTTATCTTAGTTCAACTATGCTTATTAGTGAAACAATGAGAAAATCCTGCTCCTTGGTAACAGAGCAGGACCTATTTCAGATTTATTTTGGTTGGACCGACTAGACTTGCGATCCACAGGATGAACGCACAATCAAGCGGGGACAAAACACGATCCGCTCCGGAGGATTCTCCTCATCATTCGGGTTAGTTAGCATCTCCAGAAGCTTTGAAGCGGCCACAGAACCCATCTCCTCCATAGACTGACGCATGGTACTAAGACCAATAAAGTCCACAAGATCTATATCATCAAAACCCACGATAGCTAGCTTCTGCGGAATCTGAATCCCCGCCTTCTTAGCGTAGTCCATGATACCAATGGCCTGCTCATCGCTAGCTGCAAAAATGGCTGTGGGAGTCACCCTAGAAAGTAAGGCTGTCGCAGCTTCATATCCTCCGGCTCGGCAGAACTCCGAATTTACCACCAGCTCATGGTTGACTTCGATCCCGTGGTCCGTTAAAGCTTTCTTGTATCCCTGCAAGCGTTGTCGACTGGCATGATAACGCATCAGGCCGTTGACCATACCAATTTCCTTATGCCCTAGTTCAATCAGGTGGGTGACTGCTATTTCCGCCCCTCGGGCATTGTCCGAGACGATAGAAGTAAACTCATGTCGCTCGCTATCCACCAGTACCACTGGCAATCCGGCCTCTTGCAACAATTGACAGTGCCTATCCGTAAGGCGCAAATTGATCACAATAATGCCATCCACGGGTTTTTCGTAGGTTATTCGCTCGAAGATCTCTTCCTTCTGCACCCGGTTTTGCACGTTGTAAAGGATAAGATCCCGACCAGAGTTATCCAGTTGGCCTTGAATACCCTTGAGGACTTCAATGAAGAACCGCTTCGTAAACTGAGGTACAATAACCCCCACCGTATTGGTACATCTTTTAGCCAAACTGCGCGCCACGGCATGGAGACGGTAATTGTGCTTGTCTATCACCTCAAGCACCTTCGCCCTTGTTGCGGGGCTAACATGGGGACTATCATTAAGCACCCGAGAAACAGTCCCCAGTCCCACCCCAGCCTCTTTGGCAATATCGCGAATAGTCAGACGCACATTAACCTCCTACCTGCTATTGAGAAACGACTGAAAATCAATTGGCTTTCCTTGACGATGGGATTCATACATCGCCAATACCATGGCCATGGCCACCTTGCCCGCTTTACCATCAATGACAGGCTTACGCCCCGCTAGTAGGTCAGTGTAGTACTCCTCAATCTGACGGATATGGGAAGGGCCCCAGTAACTCTTACCAAGCACTAAACCTTCCTTTTGGGTAATTGTAGTCTCTCGATTATCCACCTTGATGACGGCTTTCCCCTTATATGAACCAATGACCTCAGCGATCCCATTCTCACCAACAATTTCCAGGTAAACCGGTGCATCATAGGCATAGAAGCAGTTGCCATAGAGACAACCCTGGGCACCGTTGCCGAACTTGATGTATGCTTCCGCGACGTCATCCACCTTGATATAATCATGGGCATGGGTAGCGTAGGTCGCCCGGATGGTTTCCACATCACCGACTAGCCATTGCATCAGGTCAATGGTATGAATCGCCTGGTCAATAAGAAACCCGCCGCCTTCTTTGTCCCATGTTCCTTTCCAATCGCTTCCTTTGTAATATTCATCGGTTCGCTTCCAGGTAATGAATGCACGGGCACCCAGTATCTTCCCTAGTTTGTTACTATCAATGGCTTCTTTTACAGCAACAGAAGCGTCGTTGTATCGGTTCTGGAAAATAACACCAAGGGTCACACCATTTTTTTCTGCAGCTTCAATCATGGCATCAGCATCAGCTACAGAAAGAGCCATTGGTTTTTCCGTCAAGATATGCTTACCGGCATTTGCTGCATCAATTGCCATGTCCTTATGAAGATGGTGGGGCGTACAAATCTCTACAGCATCAATGTCATCCCGGGCCAGCATCTCCTTGTAATCTAGGTAATAATCCTTACAGTTGTACTTGACGGTGAAATCCTTGGCTCGGTCCTCTTTGATATCGCAGACTGCAACCAGTTCCGTCTGCTCAAGTTCATTCAGTGCTCGCGCGTGAACATTAGCTACTCTACCGCATCCAATAAGTCCAACCCTTACTTTTTGACCCACTACCCATTCCTCCACATTAGTATTTGGAACCGTTTCCGTATGTCCACTTTACCCTGTTTGTTTTCAGTTGTCAAGATCTACAGTACCTACTATTTGCGCCATCGAAAGTCATCTTGACTAAGACATTCAGGGGAAAATACGCCCTTTCCCTGGGCATCCTACAGGAAGTAGGAACTCTTCTGACCCACAGGGCAAACCTAAGGTATTGCACCCCGCGCAATTTTGGGGTATCATAAATGATTAGTGAAACAAGGGGAGAGCAGTCACGGTACTTAGATCAAACCCAAGCTTCACATTTCAGTTCACTACCACGTTGGCAGTAGTAAACTATTACTTCACATTGAATCAGGAGGGATCCGTATGCCGACGTATGAATACAAATGCTCCAAGTGTGGTCGTTTCGAACAAGAGCAACGTATCACCGACCCTGCCTTAGAGAAATGTCCAACCTGCGGAGAGCCTGTTAAAAGGCTAATCAGTCACAATGTCAATATTATCTTTAAAGGACCTGGTTTCTACGTGACCGATAGCAGGAAAGAGACTCCAGCTTCCTCATCTGACAGTGAGCAGAAAGTCTCCTAGGGTGAGAACCTCCGCTTTTGTTTCTTTATCAAGTTAAACGATGACTTTGGTGATACCAAAGTCATCGTTTTTCTTTTCGCTACGCGTTGCCGTTAAGGTAGGCCTTGGTCTGTTCGGGGAACATGATGTAAGCTAGTACCTCTTCCTCGGACACATGACTGTAACCTAGCTTCTTTAACTCATCTGTAGCAGTGGGCAAGCCAGGTTTTAGCAGATCTGCAGGTCGACAGGTGACAACTTCCCCATCGTTAACGATCCGGCTTTTGATCTCTTCACTGATCTCGCCTGGCGGCTGTCCGTAAAGGCCCTTGACGTAATCCTTGACTTCTTTAGATAGAATTCCGTAGCGTTGTCCAGTCACTACGTTAAAGACCGATTGGGTCCCCACGATTTGGCTCATGGGGGTCACCAGGGGTGGATAACCTAGTTCCTGGCGCACCCGGGGAACCTCGGCAAATACCTCTTCGATCTTGTCCACCATCCCCTGCTCCATCAGCTGGGATCTTAAGTTGGACAACATACCGCCAGGAATCTGGTAGCTCAGAACCTCAGGATCCATGCGGAGTGGTGCCACCACTTCACCGTACTCCTTCTTGATCTCCTTGAAATACTGGTTAAGAGCCTTCAGCTGGCCAAGATCAAGTCCGGTATCGTACTCGGTCTCCTTCAACGCAGCCACCATCGTCTCTGTGGCTGGCTGGGAAGAACCAAAGGCCAAGGCCGAAAGGGCTGTATCAATGACGTCTACCCCAGCCTCAGCAGCCTTAAAATAGGCCATACCGGCCAATCCACTGGTATAGTGGGAATGAAGCTGTACCGGCAAACCCACCTCGGCTTTCAGCCGTTTGGTAAGGTTGTAGGCAGCGGTGGGTGTAATTAGTCCTGCCATATCCTTGATACAGATAGAATCAGCACCCATCTCCTTAAGTGCTTTGCCCACCCGAACATAGTAGTCGAGATTGTGGACCGGGCTGATGGTGTAGACAATAGTGCCTTGGGCATGGGCCCCGGCCTGTTTCGCAGTCTTAATGGAAAGCTCCATATTGCGTACATCATTGAGTGCATCGAAAACGCGAACAATTTTGATGCCGTTCTCCACTGAGTGGCGGACAAAGGCCTCCACCACATCGTCGGGATAATTCCGATACGCTAAAAGATTCTGGCTGCGCAAGAGCATTTGCAGGGGCGTTTTGGTAATCCGCTCACGCAGTTTACGTAGGGTTTCCCAGGGGCTCTCTTTCAGATAGCGCAATGATGCATCAAAGGTAGCTCCACCCCAGGCCTCTAACGAATGGTAGCCAACACTATCGATTTGCTCAGCGACCTCAAGCATATGGTTTCGACGCATCCGGGTTGCCATTAACGACTGATGGGCATCCCGTAAAATCGTCTCGGTAATTCCTATTTTGTTTTTCCCACTCAAAACAAGCAACTCCTCTCGGATAAGGTCATCCAGTAAGCAACTAATGACTTACCCCAATATTGCCAAGAACACCCCTGCTGCAATGGCAGAACCAATCACTCCGGATACATTCGGGCCCATTGCATGCATCAACAGGAAGTTCTCGGGGTCCTCTTCCTGACCCATCTTCTGGACCACCCGGGCTGCCATAGGCACAGCCGAAACTCCCGCCGCACCAATGAGGGGGTTGATCTTGTCTTTAGTAAACAGGTTCATTATTTTCGCAAACAGAACACCGGTAGCCGTACTGACCATAAAGGCAAAAACACCAAGGAGCAAAATACCGATTGTCTGCAAGGAAAGAAATGTGCTGGCTTGGGCCGAGGCACCTACCGACAAGCCTAGAAAGATGGTCACAATATTGATTAACTCATTTTGGGCTGTCTTTGCCAAACGATCAACCACGCCGGCCTCGCGGAGCAGGTTACCTAGCATAAGGGAACCTAGAAGAGCAGCCGCGGAAGGCAAAAACAAAATACCAATCACTGTAATCATAATGGGAAAAATAATCCGCTCGGCCTTGGAAACTTCCCTAAGTTGCTCCATGCGGATACAGCGTTCCTTCTTGGTTGTCAAAAGCCGGGCAATTGGTGGTTGAATTACCGGAACCAAAGCCATGTACGAATAAGCAGCAATTGCAATCGGCGCTAGTAATTCCGGTGCTAGCTTTTGGGCCAAAAAGATCGCGGTGGGGCCGTCGGCTCCGCCAATGATACTGATCGCTGCCGATTGTTTAAGCGTGAACCGAGCAGCAGCCCCCAGAAAGGTGATGAAAATACCGATCTGTGCTGCTCCACCTAGCAACATGGTCCGGGGACTAGCAATTAAAGGACCAAAGTCAGTCATCGCTCCCACACCTAAGAATACTAGTGGAGGATATAACCCTTTCTTTACACCCAACCCGATAACGTCCAACAAGCCGTCGGTGTTTAGCAGATCAGTAGCTGGCAAATTGGCAAGAAGGATGCCAAACCCGATGGGCAGCAGCAATAGAGGTTCATAGCGTTTCTTGATTGCCAGGTAAAACAGAATAAAAGATACCACGATCATCACCAATTGCTGCCAGGTAATACTGGCAAAACCGGTGCTCTTCAGAAAATCAACGAACTGTGTCACTCTAACTCACTCCCTAATTTACTGCTTAAGGCCCACCAGTTCCTGACCCGCCTCCACGGTCTCTCCAGCAGCTACCAAAACCTGTGCCACTGTTCCAGACACGGGCGCGACCAGTTCGTTCTCTAGTTTCATTGCTTCTAACGTCAGGACAACCTGCCCCTTCTCTACTTTATCCCCGACCTGTACCCTCACAGAGGTAATACTGCCTCGTAAAGGAGCCTTGACATATCTCAGACTGCTATCGGCGACTGGTTTTGCTTTTGGAGTCTCTGCCTTCGGGGATACAGACTGCTTCTCCTCCGCACCACCGTTAGTCTCTTCCACTTCAACCATGTATACTTCTCCATCAACACTGACTTTGAATCTACGTACCATTGATTCTTTGCCCCTTTCCCACTGGTAAGTTCACCATAGGTTTAGTCTTTCTTTGTGATGGTGATACTCTTTATCTTGTCCACATCGATTAAAGTACTTAAAACCGCCGTGATAGCGGCTATTTGTGGTTGGTTTCTCGTCTCTTTGGTTATACCGGTGGGTGCAGTTGCCGGCACCATCTTTTGCCGTTTCGTCCTACTGGCAATCACCTGGCCCATCAAGCTTACCAACCAGGCAAACAAAGCTAAACAGAACATAACAACCACTGCACCGACAATAGCAAGGGTAATCGCCTCGGTTAACTTGCTCATATCTACATGTAACCCTCAGCTAGACACAGGCTAGAGGGTCCCCGTCACCTCCTTTAGCGTGATTCAAGATCCTTGCACACTGTGCTGTGCCAAAGACCACGTAATATATTCGGTAATGCCATATACATTCCTGCCGCCGAATTGGGAAATTAGCTGATAATCTTGCTGATAGGAATTTCTAGAATGTCCTCTGCCCCAGCCGATACCAGTTTGGGTAACAGGACATTAATCCCTTGACGATCAACCACTGTTTCCACGGCAACATAATCATCGGCATCGGAGTATAGCTGCGAGATCGTGGGAGCCTTCATCGAGGGAAGAAGTGATAGTACTTTCTTCAGGTTAACCTTGGCCACGTTCATCTTTAATAGCACTCGCCCCCGAGCCATGAGGGCCCCCAGCAACAGTGTTTTGATCTCACTAATCGCCCGGTGTTTTTGCGGATCTTGTTCACTGTTGGGATTGGCGATTAGCGTGGTCTTGGATTCGGAGATCACATCAATAATCTTAAGGCCATTGGCTTTTAAGGTCGTACCCCTTTCTGTTAACTCCACTGCCACATCGGCAATCTCAGGTACCTTCGCCTCGGTGGTACCAAAGGAGAACTCGACCTGAACATCAATGCCCTTTTCAGCGAAGTACTGCTTAGCGAGGGTAACATATTCGGTGGTTACCCGACTACCCTTAGGGATATCCTCAACCCGGTCAATACCCGAACTTTCATGAACCGCGACCACAATCCGGACCGGATGGGACGTAGCCTTGCTGTAAGGTAACTGAGTGACCACTTGCACTCGTTCTTGACAGCCTCGCTCCATAATCCAATCAAGACCGGTAATACCTAGGTCAAACAGACCCTCGGCAACATATAAAGGTATTTCCTGGGGTCGCATAAACCGCACCCGGGAAATACGGGGATCATCGATTTCCCCTTCATAGCAACGGGAATTGTAGCAACTTACCGCCAGCTGCGCATCTTCAAACATCTGCAAGGTTGGTTTTTCCAGACTACCGGTGGGCAAAACCAGCTTCAACATACGCTTAGTCTCCTTCTCAAAAAGATGTGATTAGTCCTCTATGTCCCAAAGAGAGCGGCCCTTGAAAACCTTTTGTTCCCTGTCCCATACAAAATCCCGACAATACTAAGGTTAAGGCTCTAGACAGGCAATTATCCGCTGCCTATTCCCATAAATACTATAGCATCGGGCTTGTGATTGTCAAACCACTTTTATCACTTTTTGCAAACCCTTAGCAGACGCAGCCCAAAGTCTGTGGATCTTAAAGGAGCAATCCGCTATACTAATAGGGTAAACACCCTAAGCGAGGTGAGTCCTTACTAATATGATACCCGAACGGGTCCTACTTATCGGTGTGCAGATACCACCCACCCCAGAGTATATGGTGCAGGCCTCTTTAGCTGAGCTAAAGGAACTAGTGCAAACTGCCGGAGGATATGTGGTCAATCAGTTGACCCAATCCCGACCTTCTATTGACCCTGCGTACTGCATCGGCACCGGACTACTATCCGATGTAGCCAAACAGGTCACAGAACGGGGTATTGACACAGTGGTCTTTGATCTTGAGCTTTCTGAGACCCAAGCCCGTAATCTGGAACAGAACCTCGAATGTAAAGTCTTAGACCGAACCCAGATTATCCTGGACATCTTCGCGCAAAAAGCTCGGACCAGAGAAGGCAAGCTGCAAGTTGAACTAGCCCAGCTAAAATACCTACTACCCAGACTAATCGGACGTGGCCAAGAGCTTTCTAGGCTGGCCGGAGGAATTGGTACTCGGGGTCCGGGAGAAACCAAGCTGGAAAGTGACCGCCGAAGAATCAGGCGCCGCATTAGTATTTTGGAAAGGGAAATAGATCAAATTGCCGCCCAGAGACAATTGCATCGTCTGGAGCGCAAACGCCGCCAAGTACCAATATGTGCTATTGTTGGCTATACTAACGCGGGCAAGAGCTCCCTTTTGAATCTGCTCAGCGGCATTGAAAATGTCGGAATCGACCAATTCCTATCAGCGGATAAGCACACCCAAAGATCCATGGCAACAGGCTTCTCCAACATGGAAGTGGCCGCGGAGAACAAATTGTTTGCTACCTTAGATCCCACGGTGCGCCAGATTACCCTCCCCGGGAACCTTCCGCTAAATATCGTAGATACTGTGGGATTCATCCAGCGCATCCCCCATTCCCTAGTAGCCGCTTTTCGCGCTACCTTAGAAGAAATCACCAAATCGGATCTAATCATCCACCTGATCGATGGAGCCCATCCTATGCACGAACAGCAGCTGCAAACAGGTAGTGAGGTGCTAAGGATGCTCGAAGCAGAACGAACACCCACCATCCTGGTATACAACAAGATCGACCAGTGCTTAGATGATTACCCCTTTTGGCCCGAGAACGCGATCGGCATCTCCGCCAAGACGGCAGAGAATATCGAACAGCTTTACCAACTCTTAGTAGAACAATTAAGGCAAAGCCGCGCCCAGTTTTCCTTTTTTGTTCCCTATGAAGAGGGTCAAGTAATACATGCGCTTCACGAACTTGGTGAGATTACCAACCAAGATTACCTTGAACAGGGGGTCAAGGTAATAGCCAATCTGCCCCACGCTGTGGCCGGCAGGTTCCGGGAATACCTTTGCACCAACGGAGAAGAACAACTATGACACAATCTGAAGATAGCATCACAGAGACTTTAGTTCTAGCTTTCATTGAATTGATCCACGAACGAAAGATTCGAGGCAAACAATTCCTCGCCGCCACACAACAGACCATCGCCTCCCTGCTAAGTGAATCCACAGGACTAACCCTGACTCCGCGACACATCCAGACATTGGCAAAGTCCATGGAACAGGCAAATCTAATCACCATCGGCGGTGGCGGCATCGGCTATCCTAACACCTATGATACCCGGGAGGACGAAATGGGACCACAGGATTTTTGGAATCAGGTTGACGCCTTTCTTATGGTATATGCACATCCTAGCAGGGATAGCATCAAGTCCCAGTTAGAACTCCACCGAGAGAAGGCTCTTGGGGGTAATAATCCCCAGTAGGGGATCCGTGGAAAGCCCTCTTTCGCTAATTAATAGTGCTCTAAGCGTTTTACCATCCCGTCCGGCAAAGATCTCTCGGGCATCATAGGCAGTGGTATCCGGGGGTATAAAGGCCGCAGAGTTATCACAATCTATGAAGGATAGGACTTCTTTGACCGGTGCTTCCTTGAGTTGTTGCATACTTCCAAATTGGGCCTGGGCCACCCACCGAGTAATCTCCTTTTCGGTAATAAACCCACAGTATTTGCTTCCTCGGTCATAGACGGGAAACTTCGAGTAGTCCTTTCGTACTACAAAGTCAAAGACCTTACCCATGGGATCATTCACATCAAGGGTCTCAACATCAATTTTGAACAAGGGATAAACATTAAGTGGTCGAACAAGGGCATCGCGGATTTTCTGAATATGTTCAACTGTCTCAGGGAGGGGATCGGCGATCACCCTCTCTGGTTCAGTGCGTTGATGGACAATAGCATTTCTCAGATCCGCATATTCCCGAAGATCATCGGCATAGGCCCTAACCACAGCGCTCTTGCTTGAAGCCAAGCCAACAAGCCGCCCAAAGCTCTCATGTCTCTTACTGTTAACGATCCGCGCCAGATGCCGTTCAATCTGATGAAACGTCGCTAAAAAAACATCGGCATTCATCGACATCTCCCCTTAAGCTTTAATCTCTACCGCCTGCTGTCACAAGTAGCTAGACATGCAGATACTTCCAATGGCCCTGCTTAAATCTCCACCACAATAGGCCAGCCCGTATGAATAAATCAACTGCCATCGCAATCCAAGCCCCCACCAAACCTAGTTCAAAATGAATGGCAAGCAAATAAGCAAGAACTACCCTGGTCCCACATAAGCCAATAGCAGAGATCGTCATAACAGAAACGGTATCCCCGGCACCCCGCAGCCCACCATTTAGTGCCATCACCGCGGCCAAGGCTGGTTGAGCTAGAGCCTCAATGCGCAGCACCTGGGCCCCGAGGGCAATAGTTTCTGCATCATCTGTGAAAACCCGGACCAGCTGATCTGCCCCAAGGAAAAGGACAACTCCAAGACAAGCCATCGTCCCCATGGCAAGCTTCATCGCTTCAATATTGCTTCTCTCCGCCAGTTCCGGATCCCGGGCGCCTAGGGACTGTCCAACCAAGGTTGTAGCAGCTAGAGCAAAGCCAAAGCCGGGCATAAACGAAAGAGATTCAGCGTTTTGAGCCACTTGATGGGCCGCATAGGCCACCGTACCCAAAGATGAAACAATGATCGTGTACAGAATCTGCCCAAAGCGCATCACCCACAGCTCAAAGGCCGCCGGCACGCCAATGCGCAAGATTCGGCTAATAGTCTCTCGATGGGGCCGAAAGGAATCCCGCCAGGAGATTTTAATGGGGCCTTTACCCAAAGCAACAACGGTAATAGCGGTTATTCCACCGACCCCCTGGGAAATTGCTGTAGACAATGCTGCTCCCCGTATACCCATCATGGGAAAAGGACCAATCCCAAAAATAAGGAGATAGTTGCCGATAACGTTCACGATATTGACTAAACCTGTGATAAACATCGGTGTCCTGGTATCTCCAGCCCCCCGCAAAACCCCATTGGTGATGATCAAAAGAAAGTTGGTGATCATTGCAAGGGAGATAATGCGAATATAGCTTGCCGCATCATGACGTACAGCAGGATCGGTTCTATGAAACAGCAAGTTCAAAAAGAATTCAGCGCCGCAGAAGGTGAGCACCGTAACAACTGCGGCCAACACAAAGCCTAGCACCATTGATTGACGGGCAACTTGACTGGCCTTATCCGGCTCTTTAGCTCCTACGTGCCTCGCCACTAAGGCAGTGGTGCCGGTGGCAACAGCACTAAATACACTGGTAAAGGTCATCGTGATCTGGGCACCCAAACCAACAGATGCCAAGGCCGCCGGACCTAAACGACCAACCATGATCGTATCAAGCATGCCCACAGCCATGTGCAACATCTGTTCTGTCACCGCTGGCCACGCCAACTTTAGTATTTCAGACCGAAGATTCCGTGACTGAATAGCCGCAAGACGGCGCGGCGTCATACTTGTATTGCTCATTTCATTACCTCAAAGTGTCATTCAGTTTATATTATATTACTGCGCTTCCACCAAACAAACAAGTCCCGATAAGTCTGGCTTCTTCACAACCCAGTCATAGGCCGCACCGTGAGGGTTCTTCTTTAATAAGGACTTAGTTAAACGCATTAATGTTCCTGGAACACCCCATTGGTGTGACTAGAACCATATCTTGAGATGTAATGTGGTATTTAAATGGGTAAGAAGCAAAAAGAGAAACAGTCCAAACAAGAACCCCTGTTGCCAAGGGCATTCTTGTTCAAAGAGGCGGTCGTATTCATTTGTCCTAGTGCAAAACTGCGGCACCCTAGACTATTACGGAAGATATGAAGGGAAGTTTCCTCTTTTTGTGCATCACCAAAAAGAGGAAACTAAACCGGCTACTAGAACTGCATTCTCAGTCCGCCCCGTATCATAGCATTGGCTTCTGTGCCAAAACCATATTGATACTCTGCATAAAAGTACGAAAACCCGACTCCTAATAGAGCATGGCCTGTAGTTTCCTTCGCATCTACATCATAGGTGGCACCTGCTCCTACATACATCTTCAGGTTTTGTACAAACTCAGGTAAAGAGTAAGCCCCGGAAAGGTTAACAACTGGTTTGCTGCCAAGCCCATCCACGTTAAGAGCTAGTGACAGATCTCCGGCAAACATCCGTGCGTAACCTACACCTAGTTTCAGGTCTTCAAAGTCGTAAGCATAGACACTGATCTGGTTTTTCGGAAGCTCTGCCGCCGCTACCGCCAACGTAAGCCCCATCAACATTGTACATACAACCAAACCGATCATCATGGAACGCTTGAACATATCATTATCCCTCCTTTCATGCCTAAATACTATGATACTTCTGCATATCATCCGGAAATCCTTCTAACAGAACGTACTGCTTCTCGGGTTTTGACATCAGCCATCCCCCTCCTGGATGGTTTTATCCTATGTACGAAGGCTTTCGGATGGTTCAACCATAAACTAGCTTGGTAAGAGACATCCTTCTTATGGTACCGGCCAGGCATGAGATGTAGAGCCACTGGAAGTCCTCGAAACAGAACTGAGCATAAAAGGCCAAGGAGCCCATCAATAACGCAGAAGTACGCACTTGAGATAGCAAGGGATATGACCCTGGTGGCAAGCTAATCTATCCAATGAAGCCGCTTAAGACCTTTGACGACAATCGCTCGATAATAAAAAGCATCCTTTTTCGAGAGGGCAGACTAAGCTTGGAACTTAAAGAGCATACCCCCCAAACCAAGGGCACCGGTGGCACACACTCTTATCGCCTTTACATGATTAGACTTACAACAGAGTTTCCAGTCGAATAAATGCTACAGATACCTCAGACTGACCCCTCGACACAGATGATGCCTCATCTTGCTAATGGGTCCATTCTAATACAGTTATGTCGCATTTGCGTTTTATCGCATTTCTCATGGTTTCGAAATGAGGACATGGATAACCTATTGGAGTTCCCTTGCTGATACAAGAAGCCAGGACAATTGCCTCTGCACCGCTATCAACCATAAGTTTGGCCCTTGCCACTGCCCTTTTTCCAGGACATCCACCACATGAAACAAACCCGATTACTACCACCGGGCCAGTCTGCTCAAAGACACATTTCCCTTCTTTTGCAATCAGAAAGTCGGTGGTTCCTGGACACATGTCCTCTGTTTGCTGACACCGGATTATTCCCACTTTTACCACTAGACCTCCACCTTTCGGTACTTTGTGGAACAACTACCGAATTTCCACGAGGGATTGTACAAAGCCTTAGATTCGCTACGTACTATCTAATGAGGTGATTCATCCCCGTCTGGATGGGATGAATCACCTCATTCATTAATCCTTATCTTCCTTTCAGGTCACTAAATAGAACCTCTTTCCCCCTCTCGGAAGACAAGTAGATGGCCTCAATGATATAGCTAACATCAATAATCTCCTCAGGCCTGGTCAATGGCGCCCGGTTATGCTTAATACAATCAACTAGATGGGAGATCTCCTCGGCATAGGAGCTGTGGTCTTGAACCGATAGGGCAATGTTCTGCTGCTCGCCGTTGATGGTGGTAAGTAGCTTAGTGCCCTCCGCATCCTGCCTAATTCCGCCCTTATCCCCGAGCAACTGCAAGTAACTCCCGGGGATGACATGGGCAGCCCAACTTGCCTCTACGTTCAATGTGGCGCCATTGGCAAACTTGATACTGCCAAAGGCACAATCCTCAACATCATTAAGGTCAGTAAAGACATCTCCCACCCGGGTATCATTTGGTGGCCATCCACCGTCAACTGCTGTCTCACCAAACTTTTGGTACACACTACCTGTCACAGAAACCGGTTCAGGCGCGCCCATTAACCAATAGGTCAAATCAAGGGCATGGACACCAATGTCCAACATGCAGCCTCCACCGGACCGGGACTTATCAGTAAACCAACCACCTAACCCCGGAATACCGGATCGACGCAAGTAACCTGCTTTAGCATAGTAAACATTCCCTAGCTCACCCTGCTCAATACGACGCCGCATTTCCTGTGAAGCGGCCTCGAATCTGCGACAGAAAGCCCCCATGAAGATTCGATCCACCGCCTTCGCCGTTTGGGCAATATCCTCAGCTTCTTTGCCAGTGACGGCAACGGGCTTCTCACACAGGACGTGTTTCCCTGCCTTGAGGGCATCCTTCGAGATAATCCCATGGGTGAGGTTGGGGGTACACACACTAACTACATCGATCTCATCCATTGCTAGCATTTCCCGGTAGTCTGTGAAGGCATGGGGAACCATGAACTTCTCTTTTACCTGCTTAAGTTTCTGTTCGTTAATGTCAGCAATGGCCACAATCTCAGCGTCCTTACGCGCTCTCCAGGAAGGAATGTGGGCCGTCTGAGCGATACCTCCCACACCAATAATCCCTACTTTGATCTTCTTCATGCTAATCCCTCCAGAATAATATTGTAGATTATAAGTCATCTCTCTTTTACTACCGGATTCCTCAACACGCCTATACCCTCAATCTCAATCTCCACCAAGTCACCGTCCTGCAAAAAGATTGGAGGTCTCCTTGCAAAACCAACACCCGATGGAGTCCCGGTGGCAATAACATCGCCAACCTCTAGAGTAAACAGCCTGGACAAATAACTGATCAGCTCAGGAATGGGAAAGATCATCTGCTTTGTGTTACTGTCTTGCATGGTTTCTCCGTTGAGTCTTAGGGAAACATGTAGATCATGGGGATCGGCTACTTCATCGGTGGTGACAACCCACGGACCCATTGGAGCAAAGGTATCACATGTCTTACCCTTGAGCCATTGGCCACTTTCCATTTGTAGATCCCTGGCACTGACATCGTTAATAATGGTATAGCCCGCCACGAAATCCATCGCCTGCTCCACCGGGACATTCTTTCCCCTTCGGCCAATCACTACCGCCAGTTCTGCTTCATAGTCCACCTGGCTACTGATCCGGGGTAGGACAATCGGTTCATCAGGACCAATCACGGCACTGGCGTATTTGCCGAAAACCACCGGTGTTCTCGGCAGCTCCATATTCGTCTCCGCGGCATGATCCCGGTAATTTAGTCCAATACAGATGAGTTTAGGAGGACGGGGAATGGGAGCAAGGAACGTAAGATCCTGATCTTTCACGGAGAGTGGATTTGCCACAGACACCTTTGTGGGATTACCTAATCCCTCTGTGATCAAATCAGCAACATCCCGCCATTGGGTTCCTGCTTCCTTTTGCAGAGGAATCACCCGACCATCAATAACCTGCGCTACAAATGTAGTATCACCTCTACTGCACAAAGACAACTTCACCTAGCACGGGCCAGTCAGTTGAAAAAGTAGCCCTGTCACCTCCACTAACCGATGACTAGTAACCATGTTCATCAAGTATTGTCGGATCCTCTCTGAATACATTCGACAAGCACTCCTGGTCTCCTGTCATGCTGAGCACAGTTGCAAAGATTCCTCCCTGCTTTAACAAGCAGACACAGAAGCGGCATGGTAAATCGAAACCCAGCAGACGCTTAGTTTGCCGCTTGTTCGGTCCCAATCCCCATTGTCTTTATTTGAATGTCCATGACAAAGGATCCTTGCATTCATGATACCTTAGTCCCGAACTTAATACCTTGTCCTGGGAAGGAATGAACGTTTTACCAAGAAGCGATGTTTCCACCCGGGATCTAAGCCAAGGGAACCTACGGCTTGTCCAAAGCAGTAGAATACTTGTTGATCACGATGCCAGTGCCGATACCTAATGTATATAGGTCCGGGCACATTTAGGCTACTTGGGGCAGCGATGCCCTATGTCTTCAGAGCAGATACTCCATCAGTCCATGTAAGCTCGATTGAACTATGCGTTCTTGTACGTCCACATCCCTTAGCAGCCCTTCACCCACCAAGTTTCTGATATTCTCCAATTCAACGATCACTCCAGGACAAGTCCTGGGTAACACCAACTCTTCCAGGGGTAGAATCCCTAGATCCACAAGGTAGTCATTTCCTAGCATAATCGCCTTATTCAATGAAGTGGCCAGTTTTTTGCTCCCTTGGTTTGCGGCATACCGGACTAAGGTTCCCCGCTTATCTGCGTTTGGGTGGCTATGCGCATGCAACCCGATATACATTTCTGCCCTCTCCTGCTGCAATACACGTAGCCTTTCTTCCCAAGCCATGTCTTGATCGATCCGCCGGGTCATAATCACCCGGGCACCATGTTTCTCCAACCATTTGGCCAGAATAAGCGCGGTCTGTAATACCACATCAGCCTCTTTATGTCTTCTTACGGCCCCACTATCTGTTCCCCCATGGCCGGGATCGATGCAAATTCGTCGACCATTGAATCTTTTGCAGACCTCCCGTCGCGATAGCTCCACACAAAGCCGCAGAGGTATTCCTGGATGCCAGCTAATCACGGGCTTAGTAGCAGTAACTTGGTCGATCTCAATACAAACCCCCTGGGCCTTTCCGTAGACTGTCACCGTATTGAGCAACCCGTCATAGACCTTCAACTGCGTCCGAGGCGGATTAAGTATAACATCACTAATAATAACGAGCACCCGCTTGCCACACATCGGCGTGCGGACCTTTAGGCTTTTCGAAGTAATTAGTTCCAAAACAATATGATCTACTGGTTCGATCCTGTTTAGAACTGTTTTTACATAAAAGTTCGTTACGACCCCAAATTCCCCACTGGAATTCACAATACCCACTCCTTCTTCAGGAATCTACCCGGCCACTTCCCCATATAATGGACTAGGGAGGGAATTGTAGTGAACTCACTTTATCCTATTCCACTGCGGACCCATCTGCTTATGCCAGGTGAGGATATCGCTAAGGTCATCTCCGGTTATACCCGTCATATCGCCCGTTCCAGTGACATAGTTGCTATTGCCGAGACTGCAGTAGCCATCACCCAGGGACGATTGTATCTGCCAGAGGAGATTAGGCCTAGTCCCTTGGCCCGGTTTCTCTGTCGTTTTCCCAACAAGGCCGGTAATCTAACATCCCCTCATTCGATGCAGCTGGCCATCAGGCAAGTGGGCGCATTACGGATCTTGCTTGGGGCGTTTGTAGCAGTCATAGGAAGGTTGATTGGTAAGAAGGGGCTATTTTTCTATGTCACAGGCCCTAAGGTACGATCCATTGATGATGTATCCGGTACTGCACCACCCTTTGAGCGATATATCATCGCCGGGCCTGACCATCCAGACCAGTTGGCCGAAGAAATACATGCGAAGACAGGTATGAGGGTATTGGTAACAGACGTAAATGACTTAGGATGTGTCAACATTATAGGTAGATCTAAGGGGTTTAGCAAAGAAGATCTCAAACACTGCATCGCAGCCTTGAAATCAAATCCTTTCGGCAACGCGGACGAACAGACCCCATTGGTACTCTTGCGGGAGGGCTAGAAATAGGCGTCCTTGGGTATCCAATGATGTCTGTGTGGGGATAATCAACTGCAGTGCGGGTACAAAGGGCTGAGGCCATATGGTATGGGCCCCGGTTGAACCGGGGCCCATTGACTTACACCAATCTATAGGGAGAAACAACTGCACCGTACTTTGTCTTTGCCTCTTCTAGAAGCTGTTTTTGCTTCCGAATCTGATCCATGAATTCCGCCGGTACATCATCATGCTTACTAAAAATTGCTTCCATTCTGTCGTATTTAGCAATGTACTTATCCACACGAATCGAGAATTGCTCAACATACTCTTCCTCGGTGTAATCCTTGTTCAGATGCTCTTTGAAAAGCACCTTTAGGTCCTCATATTTCGGGATGCGACCGATTGGTGTTTCAATGGCGTCGAAATCACCATTCACCCGGCCTTCCATCCACATAATCCAGACCTTCTTATCTAGGATTCCATTTAAGTAGGAGCCCTTACCATCCTTACGCAGGAAGTAGTTGGTGGCATAGACTGTGGGTGGATTATCCAAGCGCTTACCAAAGTCTAGATAGTTTCGAATATAAGTGCCTAAGGAGATGGCTAAGAAATCAGAGTTGGCCATGGGGTTGTGTTTCCTTACCCCCTGTTGGCCCAATGTGGCAGCTGTAGTTTCCGATTCGAGACAGGCACCAATCATCACACCATGTCCCCAACTTGGGGACTCCGCCACAGGTACACTGGTATCTGAATCCCGACCTCCGTAGATAAAGCCGCTTACGGGAACACCCTTTGGATCCTCTAAGGAAGAGTCGGAATTGGACAGCTCGTCAATCCGCAAGGTATACCGAGAATTCTTGTGGGAGGCCGGAACTTCCTTACCATCGGGGCCCTTCTTCCCTTTGTACCATTCCCCGGAGAAATTTCTGCCCGTATCCGGAATATCTATACCCATACCGCCCCAATAGGGAGTGCCATCATGTACCAAGACATTGCTGAAAATAACCTCTCCAGGTCTAGTGAGGGCATCGAAAATCACGGGATCATTTTTCTCACTCACATCTTCAATAATTCCAAACATGCCTCTTTCAACATTAACCGCCCGCACCTGACCGTCTACTGCACGAAGATACGCAATATCGTCACCGACTATTACACCGCCGGGAATCATTGCTGTACTTGTTTTGCCACAAGCACTGGGAAATGCGCCAGTGAAGTAGGTGGTGCGGCTGTTAGGACCCTTCGCACCCATAACAAACATGTGCTCGGCCAACCAGTCCTCCCGGGATGCCTTCTGGATCGCAAGACGTAGCGCCAGTTTCTTCAGACCTACACTGTTGCCAGCGTACTGATTATTCACGGTAAATACGCGGTTTGCTTCTAGGTCGATGAAGATGCGCCGCTTGTCCACGTCAACGCTGACCCCATTGGCTAATCTACCAGCCGAATGGATGAAGTGAAAGAACTTCTTGGAACCGTTTAGTCGTTTGAACTCCTCATAACCCGGTCGATAAAGAATGTTTTCGCTGTGAGCAACATACGCCGAATCGGTGATCTGCAGAGCCGGAATACTAAACTTGGAATTGGTGGGCCCTAAGCAATAGAACAATACCAACATCTCTTTGCCCTGCATGGAGCCATCTAGATAAGAGAAGATCTCCTCTAGCCCTTCTTTCCGCTCCTTGGCCTCATTACCCAAACCAGATCCTTCTACATCCGAAACGAGATACTTCGTGTTCTCTTTGTCCCGGGCTTGATCGTAGTACCCGTCGAAATGCACCGTATGTCCTTGTATCTTCAAGGGGGCTTCTTCACCATTCTTCTTTGCAAGCTCCTTAATGTAATCGGCATCCTCCTTCGCATCGGTAAACACAGTCACCTTTGCAGGCTTGCAAAGATCGATCGCCCAATTAACAATCTCCACGACATGCTGATTATTCAATTCTTGCAGTTTCTGTAGATTTGCACCTTCGAGACTCATAGATAGTTCCTCCCCACACTACTAATTTCCGAACCCGCGGGACACAAACAGTCCCACTCTTTGCATTCCTAGTCTTCGGTTTCGCTAAAAACCAAGGGAGTGAAATTCGAAATTTCCTCCCAATATACTATATCACTAAAGAGGTCAATGGGTCAATACAGAAAAACCTCAACTTCTAGGCTAGCACAGCAATGGCCCTAGGCTTGACTGCTATTTTGCACGGAGTAGTACCAATTGATTCCCCATCGGCTTGAAGTCTTAGGGGTCGTTCTGTGGTAATCTTGATCTTCTTCGATCTATAGAATTTTACCCGGGGATGATTCATATGGTTTCCCGAATATACTCGTCCAAGGTTTGCCAGGAAGCTCATTTTCCCCAGTTCCTCAACCAAGCAGATATCCAAGAACCCATCTGACAGATCAGCCGGAGGGGCAATCTTCATACCCCCTCCGTAATACTGCCCATTTGCCACTACTACCATTAAGCCCCGCTTTGTGATTTTCTCATCGTCGAGCTCAATAGATATACTACATCCTTTGAATCGATAAAGGGTCTTCAATGCCGCTCCTACATAGGCTGCCATTCCTCGAAAGGGCAGAACGCTGCAGTTGACCTGATGGGCCACCTCAGCATCAAAACCCACACTAGCCCCATTGATAAAATGTGTATCACCCAGCTGGACCACATCTACGTGCCTAATGACACGGTTTTGCAACCGTTCCAGTGCCAGTTCAAAGTTTCGAGGAATTCCAAGGGTACGGGCCAAGTCGTTTCCCTTCCCCGTTGGTATAATCCCCAGAACAGAGGAGCTGCCAAGCATGCCGTTTACCACTTCATTAATGGTCCCATCGCCCCCCACTGCAACTAACTCTGAGAAATCAGCTGTGCTCTTAGCAGCAAGGGAAGAGGCATGATAGGGGCCCTCGGTATAAACACAATCCACTTTCAAGTTGAGCTGCTTCATACGGCGATAGATCCTTGGCCACAGGCGACCAGTTCTCCCTGCACCAGCAGTCCGATTAACAATGCATAAGATCTTTCTATCCACAGCGGCGGTCTACTTTGCCGATCAACGATGGCAAGATGACCTACACCCCCCTAGGGTAAGACAACACCTTTTATTTCCAATCAACACCAAAGGTACACCAACTGCCAGATGACATTTATGCCACCATGTACTAAGACCGCACTCCACAGTTTTCCTGTTCGCCAATAGATCCAGCCGAAGGCTAAGCTGGCAAGGAAAGCTAACACCGCAAATTTCGGATTATAAATATGGCCAAGTCCAAAGACCAACGATGCAATCAAGATCCCCGTCCAAGAAGAGCCTTTGGGCAACACAGAGAAAACATAGTTCTGGAGGATTCCCCGGGCCAAGAGTTCCTCTCCTAGGGAACTGTTAAAGAGGAAAAAGGCAGCAGCAACCCAGAAGTTTTGCCACCTTAGGGTTTCTACCCCGGGTGTGAGAAACCCCCATGCAAGACCCAAGGGAACGAGCAAGACAAGCAAGACCAAGATCAAACCAATGGATAAAAGAAACTCCTTCCTGCTCAAGTCCAACGTGTAGCCTAGGTCTACCTTCCTAATTACGAGGTAGATAAGCAGCGTTGTAGTAAATGCAGATAAGTGACTAAAGGATGCGGAGAAGATAAAAGGATATTGCCCGGATATCATCAAACCTCCATCCCCGCCAAGGAAACTGGACTGGGCAATCACTGCCAGGTACAAAGCTAGTAATATATCCTTCCAGGAGAGTCGCTTCCCCCAATTGCGACTAAGCATTACCGGCAACGCGTGCACAATCAGGATATAGGGGAGGTAGTAGAACCTGAACTGCTCTCGAACCAAGAGCAGCAGACTGCCCCACCCAGCTAAAAAAAGGAAGTAGAAGATGAGATTCCTCTTGTTAGAGAAAACGACAGTCATACGGTCCCGAAAGGTGGAGACGAAACATCCTAGGATCATCACGTAAAACGGGGATAAAAAAATAACTGCCAAAAGTCGCGGGGAAACCGTGAAGCAAAACGTCTCTAAAGGGAGCATTAAGACGGCACTGATAAACACAAAGGCGGCCATCGTTACCCCAACCAGCGAACTTGTGGTCCTACTCTCCATCAGCATGCATCTCCTATTCTACTGATGTTAGATTCGCCAAGGAAACCATATCTTCCTGCCAAGGGTCTTTGAGTCCGCTGGTTAGGCTTCTTACTCTCCTAGGCCCGCTAGGTCTCTTGGTCTTTGCCGGAATTGAAGGACCAATGAGCAAGGAACAAGGCCCCCTGTTGCCTAGCTTCATGACGTAGTCAACCGCTACCACCACGCTGGACTCTAAGGTAATCTCTGACACATCCATAGAGGAATGTACCGTGAATTGTCGAACTGATCACAATGCGACTAAAGGAGGAGCGAAATTGGAGCCAAGACGCAGCAAGAGACTACTGGAGGGTATTAGCTTCCTTGCCACAAAAATCCCCTTTGGAGTTGCCCAGTGTTTTTTCGCTGCTATCGGTTCTTTTTTGTACGGCCTACTTCTCCTTACACCCCACCGGAGATTGCTTGCCAACAGAATCCAACACGCTCTTCAGACTAGTCTATGGGAGAGTCATGGGGTTGCCGCAGCCCATGTACGTTTGATGTTTGAATCACTAGTTGAGATCGTCCGACTGAATGAAGAGCCTGCATCGTTATTGAAGACGCGCGTTGCCATCTTTGGAGTAGAGAACCTTGAGGCCGCCCTTGCCCAGGGCAAAGGGGTCATCATCCTCTCGGCCCATTTTGGTAACTGGGAATTAATCGCGCCAAAGCTATCCCTAATGCACTATTCCGTCACCGCCGTAATGCAACCCATGCCAAATAAGGTATTCGATTCCTTCTTTCGGCAGTTGCGGGCCACTACTGGCACCACAATTATTGACAACAATCGGGGCGGCATCAGACAGGGTATGCAGACCCTAAGACAAAACGGGTTGTTGCTACTGCTTGCGGATCAACACCCCTTTACGGCAGCGCCTGAAATTGAGTTTTTAGGTCACAATACCCCCATTCAGACAGGGCCAGCTTTACTGGCCCTTGCAACCGGAGCAACAATCATCCCCACCTTCTGCATACGAGAGAAGCGGGGATACCATCGAATTGTTATGGAAAAACCCCTTGATTACATCCCTGAAGGAGACAAGGCAGCAGATGTTGACCGAATCTGCCGCCTGTACCACCAAGTCTATGAGCGATACATCAAGGAGCATCCGGACCATTGGCTCTGGTTCCACGATCGATGGTTAATTGGCAGAAACCAGTCCTAAAGGGTTAATGAAGCCGCGGCCTCCCTGTCAAGAATCACCGTAACATCAGGATGCAACTGCAAGACAGAGGCCGGTACATCCTCGGTAACCGGTCCTTGCAGCGACCGTTCAATCGCCCAAGCCTTACTGGCTCCATTGGCCAAAAGAACAATCCGTCGGGCATGCATAATACTTCTGATCCCCATGGAAATAGCTTGTCGGGGAACATCAGCCTTGTTGTCAAAGAAACGGGCGTTAGCCTCAATTGTCTGCTGAGCCAAGTCAACTACCCTCGTCCTGCTACCAAAGGGAGTCTGGGGTTCATTAAAGCCAATATGTCCGTTAACCCCGATGCCAAGAATCTGTAGATCAATGCCTCCAACACCTTCGATTTCCTTCTCGTAGTCTGCACATTCTCTGTCCAAGTCCTCTGCTAGACCCCTAGGAATCCGCACGTTCTCCGGATTAATATCGATCTGATCGAAGAGATTATTGTACATATAATGATGATAGCTGGAGGGATGATTAGGCCCAAGACCTAAGTACTCATCAAGGTTAAAGGTCCGGACCTGTTTAAAACTCACCTGTTGTTTTTGATATAAATCTATTAATGATTTGTAAGTGCCCAAAGGTGTGCTTCCTGTAGCCAGTCCCAACACCAATTTGGGATTCTCATGAATAGAATTAGAAATCAACTGTGCAGCCTGTTTGCTTAATTGGTCATAGTTATCTGTAATGATTATTCTCATCATATACCACCTCTCGTTGGATCTAGTGGAACCACTTAACACTACTTATTTAGCTTCAGCAATCCAATACTCCTGCCGTGTTCTAAACAAAACTAAAGAGATATAGACTATATTAGCAAGGTCCGTAGGCCGTTATCTGGAAATACGACCGAGGTGATCTGAAAGTGGCGACTTCCAAGAAACGTTGCTTTTTCTTTGTTATCAGAATAGAACATTGGCCATTGGCAATACGCATCGGGATTATCCTCTGCTTCTTCCTGATCGTTTTCCTTCTACCTAGAGATGAAAAGCTAGTTATCGGCGAGCTAAAGGCTGGTTTGAATAACCGGGTGATCGGTATTGATCCTGGACACGGTGGGATTGATGTTGGGACCTACCACTATCCCACCGGTTCCGCTGAGAAAACAATTACTTTAGAAATTAGCAAACGTCTCGCCCAGATCATCTCCGAAGCTGGAGGTATCCCGGTTCTTGCTCGAGAAGACGATATTCGCTTCGCAGAAAGCCCCAGAGAGGACCTCCGTTACCGGATCAGTCAGTTAGAAGCACAGAATGTAGACTGTATTATTAGCATCCATGTGAATTACTACCCATCATCATCGCCCTTCGGACCCCAGGTTTTCTACTATCCAACCAATCCTCAAGGAAAACGGTTGGCTTTACTTATTCAAGAGGAGCTTCTTGCGGTACGGCCCGACAACCAAAGGCAAGCGGTACCCGAAAACTTCTTCGTGTTAAGGGAGACCACCCTTTCTTCGGTTCTTGTGGAAGTAGGCTTCATGTCCAACCCTAAGGATCGACAGCTAATGCAGGAAGCAACGGGTCAAAACAAAATCGCAATAGCCATCGCCCGCGGGATAAGTCGCTTTTTCATGGGTGAGCAGCCCAAACCGGTAATCACTGAAGCGACAGATGGTCCATTACGTATCTAGACCATCTCCATGGTCACAACGGGCACTACTCTGTGTTAAAGGCTCATCTCCCTAGATGCCGACCTATTCCCCTTTTTCAGCTACATCTTTCATCTAAGATTGAAATTACTCAGAATGGCGGAAGACATGTTCTACCGGCCGTGTACTAAACCGGAAAAGACTTAGTACAATGATGGAGCTGTCGTGTGGGCCCAATAAGGACCGCCCACACGAAGTACCCGATAGTGTCATTTGAGTCATGCGCAAGATAAATTTCAGCCTAGGTTCACTAAAAGAGATAGCTGAGAAAGCGAAACGGAAGGTAGTGCGTAAGAATGTCTATGTACCTCGGGCAGCCGGTACACCCATTGCCCATGTAGGAAGGACATCATCGAGGGGTACGTCGAACCTAGTTCACAGGGTCAGATGGCATGCGCATCAGCTATTGACATAAATCAAGGAGTCGGTGGCCATGAAGCGTTGACCCTTAATACAGGCTTTGCCGAGCTCAGTATGAGTCAAGAATTTACGGGTTCAGGTAGGTGATCGCGAACGCGACGGATACCGCGGGTCCCATGAGAGAGAAGGGAAAAGAAGGGATCGAGAGGCTCAATCTCCAATATAGGAGATAAG